>Ga0209108_10001815_pt1 | contig 12374 bp, 10 predicted proteins | sample Rifsed10ft1_FD_184003 | JGI IMG/M metagenome (GOLD analysis project Ga0209108, IMG submission 184003) | Soil microbial communities from Rifle, Colorado, USA - sediment 10ft 1 (version 2) | ecosystem: Environmental > Terrestrial > Deep subsurface > Rock core/Sediment | place: Rifle, Colorado...
TGCCGCCATAGCTGTGCCCGACCAGAGCAATATCGGTCAGGTTCTCGTACTCCACGAGTTCGATGATGTCCTGGATATGGCCCGACAGGTTCGTCTCCGCCCGGCCGAGGTGATACCGCTCCCCGAGGCCGGTCAACGAGGTATAGAAGACTTCGTGACCCCCTTCTCGGAGTAGCGGCGCGAAAGATCGCCAGACGGTGGCACCGCCCCAAGCTCCGTGGACGAGTAGGAAGGTCGCCATCAGGACACCTCTACCTTCGCGGATTCAGCGGAATGCCCATCGCGTCGCAGTAAGCGAGCCTGATCTCTTCCGGTTGCCCCGCGAGGAAGAGGAAGTCGCCTTCTGCCGAGACGGTTTGACCTGGCCCGAACGTGACGCCGGGCGGCGTGCCGTCGATGAACTCCGAGCGTCCGATGATCGGCAGTGGCACGCAGCGGTTCAGCTCGGCATCGCGTACCAGCGCTTTGGGCTCGCCGCCGTCCGCCACCACCCTGACGTCATCCATCAGCCGGCGACGCATCATGATCACCCCGCGGTCGCTCTCGCCAAGGTGTTCCTGGGTGCGGTCGGAGTACGTCTCTTGACCCACCCAGGCGACGAAGTCCTGGTTCATCACGTGGCTGGTAATCCAGCGCCCTGTCGATTCGTCCTTGACCGGTGAGTGCCAATACGGGATGCGTCCCTGCTTATAGGGCCTGCGTTCGGCGGGCACACCGTTGTAGAACCAGCCGACGCTCAGCGTGGTCTCGTCATCGATCGGTACGCGCCACTCGAAGTGGTCGCCGGTGAACAGGCAGTTCGGCCAAAGGCACGTGCGACCGATCGTCCAGAGCTCATCTTCGTCCGAACCGCCCTCCATGATGCGCCGGTAGACGAAGCCGTACTCGAACTCGTCGAAGCCGATCTTGAGGTGCTTCGGTACCTTGGCTCCCTCACGCGTTCCCTTCAGCGCCAGCGCCCAGTTGGAGTGCAGCCACTCGAAATGCACTGGATCAATGCTGTTCTCCTGGCCCTGCAGCCAGTTGCACGGCACCTCGGTGAAGACGATCTGGACGAAGCCGTTCTCCCAGGTAAAGGGCTCCCAGTTTGGACATAGCGGCGCCGGCTCCGGTCCCAGGTACGCCCAGAGCAACCCGCCTCGAGCCTCGACACGGTAGGACTTGATACTGATTCGATCCTTGTACTTTGCCTCCGGACGTGCGATCTCCTCATACGGCTGCTCCAGGCAGCGCCCATCGGCGTCGAACAGCCAGCCGTGATAATTGCAGCGTAGACCGCAGTCCTCCGCCATCCCGTAGGTCAGGTCGGCGCGCCGGTGAGGACAATGGCGGTCTAGCAGACCGAACTTGCCCGACGTATCGCGGTACAGCACGAGGTCCTCGCCGAATAGCCGCACGCCCTTTGTGGTGTGGTCCTCCAACTCCGCGACTGCCGCGACGGGCATCCAGTAGCGTCGCAGCAAGTCGCCCATCGGCGTCCCGGCGTCGACCTTTGTGAGAAGCTCGTTTTCCTCTTTGCTGAGCATCGCTGAACTCCATACCCGAGATTGTTCGCTGGCCCTGCCTGCTAGGTGCCGACAGGGCCTAACGTAGTAGACGCACCACCAGCCGCCTCAGGCGGAACCACGCCTCCACCAACCCGCCCGGCAGCATCAACACAACGACGATGAACAGAACCCCGAAAAAGATCTGATGCACCTCCACCAGCGAGACAGCCAGCCGTTCGCGCACGATGATGAAGAACGAGCCGCCAACGATCGGCCCTACGACGGTGCCGATCCCGCCGATGAATGTCGCCAGAACCGCGTCGAACGTCCACACGGCGCTGAACGTGAATGCCGGGTAATAGCTGACGTGGTAGAAGGCGAACGTAGCGCCGGCCAGACCCGCGAAGAAGCTGCTAAGTGCGAGCGCGATCAGCTTGTGGATCAGTGGGTTCACGCCGGATGCCTCCGCGGCCACCTCGTCCTCGCGGACGGCGAGGATACCGAGGCTGACCCGCGTTCGCGGCAGGATCCAGACCGTTGCAGCCGCGAAGAGTGTCAGGCCCAGCGCAAGGTAGTAGCGGGGCTCCAGTTCATACCGGGCGATCGTCGGGCCCGGTAGTGATTCGATGTTCGGCAGCAGGTTCGCGACGGTGATCCTCAGCGCCTCAGCCAGCGCCAGTGTGCCGATCGCGAAATAGACGCCGCGAAGACGAAACGTGACGAGGCCGAAGAAGATCGCGAATACCATGGCCACCAGGCCGCCCATGAGGAACGCCAGAAAGAAGGGGACGTCTTCGTCCGTCCAAAGGCCGCGCGTCGTCCAGGCGCCTACGCCGAAGAAGGCTGCGTGGCCCAGGTTGATTTGCCCCGCGTAGCCCGCGAGGATGTTCCAACTCTGCGCCATCGCAATATAGAGGTAGACAAGGAAGAGTAGGTTCAGCGTATCGCGGCGGTCCGTGAACTGCGGCACCAGCAACGCCGCGATGACGAAAAAGCTGATGACCGCCGGCTTCGCCAGTCTGGTCCAGCGCTGGTACGCCACTCTCTCCGCCAAGCCGCTTGCCAGCACTCAGCGCCTCCCAAACAGGCCCTGCGGCCTCACCAGCAACACGAGCACGAACAGCACCAGGCCAACGACTTCCCGGTAAGACGTCCCGAACACGTAAATACTCAGGGCCTCCGCCAGCCCCAGCAGAACCCCGGCAAAGAACGCCCCCATGATGCTGCCCATCCCGGCGAGAACGACTACCACAAGCGCCTTCAACGTCCACGCCAGCCCGATGCTCGGCGCGATCAGGTAGCTGACGCCGACGAGCGCACCAGCTATCCCGGCTAGAGCCGTGCCGATGGCGAACGCAACCGCGTAGGTGCGCTGCACGTTGATGCCCATCAGCGACGCGGCCTCCCAGTCTTCAGACGTCGCCCGGATCGCCTTGCCGGCGAACGTGCGCGTCAGAAACGCGTGCAGCGCGAAGACACAAATCGCCGCGACGATCAGGCCCGCGACGCGCGTGTACGGGAAGGCAATGTCTCCAATGGTCGTACCTTCGCCCGCGTAGCTGGTGGTAATTGCGCGCTCGTCCGCCGTCCACAGTTGAATCGCCACGTTCTCCAGCACAAGGGTCAGGCCGAAGCTGATCAGCAGCGAGTTCTTGATCCGCTCTTCTTCGCGCAGACGGGTGACGAAGCGGAACAGGCCAAAATACAGCACTAGCCCGAAGGCGAAAAGCAACGGCCCGGTAATTGCGATCGCCAGGAAGGGGTCGATGCCGTACCAGGTGAAGATCCAGAAGCTCGCGTAGCCGCCGAGCATGATCAGGCTGCCGTGCGCAACGTTGAGCACCTTCTGGACGCCGAAGACCAGCGAAAGCCCAACCGCCGCGATCCCGTAAAGTCCGCCTACGAACAGTCCGAAGACCAGGTTCTGGGCGACGGGTTCCAGGTTCATGGTCCGGCCGCTTCTTCCAGCGGGGTCACCTGTCCCAGGTAGGCCCGTCGCACGTGATCAGCCTCCAGCATCTCTCTGCCCGTGCCCTCACCGCTGACGCGGCCTTCTTCGAGAATGTAGGCGCGGTGCGCGAGTTCCAGCGCCATACGGGCGTTCTGCTCCGCAAGGAGGACTGTCACTCCGTCCGCGTTGATCTGTCGCAGCACATCGAAGATGTCCGCGACGACCAACGGAGCCAGGCCGAGCGAAGGCTCATCGAGGAGGAGGAGCCGTGGCTGCGCCATGAGCGCCCGCCCGATCGCCAGCATCTGTTGCTGTCCGCCGCTTAGCGTGCCGGCAGCCTGGCCGCGTCGTTCTGCAAGTACAGGGAATATGGTGTAGACGCGGTCGAAGGTCTCAGCGAGGGCCTTGCGCGCCTTGGGCGCGTAAGCGCCCAGCATCAGATTATCCAAAACGGACATCCCGGCGAACAAACGCCGGCCCTCCGGAATCAGCACTACGCCGCGTTCCACCAGCTGGTGAGCCCGCATCTGATGCACCGATTCACCGTCGAACAGGATGTTGCCGCGGTATGGTGGCTGCAGCCCGGCGATTGCGCGCATCAGCGTCGTCTTGCCGGCGCCGTTTGGCCCAATCAACACCACGATCTCGCCCTGGTGTACCTGCAGCGAGACGCCCCACAGGGCGGTCAGGTCGCCATAGGAGACGTAGATGTCGTTCGCTTCGAGTTCAAGCATGGTGGGCTACGCCGAGGTACGCGTCGATCACCTGCTGGTCGGAGGCCACCATCGCCGGTGTGCCATCGGCGATCTTCTCACCCGCGTTCATCACCACCACCCGGTCGCACAGGGAGAAGACCGCCTGCACGAGGTGTTCTACGATCACAATAGTGATTCCCATTTCGCGGACCCGCCGGATCAGATCAAGATCTGCGAGGACTTCAGACGGGTTCAAACCGGCTAGCAGTTCGTCCAGGAGGAGCAGGCGTGGGCGCGATGCCAGGGCACGTCCCAACTCAAGGCGCTTGCGGCTTACGAGCGTGAGGCTTCTCGCGGGCGCGTCGCGGAGGTGTGAGAGACCGATCAGCTCAAGCAGGGTGAGCGCCTCTGCCTCCGCCTGCTTCTTGCTGGGAGCAGGCTCGCGGCCGTAGGCGCGCGCGACGGCGATGTTCTGCAGGGCCGTGAGGTGGAGGAACGGCCGCACGATCTGAAAGGTGCGTGCAATACCGGACCGGCATACGGCCGACGGCCTTGAGCCTGTAATCCTGCGGCCTTCCAGGATGACGTTGCCGCTATCGGGCTGCTCGAAGCCGGTGACCACGTTGAAAAGCGTGGTCTTTCCCGAGCCGTTCGGTCCGATCAGGCCGAGGATCTCGCCATCCGACACCTCCAGGTCGACACCGCGGATCGCACTTACGCCGCCAAACGACTTGGAAATGCCCTCCAGGCGCAGCAGCTTCGCCGAAGCGGACGCCATCAGCTAGGCGAGGTCGCGCCGCCGACCGGCGTCAAGGTTGCCTCGCGTACTGCGCACGCCGTTCCGTCATCGCTCCTTGAACGGCTTCGCGGGGTACTGAAGCGTGCCGCCGGCTACGTCCTTCGGCCATACCGAGACCAGCTTACTGCCCTGCCATTGGACGCTCACGTTCAGCACATCGCCGCTGCCGTCTTCCTTGAACTTCACCGCGCCGATTAGCGTCGACTTCAAGTCGGTCTTGGCCAGCGCGTCACGGATCGAGGCCCGTGTAAGCTTCTCCGCGCGAGCTATCGCATCGACGAGTACAGTCGCGGCCACGTGCGCCGGGCCGGCGACCGCCCCCGGGGGCGAGCCGTACTTGGTCTGGTGCTTGCTGTTGAACTGCGCGACGCCTTCGTACTTGAGGTCGGGGCTCCAGCCGGGTGCGACGATAACGTAGTCGCCGTCCTTTCCGAAGTTACTCCCCCAGGTCGGCGCGTCCGCGGCCCGCACGATGAATGTGATCTTCGGCGTGTAGTCCAGCTCCTTTAGCTGGCGCTGGAGCAATGCGCCGTCCGGTGGGCTTGGCAGCGAGAGGACAGCATCCGCCGCCGCCGTCTTGGCCTTCAGAATCAACGGCGAGAGGTCGCTTGCTCCCGGGGCGTACTCTTCGTCCACCACCACCTGGTAGCCGCGCGCGGAGGCTTCCTTGCGCCAGTAATCGCGCATCTCCGCGCCCCAGTCCGTCTTCTCCGGGAAGAAGGCCAGCTTCGTTGGTTTCGGGCTCTGCGCGTCCATGAGGTCGAACCAGGACTTCGCGATTCCCGGGGACTTCACGAAAGGCGAGAAAAGGTATTTGTAGCCCTGCTGGTGGATCTTATAGAGGGCGAAGGCAACGCCGATGTAGGGAATCTGGTTCTTCTCTGCAATCGGCGCTGCCGCAGCGTGCAGGTCGCTCCCGAATCCACCGAGGTAAGCCACGACGTCTTGCGAGTACAGGGTCTCGAGTCGCTGTACTGTCTGATTCGGGTCAGAGGCGTCGTCCAGAAGCTCAAGCTTGATCGGGATCTTCTTCTTGAACTCCTTAACCTCCACGCCGCCCGTCAGGTTAATGTCGTCGACGGCGATCTCGTAGCCGTTCTTGATCTGGGCGCCGCCGGACGCGTAACGGCCCGTCAGCGGCACAACGGCTCCGATCTTGATCTCGGCCGGCGCTTGCGCTGCGGGCTCCTCACCGCCACCGTCACCACCACCGTCGTCATCGTCGCCGCCGCACGCCGCAAGGAACGCTGCGCTTGCCGCTGCCACGCCCATCGCGGTCAGTGCCCGCCGCCGGCTCATTCGTGCTTCCAGTACTTTGTCCCAGTAGTTTTTGCTCATCCCGACCTCCACCGCTCAGAAGCGGCTAAACCTGCCCCCGACAGGGTCTTTGCATGGGAAGTGCGGAGCGCTCATGACCCCAATCACTTCGTTTCCAACCCCATGCACAGCAACACTGCATGTACTATGCTTGATACCAAGAAGGTGCGTGTACGCATGACATTGGACTCTGAGGTACAGTACTCCGCCTTCGTCATGGTTGCAAGCGGTCTTAAGACGTCACTTGACAGCCCTCTGTTGTGCCCGGAATTGGGCCCGCTTAGGCTAGTGAGAAGACGGCAAAGGTGGCAGCATGCCTGAGGACCACGAAGTCTTGGCAGCAGAAGAAGACCTGGCGGACGAGCGACGCATCCGCAATACGGCAGTGCGGTACGCTCGGCACTTCCCGTGGTTGAGCGACGCCCCTATCGAGGCTTACATCAGCCTGCTGCAAACGCTCCGGGTCTACAGCGTTGCAATCGAACGCCACCTGAATGCAATGGGTCAACCGAAACCGATTTCCGGCGCACGGCATACTGTGCTACGGATTCTGTATTTCGCGGATGACAACCGGCTGAATCAGAACCAGATAAGCCGTGAAGTTGGCGTAAGCCGCACCAACATCACCAACCTCATCGATGGCCTCGAGCGTGACGGATTCGTCACAAAGTCCATGAATCCGGCCGACCGCCGCTCGAACCACATTCAGCTAACAGAAGCTGGCCTTGAATTCTGCTCCGCCTTCATTCCTGCGGTGGCGGGCTTTATGGCGTCGATGTTCGCGGACCTGAGCGAGGAAGAGCTTGCCAATTTCAAACGGCTGCTCGCTCGCGTGCGAGGCGGGATGTATCAACGTTTCCTCGGAGGTGCACTTCCGTCCGGGGACGCACAGGGGCCGCTCACCGCTCCCGACCTACCTGACCACATCTAGCTCGTCAACCCGGCGCCACGTGCACCAGCGTTCCCTCAACCGAACTCCCTTGAGGGAAGTTATAGAGCGGTGGATCCCCTCTTAGACGCTGTTGGACTGGATCCGTACTCGGTCATTCCGTGTCGATCCGGGATTGCCGATGTCGAGCGGACGTTCCAGGACGGTCTGGCGAGGATTCAGTTCTTTCTCTGTCCCATCGCGTCTTTCTTTGTCCCATCGGGATGAGAGATGCCAACCCTGACGCCAACCGGGGCGGTTGACACCAACCGGCGATGCCATCAGCGGACGGCGGTGGACGGATGGGTCTCGATGATGCTAGCGATCTTGAATACGAAAATGGACGCTACTGGCCATTACTGGCCTGGTTCGACAGGCTTTGGATTTAGGCTCGGCTCGCCTTTACACACAGAAGGTCACAGGTTCGAGCCCTGCATCGCCCACCATTCACCGAGCAATGACCCGAGTAGCTGAAGACCCTCCGTGAGGTGAGCTCCTGGTGCCCAGGGAGGAAGCAGCAGTGTAACCTTCGCGTTGCCATGCCTGCGAGGACTGGGAAACAGTACAAAGACTCCCTGGGTCGGATGAAGCCGGTCGTCTATCTGGAGGGCCGCCGCGTCCACAGTGTGCTCGACGAGCCGGTGTTCCAGGGTGCGATCCAGTCGATTGCCGAGCTGTACGACCTGCAGCACGACGCGCGCTATCGCGATTTCATGCTCTTCGCTTCGCCGGCCACGGGTGAACCGGTGCACGTCTCCTTCCAGATACCTCACTCCAGGCAGGAGCTGGTCAACAAGCGCAAGGCGTTCAAGCTGCGCACCGACCACAACTTTGGTTTCATGGGCCGGACCATGGACTTCATGAACGGGATGGTCACGGGCTGGTACATCGGCCGAGAGCGCTTCGCGCGACGCGGCGAGCGCTTCGGTGACAACGCGGTGCGCTACTACGAGTACGTGCGCGAGAACGACCTCTTCCTCACGCACGTCCTGATCAACCCGCAGATCGACCGTTCGCGGACGTCGTCGGAGCAGGAGGAGCCGTTTCTTCACCTGGGGAAGGTGCGCGAGACGCAGGAAGGCATTGTCGTGCGCGGCGCGAAGATGCTGGGGACCATGGCACCGATAACCGAGGAGCTGGTCTGCTTCCCCTGGGGCGGCGGCATCGCGGAAGGGGACGACGCATACGCGGTCGGCTTCGCCATCCCCAACGATACGCCGGGTCTCAAGTACATCTGCCGTGAGCCCGTCGCGCCGCCGCCACACACGCGGTTCGATCATCCCCTCAGCAGCCGTTTCGAGGAGATGGACTGCATCGCCGTCTTCGATGACGTGCTGGTGCCGTGGGAGCGCGTGGTCATCGACGGCGGGCCGGGCGCGCGGGAGGTCGCCAACGACCCGATGATCAGCGGCGTCATGACAGCCAGCCAGACTGCCGCTCGCATGCTCAGCCAGATGGAGTTCTTCTGCGGCCTCGCCCTGAAGGTCGCCGACGCTATCGCGATCACCGGCTTCCTGCACATCCAGGAGAAGCTCGGGGAGATGCTGAGCAACCTCGAGATCGCACGTGCGGTTTTCTACGGCGCTGAAGCGATGGCGGTTGAGGGGCCGGATGGCGTCTGGGGCAGTGCCTCCCTGGGGCCACGGGCCTTCCATCTGCAGACGATGCGCATCTACCGCCGCTATGTGGAGATCATCCAGATTCTCGCCGCCGGCGGGTTCTTCTACGCGCCGACGCGGGCCGACTTCGACAACCCCGAGGAGCGCCCGTACATCGACCGCTACGTGCGCGGCCGGCCCGGTATTTCGGCGGAGGAACGCGTGCGTTTGTTCAAGCTCGCCTGGGATGTGACGGGGTCCAGCTTCGCGCAACGCGTCACCCAGTACGTGACCTTCTATTCAGGCGATCCGATTCGACTCACAGCTGCGTTCTACGTTGGCTACGACAAGGAGCCGTTGACAGAGATCGTCGACCGAGCGCTGGGCAAGATCGGCGACCAGGACATACCGGTTTCGCCTGATGAGCCCGGCCGTCCGCTGCCACGTCGCAGCCCCGCCGGTGGTGTCGCGGCGCAGTATCCCGAAGCAACTCAGCCTCGTCCCGCTCAGCCGAAGCCGTCCCCCTGAGGAGCGGCGCCGAACCGTTCTGATGCCTTGCCGGCGTATGGCTGCCTCCGGCCGCAACCGGGCGCGTAACAAGGTGTTCACCGTGCGGTAATCCACGCGAAATCTACGGGGCTTATGTTTGGTGGGCTATTCTGGAACCCCGCACATCCGCGCCGGAGGTACCACGGCGTGATCATCGAAGGTTACGACAGCGGCGGCTGGTTCGATGAGATATTCGATGCCGGCGGCAGGCCTCGGCCTGAGGCCCAGCTGCTGCTTGACATCATTCACTCGCAGCCCGAGGGTGAGTTCGAGCGACTGCAGGAAACCGCCAACGCCGCGTTGGTTAACCTGGGCATTACGTTTAACGTCTACAGCGATGGCGCCGGCGTCGAACGCGTCCTGCCGTTCGATATCTTGCCCCGCGTCGTGCGCGACGACGAATGGGACCACATCGAACGCGGGCTGAAGCAACGCATCTACGCGCTGAACCTGTTCCTCCAGGACGTGTACAACGACGCCAAGATCCTGCGCGCCGGCGTGGTGCCGGAGGAACTGGTGCTCTCGGCGCCTTCGTATCGCGAGGCCTGTCGCGGGCTGACGCCGCCGCAGGGCATCTGGTGCCACATCACCGGCACGGACCTGGTGCGCGACAAAGACGGGGCCTTCTACGTGCTGGAAGACAACCTGCGCTGCCCGTCCGGCGTCTCCTACGTCCTGGAGAATCGGCGCCTGATGAAGCAGACGTTTCCAGACCTGTTCGCCTCCTCACTGGTGCGCTCCGTCGACGATTACCCGAGCAAGCTGCTCGATCTGCTGAGCTTCATCTCGCCGCGGCCGGACCACCGGCGCGCCGCGGTGCTGACGCCGGGTGTGTACAACTCCGCTTACTTCGAGCACTCCTACCTCGCCCAGCAGATGGGCATCGAGCTCGTGGAAGGGCGCGACCTCATCGTCATAGACGACGCGGCGCATATGCGGACCACGCGCGGTCTCGAGCGCGTCGACGTGCTCTACCGCCGAATCGATGACGACTTCCTCGACCCGCTGACGTTCAATCCGGATTCGATGCTGGGCGTGCCGGGGCTGATGCGCGCTTACAAGAGCGGCAACCTCGGACTGGTGAACGCGCCCGGCACCGGCGTGGCGGACGACAAGGTGATCTATGCCTTCGTGCCGCAGATCATCCGCTACTACCTGGGCGAAGAGCCGATCCTGGACAACGTGCCGACTTACCTCTGCTGGCGCGAAGACGACATGGCCTACGTCCTGGAGCACATGTCGGAGCTGGTCGTCAAGCCGGCCAACGAATCCGGCGGCTACGGCTTGCTGGTCGGACCGCAGGCCACGTCTGAGGAGCTGGATGACTTCAGGGGCCGGGTCAAGCACAACCCGCGCAACTACGTCGCGCAGCCCACGCTCGCCCTGTCGAGGGCGCCGGTTATCGTTGGCGACCATCTCGAGGGCCGTCATGTGGACCTGCGTCCCTACATCCTCTATGGGCGTGACCTCTACGTGCTGCCCGGCGGCCTGACGCGCGTCGCGCTGAAGAAGGGCTCGTTGGTGGTGAACTCGTCGCAGGGCGGCGGCAGCAAGGACACGTGGGTGGTGTCGGCGCGAGGTCCCCAGTGCTGAGCCGCGTCGCGGAGGCGATCTACTGGATGGCGCGCTACATCGAGCGCGCGGAGAACACGGCGCGCTACATCGACGTCAGCCTCAACATGACCCTCGATGCGCCGATCGCGTTCTCGGACCAGTGGCAACCCCTGGTTTCGATTACGGGGAACCTGGACGGGTTCCAGGCTCGTTACCGGACCGCAGACCGCGACAACGTCATCCAGTTCCTCGCCCTCGACCGCGAGAACCCGAGCTCGATCGTCTCCTGCCTGAGCAAGGCGCGCGAAAACGCGCGCTCGATCCGCGAAGCGATCTCGTCCGAGACCTGGGAGCAGGTTAACCGCTACTACCTGCTGGTCAGCAGCCCGGCGGCCGCACGCCGTGTGCGCGAGAACCCCGCGAGCTTTTTCGCGGACGTGAAGCTGTACAGCCAGCTGATCGCCGGCGTCTCGGACGCCACCACCTCGCACGACGAAGCCTGGAACTTCATGCGTCTCGGACGTCTGCTCGAGCGCGCCGACAACACGTCGCGGCTCCTGGACGTGAAGTACTACCTGCTTCTGCCGTCGGTGGAAGAGGTCGGCGGCGCCGTAGACGACATGGAGTGGTCGATTCTGCTGCGCTCCGCGACCGCGCTGGTGATGTACCGGCGCAAGTTCGGCCAGATATCGCCGGAGCAGGTCGTGGAGTTCCTGCTGCTCGATACCGAGTTCCCGCGTTCGATCCTGTTCTGTCTCCTGAACGCGGAGGAGTCGTTGCACGCGATTACCGGTACTCCGCCCGGAAGCTACCGCAACGGCGTGGAGCGCCGTCTGGGGCAGCTGCGATCCGAGTTGGCGTATGCGCAAGTCCATGACATCATCTCTCAAGGTCTGCACGAGTACCTTGATGGTTTCCAGCGCCTGCTCAACGGCATAGGTGAGGCGATCAGCGAGACGTTCTTCGGTATGCAGCAGCTAAACGGCGCCATGGCGGGCGCGGGAGGTCCAACGAGTGACGTTCTGTCTGGGGATCAAAGTCAGCGAGGGGCTGGTTGGCATCGCGGATACGCGGGTGATCTCCGGCAATGAGAACATCTCTGCTCGAAAGATCTACGTCTACGAGATCGAAGGGCGCAGCGTCTTCTTGATGGCCTCCGGCCTTCGCTCCGTTCGCGACAAAGCGATGGCCTACTTCGAGGAAGCGCTGACCCATAACGAAGAGCCGATGGATCGGCTCTTCAAGGTGGCTAACGCTTTCTCCCATCAGATCCGCAAGGCGGAGCAAGAAGATCGGAAGGCGCTGGAGGAGAGCGGTCTCAGCTTCAACATCTTCTGCCTGATGGGCGGGCGAATGGAGAAGGACGATGAGCACAAGCTCTACTTGATCTACCCGCAGGCGAACTGGGTCGAGATCGGGCAAGGCACGCCTTACCACATCATCGGCTCGGCAGGTTACGGCAAGCCGGTGCTCGACCGCACGCTGAAGTACGAAGA
>Ga0209108_10001816_pt1 | contig 12370 bp, 13 predicted proteins | sample Rifsed10ft1_FD_184003 | JGI IMG/M metagenome (GOLD analysis project Ga0209108, IMG submission 184003) | Soil microbial communities from Rifle, Colorado, USA - sediment 10ft 1 (version 2) | ecosystem: Environmental > Terrestrial > Deep subsurface > Rock core/Sediment | place: Rifle, Colorado...
TCACCATTTCAATGCCTTCCGAGCCGGTCTCGCGCAGATATTCGAGGTGGGAAATTTTCACCAGCGCCTGGGGGTCCCGGGTCAGATTGTCGAGGAAGCGCGTGTCGAATTCGCGATTGATCAGTCCGGCGCGCGGACCCTGCAATTGATGCGACATGCCGCCGGTGCCGAAAATCACCACGCGCAAATCCTTGTCGAAGGACTCGACTGCCTTGCGAATGGCCTTGCCCAGCATGTAGCAGCGACGTCCGGTCGGCACCGGGTAGACCACCACGTTGACGCAAATCGGAACGACCGGGCACGGCCATTCCCTGGGCTGGCCGAACATCAAGGTGAGCGGCACGGTCAGTCCGTGATCCACTTCCATCTTGTTGACGATGGTGAGGTCGAACTCATCCAGAACCACGGATTGCACGATATGCGAAGCGAGCTCGGGGTGGCCCTTGACGGAGGGAACCGGACGCGGCCCCCAGCCTTCGTCGGCGATCGGGAACTCCGCGGCACAGCCGATCGCGAAGGTGGGAACGATCTCCAACGAAAATGCGGACATATGGTCGTTGTAGACCACGATGCAGACATCGGGCTTGACCCTGGCGATCCATTCCTTGGAGCGCTCGAAGCCCTTGAACACCGGCTGCCAATAGGGTTCGCCCGTCTTGCCGTTGTCCCAAGCGGCGCCGACCGCGGGTATGTGGGAGGTCGCTACGCCGGCAACGATGCTAGCCACGATTCTTCCATTCCGATTTGCTACGATTGCCTTCGACGGGGCGCCCGCCCTTGAGCATCATCTGGGCGTACTGCTCCTGCGTCGACCCGGTCATCATCGCGGCGATCTGCTGGAATGAAAGCCCGTCGGTGGCGGCAATCTTGGCGGTGAAGTAGATGTTTCCGCCCAGTTGCAGCATTTCGTTCCAGTCGCGCTTCAAGACGGATTGCTTCTGCTCTTCCGTCATCGGCCACTGATCGAGATAGGCGCGCTCATCGGCCTTGAAAGCGGCACGGTTCTGCGGCTTCATGAGCGACATGCAGAACATGTTGAGATGATAGCCCTGGCGCGCCCGATCGGCGTCGAACACGACCGTTCCGGGAAGATCGTCATATTCTTTGGGGAGCGACACGTTGACCTCTTACGCGCTATCGAACCACGTCGGATTACCGGGCGGCAGCGCCTTCCTCGATTCAGGCGCTCGCAGCACAATGATAGCAAATTCAATCGACCCGCGATCTGCGACTCACGCCCCCTTGACTGCGGTAGGAGCGAACGCCACGCCGTCGTCGACGTGAGGCGGCTCGGGCGGCCCGTCGTCACGCATTAACCGTCGCCGCCTCGGGAGCCAGCCCTCCGCCGAGAAAAAGCTGCCCGATTCTCGGATCGGCAAGGATCGCGCGCGCCTCGCCCGCCATGCGCGTGCGGCCCATCTCGAGGACGATGCCGAAGTCCGAGATCTCGAGCGCGCGCCTCGCGTTCTGCTCGACCATCAGGATCGAGACTCCTTTTCCCCGCAGCTCCCCGAGGATGTCGAAAATCTCCCTGACGAGCCGCGGCGACAGGCCGATCGACGGCTCGTCGATCAGCATCAGTTTCGGATCGAGCAGGAGGCTGCGCGCGATCTCGAGCAGCTTCTGCTCGCCGCCCGAGAGCGTCGAGGCCTGGGCCACGGCCTTGCGCCGCAGCACCGGAAAGCGCTCCATGACCAATTCGATGCGTGCGCCGACGCCGCCGCCCGCCGCCGTCGCGCCGAGCTCGAGGTTGTGACGCACGCTCAGCTCCGGGAAGATGTTTCGCCCCTGCGGCACGTAGCTGATTCCCAGTTCCAGCAGCTTGCGTGGACCGACATTCGTGGCCTCCCGGCCGTCGAACACGACGCGGCCGCGCTCAACCGGCAGCAATCCGAATACAGCCTTGAATACGGTGGACTTGCCAGCGCCATTCGGGCCGATGACGGTCGTGATCGCGCCGCGCGCGACCGTGAAGCTCGTGCCGTTCAGGACGGTCAGCTTGCCGTAACCGGATACCACGTCCTCGAGCGCGAGGATAGTGCCGCCGTCCGCGCTAGTGCCCAAGGTAGGCCTCGATCACGTCGCGATTGTCACGGATCGCCTCCGGCGCGCCCTCCGCGATGATGCGGCCCTCGACGAGCACAAGGACACGGGTGCACAGCGACATCACGAACTCCATGTTGTGCTCGATCACGACGAAAGTCGCCTTTCCGGTCTCGTTGATCGCGCGCAGGCGCTCGCGCAGGCCGGCGAGCATGGTGGGGTTGACGCCGCCCGCCGGCTCGTCAAGCAGCACGAGGCGCGGCCCAGCCATGAACGCCATCGCGACGTCGAGAAGCTTCTGCTGGCCGTAGCTCAGCGCGCCGGCGCGCTCGTCGGCGACGGCGGCGAGCCGGAAGAACTCGATCATCTGGTTCGCCGCGCCGCTGAGCCCGGCGTCGGGCTGCCCCGCGAGTCGCGACCACATCGATCCCAGGTGCTCCTGTCCGGCGAGGATGAGGTTCTCGCGCACCGAGAGCTGCGGAAAAACCTGCAGGAGCTGGAACGTGCGGCCGACCCCGAGCAGGTTCAGATCGCAGGGTCGCATGCCGGTGATCGCCCGCCCGTCCAGGCGCACGTCGCCGGCGGAGGGCGTGAGCTGGCCGAGGATGCAGTTGAAAAGCGTCGACTTGCCGGAGCCGTTGGGCCCGATAAGACCGAGGATCTCGCCGTCGTGCACGTCGAACGAGACACCGCTCACGGCGCTGATACCGCCGAATGTCTTCGTGAGGTCGCGCACTTCGAGAACGGCGGGCATCAGGAGGCCTCGCCGTCGCGAGTCGGGACCGCCGGTCCGGGCGCAGGCGTCCCGGCGCGCTTGTGCAGCCGCTCGGCGAGGCCGAGCAGCCCCGACGGGAAAAACGCCATGAGTATCATCACGAACACTGCGTAGAGGATCAGGTAGAGCCCCTCGCTGAAGCGCAGCCATTCAGGCAGCAACACGGACACGGCCGCGCCGAGAAACGGCCCGAAGAAGTAGCCCGAGCCGCCGACGATTACCATCAACAGCAGGTTGAGGGAAAGGCCGAGCGCGAACGCGGTCGGCTCTATGAACTGGACGAGCGGCGCGTAGAGCACGCCCGAAATGCCGCCGAGGACGGAGCCGATCGCGAACGCCATGAGCGTATAGCGCCGCGTATCGACGCCGAGCGACGAGGCGCGCATCGCGTTCTCGCGCAGCGCCGTGAACGCGCGCCCCCAAGGGGAGCGGATCAGCCACCAGGTCGCCGCGGAGACGAGCGCGAGCATGCCGAGGCAGAAGAAGTAGAAGTCCACCGGCCCCTGGGTCGACCAGCCGAGTACCGTCGGCCGTGGGATGCCGGAGATGCCGTAGACGCCCCTGGTGAGCCATTCCTCGTTGCGCAGGATGAGGAAGACGAGAGTCGCGAACGCAAGCGTGACGAAGGCGAGGTAGTGGTGCTGCACGCGCAGGGCCGGGTAGCCGAGCAACCAGCCGATGACGAAACACAGCACCGCTGCGAGCACGAAGGCGGCGGCCAGTGGCCAGCCCTGAGTGGTGAGAAGCGCGGCGGTGTAGGCGCCGATGCCGACGAACGACGCCTGCGCGAGGGAGATCTGCCCCGCGTAGCCGAGCGTGAGATTGAGGCCGATCGCGGCGATCGTCATGACCACCCACAGGCTGAGGAGGTAGATGCCGTAGGGCTTCAGGCCGAACGGCGCGGCGAGGAGCAGCGCGGCCACGGCCACGGCGGCGATCAAGCGAGCGTTACGCGCGAAGGTCATACCGTGCGCTCCTCGGCGCGCCCGACCAGCCCCTGTGGCCGGAACAGGATCACGGCGATCAGCAGGAACAGGGGGATCGCCCCACGGTATTGCGCCGTCAGGTACGCGGCGACGAAGTTGTCGACGACGCCAAGCAGTAGGCCACCGACGATGGCGCCGCGCACCTGGTTGAAGCCGCCGACGATCGCGGCGATGAATGCGACGAGCCCGAGCGTTTCGCCATTGGAGAACTTGGCGAGATAGATCGGACTCACCAGGAACGACGCGAGCGCCACGAGCCCGGCATTGATGAGGAACGTGTAGAGAATCATCCGTTCCACCGGGATGCCGAGGATTCGCGCGAGCACCGGGTTCTGCGCCGTGGCCTGCATGCGCCGGCCAGTCTGCGTCCCGGCGAGGAAGTACTGCAGAGCCGCGACGGCGACGACTGCCACCGCGATGATGACCAGGTTCTGCACCGACACGACCGCTCCGCCGACCGCGAGATTGGTCGTCGCCCACGCGGCGGGGAACGGCTGGGCGTCGGCGGCGTAGAACTCCTTGACGCTTTCCTTGAGGAAGATCGCGAGCGCGATGGTCGAGATTACGAGCGGCAGGACGCCGTGCCGGATGATCGGGTCAACGACCAGCCGCTTGAACAACAGCCCGAGGACGACCAGGGTGACCAGGAGACCGAGCAGCATCGCCACCGGGAACGACAGGCCGCCGAGCTTCATCGCCGCGAGGACGAAGAAGGCGGGCACCATGACAAACTCGCCCTGCGCGAAATTTATCGTCTGCGAGGTCTGCCAGAGGAGCACGAAGCCGATCGCGACGAGCGCGTAGATGCCGCCCGTCGCCAGGCCGGCGACGAGGAGCTGCAGGATGTCCGCCATGCGGCGCGCGGGAAGCCGGCGTTCGGTCTACAACCCCTACGGACGCAAGCGCTACTTCCCCAGCTTGGGGAGCGTCTGGACGATCTTCTGTTTGCCGTCCACCACCTCGGCCAGGAAGCTGATGCGGTCGATGTCGCCCTTGTCGTCCCAGGTCGTCTCCATCAGGATGCCCGGCTCCTGCTGGGGCGTGATGGTCAGACCGTGCATCGTCTGCGCGAGCAGCTTGCGATCGAACTTGCCGATTCTCTCCGTGGCGTGTTTGACGGCATAGACCGCGGTGTAGCCCTTAATGCCGTTGTGATCGGGCACGTAGCCGAAGCGCTTGGTGAACTTGGCCCTGAACTCCTGCACCGCGGGAATCGGCGCCTCGGCGGAGAGCCCTACGTGGCCGCGGACGCCGTTCGCGGCGTCGCCCGCAAGCTCGATCACCTTCTGGTTGAGCAGCGTCGTCTCGCCGATCAGCGGGGTGCTGACGCCCTGCTTGCGCGCCTCGCGCAGAAAGCGTGCGCTCTCTTCCTCGTTCGTGTAGGCGAAGATCGCGTCGGCGTTCGCGCCCTTCACCTTCACCACGTCGGCCGCAAAGTCGACCTGTCCCGATTCGGTGGAGATGTCGGCGACGACCTTGATGCCGCGCGCGGTTACCTCCTTGACGAACGTGTCGCGCCCGCCCTTGCCGAAGTCGTTGTTCACCCACAGCACCGCCACCGTCTTCGCCTTCAGGCCGTCGCGGATGTAGTTGGCGATCTTCGGCATGCTTGCCTGCTGTCCGAACGAGGTGCGGAAGATGTACGCGTTGCCTGCCTGTGTGATGTCGGCCGCCTCGGCTCCGGTGAACTGCGGTACCTCGGCTTGCTGGGCGAGAACCATGTTCGCCTTTACCGAGCCCGAGAATATCGGGCCGAGGATCGCATAGGGATTGCCATCGAGCGCCTTCTGGACCTGCGCGCGCGAGACGCCCGGGTTGCTCTGCGTATCCGTCTGCGGCGCGTTGATCTTGCGCCCGAGAATACCGCCCCTCGCGTTGATCTCGTCGATGGCGAGCATCGCGCCGTCGCGGAAGTTGGTGCCGGACACCGCGCCCGCGCCGGAGAGTTCGATGACGATCGGCAGGTTGACCGTCTGCTGCGCTGCGGTGGTGGCCGCGCCAATGGCAAGGGCGGCGGCGAGGGCTGACTTGATCCAGGTTTTCATCACATCCTCCTTGGCGGGTCATGTCGTAAACGGTGGAATACTAGCAGAATCCGCGCCGGTTGCAGTGCGGCTGCCGCAGGTCAATTTTTCGGAGTCTCGGCGACGATATTCGCCTCGACGATTGCCCGCAGCTCGGGCGTCACCCGCGGCGCAACGCCGAACCATTTCCGGAAGCCGAACCCGGCCTGCTGCAGCAGCATGCCCAGGCCGTCGACGGTGCGATGTCCGCGCTTGCGGGCGGCGGCGAGCAGGGCCGTTTCGAGCGGGACGTAGACGATATCGTAGACCACGGCGTCCGGCTTGAGCGGCCCGAGATCGATCTCGAGCCGGGGCTTGCCCACCATGCCGAGGGAGGTGCAGTTCACGAGCACGTCGGCTTCCGCGAGCAGCCGCGGCAGCACATCGAAGCCGTGCGCCCGGACCCGTGAACCGAAGCGGGCCGCGAGCTCGCCGGCCCTCGCGAGCGTCCGATTGACGAGATGGACCTCTCCGCCGCGCGCGACGAGCGCGTACGCGACGGAGCGTGCAGCCCCACCGGCGCCCAGCACCACCACGCGGCAGCCCGGCACGTTCCACCCCGGTGCGCGATCGTCGAGGTTGGCGATGAATCCGTACGTATCCGAGTTGCCGCCCAGCAGGCGGCCGTTTTCCAGCCAGAGCGTATTCACGGCGCCGACCGCCTCGGCTGCCTCGTCGCGACGGTCGACGAGCCGGTAGGCCGTCTCCTTGTGCGGGACAGTAACATTGCCGCCGATATATCCGTTCGCCGGGAAGCTGGTCACGAAGGCGGGGAACTCCTCGGGGCTCAAGTCCTTCAGCTCGTAGGCGCCTTGAATGCCCAGGGACTTCAGCCAGTAGCTGTGGATCATCGGGGAGCGCGAATGCGCGACGGGGTGGCCCATCACGCAGGCACGGGGAAGCGGCGCGGACATCCGGGACTTTCTACAGCGGCGAAAAGGAGGTCGACTTGAGGATGCGGCATTCCTGATGCTGGTGGGCGCCCAGCTCGCGGCTCTTTTGCAGATACGCCTGGAACGCGGGGTCGGCCATCAAGGCGTCGCGTTTCCTCTCGCGGTCAGCCTGGCTCGCGTACTTCCAGACGTGGACCACCTGGTTGAGCGTGCCGACCTCGGTCGTGGCGTACAGCACCGGCTCCCCGCAATGCTTCACCTGGGGCGGATGGCCATGCTCCTGGTAGAGCTTCAGCCAGGCGGCGAACTTGCTGTTCTGCAGCGTGTAGATGCGAAGGTCGAAAATCATCCGGGTTCTCCAGTAGAAGGTGTCGCGAATCGGGTCACGATGTCAATGCGAAAGGCCCACGATACTCCTGTTACTCACGGCGGAAGGGGCGAATGCGACGCCGTCCTCGACGATGCGCCGGTTGAGCAGGGCCGCGCAGGCGGAGACCACTTCCAGGTAGGGGGTCGCGATCCCGGTCAGGCGCCCGACATCGATCACGGAATTGATCAGTGCGTCGAGCTCGAGCTCGTGGCCGAAGCGCACGTCCAAATGATGCTTAAGGATGAGGGATGAGGGATGACCTGAAACCGGCTTTGTTCTGACTTCCGCCTTCTGCCTTGAGCGCGGCCTCCGAGAGACTATCGCAGGATTCGATATCATCGTGTCGGCCGCAGCGCGTCACCGGGGGTCACATCCCCGAGCGAGCTCGGGGCCCCTGTTCCGCCCCTCGACGCGCTACTGCCAGGGAAGCAGTGACGCGTGGATGACGTCCGGCACGCCCTGCCCGCCCACCGACCGGATGGCGAGGTCCACGTCCTTCAGCCCGAAGGTGTGGGTCGTGACCTTCTCCAGCGGGAAGCGCTTGGATGCAAGCTGCTGCAGGGCGAGCTCGCACGCCCGGTAGCTGTGGCCGCGCGCGCTTTTGATGGTGATGAACTTCACCGTGACCTTCTCGAGCGGGAAATTCGGGAACTCTTTCATCTCGCCCTGGACCACGATCGTCCCGCCCTTGCGCTTCAACGCGTCCACGCCGAGGAGGATCGGCGTGGTTCCGGCGCCCGCCGTGCAGTCAAGCGCGACGTCCACGCCCTTGCCGCCCGTGATTTCCATGACGCGCGAGAGTGGATCCTCCTTCTGCACGTCGATCACGTAGTCGGCGCCGAGCTCTTTTGCGACCTTCATCCGCGCGGCATCTTTGGACGTGCCGGTGACGATGATGCGCGAGGCGCCAGCCTGCTTGCAGATCACGGTCTGGGACAGCCCCTGCTGGCCGGGGCCCTGGATCAGCACGGTGGAGTTATAGCCCACGCCGCCGTCGAAGAGAGACCACTCGACACCGTTCGCCATTGGGGTCACCAGTCCCGCCAGTTCCGGCGTGACGCCCTTCGGCACATGGTGCACGACCGCGTTCCAGGGAAGGTAAACATACTGGGCAAAGCCGCCCCACAGGTGGGGCGCCTTCTCGGCCGAGGTGTAGCCGTAGCGGATGGCGTCGGGGTTCTTGCGCCAGTCGGTGTTTTCACAGTGACGGTACTGGCCGAGGTGGCACCACTCGCATTGGCCGCACATGACGTAGTGCTCGACGAACACGAGGTCCCCCTCCTTGAAGCCCTTGCGCCGGGTGAACTCCCGGCCGCCCTTGGCGATAGTGCCGATGTTCTCGTGGCCCATGATGACGGGGCTCTGGGTCGGCGGGTGCGCATACAGCTTGACGTCGGTTCCGCAGATCCCCGCGACCTCCATTTTCAGCAGTGCGCTGTCCTCCGAAATATCCGGCATCGGAAACTCGCGGAACTCGGTCTTGCTCGGGCCGGTCCTCACGGCCGCCTGCACTTTTTCCACCAAGGCAATCTCCTCCAGCGGTAAGGGTCGCGTCGCAGGTAGGCACTCTAGTACACTGGGCGCTCAGCCGCAAGATCACTCCCTCATTTCACGCAGGAAAGCGCACCCATGGCCGGACTCAAGCTGAAAACCGTCACCCGCACCCAGGGCAACAACCGGGCCTTGAAGGACGGCACTGTGAAGCCGCGAACTTTCCAGTTCGACTTTCTCGAGGTGGACCCCCTCATCGACGCGTTCCGCCGCATGGTGCGGCAACTCGAGTTCGACATCACCGAGATGGCGATCACCACCTACCTCTGCGCCCGGGCCCATGGCAAGCGCATGACCGCCCTGCCGATCTTCATCGTGCGCGCCTTCCACCACGGCGCCATCCTCTACAACACGAAGGCCGGTATCCAGAAGCCCAAGGACCTGGAAGGCAGGCGGGTCGGCGTCAACCGCGGCTACACGGTCACCACCGGCGTGTGGGCCCGCGGTGTTCTCCAGCAGGAACACAGCGTGGATCTCGGCAAGATCACCTGGGTGCTCTCCGGCGACGAGCACGTGGCCGAGTACCGGCCGCCTTCGAACGTCGTGCCGATCGAGAAGGGAAAGAAGATGGCGGACATGCTGGCGTCCGGGGAGCTGGCCGCAGCCATCGGCATCGAGGTGGACCACCCGGACGTGAAGCCGCTCATACCGAACGCGCTGGAGGCGGGACTTACGGCCCTGCGGAACCGCGGCCACTATCCCATCAATCACACGGTGGTGGTCAAGGACGACCTCCTCGAAGCCCACCCGGACCTGGCCCCGGAGGTCTTCAACGCCTTCGCCGAGGCCAAGCGCCTCTACGTCCAGCGCCTCAAGAGCGGCGAGATCGAGAAGCCGACCGCGGTCGACGAGGTGCACCGGCGGGTGATGGAGATCACGGGTGATCCGCTGCCGTACGGCATCGCGCCCAACCGCAAGGTCCTCGAGGAACTCATCCAGCATGCCTTGGCGCAGGGCATCATCACCCGCCCGGTCACCGTGGAGGAGCTGTTTGCCCGCATCACGCACAGCCTCACGGCATAGCTCGCTTTCAGTGACGAGGTACAGGTGACGTACAACCCTTTACGGCTTGTCGTCACCATTAGTCTTCACCCAATCCCCACCTGCCCCCTTTGTCAAAGGGGGGAGACATAAATATGTCGGGGGGATTTCGTCACTGGTTTGGTCCCGCCGTTGACAGCCATTTCGGCAAAGCGGATCATTTTCGGCGACGCGCTTCCATAGGAGGAACCCTCATGACTACCGTGGCAACCAGGACGAAACCCCGGCTCGCGATCATGAACGCGGTGCACGACCTGCCCGTGCTGGTCGCCCGCGACCAAGGGTACTTCAAGGACGAGGGCCTCGACATCGAGTTCGTGACCACGCCGGGGATGGCCCAGGTCACGACCTCCCACTCCGTCAAGTTCGATACCGTATTCGACCGTCCGCTCGACTCGGTCTACAACGAGGGTGGCATCGACCAGTACCGGATGTGCGAATGGGGCATCATGAAGCGCGCCGTCGAGGCCGAGTGCAGCGGGCTGCGCCGGCGCAAGATCGTGGCGCTGGGCGCGTCGATGTCGAAGTTCGCCATCGCGGTTGCCCGCGACTCCAAGATCTACGAGCCCGAAATGCTCAAGAACAAGGAAATCGCGGTGACGCCGAACAATGGCTCGCACTTCACCACGCTCAAGATGATGGAAGGGTTCCTGAAGCCGGAGCACGTCAAGACCACCACCGCGGGGTCCATGCCCAAGCGGATCGAGGCGTTGAAGCAAGGCAAGGTCGCGGCGGTGACCCTCATGGAGCCCTGGATCAGCGTGGCGCAGAAGATGGGCCTGCGCATCCTGATCGAGTCCCACTCCACTCGCAGCGAGGCGGCCAGCGACGAGCTCGACGGCAAGACGCTCGCGGCGATGTTCCGGGCGCAGGCGCGGGCGGTGAAGGAGATCGAAAAAGACCCGGCGCCGTACATCCACTACTTTATCCGCGAGACCAGCGGGATCCTCGAGCCCAAGGACTTCCAGACCTGGCGCCTGCTGCACGCCGCGCCGCAGCCCTACACGCGAGAGCGCTGGGAAGACACCTACAATTGGTCAGTCAAGTGGAACATGACCGTGCCCGGCGCCACCTACGAGAACATCGTCGACAACCGGGCCTGGCAGTAGTGCGCCGCGCGCGGAACGGCGTGAATCGTGAGTCGTGATTCGACTTGCAGTTCCCAAAAGCTCTTGCCAAGAATAGCGGCAGCGCCCATACTCGCGCGTCACATCGGCCGCCGGCAGTCATTCGCATAGTTTCCGGACGGCCTCGTAATCTTCCTGACCGATGCCGCGCCCATCCCGGGCCCGGGTCCCAGGAAGCTCACGTGCAAGACATCACTGCGGGATGGCGGCAACGCCGCTTTGACCCGCCAGGGGAATGTGCATGGCAAAGGAAGAGCTGATCGAATTGGTGGGTATCGTCAACGAAGTACTGCGCAACGCGGTCTTTCGCGTGACGCTCGACAACGGCTGCGCGGTGATGGCCCACGCCTCGGGCAAGATGCGCCTGCGCCGCATACGCATCCTCGCCGGCGACCGCGTCACCGTCGAGATGTCGCCTTACGACCTCACGAAGGGCCGCATCAACTTTCGGCACAAGGATGCCAGCGCCCCGCCGCCGATGGCGCCGCGGCCGGGGTACCTGCGGCGGCGATAATGGCCCTAGGGAACATCCGATCAAGTCGTCCTCGCGGAGGCGGGGACCCAGTAACGTTCTGAGTATTCTAGATTCCCGCCTTCGCGGGAATGACGAAATCCTACTTGATCAGAACTTCCCTAGCGGGCCTTTGTGGTCACGCTATCGAGGAACTGAAGCACCCGAGCCGGAGCGGTGTCCTCGGTCTGGTGCTCCGGGAGAACATCCCAGTACTCTGAGCGCGGCAGGCATTCTTCCAGATACCTCGCCGCCGATGTGGCGTGCGATGGGTCCCGGCCGGGAACGACCAGCGCCGGGATGTCGAGGCGCAGCAGGTCCTCGGGTTCGGCCCCCGGAGCGGTATCACGGTCAAAGAGTGTGCCGCACATTTCAGTGACGAGCTGTTGGTACTGGCCGGCGTCCAGCTTCGCATAAGCATCGGCGAAAGCGCGTTCACGTTTGATGACCGAGGCCCACGGCCCGCATCTGGGCTCGGCATTGAACGGCTTGCCTTCCTGCATCACGAGCGAGACCACGCCCGCGAGACCGTGCTGCTCGACGTAAGCAAGATGATCCGCAAAGCGCTGGTGGCTGCCGATGCGATATCTGGCGCCGCCCACGGGCCACCAGAGGACCATGCTCAGCGTGGTCTCGGGGTAGGCGACGCCAAAAGCGACGACCGGACAGCACCCCATGCAGCCGCCCATGAGGTGCGCCCGCTTGATGTTCAGGTGGTCGAGCAATCCCTTCCCCTGCGCCACGTAGTGGGCCCATGTGACGCGCTCGACCCGGCCGCCCGACTGCCCGGTCTCCCTCCTGTCGAAGACGATGCAGCTCAATTTCTTCTGCAGGTGGGCGAGGAGCCTGGTCTTGGCGTAGACGCCGGCCGTAGTCCACTTCTCCAAGGTCCCGTCGAATCCACCCGGCGAGAACATCAGCAACGGCGGCCCGGAGCCGAGCACCTCGTAGCGCGTTGTGATGCCGTCTATGAGCGCGGTCGGCATGGCTAAAATCAAGAAACAAGAATA
>Ga0209108_10001819_pt1 | contig 12361 bp, 8 predicted proteins | sample Rifsed10ft1_FD_184003 | JGI IMG/M metagenome (GOLD analysis project Ga0209108, IMG submission 184003) | Soil microbial communities from Rifle, Colorado, USA - sediment 10ft 1 (version 2) | ecosystem: Environmental > Terrestrial > Deep subsurface > Rock core/Sediment | place: Rifle, Colorado...
CATCGAGCTGATCGAAGCGCGCCGCGCCATCGAGCCGATCGTCGCCGCCGCGGCCGCGACGCGCGCGAACGCCGACGATCTCGCCGTGATCAGCGAGACGCTCGAGGACATGTTGCAGGCGGCGGATTCCACTTCGTTCCGCGCCGCCGACCGCCGTTTCCATCAGCGCATCGCGCAGGCGACCGGCAACGGCGTTTTCGTCGCCATGGTCGATAATCTCTGGTCGCAGATGTTCACGCCGATTTTCGAGCGGCTCGGCCGGCGCACCGGCCTCTTGCCCGAAGCGCGCGAAACGGCGCTCGGCGAACACCAGGCAATCGCCAAAGGCATCATCGCGCGCGATCCGGAGGCGGCGCGGCGCGCCATGGATACGCATCTCGGCAAAGTGCAGGCGATCCTTTGCGGCGAAAGCCGCGAGGCCGTCGCCCGCGAAGCATCCATGGCGGAGGCCTCCAAGTGACCGTCGCCCGCGTAGTCACCGGCGCCGCCTCACGCGGCCTGCTGCACGAGGATCGACTTTTTCCGGCCGAGCCCTCGGCCCGCGCCGTCGCGCGGCGGCTTTATGCGGGCGTGCGGGATTTGCCGATCGTTTCGCCGCACGGCCACACCGATCCGCGCTGGTACGCCGAAGACGCGGCCTTCCCCGATCCGGCCGGACTTCTCGTGGTACCGGACCACTATATTTTCCGCATGCTCTATTCGCAGGGCATTCCGCTCGAAGCGCTCGGCATCCGGCGCAAGGATGGCAAGCCGGTCGAAACCGATCCGAGAAAGATCTGGCGCCGCTTCGCCGAGAACTATCATCTCTTCCGCGCGACGCCGACGCGCATGTGGCTCGACCACGCCTTCGCAACCCTGTTCGATCTCGACGTGCGGCTCTCCGCAGCGACCGCCGAACTCTATTACGACCGTATCGCGGACTATCTGGCCAAGCCCGCGTTCCGTCCGCGCGCCCTGTTCGAGCGCTTCAAGATCGAAGCCATCGCCACCACCGACAGCCCGCTTGACGATCTGCGCTGGCACAAGATGATCCGCGCGAGCGGCTGGGGGGGCCGCGTGCTCGCCGCTTACCGGCCCGATCCGGTGGTCGATCCCGAATTCGAGGGATTTCGCAACAATCTCGATCGCCTCGGCGAGATCAGCGGCTGCGACACGCTCTCCTTCGACGGCTATCTCGACGCGCACCGGAAGCGCCGTGCCTATTTTAAGAGCCTCGGTGCCACTTCGAGCGACCACGGTCATCCCTCGGCGCGCACCGCCGATCTCGGCCAGACCAACAAGCGCAATCTCTTCGACAAGATCGTGCGCGGAACGTTCACTGCCGAAGAGGCCGATCTTTTCCGCGGCCAGATGCTCACCGAAATGGCGGCTATGAGTCTCGACGACGGGCTCGTGCTGCAGATCCACCCCGGCTCGTGGCGCAATCATAATCCGGCGCTCCATACCGCCTTCGGCCGCGACATGGGCGCCGATATCCCGATGCGGTCCGATTACGTGCACGCGCTGAAGCCGTTGCTCGATCGTTTCGGCAACGAGCGCAATCTCAGCGTCATCGTCTTCACTCTCGACGAGACCAGCTATTCGCGCGAACTCGCCCCGCTCGCCGGGCACTATCCATGCCTCAAGCTCGGTCCGGCCTGGTGGTTCTACGACAGCCCCGACGGCATGCGCCGCTTCCGCGAGCTCACCACCGAAACCGCCGGCTTCTACAATACCGTAGGCTTCAATGACGACACCCGCGCCTATCTCTCGATTCCCGCCCGCCACGATATGGCGCGGCGGGTGGACTGCGCCTTCCTCGCCGAGCGTGTGGTTACCCACCGGCTCGATGAGGACGAGGCGCATGAAGTCGCCCACGACCTGGCCTATCGGCTCGCCAAGGAGACCTATCGAATGTGAAACGGCGGGCCACAACGGCCGGAAAACCCGTGGAAAATCCGAATGCAAGAAACCATCATCATGGGAGGAAACGACAATGAAAATGAAGCGACGTGAATTCATCGGCCTCGGCGGCGCGGCTGTCGCGCTCAGTGCCGTAGGCCTGGCGGCCAAGACCCCCGCCTTCGCTCAAGCCAAGCTCGTACTCAAGGCCACCGACGTGCATCCGCTCGGCTATCCGACAGTCGAGGCGGTGGTGCGCATGGGCAAGCGGCTGGAAGCGGCGACCAACGGCCGCGTCAGCATCCAGATGTACCCGTCGATGCAGCTCGGCGGCGAGAAGGAGATGATCGAGCAGGCCCAGGTCGGCGCGCTCGCCATGGCCCGCATCAGCGTCGGCCCGATGGGACCGATCGTGCCCGAGCTCAACGTATTCAACCTGCCCTTCATGTTCCGCGACGACGCGCACATGGAGAAGGTGATCGACGGCCCGATCGGCGCCGAGATGCTGAAGAAGCTCAGCGATCATCCGACCGCGGGCCTGGTCGGCATCGCCTGGATGAACGCCGGCACGCGCAACGTCTACAACAGCAAGAAGCCGATCAAATCGATCGACGACCTCAAGGGCCTGAAGATTCGCATGATGGGCAACCCGGTATTCGTCGAGACCATGAATGCGCTCGGCGGCAATGGCGTCGCCATGGGCTACGACCAGCTCATCAACGCGTTGCAAACCGGCATCGTCGACGGCGCCGAGAACAATTATCCGAGCTATGCCACCGGACAACACTACCGGTACGCAAAATACTATTCGCTGACCGGGCACTTGATGATTCCGGAAATCCTCGTCTTTTCGAAGAAGATCTGGGAGACGCTCTCCAAGGCGGACCAGGCGTTGATCCTGAAATCCGCCCGGGAGGCGCAGATGGAGGAGCGCAAGCTCTGGTACGAGATGGAAGCGAAGTCGCTGAAACAGATGAAGGATGCCGGCGTCGTGATCATCGAGATCGCCGACAAGAAGCCGTTCCAGGCGGCGGTGAAGCCGGTATGGGACAAGTTCGGCGGTGCGCACGCCGCGCTCATCAAGCGCATCCAAGATGTGAAGTAACGCTCGCGCTAGAAGACGGAGGCCGGCCGACGCCTCGGCGGAAGCCGGCCTCCTTCTTGCCGAACGGGGAACGGCATGAAGGCACTCTATATCCGGGCGATGGACGTGCTCCATCGCTTCTGCATGGTGGTCTCGGGCGTCTGTCTCGTGGTCATCACGCTCATCATCCCCTGGGGCGTCTTCACCCGCTACGTGCTGAACAGCGCATCGTCGTGGCCGGAGCCCATGGCGGTGCTGCTGGTGATCTGGTTCTCGTTTCTGTCCGCGGCGCTTTGCTATCGCGAGAACCTGCACATCGGCGTGGCGGTGATCCCGATGATGCTGCAAGGCACCGCGAAGAACGTCGCCGGCTGGCTCATCGAGCTTTGCATGATGGGCACCAACTTCTTCATGCTCTGGTGGGGCATCAAGCTCGTCCACACCACCTGGTACCAGTCGATCTCCGACTTCCCCGGCTATTCGGTCGGCCTTTCCTATGTGCCGGTCCCGATCGCCGGCGCCATCACCCTCTTGTTCGTCATCGAGCGTCTGTGGGTCGGCAATCTCTTCGCTCCGCCGGCCGACGACAGCATCAACCCCGTCAGCGCCGAATAGACCGGTCGCACCATGGACCTCTTCATCCTGCTCGGCGGCTTCACGGTGCTCACTCTCCTCGGCGTTCCCGTCGCCTATGCCCTGGGTCTCGCCGCGATCTTCACCGCATTGTGGATCGACCTGCCGCTCGAAGCGGTGATGCTCAAAGTCTCCGACGGCACCGACGATTTCGCGCTCTTGGCGATTCCCTTCTTCATCCTGGCCGGCGGCATCATGGCCGAAGGCGGCATGGCCGAGCGGCTGGTGAATCTTGCCAAGATTTTCGTGGGTTTCATCCGCGGCGGGCTGGCGCTGGTGAATATCCTCGCCTCCACCTTCTTTGGCGCCATTTCGGGCTCCTCGGTCGCCGACACGGCGTCGATCGGCTCGGTGATGATCCCGCAGATGGTCAAGAACGGCTATCCGCGCTTGTTCGCGGTGAACGTAACGATCTCGGGCTCACTGCAGCCGCTTCTGATCCCGCCTTCGCACAATGCGGTGATCTATTCGCTCGCCGCCGGCGGAACCGTGTCGGTCGCCCACCTGTTCATCGCCGGCGTCATTCCCGGCCTCTTGCTCGGCTTTTCCTTGATGGCGCTCTGCCTGATCATCGCGCATCGCAAGAATTTTCCGAAGGGCGAGGCCATTCCGCTGCGCCGCGCACTCAAAATCGTCGTCGAGGCCTTCTGGGGCTTGCTCACCGTCGTCATCATCATCGGCGGCATCTTGAGCGGCATCTTCACGCCCACCGAATCAGCCGCCGTCGCCTGCATCTATTCGTTTCTCGTCACCATGTTCATCTATCGCGACTACAGGTGGCGTGAGCTGCCGCAACTGGTCGCCCGCGTCGTGCGCACCGTCGGCATGGTCATGATCATGATCGGCTTCTCCGTCGCCTTCGGCTACATGATGGCGATCATGCAAGTGCCGGCCAAGGTGACGGCTTTCTTCCTCACCATCGCCAACGACAAATATACCTTCCTGCTTCTGGTCAATCTTCTCCTGCTCGTGCTCGGCACCTTCATGGACCTGGCGCCGATGCTGCTGATCTGCACGCCGATCTTTCTGCCGGTGATCAAGACCTTCGGCATCGATCCGGTGCATTTCGGCATCATCATGATCTTAAACCTTGGCATCGGGCTCTTGACGCCGCCGGTCGGGCCGACGCTGGTGGTCGGCTGCGCTATCGGCAAGGTCACCATGGAAGCCGTATCGCGCAGCATCCTGCCCTTCTATATCCCGATGCTGATCGTGCTCGCGCTGGTGACCTATATCCCCGCCCTCACGCTCTGGCTGCCGCGCGTGCTGCTCGGCAACTGATGGCACGGCTTTCGGCCGCAACCCTCGACCGGCTCCCGCCCGCTGTGGCCCGGCCGCGCTACGATCGCGTGCGCGCCCGTGCTGGCATCGTGCATCTCGGCATCGGCGCGTTCTTTCGCGCGCAACAGGCAGTCCTGATCGACGATGTGCTCGGCGTCGGCGATCTGGCCTGGGGCGTCGTTGGCGCGAGCTTGCGCTCGCCCGACACCCGCGACGCGCTGGCGCCTCAGGATTGGCTGTATACGCTGGCGATCCGTGACCAGTCGGGTTCGCGCCATCGGGTGATCGGCGCGCTACGCGAAGTGCTGGTGGCGCCGGAAAATCCCGAGAAACTTCTGCACGCGATGAGCGATCCGGACGTGCGCATCGTCTCGCTCACGGTGACGGAAAAGGGCTATTGCCACGATCCGGCGACCGGCCGCCTCGACGAGGCGCATCCCGATATCCGCCACGATATCACGGCGCCGCATGAGCCGCGCTCCGCTCCGGGCTTTCTGCTCGAGGCGCTTGCGCGCCGCCGCGCCGTCGGCACGGCGCCCTTCACCATTCTCACCTACGACAATCTTCCGTCGAACGGCCGCATTGTGCACGGGATACTTTCGCGCCTGGCCGAGATTCGGGATAGTGATCTCGGCCGCTTCGTGGCGAACGAGGTCGCCTGTCCCTCGACCATGCTCGACCGCATCGTGCCAGCGACTACAGCCGAGGACCGCGCCGAAGTCGCACGCGCGCTCGGGCTCGAAGACACCTGGCCCGTCGTGGCCGAACCTTTCTCGCTCTCGGTGATCGAAGACCGCTTTCCCGCCGGCCGGCCGAACTTCGCCTCCGACGACGTAAAGCTCGTGGCCGACGTCGTGCCCTGGGAGCGGATGAAGCTCCGGCTCCTCAATGGCAGCCATTCGACGCTCGCCTATCTCGGCTACCTCGCCGGCTACGAGACGATCGCCGACACAATGGTGGATGCGAATTTCGTCGCGCTGATCCGCGGCCTGATGGACGAGGAGGTGATGCCGACGCTGAACGTTCCGCCCGGCGCCGATTTCGCCGGCTTCAGGCGATCGGTGCCCAAGCGCTTCGCCAATCCCGCGCTCAAGCACCGCTGCTGGCAGATCGCCATGGACGGATCGCAGAAGCTGCCGCAACGCCTGCTCGGCACCGCGCGCGAGCGGCTGCAAGCCGGCGGACCGATCCCTAGGATCGCGCTCGCGGTCGCCGCCTGGATGCGCTACGTCACCGGCCGCGACGAGAACGGCCAGCCCATCGATGTGCGCGATCCACTCGCTGTCCGCCTGCGACAAATCGCCGACGCTACCGGGCCGGTCGCTGGGCGGCTCGCCCCGGCTTTGCTCGCGGTCGAGGAAATCTTCGGCCGCGATCTCGCCGCCGATCCGCGTTTTGCACAACCCGTCACCTCCGCGCTCGAGCGCCTGTATGCGATCGGCGCGCGGCGAACGGTAGCGGAAGCGAGCGGCAATTCGGGCCCCGCTTGAGCCCGCAAAACACCGGCCGTCTTCCCAATTCCGCAAATTCCGCCAATAGCTTGGCTTAGTGGGCAACAGTGGGGCCAGATCCTATTTTCGATTGCTGACGTTTCGAAAATCATCCTTGAATCAGGCCGTCGCATTTCTCCCAATTCAGATCGCTCAGCTATTTCAGCATTTTAAGGTTCTTGCGGTTTATGGGATTAATCCCATCCCTGGTCCCACTCTAATAGTGGGACCAGATATTATTGACATAGCGCATCTCGATTTGCTTTGTTTGCCGCTCCTTCAGCACCCGACCCGAGGCGCGGTTCGGTTTCCTGCCGTCAATCCGCGCCCGCAAACGCCACGGTGGCCGCCATGCACGCAGAAGAAATTCTCCGCGAGATTTCCGATTTCTGCCGCCGCTCCGGGCTCGCCGAATCCACATTCGGCCGCCGCGCGGTAAACGACGGAAAGCTGGTGAGCCGCCTGCGGGACGGCGGCCGCATCACCACCGAGACGCTCGACCGCATTCGCACGTTCATCGCCACCGGGCCGCACGGCGCAGGCTCCTCGCGTACGGCAGTGATCGATCTCGAACGCCGGCTCGTGACCCCTTCGTTCGCGCCGATGGCACCGCGTCCGGCCCCGGCACGTTCCGACTCCGAAGATCCGACCCGCAATTTCCGCTTCTTCGACAACCGCCAGAAATATCTCCTGTTCGTCAATACCTGCAGTGAGAAGCAGGTAGTCGCGAACCGAGTGACGCTCGAGCTCGCCAATATCCACCCGCGTCCGCCAGCGCTTAGATTGTTCGATGCCGGCGTTGGCGACGGCTCGGTGCTCACGCGCGTGATGCGCGCCATGCATGAGCGCTATCCGGCAATGCCGTTCTATATTGTCGGCAAGGAGATCAGTCTCGAAGACATCCGCCTCACCCTGGAAAAGATGCCGGACCGCTTCTTCGAGCATCCGTCGAGTGTGCTGGTGCTGACCAATCTCTATTATTCCGAAGCGCCGTGGCTCACCACGCACTCCCTCAGCGCCGCTTCGAGTCTGGTTTGGCACGAGCTTGCGCTCACTGGAAATTCCGCGCACCGCTTCGAGACCCAGATCAACGACCTGCAGCCGTTCCTAGCCGATCACTGGAAGGCCCGCGTGAGCCCCAAGACCGGCAATCCGATTTATGAGCGGCCGGTCGTGCTCGTGATTTATCGCGAGGACCACCGCTTCCTGCTCGACCCGGTGATCCCGCGCCGCGGCGGCACCGACGCTAACTACGACCTCGTTATCGCCTCGCAGCCCTATCGCGCCCGCGCCCCGATCGACTTCAAAGCGAAGAAGGTGATCGCGCCGCTCGCGCGCGCACTAGGATCCGGCGGGCGGCTCATCGCGATCCACTCGCATGGCAATGACCCGGGCATGGAGATCATCAACAAGGTCTGGCCGGAGGACAATCCGTTCACCGCCGACCGGCACCAGATCCTGAAGGCGGTGAAAAACGAGCTTGGCGCCGCCGGCCGCGATCTGAACTTCAATGCCTATGCCGACAACCGCTCGCTATTTCGCTACGACATGCACACGCTGCCGTCGGAGATTACGAACTCGATCGGTACTTCTACTCTGTTCGCGGCCTGGAACGCGGCGATCTACGTGGGCCAAATCGAGGACGACCGCCTCGCCGCGGTGGTGAAAGACGACCACTATCTCGAGTCGACCGGCGAAGTTCTGAAGAAGCACGGCGGCCTGTGGTTCTGGGACGAATCCTTTGTGATCTCGCGCAAGCGCGAATAGCGGCAACCGCCCTCGATGCACCCATGACGATTCAGGAAGTTTCTTCGGAGCAAGAACGCATTGCCGCGTTCATGCGCGGCTGGTCGCTCGAAGCGACGCTGCCCAAGCCCGCCGAGATCGAGGCGCTGAAGCAGACGCTTCCGCCGGGAAAGTATATCTTCGTCAGCGCAATTCCGAATGAGTCCCATGCACACGTGGTCGAGTCCTCGATCCTCATGCGCCGGGCCGGTTTCGAGCCCATTCCACACGTCGCGGCGCGCAACCATGCCGACCGAGCGGCGCTCGAAGACATGCTCGGTCGCTTGCGCAGCGAGGCGAATGTTTCGCGGGTGCTCGTGATCGGTGGCGACCGTAACAAGCCGGCCGGCCCCTATTCGGACGCGCTTGCCGTGATCGAGAGCGGTCTGTTGCAGGCCCACGGCATCGAGGAAATCGGCATCGGCAGTTATCCCGACGGCCACCCACGCATCGGCGCCGACGATCTGGAGCGCGCGCTCGAAGCCAAGATTGCGGCTGCGCGCCGCGCCGGCCTCAAGGTCCAGCTCGTGAGCCAGTTCTGCTTCGACGGCGAGCGAATCATCGGCTGGCTGCGCCGCCTGCGCGCCAACGGCTTCACCGGGCGGATCAGAATCGGTCTGGCGGGGCCCGCGAAAGTGACGACGCTCTTGCGCTTCGCTCAGCGCTGCGGTGTTCAGGCCAGCACCCGTGGGCTGGTGCGGAATGTTGGAGTTGCGCTTCAGGCGCTTGGCAGAGCCACTCCCGATGACATTGTGAAGATGCTGGCCGAAGCGACCGCTTCGGGCGAGCTCGGCGAAGTGTCGCCGCACTTTTATTCGTTCGGTGGATTTTCCGCGACCGCGCGCTGGGCGAGCGATGCGGAGGGGCGACATTGACCGTCATGGCCGGGCTTGTCCCGGCCATCCACGTCTTTGTGCTTGCTCGGCTGCAAAGACGTGGATGCCCGGCACAGGGCCGGGCATGACGACTGCTCATGCTTCAGAACGGGTTATTCCGCGGCGACCCGAGCTGGCTCCGAAGCGCGCTCCACCCGCGCCGCGCAATACTTGAACTCGGGAATTTTTCCGAACGGATCGAGCGCCGGATTGGTCAAGAGATTCGCCGCCGCCTCCACGAACGCGAACGGAATGAACACCACCCCATCCGGCATCGCGTCATCCTGCCGCACATAAAGCTCGATCGATCCGCGGCGCGTGGCGACGCGGATCCGGTCGCCGGGCTTGATCCCGAGCTTGGCGATCTCGCCACGCGACAAGGAGGCGACCGCGCTCGGCTCCAGCGCGTCGAGCGTGGTCGAGCGCCGGGTCATGGCGCCGGTATGCCAGTGCTCGAGCTGGCGGCCGGTGGTGAGAATGAACGGAAATTCCGCGTCCGGCTGCTCGTCGGGCGGCGAAAGCTTGGCCGCCACCAGCTTGCCGAACCCACCGGGCCGCGGGAATCCCTTCTCGAACACCACGTCATGGCCGGGCTGGTCCGGGGCATCGGCGGGATAGGTGACCGCACTTTCGCGCTCGACGCGTTCCCAGGAAATATTGTTAAGCGCGGGCATGAGCGAAGCCATTTCCGTATAGATCTCGCTCGGGTGCTTGTAATTCCACGCTAACCCGATCCGGCGCGCGATCTCCTGCGTGATCCACCAGTCGACCTTGGCCTCGCCCGGCAGCGGCAGCGCCTGGCGGCCCATCTGCACCTGGCGGTTCGTGTTCGTCACCGTGCCGTCCTTTTCCGGCCAGGCCGAGGCCGGCAGCACCACATCGGCATAGGCCGCCGTCTCGGTAAGAAAGAGATCCTGCACCACGAGATGCTCGAGATGCGCCAGCGCCTCGCGTGCGTGGTTGAGATCGGGATCCGACATCGCCGGGTTTTCGCCCAGGATGTACATGCCCTTGATCTCGTCGGCATGGACCGCGTCCATGATCTCGACCACCGTCTTGCCGCGCTTGGGATCGAGCTTAGCGCCCCACAGTTTTTCCACACCGGCGCGGATTTCGGGATTCTCCACCGACCGGTAATCGGGGAAAAACATCGGGATCAGGCCGGCATCGGAAGCCCCCTGCACGTTATTCTGCCCGCGCAGCGGGTGCAGCCCGGTGCCCGGCCGGCCGATCTGGCCGGTAATCAGCGACAGCGCGATCAGGCAGCGCGCGTTATCGGTGCCATGCACGTGCTGCGACACGCCCATGCCCCAGAAGATGATCGCCCGCTCCGCGCGCGCGAAGGTGCGCGCGACCTCGCGCAGCGTGTCGGCCGGAATGCCGCAGATCGGCGCCATTTCCTCCGGCGTGAAATCCGTGATGTGCTCGGCAAAGGCCGGGAAGCCCTCGACATAGGTTTGGACGTACTGGGCGTCGTAGAGCTTCTCGCCCACGATCACGTTGAGCATGCCGTTCAGCATGGCGACGTCGGTGCCGTTCTTGAATTGCATCATCCTCCAGGCGTGGCGCTTAAGCGCCTGGCCGCGCGGGTCCATGACCACGAGCTTGGCGCCGCGCTTGGCCGCCTGCTTGAAGAAGGTCGCGGCGACCGGGTGGTTCTCGGTCGGGTTTGCGCCGATCACGATGATGACGTCGGAATTCCTCACCTCGTTGAACGTGGCCGAAACCGCCGCCGAGCCGACGCCTTCGAGCAACGCCGCGACCGACGACGCGTGGCACAGCCGCGTGCAGTGGTCGACGTTGTTGGTGCCGAAGCCCGCGCGCACCAGCTTCTGGAACAGATAGGCTTCTTCGTTCGAAGCCTTTGCCGAGCCGAAGCCGGCGAGCGCCTTGGCGCCGTCGCGGTCGCGGATCTTCTTCAGGCCGGACGCCGCGTGCTCCAGCGCCTCTTCCCAGCTGGCGGGGCGGAAATGGGTCCAGGGATTGCGCGGATCGATCGTCTCGTGCGGAACTTTCGCCACGCCGTCCTTGCGGATCATCGGCCGCAGCAGGCGCTCCGGATTGTGCACGTAGTCGAAGCCGAAGCGGCCCTTGACGCAGAGCCGATTCTGATTCGCCGGGCCGTCGCGGCCGCTCACTGAGATCAGCTTGTCGTTCTTGATTTCGTAGGTGAGCTGGCAGCCGACGCCGCAATAGGGGCAGACGCTGTCCACCTTGCGGTCGGGAAACTCGGTGCGCACGTTCTGCGTATTCACCAACGAAGAAGGCATCAGCGCCCCGGTCGGACAGGCCTGCACGCATTCGCCGCACGCGACGCAAGTGGAAGCGCCCATTGGGTCGTCGAAATCGAACACGATCTTCTCAAACATGCCGCGGCCGGCCATGCCGATCACGTCGTTGACCTGAACCTCGCGGCAGGCGCGGACGCAAAGATTGCACTGAATGCAGGCGTCGAGATTGACCGCCATCGCCGGATGCGAGCGGTCGGGCGCCTGTGACGCGTGCTCGGGGAAGCGGCTCCGCGCGATCCCCATCTTGTCGGTCCAGCGCCAGAACTTGGAATCCGGATCGTGCGCGGTCTTCCGCTCCGGCTGGTCGGCGAGCAGCAGCTCGAACACCATCTTGCGCGAGGCCTTGGCGCGTTCCGAGGCGGTCTTCACCTTCATGCCGGGCGCCGGCTTGCGAATGCAGCTCGCTGCCAGCACGCGCTCGCCCTCGATCTCGACCATGCAGGTGCGGCAATTGCCGTCGGGCCGGTAGCCGGGCGCGGGCGAATAGCATAGGTGCGGAATCTCGGTGCCGAGCCGCGTTGCCACCTGCCACAGCGTCTCGCCAGCGCGCGCCTCGACCTCGATACCGTCGAGGGTAAATTTGATCGCGCCGCCGTTCGTCTTGCTCATTCTGTCACCTTATCCGCTCCGTCACCCCCGGGCTTGACCCGGGGGTGCATACGAACGCGCAGCATATGCATTTTCTGCCCCATGGATTGCCGGCACAAGCCCGGCAATGACGGGAAAAATTTGCTGCTGGCATTGCACTAGGCCCACTTCCCCAATGGCTTGCCCAAATCCTCGCGGAAATACTTGAAGACGCTCTGCAGCGGATTGGGCGCCGCCTGGCCCAGACCACAGATCGAGGCATCGCGCATGGCCGTCGAAAGTTCGCTCAGCAGTGCTTCGTCCCACGGACCTTCTTGCATGAGCTTCACCGCCTTCTCGGTGCCCGCGCGACAGGGCGTGCACTGGCCGCAGGATTCGTCCTCGAAGAAGCGCAAGAGATTCAGCGCCACCGCCTTCATGTCGTCCTTGTCCGAAAGAATGACGACAGCGTGC
>Ga0209108_10001820_pt1 | contig 12358 bp, 13 predicted proteins | sample Rifsed10ft1_FD_184003 | JGI IMG/M metagenome (GOLD analysis project Ga0209108, IMG submission 184003) | Soil microbial communities from Rifle, Colorado, USA - sediment 10ft 1 (version 2) | ecosystem: Environmental > Terrestrial > Deep subsurface > Rock core/Sediment | place: Rifle, Colorado...
GCTTAGCGCGAAAGGCGCCCGCGGCCGACATAAATCGGCTCCTCCCGCAGAGGCGACCGGGACGTATCCACCGCGCCTCACCGGGGACGTTCGCTCCGACGGCGCGAGCAAGGCACGACGGTTTGAGCGCGGGAGGCGCGAAACCGGTGCAGGTATCCACAGCGGGCGCCCTGGGCATGATCTCCTGGCGGTAGGACGGCAAGGAAATGTACTACCTGACTCCCGATTGGGAGGTGATGGCGGTGGAGGTTACCACCACTCCCACGTTTCGGGCGGGGACGCCCAGGCTTCTTTTCAAGTTACCGGGCCGCTTGCCCTTGGTCGGCGATCCGCAACAGTGGAAAAACGTCAGCCGCGACGGTCAGCGTTTCGTGTTCACTATAAATGTGCCGGTGAGTGTGTCCGCGCGCTGAGGTCCACCGCCGGCTTCACCCGCCTGGGCGGGCCCCTGGTATGGGTTGGGTCCCATGCCTTCCTCCTGCAGGCGCCCTTACCCCAGGCCGTCTGTCCAAAGCCGTCCCAGGCCGGCCTAGGTCGGCATGTGTTAATTCCACTGGACATTTCAGGTGCTAACGACAATTGCAAAAAAAGTAGTTGACGGGGACGCCGTCGGTGTGAGAAATAGGCTGTGCTAGATGCAAAGTAGTTGCATCTAGTCGCAGGATCCTTCAGCGCCGGAACTTCGCTCAGCAAGCGCGCATCCGGCCCAAGGCCCTGCCCATAGATGCAACTAATTTGCATTTAGAAATGGCTGGCAGTTGACTCCAATGCCCCTTCGACCACCACGCCGGTTGCTCAAGCAGCTTCGAGCTCGCGGCATTCGGCTCACTTCCCAACGAACCATTCTGTTGAACATCCTGGATCAAGAGGACGGATTTGCGGACGTGGCCACCTTGCGCGCCATCGCCAAGCAGAAGGGCGCCCGGATTGACCGGGCCACGGTCTACCGGACTCTGGCCCTGCTGCGAGCCAACGATCTGCTCGCTCCGGCCACCGACGCCGCCCACGGTCCGGAAAGTGTGAATGGAGCGCCGCCGATTGCGCGGGACGAACTGCGGCTGACCTGCGAACGATGCGGAGGGCGCCAACCCGCGGCCACAGACACCCTGGATTCGATCAAACGGGAAATTCGCAGATGTACTGGTTTTCAGGCTCGCGCTGTGAGCCTGGAGGCCAGCGGGGAGTGCCGGCTCTGTGCCGCAAAGATGCGCCTTCGGAATCGGTCACAGGCTAAGCCAAGCGTGGAGGAGTAGAGGAAGACTGCAGCGCGACGAAAATACATTTGGACCTTAATTCATGAGTCTTAGCAGATAACCATAAAGGAGCAATCATGAGAAGCATGAACCGGTTGGATGTAACCAAGAGAATCAGACCCTGCCGAGCGCGCCTATTGGCGGCCTTTTGCTGCCTCCTCACGCTCTTGTCTTGGGTTTCGCCCCCACTCGTCGCTCAGCGGCCCGGGGGCGTCGTTCAGGGAGACGAGAACGCCATTACAGGGCAGGTGAAAGATTCGACCGGGGCGGTCCTACAGGGTGTCCAGGTGGCGCTGCGACTGCGCTCGAGCGGATCGCAGCAAACAACCCATACCGACGACGAAGGGAGATACTGGTTTTACGGGCCGCTGCGCGGAGAGCACGAACTGCTTTTCGATACCAGGGGATTTGCCCCGGTGCACAGAGAAGTGAATTACCCGGGCGGCACCGTCATCGAAGACGTGGTCCTGGCGCCTGCCACGCTGGCGCAAGAGTTGATCGTCTCGGCAACGCAAATCCTGACCTCTCCTTCCGCTGCGGAACGGATGCCCGGTTCGTTCGAGGCCTTGTCACCCGCGATGCTGATCGGAGCCCGCGTATTTACGACCGAAGAAGCGTTACGGAAGGTGGCGGGCATAAATGCGCGGGAAGAGGAAGGGTTGGGACTCCGCCCGAACATAGGGATTCGAGGCTTGAACCCCACACGTTCTGGGCAAATCCTCTTGCTCGAAGACGGACTGCCATTGGCCTATGCGCCCTACGGCGACAATGCGTCCTACTATCACCCTCCGATTGATCGCTTCGAGAGCGTGGAAGTCGTCAAGGGCGGCGGGCAGATCTTGTACGGACCCCGCACCATCGGCGCAGTCATCAATTATCTGACGCCGGCTCCGCCGCAGGACACGGGCGGTATGGTCACGCTGACCGGTGGTTCGCGGGACTACATCAATGGACATTTCCGCATCGGTACCACGTGGCGCGGGACGGGGATGCTGTTCGATTACCTGCACAAACAGGGCCAGGGCGCGCGGGAAAGTATCCGAAGCGGCCTGAACGATGTGAACTTCAAGACGCTTTCCTCCGTAACCGCACGCCAGACGCTCGGTTTTCGGCTGAACTACTACACCGAAAACTCGCGTGTTCCCTATTCGGGTTTGCGGCAGGCGGAATGGGAAGCCAATCCGCGGCAGAACCCGTTCATCAACGACGATTTTGCGATTGACCGCACCGGAACGTCGTTGCGCCACGGCTGGACGCCGCGTGATTCGGTCCTGGTGAGTACGGCGGCATACGGCACTTGGTTCAAGCGGCACTGGTGGAGGCAGTCGAGCAACTCCAACGAGCGCCCGAACGACTCAGCGGACCCGGCCTGCGCAGGGATGGCTAAGCTGTACACCACCTGTGGGAACCAGGGGCGCCTGCGCGAATTCTACACCTGGGGCGTAGAATCGCGCGCGCGTGTGGCCTGGAATGGGGGGCCGCTGCGGAACGAAACCAGCTTCGGCGCACGGCTCCATTACGAGAACCAGGAACGGCTGCAGAAGAACGGGCCTTTGCCGGCGTCACGGGATGGCGTGGTCGTCGAGAACAACCAGCGGAAGGCGCAGGCAGCTTCCTTTTTCATCCAGAATGTTTTTCAACTCGGAAAGTGGGCGATCACACCCGGCGTGCGAGTGGAGCACATTGACTATGACCGGCTGAACCGGCTGGGTAACGCTGGCACAGGCGTGTCGGGAAATACCCAGCTGACGGTTGCGGTGCCGGGGTTGGGCGCGGCGTTCAACCCTGACGAGCGGTTCACGTTTTTTACGGGCGTGCACCGGGGGTTCGCCCCGCCGCGCGTCGAGGACGTAATCAGCAACACAACCGGAGCGAGCGTGGAGCTCGATCCGGAATTGAGCTGGAATTATGAACTGGGAATGCGAGCGCGGCCCGCGCGCTGGGCCGCATTGGAACTGACCTTCTACCGGATGGATTTTGAAAATCAGATTATCCCGTCGAGCGTGGCGGGCGGCGTGGGAGCGACTCTGACGAACGCCGGCGAGACACTTCACCAAGGGGTGGAACTGGCAGCGCGGCTGGATTGGCGGCGCATCGCCGGGACACGGCATGGGCTGTACTGGCGCACGGCCTACGGCTGGCTGCCAACTGCGGAATTCCGGGGCGTGCGGTTCAGCAACATAGCGGGCTTCACGACGGTTTCGATCACAGGAAACCGGCTGCCCTACGCGCCGCGGCATCTGCTGACCTCAAGCGTGGGATATGTGCGCGCGACCGGCCTGGATGCGATGATCGAGGGCGTTTACACAGGCTCACAGTTCGGAGACGATCTCAACACCGTGGCAGGAACACCCGACGGCCAGCGCGGGCTGATTCCCGGACAGGCCATTTTCAATCTCACTCTGAATTATCCGGTAGAAGTCATGCGCACCACGTTCTTTTTCACCACCAAGAATTTGTTTGACCGGCTGGCCATTGTGGACCGTGCGCGGGGCTTGTTGCCGACGGCGCCCAGGGTGGTTCAGGCCGGGCTTCGATGGGATTTTTAGCCGGCGTGTCTCAGGATGTTGCCGTCGGCGCAGAAGCCCGACGAGTACACGCAGTTGACGACTTCTCGCGGCTTTGTTACACTGCCTGGCAGCGAGTTGATTCGCGAAAAATGATGGCCAAGCGCCCCGGAAAGCGGTCTACTGCATTGAATAAAAAGAGCTTATCCGGGAAGCAAGGCAAACCAAGAATACCCCGGCCGGTGGTTGATCCGGCCGTCCAGCAACAGCTCAAGCTTTTCGAAGAAGCCTTGCAGCATTTCCAGCAGCAAAGATACGCCAAGGCCAAGCCTCTGTTCGAAAAGGCGCTCGCGGGTCCCAGCAAGGAGTTCGCAGACCGCGCCCGCGTCCACTTGCGCATCACCGAGCAGCGCCTCCAGCCCGTCACCATAGCGGTACCGCGCTCCCTGGAAGAACACTACCAGCAGGGCGTAGCCATGATGAATCTTGGCCGCTGGGATGAGGCGCGGGAGCATCTGCTGCGCGCGCGCAAGCTCGCGCCCAAGAGCGACTACATCATTTACGCCATGGCGGCGCTGGACTGCCTGACCGGGGAGGCCGACTCGGCCATGGAGAATCTGAAGGCGGCCATCGCGCTTCGTCCCGAGAATCGCTACCACGCCCGCAACGACGAGGACTTCGCATTCTTGCAGGATGACCCGCGCTTTACCGAACTCCTGTACCCGGATCGCGACAGCTCCGCCGGTTAGCGCCGTTCCCACCCCTGGCCCCCTGTTTACCCTATGAGTTGCGCCTCCATTGGCCACGCTGGGAAACAATCGTTTGATGTGCGACCATGGCGGCAGATCTGAGGACAGCACGGCCTGGCGCCCTGTTGGCTGATCGGATCGGCGAATTCTTGTCGGACGCTTTGGACATACAATACTAACCGGCGGCTGTTCCGTGTTCCCTTCACTCCATCGCGGCGTCAAGCCCGCTCGGGTCGTAGCCATCGGCGGCGGTACCGGCCTTGCCGCGCTCTTGCGGGGCCTGAAACAGTGTGTGGCTCCCAGCCGGGGTGTCGCCTCTCGTGATCCCATCCGTGATCTGGTCGCCGTCGTGACGGTGACCGACGACGGCGGCAGCTCCGGCCGATTGCGCCGCGACTACAGCGTTCTGCCGCCGGGAGATATTCGCAACTGCATGGTGGCGCTCTCCCAGGATGAGGCCCTGCTCGGGCGATTGTTCCAATACCGCTTCGCCAGCGGAAACGGCCTCAAAGGGCACAGCTTCGGTAATCTGTTTCTGGCTGCGCTCAGCCACGTCACCGGTGACTTCACGCGGGCCGTGCGCGTCAGCAGCGAGGTGCTGGCGATTCGCGGGCGCATTTTCCCTTCGACCAACCAATTGGTGTCGCTCGAGGCCGTGCTGGAAAACGGCCAGCGGGTCGCCGGCGAATCCCGCATCGGCCGCACCCGCACCCGCATTCGCCGCGTGCGGCTCGTGCCGCGCCGGGTGAAGCCGCTGCCCGAGGTGCTCGAGGCCATCGCCCGCGCGGACCTCATTCTCATGGGCCCGGGCTCGCTCTATACCAGCGTGATTCCCAATCTGCTGGTCTCTGGTGTGGCCGAGGCCATCCGCAAATCCCGCGCCACTTGCGTCTATATATCAAATCTCATGACCCAGCCCGGTGAAACCAGTGGCTTCACTGCGGCCGACCACGTGCGCGCCCTTCAGCGGCATGGCGGCCAGGAACTTATTGATTGCATCGTCCTCAACAGTAAGCCGTTCACACCCGAGGTTGCCCGGCGTTATCGCGCCCAGGGCGCTCATCCGGTGACAGCGGATCTTGACCAGCTCCAGCGCATGGGCTTGCGCTGCGTGGTGGGCGACCTCTTGGATCAGCACGGGGTGGTGCGTCACAGTGCCCGCAGGCTGGCAGGGCTGGTACTCCGGGAATTTGTTGCCAAGCGGCCGCGCTCCTAGCCGCCCCTCGGCGCCGTCTCCCCTTCGCAAGTTTCCGCGCCGCGCATGGCCCTGCTGCCCCGTCTTGCGTGCCTCGGTCGCGGTTCGTATACTCCCGGTGTTCCCGCCTTGGCGGGGCCCGCGACCCCGGTATGGCCACCACCTTCTCTCCCCACGATGAACGAAACGTTTACCAGGCCGCCGAAGCGCGCTTCGAGATCGCTGCCAAAATGCTGGGCCTCGAAGACGGCCTGTACCGCTTCATGCGCTATCCCAACAAAGAGATCACCGTGTACATCCCGGTGATGCTCGATAACGGCCGGCTCGAAGTGTTCACCGGCTATCGCGTGCACCACTCCATCGTGCGCGGCCCCTGCAAGGGCGGCATTCGCTTTGCCCCCGATGTCACGCTGGATGAGATCCGCGCGCTGGCCAGCGAAATGACCTGGAAGTGCGCCGTGGTCAATATCCCTTTCGGCGGCGCCAAAGGCGGGGTCATCTGCGATCCCTCCCAGCTCTCGGCCGGAGAGCTCGAACGCATCACTCGCCGTTATACGGCGGAGCTGAGCGAGTGGTTTGGTCCGGAGCGCGATGTCCCCGCCCCCGATCTCGGCACCAGCGAACAGACCATGGCCTGGGTGATGGACACCTACTCCATGCACCAGCGCCGCACCATCACTGCCGTGGTCACCGGCAAGCCCGTCGAGATGGGCGGGTCGCGCGGCCGCCGCGAAGCCACCGGCCGCGGCCTGCTGCTGGTCTGTGACCGGACCCTGCCTCGCCTGGGCCTGTCGCGTGAACGCGCCCGAGTGGTCATCCAGGGTTTCGGCAAGGTGGGTTCGGTGGCCGCGTCACTGATGCACCAAGCGGGCTACCCCATCGTCGGCGTAGCCGACATTCACGGCGGCCTGTACAATGAAAACGGCTTCGACGTTCCCAAGCTCGAACATTGGGTCCGTCAGCAGGGCCGGCCGCTTTCGGAATTTCCCGGCGGCGGCGCGCGCATGACCGCGCAGGAAGTTCTCTTCCAGCCCTGCGAGATCGTGATTCCGGCGGCGGTGGAGAATCAAATCACGCGGGGAAACGCGCGCCGCCTGCAGGCCCGCATTCTCTGTGAAGGCGCCAACGGCCCCACCACGGCCTACGCCGATGAGGAGCTCGATCGCCAGGGCGTGTTCGTCATCCCGGATATCCTGGCCAACGCCGGCGGGGTGACCGTAAGCTATTTCGAGTGGGTACAGGACCGCCAGGGGCTTTTCTGGCGGGAAAGCGAAGTGATCCAGCGGCTTCAGGACGTCATGGAGCAGAGCTTCGACGAAGTGGTTCGCTACGCGGAAACGCACAGCGTCAGCAACCGCATCGCCGCCTACATGCTGGCGATTGACCGCGTGGCTTTCGTGCTCAAGCTGCGCGGAATCTACGCTTAGGAAAGGCGCGCCGCCAGGCGGCTCCGGCTGCACTACGCCGGGCGCCGGCGGAGGCATATGTTCGGGGAATCCATCTCGCACGGCCACCGCAAGACCGAAGACGAACACCGGCGCGACATCTGCCTCGCCGGGCGCTGGGTCCATGCCCGCCACTTTGTGGCCGCCACCGACGGCAATATTTCCGTGCGCCTGGACCATGCGCGCCTCCTCACTACGCCCACCGCCATGAGCAAGGGCCTGTTGACCCCCGGCGACTTGGTGATCACCGACATGCAAGGCCAGCGCCTGGCCGGCAGCCGCCAGCCCTCCTCCGAGCTGGGCATGCACCTGCTCATCTATCGCCGCCGTCCCGATGTCCACGCCGTCTGCCACGCCCACCCGCCCATCGCCACCGGATACGCCGCCGCGAGCATCCCGCTCAATAAAGCGATCGTCAGCGAAGTGGTGCTGTCCTTGGGCTGCATTCCGGTGGCGCCCTACGCCACGCCGGGTACCCCCGAGCTGACCGAGGCGCTGGAGCCGCTGGTGCAGAACTATGACGCCCTGCTGATGGCCAATCACGGCGTGGTCACCTGCGGGCCGGACCTGCTCACGGCTTTCTTTCGCATGGAGACGGTCGAACATTTTGCACAGGTTTCCCTCGTAACCGAATTGCTTGGCAAACAAGCCTTGCTTTCTGGCCGCGATGTGGAAAAATTGCTCGCGGCGCGAGCCCGTTACGGCTTCACCACCGCTTCACAGGTGGGGCCGCAATGTCCGGTGACGTCGGAATCCGGCGCGCCGGATCGCGTCAGCTTCACGCGCCAGGAACTCGAGGCGCTCATCGAAGAAGCGGTGCGCAGCGACCGCACCCGCCGTTAGGGTCGCGCCGAATCACGGCAGGCCCATCGGTTGGCAAGTGCAGCGCCGCCCTCTTGCCCTGAGCGAGGTCGAAGGGTCAGGGTGGCATCTAGAGTTGCAGACGGCGCCGGCTCCGCGTGCGCGGCCGGCCCGGGAGGATGAAAAATGGGTGAAGCACTCGGCATGATTGAGACGCGCGGACTGGTGGCCATGATCGAAGCCTCCGACGCGATGGTGAAGGCGGCCAAGGTCACCTTGGTGGGCTGGGAGAAAATCGGATCGGGCTACGTCACCGCTCTGGTGCGCGGCGATGTGGCTGCCGTCAAGGCCGCTACCGACGCCGGCGCCGCTGCGGCTCGCCGCGTGGGCGAATTGATCTCCGTCCACGTGATTCCGCGGCCGCATCAGTCGCTCGAGGATGTGCTGCCCATCGGCAAGGCGGCCCTGGCCGCGTCCCACTAGACGCTGCCACGCCGCGGCGGAGCCGGCGCGCCCGCATGGGGGTTGCTGTCTTCGCCCGTTGGAACGGGTGCGGTCTGTACTTACAGCCCGCCCTGAATAAATGCCGTCGGAAATATTCCGCCCGCTGCGCGGCCGCCGGGCGTTTCGGTAGCGGGTGAACTGAATGATATTGGCGCGCATCGTTGGCACCGTCGTTTCCACGCGAAAAGATCCTCGCCTGGAAGGCAAGAAACTCCTCATCGTCAAGCCCATTTCGCCCCAGGGCGCCGACGAAGCCGGTTATCTGGTGGCCGTGGACACCGTGGACGCCGGCTTCCGCGAAACGGTGCTCATAGTTTCTGGCAGCTCGGCGCGCATGGCCGCCGAGTGCAAGGACCGCCCGGTGGACGCGGCCATCATCGGAATTGTAGATACCGTGCACCTCGACGCTCAGCACGAAGCGGAGTTGGCCTCCGCGCGGAAGAAATAGGCCGCGCATGCTGCTCGGGCGCGTCATCGGCAACGTCGTCTGCACCATCAAGCATCCGGCCCTCGACGGCTGCAAGCTTCTCATCGTCCAGCCAGTCGACCGCCAGGGCCGCGACAAGGGCCGGCCAGTTGTGGCGCTTGATTCCGTTGGCGCCGGCGCCGGCGAGACCGTTTACTGGTGCCGCGGCCGCGAAGCCAGTTTCCCGTTCCTTCCGGCGGAAGTCCCCACCGAAACCACCATCGTCGGCATCGTGGACACCGTCAACATCCCCGGTGCCCCGTGAAATACTCCCGCTTTGAAGAGTTGCCTGTGTGGCAGTCTGCTTCCGCACTGGCTCTGCGAATTCTCGCGCTGGGCGAGAAGCTAGCACTGCGCCGCCGCCGCAGCCTGCGCGACCAGATCGAGCGCGCCGCCCTCTCGATCTCCAATAACATTGCGGAAGGTTTCGAGCGCGGCACCACACAAGAATTGCTGACGTTCCTCTACATCGCGCGTGGTTCGGCGGGCGAAGTTCGCTCCATGCTTTGTCTCATGGAGCAAATGTCTGCCTTTGGAGATCTGAAATCTGAAATTTCAGATTTGAAATCTCTCTCCGAATGCATTTCACGCCAGTTGGGCGGCTGGGCGCAGAAATTGCAGGACTCTCCTATCCCGGGCCCGCGCTATCTGACCTCGAAAGTGCGTCAAGCCACGCAGGGCCGGCTCGAGCGCGATGCGTTCCTCGCTGAGCTGCGCGGCGTTCAGAACAAGGGTTGAAGCATGTTGATCGGACGCGTCATCGGCGACGTAGTGGCCACCCAGAAGGACGCCTCCCACCGCTGCCGCAAAATCCTTGTCGTGCAGCCGCTCCAGCTCGACGGCAGCGACCGCGGCGATCCCGTCCTGGCGCTGGATTCCGCGGACGCCGGCATCGGCGACCGCGTCCTACTGGCTACTGAGGGTTTTTCCGCCATGACCGCAGTCGGCCGCCCGCACTCTCCCATTGATATGGCCATCCTCGGCGTCATTGACTCCGTCGATCTGGACGAGGGCGTCCGCTAGCCGCCTCCGTTTGCCGCCATTCGTTTTGCCTGCATGATCTGGAGAGACTGTAGCCCGCCTCTTCAGAGGCGGGGCTTTTCCCCGCCGGTTGGTGAGAAATTCGCGCCGGCCGCCTCAGTTCGCCGCCATTCGTGTCACCCGGGTGATTCGCAGATCTCCGGTGCGAGTTGCCGCCACCACTGCCGTGGCGTAGAGCAGGCCGAGCAGGACAAACGCCACTTGCAGGCTGGTGTGCTCGGCCAGCCAGCCCAGGGCAAAACTCATCACGATCTGCAGCAGTGTGGCGATCACGGCAAAAGCCGACTGCGTGCGTCCCATCAGGTGTTGCGGCACCATCCTCAAAATCGAAGACTGTGTCAGTACGGCGCCGACCGCACGGCACGCGCCGAATAAGATGTTCATGGCCACGGCCACCACCAAGAGGCCGGCATACGGAAAGACCGCGTGACCCGCCGCCAGCACCATGAGCGCCGCAATCAGCACGCCGCGCGGCTTCCGGCGTGCTAGCGTCGAGGCAGCCAAGCCGCCGGCCACGGCGCCCAGGGCCCAGCCGGCTTGCAGGAAACCGTAACCGCGCGCCCCGGCGTCGAGCAGATCGTGGGCCAGGGCCACCACGATGACATTGGCGCTGATGACGCCCGCCATCATCGCCGCGTAGGTCAGGCCCAGCGCCAGCACGGTCGGCTGGGCGCGCAGATAGCGCAGTCCCTCGGTGATGTCGGCCAGCACAGCGGGCGTGGGTTCAGAGGTGTCCGGAGCCAATATCGCCGGCTCCTCCTCTTCGCTCTCGGCCTCGGCGAGCGTGGTCGCGGGCCAGGGCAGATCGGCGGCCCCTTGCGGGGGAGCGTGGCCGCGGCGCAGATGATAGAAGCAGAGCGCGGAGAGCGCATACGTCGCGCCGTTGATGGCCAGGATGGCCGCCAGGCCGGCGTAATCATAGATGAAGCCCACCAACGCGCCGGCGGCCAGCATGCCACCCTGCACGGCCACCAGGACGGCCGCATTCGCGCCGACCAGATGCCGCGGAGGAATGATCTCCTGCAGCAGGGCCAGGCTGGAGGACCAGTACACTGCAAATCCCACGCCCAGCAGCAGGACCATCAAATAAATATGCCAAAGTTCCAGGCGGCCCGAGCCGGCCAGCGCCGCCGCGCCGAGTACGATCGCGGCCCGTGCCAGGTCCAGCGTAATGCCCAGGTAGCGCCGGTCCACGCGGTCGGTGAGCACGCCTCCGAATAGCGGAACGATCAGCCGCGGCAGCGTCAGCAGGATCACGGTGAAGCTGACCTGCACCGTGGAACCGGTCTCGGCCAAAACGTAAAGCGTGACGCCGGCAAAGTTCAGCCCGGTCCCGAACAACGATACAAACATTCCCACAAAATAGGATGGGAATCCGGCCTGCGAGAACAGGCGCCTCCACGTAGCTTGGGTGCGTGCAAATGGGCTCATCGCCGTGCCAAACAGTCTGCCAAACTCGCAGCGCTGTTGGTAGAAGGAATCGGAGAGAGTAGCCGATATGGAACGGCGAGCGGCGGCGGGCGATTCGGAGATATGATGAAGCCGTGGCGCCGTTACTCGAGTTGCGCGATTTGACCGTTGAGTTGCCCACTCCACATGGCTGGGTGAAGCCGGTACGGGAAGTTTCACTCACGCTCGAACCGGGCCAGACTCTCGGCCTGGTCGGTGAATCCGGCAGCGGCAAGACCATGATGGCGCTGGCGCTGGTGGGACTGCTGCCCGCCGGGGCGCGGCGCAGCGGGCAGGCCTGGCTTTCGTCGAATAACGGCGCGGGCCCCAGGGACCTGCTGACGCTTGGCGAGCGCGAGCGCATCGCCATTCGCGGCCGGGAGATCGGCTTCGTCTTCCAGGAACCGATGACCGCGCTGAACCCGGTGATGCGCATCGGGGTGCAAATTGCCGAGGCCGTGCGCGCGCACGCTCCCGGGTTGCGTTCAGCGGAGGCTGATTCGAGAGTCATTGCTGCGCTGGAGCGCGCCCGCGTGCCCCAGCCTGCGCTGCGCGCGCGGCAGTTCCCGCACCAGCTCTCCGGCGGTTTGCGCCAGCGCGCCATGATCGCCATGGCTCTGGCCGCGGGGCCGCGCCTGCTGGTGGCCGACGAGCCCACCACGGCGCTGGACGTCACCGTGCAAAAGGAAATTCTGGAGCTGCTCCGGCGCCTGCAAGAGGAGATGGGCCTGGCGCTCTTGTTCATCACCCATGATTTGGGAGTGGTCGCGCAGGTCGCCCGGCATCTGGCAGTGATGTACGCCGGCCGCATCGTGGAAATCGGGCCGGTGGACGAAGTCCTGCGCCGGCCTCGCCATCCCTACACCGAGGGCTTATTGCGCGCGTCGCCGCAGCTCGGCCGCCGCGGACTTACGCCCATCCCCGGCACGGTCCCGCCGCTCGACGCCC
>Ga0209108_10001821_pt1 | contig 12356 bp, 13 predicted proteins | sample Rifsed10ft1_FD_184003 | JGI IMG/M metagenome (GOLD analysis project Ga0209108, IMG submission 184003) | Soil microbial communities from Rifle, Colorado, USA - sediment 10ft 1 (version 2) | ecosystem: Environmental > Terrestrial > Deep subsurface > Rock core/Sediment | place: Rifle, Colorado...
CGGGCGAGCACCTGCTCTCTCTCATCAACGACGTGCTGGATCTCTCCAAGATCGAGGCCGGGCGCATGGAGCTGCATATCACCGCGTTCGAGCCCGGCGCGACGCTCGACAGCACGGTGATGCTGGTAAAGGAGCGCGCGGCGAGCCGCGGCATCACGGTGAGCCTGGAGGTGGACGAGAAACTCGACCGTTGGGTGGGCGACGAGCGCAAAATCCGGCAGGTGATGCTGAACCTCCTTTCCAACTCGGTGAAGTTCACGCCCCAAGGCGGCCGCATCGACGTAAGGGCGAAGCGCGATGGCAGCGAAATGGTGGTCGCGGTGAGCGATACCGGGATCGGCATCAAGCCTGAGGACCAGGCGCGCATCTTCGAGGAGTTCCAGCAGGCCGGCAGCGACTACACGAAGAAGGCCGAGGGCACCGGGCTGGGTCTCGCGTTGAGCCGCAAGTTCGTGGAGCTGCACGGTGGGACACTCAAAGTCGAGAGCGCGGAAGGCCAAGGCTCGACCTTCACCTTCACCCTGCCGGAAATGCAGGAAACGTGAAAACACTAGCCACGGAATCACACGGAAACACACGGAAAAGAAAACAAGTAACTACCACAACATATCGGTTCTCTTTCTATGACACTTTCCGTGTACTTCCGTGTGGTTCCGTGGCTAATATTCTCTTTACGCACGGAGTAGAACCAAAACCATTGGCTACGGAAACACACGGAATGGAAGACGAAGAGCTCACCTTCAAGATCCGGGGCTGCGTGTATGAGGTTTTCCGGGTGCTCGGCGCCGGGTTCCTAGAGCAGGTGTACCAACTAGCCCTCATGCATGAGCTGGAACAACAGGGACTGCGGGCAGAATGCCAGCGCGGCCTGGAGGTCACCTACAAAGGGAAGCAAGTCGGACTTTATGTGGCAGATATCCTCGTGGAAGACCGTATCGTTCTGGAACTGAAGGCAGTGCAGGCATTGACAAAGGCGCATGAGGCGCAGTTACTCAACTACCTGAAGGCCAGCGGCAAGACGGTTGGTCTTCTCGTGAATTTCGCGCACCCCAAGGCAGAAATCCGTCGCTTTGTTCTATGATCGATTCCGTGTGCTTCCGTGTGTTTCCGTGGCTGATTCTCGCACTTGAATCTTGAGATGGAACAAAAGTCATGAACCTGATATTGATCGTCGAGGACGACGAGAAAAACCTGAAGCTGGTGCGGCACCTGCTGCAGTTCAAGGGCTACCGCACCCTGGAAGCGATGACTGCCGGCGCCGGCATCGAGCTCGCGAAGGCGCATCACCCCGACTTGATTCTCATGGACATCCAGCTCCCGGACATGGACGGAATCATGGCGCTCAAGCAGTTGCGCGCCGCGCCCGAGACGCGGGATATCAAGATGATGGCGGTCTCCGCGTCGGTGATGCCGGAAGACCGCAGCCGGATCCTCGCCGCCGGATTCGACGGCTTTCAGGGCAAGCCCATCAAGCTCAACGAGTTCCTCGAAGCGGTGGCGGCGATGCTCGGACACCAGAAGCTCAAGAATCAAGAACAGGAATGAGCCGCAGATGAACGCCGATTAACGCCGATATGAAAACAGAAACAGATCAGTAGGATCGTCTTGGCTCTATCTGCGTGCATCTGCGTCCATCGGCGGCTTAATGGCATTTGACTTGTTTTTGAGACAATCTTTAGGGGGAGTACTAAGGATGAGCGCGAAAATCCTGGTGGTCGACGACAACCCGCGCAATATCAAGCTGCTCGCCGAACTGCTGAAGGCGGAAAACCACGAAGTCATCACCGCCGAGTCGGGCGAGGCCGCGCTCAAGCTCGTTGCCGCGGAGAAGCCGGACCTCGTGCTGCTCGACGTGATGATGCCGGGCATGAACGGCTACGAAGTGTGCCAGGCGATCCGCGCCGATCCGGCGACCGCCATCCTGCCGGTGGTGCTCGTCACCGCGCTCGATCCCCAGGAGCGCGTCAAGGGCCTGCAGGCCGGCGCCGACGACTTTCTCACCAAGCCCGTCAACCAGCCCGAGTTGCTCGCACGCGTCAGATCGTTGCTGCGGATCAAGTCGCTCTACGACACCGTCCAGCGCCAGTCGGGCGAACTCGCGCACTGGAACCAGACGCTGGAGGCGCGTGTCGCCGATCAGGTCACTGAGCTCGACCGGCTTTCGAAACTGCGGCGCTTCGTCTCGCCCAGGGTCTGCGACCTGATTCTCTCCGGGGAGGTCGATGACCTTCACAAGGTGCGCCGGCGCGAGATCTCGGTGGTATTCACCGACCTGCGCGGCTTCACCGCCTTCAACGAGATTGCCGAGCCCGAGGAAGTAATGGGCGTGCTGCGCGACTATCACGAGACGCTCGGGCGCATCATCCTGGCGCACGACGGCACCATCGAACACGTCGCCGGCGATGGGGTGATGGTGCTGCTGAACGATCCTGCCCCTATCGCCGAGCATGAACTCGCGGCAGTGCGCATGGCGCTCGAGATGCGGGAAGCCGTGGCTGCGCTCGCCATGTCCTGGAAGAAACTCGGCCACGAACTGGGTTTCGGCGTCGGCATGGCGAGCGGCTACGCAACGATGGGGGCAGTGGGGATCGAGGGCCGCCGGGACTACGTCGCCGCCGGCACCGTCTGCAATCTCGCGGCGCGGCTCTGCTCCGAGGCGAAATCCGGCCAGATCCTGCTCGCGCAGCGGGCGTACGCCAAGGTCGAGGGCAAGGTGCGTGCCGAACCGATCGGAGAACTGGCTTTGAAGGGCCTGCACCGCGCAATCGCGGCGTATAACATCATCGACCTGGCGCCGGCGGCCCGACAAGGAACCCTGCAGTGAAGATCGCGGAACACGGGACCACAGGCGGAGCGGGTGATCGAGTGCGTTTATTACGTTGACTAGTCATCATAATATGGCTAGTCTCGGGTCGATGAGGCGAGACCAGCCCAGGCGCCCGGGGCGGCCGAAGACGAGCCCGCTGTCGCGCAGCGAGCAGTTGCGGCTCGCCAAGCGCGCGCAGCGTGAGCGCGAGCGCGCCGCCGGGATGATCGCCGTCCCGCTCAAGCTTGCGGCGCGCGACGCGGAGCGGCTCCGCGCCGCCATGACACGGCCCGAATTCGCGCGCCAACTGCGCGGCCTGCTCGACGATACCCTGATCGAGGTCGCAGCCTACGAGAACCTCGCGGCGCTGTGCTGGAACCGCGGCGACCGGTATCTCGGCGCCGAGGAGGCGTTCCGTCTCTACGAGCGCAACTGGCGCCTGGTGGATCGGCACCGTATGCAGCCAGCCGAGCGCGCGCTCATCGAGCGGCTTGCCACGCGCTACGGCAACGGAGTGCTCAATGTCTGAGCCCGCGCGCCCCCGGCACCGGACGGTGCTCTCCGCGCTCCGCGCGCTGGATGCTGAGTTCCTCGCGCGCAGCGAGTGTTACTTTGGGGGGGGCACGCGGATCGTGCTCGAACTGGATGAATACCGGGAATCCGCCGACGTCGATTTTCTGTGCGCGAGCCGGGAGGGCTACCGGGCGTTGCGCGGTGCGGTAAGCGACACATCGCTCGGCCGGATCGCGAGGCCCGGCTTGAAGCTCGCCCGCGAAGTAATCGCCGACCGCTGGGGCGACGAATCGGCGCTGGGCCGCGACGCGATCGATCTCGCGTTCATGGCGGCGCGCTGGGGACGGGAACCGGTACGGGCGGGACTGGGGGTTGCGGTGAAGGCTTACGGAAATGTGGTCGCGCGCGCCGCGAAGCAGGCGGCAACGAAACTGCTTGAACACCCGGCATGGCGCCGGCGCTGCGCCGCCGCGCTCAACCTGACCGATACCCGCACGCTTCTTGCCGGCCTGCGGCGGGTCGCGGCCGGTCGATGGTAACGCTCCGTTTGGACCGTGCGGCGACGAGGTGATCGAGTGACCGCACGCCGCAGATGGGTGATCGCGCTTGCCGCGAGCGTACTGCTGACCGCGCCGCTTGCGCCGCTCGCCCAGCAGCAGAAGGTTTATCGCGTAGGTTTCCTCGGCAATTCCACCGCCACGCTCGAAGCGCATCTCGTCGGGCCGTTCCGCGAGGGCTTACGTGACTTCGGCTACGTCGAGGGCCAGAACCTTCGGATCGAGTATCGATGGGCGGAAGGGAAGTACGAGCGGTTCCCTGCTCTCATCGCGGAACTGATTGCCCTCAAGGTCAATGTGATCGTTACCGCCGGGACACCCGCCACCCTCGCTGTCAAAAAGGCGACCGCATCAGTACCCCTCGTCATGGTCGCCGTCGGCGATCCCGTCGGTACGGGCATCGTCCCCTCTCTCAACCGGCCCGGCGGGAATATCACCGGATTGACCTCGATCGCACAGGAACTGGAGGGGAAGCGGTTGGAGTTGCTGAGGGAAGTGATTCCCAACCTGTCGCACATCGCCGTGCTCTGGAATTCGGTGAGCCCGGTTCAGGCAATCGAGCAGAGCAGGGTGCGGGCCGCGGCCCAAGCGCTGCGCATGACAATATTGTCTTATGGAGTTCAGACCGAGGAAGGGCTCGAGAAAGCATTTGCCACGATAGTCAAAGAGCAACCGGGCGCACTCCTCGTACTGGCGGACCGGCTGTTCCTTCACCACCGCAAGCTTATCATGGACTTCGCCACCAGGCACCGCCTCCCAGGGGTGTACGCCTACCGGGAGTTGGTGGAAGCGGGCGGTTTGATGTCCTTCGGGCCGAGTTACGCGGGCATGCACCGGCGAGCCGCCTACTTCGTCGACCGAATCCTGAAGGGCGCGAATCCGGGCGACTTGCCCGTGGAGCGGCCCGCATCTTTCGAACTGGTCGTCAACCTCAAGGCGGCCAAGGCGCTCGGGCTGACCATTCCGCCTTCGGTGCTCCTGCGGGCGACCGAGGTCATTCAGTGATCGACCGCCGCGCGTTCATCACGAGCCTCGCCGTCGGCGCTCTTCTGGCATCGCGCTTGGCCGACGCGCAGAAAACCAAGGGTGCGCATCGAATCGGCTGGCTTTCCCCTGCCTCGGCCGTGGACGGCCTCCCGAACCTGGAGGCGCTTCGAGCGGGGCTGCGCGGGCTCGGTTACGTCGAGGGCCGGAACCTCAGCATTGAGGCTCGCTGGGCCGATGGGCGCATCGAGCGCCTGCCCCGCCTCGCGACCGAGTTGGTCCGTCTTCCCGTGGAGATACTCTGCACCGCGGGGTCGCAGGCGACCGGCGCAGCCAAGCAGGCGACGTCCGCGATCCCGATCGTGTTCGCGACGGTCGCGTTTCCCGACCAGACCGGCCTCGTCGCGAGCTACGCGAGGCCCGGCGGCAACATCACGGGCGTCGCGTTCATGGGCCCTGAATACGGAAAGCGGCTGGAATTGCTCAAGGAGGCCCAACCCAGGCTTTCCCGCGTCGCGCTGATCTACAACCCGGACAATTCCGGAAGCGTCCTGGCACTCAAAGAGACGCAACGGTGGACGACCGCTCTGCATATAAGTCTTGAGCCTCACGGGTTTCGGGGTCCCCAGGATTTCGAGCGCGTATTTGGGGCGATCGCCGGAAAGCGGCCCGACGCGCTCATGACCACGGCCGATCCGCTCATCGCCTCCTATCGCGCACGCATCGTCGACTTCGCCGCGAAACACCGCCTGCCTTCGATGTACCCGAGCATGGAGTTCGTGGACGCCGGGGGCCTGATGTTCTATGGCGGCAGCATCCCCGAGATGTACCGGCGCGCCGCCATGTACGTGGACCGGATCCTCAAGGGCGCGAGGCCTGCCGATCTCGCCATCGAGCAGCCGACGAAGTTCGACATGGTGATAAACATGAAGACCGCCAAGGCGCTCGGCATCAAGATCCCGCAATCGATCCTGGTGCGCGCCGACCGGGTGATCGAGTGAGAGCGAAGCGCTGGAAGTGGCCCCCTCTTACTTCCCTCCCCCGCCTGCGGGAGAGAAAGCCAACATGTGTAGATACCAATGCCCAAAGGGCGCGGGTAGCGTGGGGCGAACCCAAATCATCATTCGATTTCGAAGCGGTCGATCGGCGCCGCTTATCGCGCCGGAAACTGCTCATCGCGCTTGGCGCAAATCTAGTCGCAACGCCGCTCGGTGCGTTCGCGCAACAACAACGTAAATTATGGCGCATCGGGTTTTTGCAGCCCGGTTCCCGTCCCCCGGACGGGTTGCCGCCCATCGCGCTCCGCCAGGGTCTCGCCGAGCTGGGTTACGGCGAAGGCCGTAACGTGGTGTACGAGGGGCGCTGGGCCGAAGCCAAGTCCGGGCAACTTCCCGAGCTGGCAGCCGAGTTGGTGCGGCTCCGGGTTGATGCGATCGTCGTAACCGGCAACCCTGCGGCAGCGGCTGCCAAGGAGGCGACCTCGACCATCCCGATCATCATCGCCGGTGCCGGCGATCCGGTGGGCACCGGGATGATCGCGAGCCTCGCCCGACCGGGCGGAAACATCACCGGAACCAGCGCTCAGGCCACCGAGTTGAGCGCAAAGCGGCTCGAAATAATCAAGGAGGCGGTGCCGAAGGCCTCGCGCATTGCCGTGCTCTGGAATGCGGACAATCCCGCGATGACGCTGCGTTATCGGGAGATCGAGAAGGCCGCCCGCATCCTGCGCGTGGCCGTCCAGCCGCTGGGCGTGCGCGAACCCGATGACTTCGAAGTAGCCTTTTCCGCGATGACGCGGGAGCGCCCCGACGCCCTCTTCATGGTGACGGATACACTGACCTCCCTGAACCGAAAACGGGTGATCGAGTTCACCGCGACACACCGCATTCCCGCCATGTATGAGTTTGGCTCCCTGGTCCTGGAGGGCGGACTGATGGCATACGGCCCGAGCTTTGATGAGATCTATCGTCGAGCGGCGGTCTACGTCGACAAGATTCTCAAGGGAGCGAAACCTGGCGACTTACCGGTGGAACAGATGGGCCGTTTCTCCCTCCTGATCAATCTCAAGACGGCAAAGGCTCTGGGACTTACGATTCCCCAGTCGCTGCTGCTGCGCGCGGACCGGGTGATCGAATGAGAGCGAAGCGCCTGAAGCGGCCCACTCCTGTTTCCCTCCCTCGCTTGCGGGGGAGGGTTACAGCCTGCCCCGGACATGATCCGGGGGTGGGGAATCGCGTCCGAGCCGACACGCCGCGCCGCTCAACGCGACGGGTAAAATGCTTTGGCGTGGCGGTGTGGCATGCGGACGCAGTCCAAGGAACAAGCTCGGCGGCGGTATTGGACCACACTGCGCTTCGTGCCGGACTAAAATGCGCATCCCGCGGTCACGCGGCCAGCACGGGGCCGGCAGCGACCAATCTCTTGCGGCGCGGATCCACCGTCAAGTTCAGGCCCTCGAGGCTGCGCGCGCCCAGCAGCAGCAGATCCCCTTTTTCAGCGAAGACGATCTCGTCTATGGTAAAGGACTTCTCCACCCGGACGATGGCAAAACCCACACTGCGCGTGATGCGCTGGCCGTTGGCCATGACAAATTCGACATCCTTCTTTTCGCGCGCAATGCCAATCTTGTCAAGCATCGCGCCCGACACCCAGGTGTATTCGCTGCCGGTATCGACCAGGATGCGGCGGACGCTTGTACCTCTTGACCGATCGACGGAGTTTTCGATGCGGCACCCGACGGAAAATGTACCCATGATTTTCGACCAACAGTGAGCATCAAGGCGAAATGAATTATATCGCCCCGGATGCTCGTTGCAAGAGCCGTGCCGCGAGTTAATGACACGCCCGTGTCGAACCCACCCAATGGCGCTGGCGACCGAGCGGCTGATCAGGATCGAAACCCCGCGCGAGCGCGCCCTGCACGCGGACAGGGTGATCGAATGAACCGCGAATCCGGACATGGCCATGCCGGTTCGCGTCGTCGCGTTCGAGCGGACACGCTGTGCCGATCAACGCGACGGAGGGTTGTCATCGCCGCGGCGGCGTGGCCGGCGCTCGCATGGACGCGCATGGCGCTCACGCAGCCCAAACCGAAGCCGGTGGTGATCGGCTGGCTCCACCCGGGATCGCGCGCTAAGAGTGGGCGGGGCCTTATGACGCTCAAGGAGAGAATGGCGGCGCTCGGCTGGAAGGACGGTTTGAACTACGTCGTCGAAGAACGCTGGGGTGAAGCACAGGTGAAGCGCCTGCCGGCCCTTGCCGAGGAACTCAAGGCGGCTAAGCCGTCGGTGATTGTTGCCGTGCTGGGCCCATCGGTCATCGCTGCCGCCAAGGCCGCGCCGAATGTCCCGGTAGTGCAGGTGCAGGGAGAGTCGCCGGTTGCTTACGGACTCGCGGCGAGCCTCGCGCGGCCCGGTGGGATGGTGACTGGCGTGATTAACGTCATCACCGAAGTGTCCGAGAAGTACCTCGAACTGTTGCTCGAAGCCGCACCCAAGCTCAAGCGCATCGGTTTCCTGGTTGATTCCAGCCACGTGCGGCGCGCCGCGGACATGGAGATGGTGCGTCGCTCGGCAACACGATTCGCGGTCGAGGCGCGCTTTGCTGAAGCCGCGAAGCCTGAGGAGATCGATCCGGCCATAACGCATCTCGCCAAAGAGGGTGTGCAGGGGCTCGTGGTCATGCCCAGCACCTGGTTCACCTCCGAACGGCGCCGGATCGTGAAACTTGCGCTGGCGCAGCGCTGGCCAATCATTGCCGGCCCCTCGACTTTCGCCGACAACGGCGCCCTGCTCACATACAGCGCTGACGCTGCGGCGAACTTCCGCCGCGCAGCCGACTACGTGGATCGGATACTGAAGGGCACGAAGCCGGGCGACCTGCCGATCGAGCGGGCGACCAAATTCGAGCTTGTGGTGAACTTGAAAACCGCCAAGGCGCTCGGGCTGACGATGCCACAGTCGATCCTCCTGCGCGCGGGCAGGGTGATCGAATGAAGCGCGAATCCGGACACGGCCCTGCCGGTTCGCGTCACTGCCTTCGAGTCGACGCTGCGCGCCGCTCAACGCGGCGAACCCCATTCAGCGCCGCGGCCCCGGGGCAGGAATCCGCTAAAAGTTGAATATTGAACATGATGCGTTCAAAATGCGAGGATGACGAGCTCCGGTATCGATCGGCGCGCGCTCCGGGAGCGCGTACAGCGCGGCCTGCGCGACAGTCCGGTCGTGGCGCTCGTCGGCCCGCGCCAGTGCGGCAAGACGACGCTCGCGCGGGAAATCGCCGGCAGCCGGCGCGGGACGTACTTCGACCTCGAGGATCCTGTGAGCCTGCAACGGCTCGCGGAGCCGAAGACGGTGCTCGAATCGCTCGGCGGGCTCATCGTGATCGACGAGGTGCAGCGCCGGCCGGACCTGTTCCCGGTGTTGCGCGTGCTGGCCGACGCGGCGCGCCCGGGCCGGCGCTTCCTGATACTCGGCAGCGCCTCTCCGGATCTGCTGCGACAGGGCTCGGAGACGCTCGCTGGACGCATCGCGGTCATCGACATGGCGGGATTCGATCTGGGCGAGGCAGGCACCGCGACGCTGGGCAGGCTGTGGTGGCGGGGCCGGTTCCCGCGCTCGTTTCTCGCGCGCAGCAGCGCGGCGAGCATCGCCTGGCGGCAGGACTTCATCCGCACCTTTCTCGAGCGCGACATGCTGCAACTGGGAGTGCGCGTCCCGCCGCCCGTCTTGCGCAGGCTCTGGACCATGATCGCGCACTGGCACGGGCAGATCTGGAACGCTTCCGAGATCGGGCGCTCACTCGGCGAGGCTCATGTGACGGTGAAGCGGCACCTCGACGCGCTTACCGGCGCACTCATGGTGCGGCAGTTGCAGCCCTGGTTCGAGAATCTCGGCAAGCGCCAGGTCAAGGCACCGAAGGTTTACGTGCGCGATACCGGGCTGCTGCACACGCTGCTCGGTCTACCCTCCTCTGCAGCGCTCGACGCGCACCCCAAGGTGGGCGCGTCCTGGGAAGGATTCGTGATCGAGGAATTGATCGGGCTCGCGGGCGAGCGCAACGCGTATTACTGGCGCACGCAGGTGGGCGCGGAGCTGGACCTGCTGCTCCTCCTGCGCGGGCGCCGCATCGGCGTCGAGGTAAAGTACGCCGACGCGCCTCCCATGACCCGTTCGATGCACGTCAGCATCGAGAGCCTCAAGCTCGACCAGCTCTACGTCATCTACCCCGGGACCGAGGCGTATGCGTTGAGACCCGGGGTCGAGGTGTTACCGCTGCCACTGGTGCGCGAGCGGTTGGCCGCGGCACGGGACCGACCCGTGCCACGCCCCTGAGAGGCGCGGAACCCGCCGACCTGCCGATCGAACAGCCGACCAAGTTCGAGCTGGTGAACCTGAAAACCGCCAGGGCGCTCGGAATCACGATCCCACAGTCGATCCTGGTGCGCGCAGACAAGGTGATCGAGTGAGCGCGAAGATTCCGAAGCAGCCAAAGCCTACTCCCCTCCCCTGCTTGCGGGGGAGGGTTAGGGTGGGGGCGCCTGTTCGATCGGACGCACCGCGCTGCTCAACGCGCCGGGCGTTCATCCTCGCCACCAGCCGGGGCCATGAACGGTCGGGGCGAGAAATACGAGGACGAAGTAATCGAGTTGACCAGCCTAACGATAGTGGTAGCGCGCCTGAAGGAATTCGACGGTACTCGAGGTCACCCGATACACCAGACGGTGTTCTCGCGACACCCGTCGCGACCAGCACCCGGCATACTGGTGGCGCAGCGGCTCGGGTTTGCCGATTCCCCGGAACGGGTCCCGTAACACCGCTTCCACCAGATCGAGGATCCGCAGCGCGAGTGCGCGGTCGGTCTCGATCCAGAACCGCAGATCGTCAAGAAATGCAGCGTGAAATGACGTACTACGCCTTGCGGCGGGCACGCTTCTCGCCTTTTGCCACCACCTCAGCCCAGGCGCGAAGCTGCGGCGCCGACATGCGGGTCATATGCCGGCCCGCCTTGGCATCGCGCAGCGCGCGATCGAGGCGCCGCGCATTCGCGGGCGAGGCCGCCAGGTGCGCGGTTTCCAGGAGGCTGCGCAATTCGGACGCCGCGATCAATGCAACGTCCTCCTTGCCCCGGCGCCGAATGATGATGGCGTCGCGGTTACCCGTCACGGCATCGCACAGGGTGGCGAGGCGCGCGCGCGCCTGGGTATATGTCGTTGCGGTTTCGGTCACTGACTCGTCCTCAGACATGCACAGGATTCCTGTACGTTATCCGCAGAGCCGGCCGATGTCAACGAACGAGGTGCTCAAATGAACGTTAAAGACGGACGCGTAGCCCTCACCCCCCGCCCCTCTCCCGGAGGGCGAGGGGAGCGTCGAGTGGACGCTGCGTGCCGCTCAACGCGACGTGCCCTCCTCCTCGCCGCGGCAGCGTGGCCCGCGCTCGCGTGGGCGGGCGCAGCACGCGCGCAGGAGCCGGCAAAAGTCGCCCGGATAGGACTTCTCTCCTCATACACGCCTTCCGATGCCGCGGCCTGGCACCAGGCATTCCGGCTCGGTCTCCGCGACCTCGGATGGGTCGAGGGCAAGAACATCAACATCGAGTACCGCTATGCGGAGGGTAGAAGAGCTCGCATCCCTGACCTCGCAGCCGATCTTGTCCGTCTCAAGGTTGACGTCATCGTCGCCTCCCTTGTTGGCGATGCTCGGGCTGCCCGAAGAGTTACCAGGGCTATCCCTATCGTTATGGTTGCTGCGACTGACCCTATTGCATTTGGGCTGGTTGAGAGCCTGGCGCGACCCGGCGGCAACGTCACGGGGTTAACCCAAATGAGCGTCGAGTTGGGCGGAAAACGGCTGGAGTTGCTCAAGGAAATGATTCCCAAGCTCTCCCGCGTGGCGGTTCTCTGGAATCCACAGCGCAGACTCGCCCAACTCGCCTGGAAAGAACTTCAACTCCCGGCACGGCAACTGGGTGTCCAGCTTCATTCGCTGGAGGTACGGAGCGCCGACGATCTCAACAAAGCGTTCGAAGACGCGGTAAGCGCGCGCGCTGGCGCTATTTTCATCCTTTCAAGCCCAACGCTCGGTCTGAATCTAAACCAGATCGCGGGCCTTGCGGCAAAGAGCCGCCTGCCGTCGACACATCAATGGTCGGAATTCGCGGAAGCCGGCGGTCTTGTGACCTATGGACCGGACCGTGACGACTTGTACCGGCGCGCCGCCACCTTCGTGGACAAGATCCTCAAGGGCGCGAAACCCGGCGATCTTCCCGTCGAACAGCCGACCAAGTTCGAGCTGGTGATCAATATGAAAACCGCCAGGGCGCTCGGGCTGACGATCCCGCAGTCGATCCTCCTGCGCGCGGACCGGGTGATCGAGTGAGTGCGAAGCGCTATCGAAACGATGCCGGCAAAGGATTGCCGGCCTACGAAATCATGGAATTTCGCGTAGGGCGGCATTCCCATGCCGCCGTGTCGCTCACGTTGGGTTCACGGCGGG
>Ga0209108_10001822_pt1 | contig 12352 bp, 7 predicted proteins | sample Rifsed10ft1_FD_184003 | JGI IMG/M metagenome (GOLD analysis project Ga0209108, IMG submission 184003) | Soil microbial communities from Rifle, Colorado, USA - sediment 10ft 1 (version 2) | ecosystem: Environmental > Terrestrial > Deep subsurface > Rock core/Sediment | place: Rifle, Colorado...
CGGCAGTCCAACCCGGCGGGAGAGCACTGCCACCGTCAGCAGCAGCCGGTTGAAGTCGATCCCGTTGGCCGTGCGCCGCGGGTTGCCGAAGGGTGTGGGGCTGGTCAGCCCCTGGACTTCTACCAGCAGCGGTCGGGTGCCTTCCATGGTCAGGGCGATGGCCGACCCGGGGGCCTCGGCCATGCGTTCGGCCAGGAATGCCTCGGAGGGGTTGGGGACTTCGATCATGCCCGAGCCGCGCATCTCGAACACCCCCACTTCGGTGGTCGGCCCGAAGCGGTTTTTGACCGATCGCAGCAGGCGATAGGCGTGGAAGGCATCCCCCTCCAGGTAGAGCACGGTGTCCACCAGGTGCTCCAACACCCGCGGCCCGGCGATCGACCCATCTTTGGTCACGTGCCCCACCAGGAATACCGCCACCCCGCTGGACTTGGCCATGGCCTGCAGGCGGGCGGCGCTCTCCCGCACCTGCGAGATGGAACCCGCCGCCGACCCGATGTCGGCCAGCTGCATGGTCTGGATGGAATCCACCACCAACAGGGCCGGCTGCAGCGCCTCCACCTGTGTCACGATGCGCTCCACGTCGGTCTCGGTCAGCAGGTAGAGCAGGTCGGCGGGTTCCGATTGCCCCTCCAACAGCCGCAGCGCCCGGGCCTTGATTTGGGGAGCGGACTCCTCCCCGGACACGTACAGCACCTTGCCGGGGACCGACAGCGCCACCTGCAGCAGCAGCGTGGATTTCCCGATGCCGGGATCACCGCCGATCAGCACGACCGAGCCGGGAACGATCCCGCCGCCGAGCACCCGGGCAAACTCCTGCAGCTCGAGCCCAATGCGCTCCTGGCCGTCCCCTTCGATCTCCGAGAGCCGGCGCGGGGGGTGGGAGGCCATCAGGCGAGGGTTGGTCGCGCCGGCGTGGGGCTCTACGAATTCCTCCACCATGCTGTTCCATTCGCCGCACTGCGGGCAGCGGCCGAGCGGCTTGGGGGCTGCCCGTCCACACTGCTGGCAGACATAATGCACTTTGGTCTTGGCCATGCCGCCTCCCGGGTCCACAGCCGGATTATAGCCGCCGGTGCTCGCGGAATGAAAAAGGCCCGACCGGTGCGGTCGGGCCTCTTGTCGGGGCCTTCAAGCGCTCAGGTCGGGCCTCCGCCTGCCCGGCCAGTGCTACTACCCTGCGGGGAGCGCCTCCGGGGCCTCGGCCTGCTCCACCTCGCCCCGCTCCAGCACGATCTCCCCGTCGCGCACGGTCACCACCACCGCGTCCCCATCCTTGAATTCACCGGCCAGCAAGGCATCCGAGAGACGGTCTTCCACCTTGTTCTGGATCACCCGGCGCAGCGGCCGGGCGCCCATCTCCGGATCGTAGCCCTGCTCGGCCAGCAGGGCGCGGGCCTCCTCGGTGGGGGAAAGCCGCAGGTGGTGGGACACCAGCCGGGAGGCCACCTTCTCCAGCTCCAGATCGACGATCTGGGTGATCTGCTCCATGCTCAACGCGTGGAAGACGATCACCGCGTCGACCCGGTTGATGAACTCCGGCCGAAACTCGCGGCGCAGCGCGTCCATGAGCTTCTTGCGCATTTCGCCGTACTCGAGTTTCTCTTCCAGGCCCCGGTCCTGGCGGATGTTGAAGCCCAGTTGGGCCTGCCGCATAATGAGCTCGGCCCCCAGGTTGGAGGTCATCACGATGATGGCGTTGCGGAAGTCCACCTTGCGCCCGCGGGCGTCGCTGAGGTGGCCCTCCTCCATGATCTGCAGCAGCATGTTGTGGGCTTCGTTGTGGGCCTTCTCCACCTCGTCGAAGACCACGATGGAGTACGGCCGCCGGCGAACGGCTTCGGTGAGCTGCCCGGCGTCGTCGTAACCGACGTACCCGGGCGGCGCTCCGACCAGCCGGCTGACGGAATGGCGCTCCATGAATTCGGACATATCGATCTGGATCAGCGCATCTTCGCTGCCGAATAGAAACTGAGCCAGGGCCTTGGTGAGCTCGGTCTTCCCCACGCCGGTGGGCCCCAGGAAGATGAACGACCCCACCGGCCGGTGGGGATCCTTCAGGCCCGAGCGGGCCCGCCGCACGGCCTTGGAAATGGCCTCGATGGCCTCGTCCTGGCCGATGATGCGCTCGTGCAGGGCGGACTCCATCTGCAGCAGCCGCTCCGATTCTTCCTGGGCGATCTGCATCAGCGGCACGCCGGTCCACATGGAGACCACCTCGGCGATGTCGTCGGCGGTCACCCGGGGGCTATCGTCGCTGCGTTCCCAACCCGCCCGCAGCTGCGCCATGCGCTCCTCCAGCGCCGCCTCCCGCTCCATCAGCTCCTGGGCGTCGTCGAAGCGCGCTTCCTCGATGGCGGCCGCGTGGGCCGCCCGGGTCTCGCGCAGCTCGAGCATGGTCTCCTTCAGCGAGCGGGCCGTGGGGCTCTTGTACATGCGCACGCGGGAGGCGGATTCATCGATCAGATCGATGGCCTTGTCTGGCAGGAAGCGGTCGGGCACGTAGCGGGCCGAAAGATGGGTGGCCGCCTCTAGCGCCTCGTCGGTGATGATCAGCTTGTGGTGGTTCTCGTAGGGCGTGCGTACGCCCCGCAGGATATCGATGGTCTCTTCGATGGACGGCTCACCGACGTGCACCGGCTGGAATCGGCGCTCCAGCGCCGAATCGCTCTCGATGTACTTGCGGTACTCGTCCATGGTGGTGGCGCCGATCACCTGCAGTTCACCCCGAGACAGGGCCGGCTTCAGGATATTGGCCGCATCCACCGAGGAGCCGGCCGAGCCGGCCCCCACCAGCATGTGCACTTCGTCGATGAACAGGATGGCGCCGGACGATTTCAGCTCGTCGATGACCCGCTTCAAGCGCTCCTCGAACTGCCCGCGGTACATGGTACCGGCCACCAGCGATCCCACGTCCAGCTGCAGCACCCGCTTGCCCAGCAGTGGCTCGGGGGTCTCGCCGGCGACGATGCGCTGTGCCAACCCTTCCACGATGGCGGTCTTGCCCACCCCGGGCTCTCCGATCAGCGCCGGGTTGTTCTTGGTGCGGCGGGCCAGGATCTGGATCACCCGCTCGATCTCCATCTCCCGGCCAATCACCGGGTCCAGTTTGGACTCCTCGGCCATGGCGGTCAGGTCGGAGGCCAGCTGATCCACCAGCGGGGTCTTGATTTGCTGCTCTTTGCGCTCGCGGGGGGCCTGGCCCGCCCGCCGGGCGGGGGTTTTGTCCAGGATGCGCCGGGTCTGGCGGCGCACCTGCTCCGGGGTCAACCCCAGATTGCGCAGCACCTCGATCCCCACGCCCTCCCCCTGGCGGATCATGCCCAGCAGCAGGTGCTCGGTGCCGATGTAGTGGTGGCCCATGCGCCGGGCCTCATCGATGGCCATGGACAACACCTGTTCGGTGGCCGGCGCCAATTCGATGCGACCGCCGGTGTGCCGTCCCACCCCGGCGAGGCGTTCCACCATGTCCTTGACCCGGGCGGTCTCCAGGCCCAGATCGCGCAGTACGCGGCCGGCCACTCCCCCCTCTTCCAGGATCAGGCCCAGGAGCAAGTGCTCGGTCCCAATGTAGTTGTGGTGCAGACGCTCGGCTTCCTGGTGTGCCAGGGTCAGCACCTTTCGGGCCCGCTGGGTGAAGCGCTCCATCTTATCGGCCACGCAGTTGTCCTCCACACGCTCCGGTCGGAGTGGGCGGCACCGAAGCCGCCGGAGTCATTCTACCAAAGTCCACTTTTCAGACTGAAGAATCGGGATTAAGGTCCTATAAGCAAGGTTGCCGGGCGCGGCTCTGGCGGGCTGCCCGGTCGAGGTCGGCTCACTCCCGAGCCGGCTCTTGCTCCTGGCGCTCAGTCCCAGGTCCGCCTTCCGGCACCGGCTCGGCCTGCTCGGGGTCCGCCAACTGCGCCTGGGGCCCCTCCACCGGCGAATCCTCGGCCTCGGCCATCTCCTCTGGCGGGCTCGGTTCCGTCATCTCCTGGGTTTCTGCATCCAGCGCGGCTTCCGCTTCCAATTCGGCGTCAAAGTCCGCCACCGGCTCTTCGAGTTCGGGTTCGGCTTCGGCCACGGCCTCGGACTCGGCCTCCCGGGCCGACTTCCAATCCGACTCGGCGTACTCCTCCGAAGCCACCTTGCGCAGGCTCAGCCCGATCCGCCGCCGCTCCTCGTCCACGTTGAGCACTCGCAGGGTGATGGTGTCGCCCTCCTGCACCGCCTCGCGCGGATGCTCGATGCGGCGATCGGACAGCTCCGAGATGTGGATCAGGCCCTCGATGCCGAAATCCTCCAGCGCCGACAGGCGGGCGAATGCGCCGAACTTGGTCAGCTTGGTGATCACCCCTTCCACCAGCTGGCCCTCGCGGAATTCTCGCTTGATCTGGTCCCAGGGGTTCGGCTCCAAGTCGCGCAGCGACAGGCTGATGCGGTGGCGCTCCTGATCCACCGCCAGGACCTTGACGGTCACCTCCTGCCCGACCGTGAGCACCTCCCGCGGATCGGTGACCCGCTTCCAGGAGATCTCGGAGATGTGCACCAGACCGTCGGCGCCACCGATGTCCACAAAGGCGCCAAAATCGGCCAGGCTGATGACGTGCCCGCTGCGGATCTCGCCCGGGCGCAGCTCTTCGATGAGCCGTCCCTTGAGCGCCTCCCGGGCCTCCCGGGCGGCCGAGCGCTCCGACAGGATCAGCCGGTTGCGCCGGCGGTCGACTTCAATGACCTTGCTCATGACGTGCTCGCCCACCATCTTGCCCCAGCGCTTGTCCGGGGTATCCCCCTCCGCCCGGCGGCGACGGGCCAGGCTGACCTGGGAGGCGGGAATGAAGCCACGCAGTTGGCCCAGTTGGACGATGAGCCCGCCCTTGTTGTACCCGGCTACCTCCCCCTCGAAAATCTCCTTGCTCTCCAGCAGCTCTTCGGCGCGCTGCCAGTCTTGCTCCTCTTCCGCCCGCGCCAGGGAGAGCTCCAAAGAACCGCCCCGGCCGCCGGGCCGAATGACATAGACGCTGACCTCCTCGCCAACCCGCAGGCCGGCCCGCTGCTCCTCGCTCAGTTGCTCCAGTTCGCGGGAGGTGATCACGCCCTCGGACTTGGCGCCGATGTCGATGAACACATCGCTCTCGGTGACCCGAGCCACGGTACCGACGCGGATTTCGCCTCGCCGGGGGGCCTCCAGCCCGTAGTCGCCATCCTCCAGGAAGGCGTCCATCGGGTGGACTTCTGGGGCCGGCTCGGGAGGGCTGGAAGTCGTGGGCTCTGGCCCGGTGGTCTCGTCAGATGCTTGCATGAGCAACGCTTGACCTTAATCGGATAAGTTCAGGCATTATAAAGGCCTTGAGGGTGGTTGACAACCTGTCCATCGGGGCAGGCAAAACGGATGCGGTATAATGCCGCGGGGTCGCCCCCAGCAGGTTTGCCCCCACTCCGGAGAGCCGCTCTTTGACGATCGTCTACCCCTTTACTGCCATTGTGGGACAGGAGCGCATGCTACGCGCTCTTGTTTTGAACGCCGTCAACCCGCGCATCGGCGGGGTCCTGATCCGGGGGGAGCGCGGAACGGCCAAGTCCACCGCGGCCCGGGCCCTGGCGGCGCTCCTGCCCGAGGTGCGGGTGGTCGTCGACTGCCGCTTCAGCTGCGATCCCGACCAGCCCACCACTTGGTGCACGGAATGCCGCGAGCGCAGCGCCCAGGGCGAAGAGCTGCCGGTGGCGGTGTGCCGCACCTCCTTCGTGGACCTGCCGGTGTCGGCCACCGAAGACCGGGTGGTGGGCACCCTGGACATCGAACGGGCCATCAAGGAGGGCGAGCGCCATTTCGAGGCCGGCGTATTGGCCGCCGCCAATCGGGGCCTGCTCTACATCGATGAGGTCAACCTGCTGGATGACCATGTGGTCGACCTGCTGCTGGATTCGGCCGCCTTGGGTATGAACATCGTGGAGCGGGAGGGCATCTCCTTCACCCACCCGGCGCGCTACATCCTGGTGGGGACCATGAATCCGGAGGAGGGCGACCTGCGCCCGCAGCTGCTGGACCGCTTTGCCCTCTCGGTGGACATCCGCGGGCTGCGCGACCCGGCCTCCCGCGTCGCCATCATGGAGCGCAACCTGGCCTACGAGGCCGATCCGCAGGCTTTCCGCCAGCAGTGGATGCAGCAGGAACAGGCGTTGTCACGCCAGATCGAAGCGGGCCGCCAGTTGGTGGAGAGCGTGCTCTACACCCGGCGTGATTTGCTCTCCATCGCCGCCCTGACCTCCTCGATGCAGGTGGACGGCCATCGTTCGGATCTGGTGATCCTCAAGGCAGCCAAGGCGCACGCCGCCCTGGAAGGCCGCCGGACCATTCAGGACCTGGATATCGCCCTGGCGGCCGAATTGGCGCTGCCGCACCGCCTGCGCAAGGGGCCGTTCCAGCAGAGTGAAATCAGCCTGGCCGAGCTGCAGGAGCGGATCGAGGACATCCAGTCCGAGGTGGGGGCCGCCGAGCAGGTTCAGCCTGAGGATGCAGAGCAAGAAGAAGACGCCCCAAAAAAAGTCGGCGCCAAGGCCTAGCGCAGGAGGGGGAGACCCACAGCGAGGAGCTGGGGCAGGCCAAACCCGTCGAACGCCCGCTGGTTGACTCGCTGCAGGCTCACTGGTGGGAGGGCGGCGACCGGGTCAAAGTCGGCGAGTCTTTCATCCCCCGCAGGATCGAGAGCCCCATCGACCGGCTGACCCGCAAGCAGGGCGGGCGCCGCACCCATACCCGCACCGATCGGAAACGCGGCCGCTACATCTCCGCCCGGCCGGCCGGTGAATCCACTTCCGACATCGCCTTCGACGCCACGTTGCGCGCCGCCGCCCCTCATCAGAAACGGCGCAAGGCCCAGCGGACGGTCGTGGCTTTCGCCATCCAGCCCAGCGACCTTCAGCAGAAGGTGCGGGTGCGCAAGGCCGCCAACCTGATCATGTTCGTCGTGGATGCCTCCTGGTCGATGGCGGTCGCCGAGCGGATGTCGGCCACCAAGGGAGCCATCCTGTCGCTGCTCACGGATGCCTATCAGCGCCGGGACCGGGTTGGGTTGGTGGTGTTCCAGAAAGACCGGGCCCTGACGGTGCTGCCCCCCACCAACTCCATCCAGCTGGCTCAGAAGGCGCTGTCGGATATCCCGGTGGGCGGGAAGACACCCCTCTCCGCCGGCCTGACGCTGGCTATGGAGACGCTGCTGCGCGAGCGGACCGTCCACCCCGAGGTCCTGCCGCTGATGATCCTGCTCACCGACGGCGCCGGCAATGTCTCCATGGGGGAGCTGCCGCCGCAGGAAGAAGCCCTGCTGGTAGCCGACCGCATCCGGGAAAGCGACCTGCGGGCGGTGGTCATCAACATGGAACACGCCGCCTTCGATCAGGGGTTGGCCAACTCCCTGGCCGAACGGCTGGGGGCCCCGTGCTACACACTGCACGAGCTGAAGGCCGAACACCTGTATCGCACGGTGCGCAGGGAAATCGAGGCGGCCGCCTCCTAGCGATCGGCTCAGCGCACCAGCCCGGCCTGAGCCTCCAGCTTGCGCTCCAGGCGTTTCAGGCGGTGCTCCAGAGACTGGCGTGCCTGATCCCGGCGCCAGCCAGCCGGCCAGCGGCTCAAGCTGAGCAACCCCTCCAGAGTCCAGTGGTGTGCAGCCGCCAAATCAGCCGCGGCCCACTCGTAGTACTTGGCCAACTCCACGCAGGGCGCCGGATCATCGGCATCCAGAGCGTGCCACTCCCGCCATCCCGCCAGTGCCTGCTTTCTGCGACCCTGGCCCTTCAGGTAAGCGCTGTAACTGCGCAGGGCCTCCAGCCGCACCGGGGCGGCGCCCACCCCCTGCAGCGCAGCCTGGTAGGCCTGCTCCGCAGCGTCCCCCCGGCCCAGGGACTGGTGCCAGCGCGCCACGGCCAAGGCCTCTTCGCCGGTCAGCGCCTGCAGGCCGTCGTGCAGATGCCGGCGGAGCACGGCGGCGGCCAGGCCCACCAGGGAGAGGATATCCTGGGCGTTGTGGTAGATCACCCGGGTGAGTTCGGTGGCGTCGCCGGTGCGCAGGTAGTCCTGATACATGCCGGGGATCAGGGCGCCCGGCACATCGGCCTCGGTCCGCTCGACACCCAGCACCTGCCCCTCCAGGGTGCCCAGACGGCAGTCGGGCAGGCCGCGGCGCCACAGGCGGCGGGAGGGGTAGAGCAGGTCGAATTGCGGCAGGGCAGTGAGGCGCCAGCGGCGCCGCAGCCCCAATTGATAGCGCATCTCCAGCAGCGGCAGGTCGAAAGCCCGGCCGTTGAAGGTGACGAAGCCCTGGGCTTGCTCCAGGTCTTCCTGAAGTGCGTGCAACATCCCCGCCTCCTGGGCGGGGTCGCGCAGGAAGTACTGGCGCAGCCGGAACTGCCCCTCGACAAAAGCCCCCAGGCCGACCAGAAAGCCCAACGTTCCGGCCCCTCCGGCCAGGCCGGTGGTCTCCAGATCGAGGAAGGCCCAATCGGAGAGCGGCGCCTCGGATCCCGCTTGGAGGCCGGCGAGCTCGCCGGCCAGCGCCGGGCTGAACTCCAGTACCTCCGCCAGGGAGCCGGCGCCGTGGCGATGGTCGAGCGGGTAGGAGTTCTGGATGCGGTAGGCGGAGCCGGCCGGGGTGGATACCTCTTCGCCCGGCTGCAGCGCGATTGCGGCCTGGGATGGCCCGGCCGCCGAAGGCCGGCCCGGACGCTCCGGCGTGCGGCCCAGCCGGCTCAAGCGTCGCCGTAGATCCGAGGCATCGCTCATGGGGTCAGCTCCGCCCGAGCGTCAGGCCCTCCAGTCGGACGAATATCACCTCCCGCTGATGACCTTCAGCAATACCCGGTCTCAGCGGCCAAAGCTATTATAGCGACCGGAGACACGAGACGGGGCACCCTACGCTCATCGCTGTCTCCTCCTTTGGCGAAGGCCTCCACCGGGAACTCCCCCTCACCGCCCCGGTGGAGGCTAGATTTAACCCACAAGCGCGCGGCGAACGCCGCGCGCTTTGCTTATCCGGGCCTGGCGCCGCTAGTCTTCCGCCTTGGGGAGCACGACGGTAAAGGTGGTGCCCGCGCCCAGCGTGGAATCGACCCAGATCCGGCCGCGGTGGTTGTCCACAATGGACTTCACGATCGACAGCCCCAGGCCGGTTCCGGGGACGCTTTCCGGCACATTGCTGGCGCGGAAGAATTTGTCGAACAGATAGGGCTGGTCCGCCGGGGGGATGCCCGGCCCGGTGTCGCTCACTCGTAGGATGACCTGGTCGTCCTCGGCATCGGCCTCCACCCGCACTTTCCCACCCGCCGGCGTATAGCGGATGGCGTTCTCCAGCAGGTTGGCGATCATCTGCCGCAGTCGGATGGGCGAGCCAATGACCATCGGCAGCTCATCCGGCAGGTCGGATTCCAGGCCGAGTCCGCCCTTGGCTGCCATGGCCCGCAGGCCGTCGATGGCGTAGCGGGCCAACACCACCACCGGGGTGCGCTCTTTGGCCACATCCAACCCGGCCTCAATCCTGCCCAGGTCCAGCAGATTGCTCACCAGGTCGGTGATTTGCTCGACGCTGAGCTGCACCCGGCGAATGAACTCGCGCTGCTGCTCGGTGAGCGCCCCGGCCCGCTCGATCAACTCGACGTAACCCAGGATGGCGGTGAGCGGGGAGCGCAGGTCGTGAGATACGGTGGTGACGAACTCCGACTTAATCCGGTCCAGCTCCTTCAGGTGGGAAATGTCTTGCATCACGATCGCCTGGCCCACCCCCTGGATGGGCGTGCGCTGGGCGTTGAACACCCGGCCGTCTTCGAATTCCAGCTCTTCCCGGCGGGGCAGCTTGCCCGGAGAGCGCAGCAGCTCGAGCACCCGAGGATCGTCGAAGACCTCCGCCGCCGAACGCCCGACGAAGTCGCCATTGACCCCGAAGGCCTCCTGGGCGGTCCGGTTGAGCAGCAGCACCCGGTTGTCCGGGTCGACCACGATGACCCCGTTCTCCACCTGGGAGAGGATGGTCTCCAATTTTCGCCGCTCGGCGTCGGTGTCGTTGTAGAGGCGGGAATTCTCGATGGCGATGGCGGCATAGTCCGCCATGGCCTTCATGACCACCACGTCGTCTCGGCCCAGCGGCCGGCCGGCCTTGCGGTTGTCCACGCCCAGCACCCCGATGGTCCGGCCCAGCACCTTGAGCGGGACGTAGATGAGCGAGTGCACCAGGTAGGAGGTCTTGATCTTCTGCGGGGCCTGCTCGTCGATCAGCACCGGCTCGCCGGAGGAGATCACCATCCCGGCCAGCGAATCCTGCACGTGCAGCCGGAAAGTGCGAGCGAATTGCTCATCGAAGTTCTTGGAGGCCCGCATGTAGAGCTCGCCGGTGGCCTGATCCAGTAGCAGCAAGCTGCCTTCCTCGGCGCCGCTCAGTTGCACGGCTGCGTCCACTACGGTGGTGAGCACCTGATCCGGGTCCAGCATGGCGGTCACCGTGCGCCCGATGCGGGAGAGGGCCTCCAATTCCTGCACCCGGCGCTTCAGCGCTTGCTCGTTGGCCTGCGCTTCGGACTGCATGCGCTGCAGCTCGGACCAGCGCCGGGCTTCCGCCATGGCCCGCCCCACCGCCGAGAGCATGTACTCCGCCTTGAAGGGCTTGCTGAGCAGATCGAAGGCGCCGGCCCGCACCGCCTCTACCGCCAGCGATTCGCCTCCCTCGGCACTCATCAGAATCACCGGCGTATAGGGAAGATCGGCCCGCAGGCGCCGGGTGAGTTCAAGTCCCGAGAGGCCGGGCAAGTGCTGGTCGGCGATCACTGCCTGCGGCTTCAATTCCCGGGCCAGGCTGAGCGCGGCCAAGCCGTCGCCGACCGTGCGCACCTGATAGCCCGCCGGCCGCAGGATCGAATCCTCCACGTAGCGGCAAATGTCCTTGTTGCTCTCCGCCACCAGGATCAAGACCTCAGCCATGGCTCTGGCGCTCTCCAAACTCCGCGCTCCCTGCACGGGTTTCCTGTCTCTTCGGCATTCAATGGTCGACCGATGGGGGAAGCGGGCCCGGGTGGGTAGGGATGATGCCTGACTGGGCGCATGGCTTTGCAGCGGGCGAACGGTTCAGGGGCCGGCCGTTGCCGGGGGGCTCCCGGCCTGCCCGTCCAGCATCTGCTCCAGCTCCTGCAGGATCACATCCACATCGCTGGACAGCACCTGCAATCCCTTGCGCTGGGCGGGGCTCTCGGAGCCCTCCACCAGGCGGGGCAGTTGGCCGCGCAGACCCTGCAGCCCGCGGCGCATCTTCTCCATCCAGGTCCGTTGGTCCTGCATGCCCGAGCGGGTCTGGGTGACCACCGCCTCGAGTTGTTTGGCCCGCCCGGAGAGCGCCTGGAACAGCCGGGAGTTGACCAGGGAGATGGAGGCGTAGTCCGCCACCGCTTCCAGCATGCGCTGGTTGGGTTCGCTGAAGGCCCGGCCCTTCTCGCGGGCCACGGTAATCACCCCAATGGGCTGCTGGCGAGCCTTGATCGGGACGATCAAGGCAGCTTTGGCAAAACGGGCCAGCTTGAACTGCTGCAGCCCCTCGCCGTGAATGCTCAACGACTCCGCCGAGAGCATGACCAGCGAGCTCACCCCATCATCCCAACTCTGGTGCAGCTTGAGCGCCAATGCCTCAGGCATCCCGCGCTGGGCGCGCAGCACCATCTGGCCGCTATCTTCCTCTTCCAACAGGATCCAACCCATGTCGGCGTCGGTGACGTTGAGACTGTTCTCCATCAGCCGATCGAAGAGCTGCCCCTGATGGGTGACGGAAGTCACCGCCTTGCCCACTCCGAAAATGGTGGTCAGCTCGCGCACCCGCTGCTCCAACTGGCGATTGCTCTCGGCCAGCTGCCCGGCCAGCTGCTCGCGTTCATGCCGCAGCCGGATCTCCTTCAGGGCCCGCTCGATGGCCGACAGCACCTCCGCCTCACGCAGCGGTTTGACCAGGTAGTCGCGAGCGCCGAGGCGGAAGGCCTGGATAGCGTCCGCCTCTTTCCCGGCCGAGGCGGTCACCAACACGGGTACCTCCACCCCTTGAGCTCGCAGCGCCACCAGCAGATCCTTACCGCTGAGCCCGGGCAGGGTGAGGCTGGCCACGATGAGATCGGGCCGGAAGTTCACCGCCTTTTGGATGGCGCTCCCGGCGTCGGGGGCGGTGGCGGCCTTGTAGCCCATGGGCTCCAGGACCTGCCGGGAGAGCAGATCGAGCACGTCGGGGTCTTCATCGACGATCAGGACGCGCTCGGGATGCTGCGCGGGGCTCATTAAACGTATGATAGCACGGAAGGCACGGCGGGAGGGAATGCGCGCCGCGGTGCGGCCAGGTTGGTGCAGCGA
>Ga0209108_10001824_pt1 | contig 12325 bp, 13 predicted proteins | sample Rifsed10ft1_FD_184003 | JGI IMG/M metagenome (GOLD analysis project Ga0209108, IMG submission 184003) | Soil microbial communities from Rifle, Colorado, USA - sediment 10ft 1 (version 2) | ecosystem: Environmental > Terrestrial > Deep subsurface > Rock core/Sediment | place: Rifle, Colorado...
TTGACCCGCACACTCTAGAACGTGCTGAGGAAAGAGGCACAAACGAAGAGGAAATTAAAGATGTGATCAAGACAGGGTTTGCCATTCCAGGGCGGTATGGTCGTATGGGGAGAGCCAAAGTATATGATTTCAACCGGAAGCGACACGGTAAGTTTTATGAACAAAAGAGAGTTGAAGTGTTCTATACTATCGAAAGTAGTGTTATCATAACTGTAACGGTTTATGTCTTTTATGGAAAATGGGAGGAATAAGATGCAAATCCTGTATAATGTCAAAACAGACTTGCTTTACCTTCGTCTGGATGACCGGAAACAGCAAGTAGTTAACAAACGAGTCTCAGATGATGTCGTGCTAGACATTGGGGAAGATGACAGAATAGTGGGCATTGAAATTCTTGACGCCTCTAAGCATCTGAACTTGGAGAAATTACTTCCTGTGAAATACGAGCTACTATCTGATGGGCTGTGAATTGGGCTGGTTATGTCAGTTAATAGAACTATTTCATCAAGGTCATTATCTTGCCACAGAAGTAGCATTGTAAAATTGATCCTATATGTGCAATATTAGACTAAGGGGAGCAAGAATATGAAGTTTATTATCACTATATTTCAGGATGAGGACGGGATGTTCATAGCTGAATGTCCATCTATCCCTGGCTGCGTGAGTCAAGGCAAGACTGAACAAGAGGCTGAGAAGAACATTCAAGAGGCAATCAAAGAGTGTTTAGAGGTGCGAGCTGAAAAAGGAATGCCTCTAACTGTGACGACTCGTCAAGTAGAGGTTCATGTCTAACGCCTCCTGTACCAATATTGAGACCTGGGGAGGTTGTAGCAAAGAATTCATTTAATATTGTAAGGACAATTCTTAACAACTTGTAATTTTAAAGCTCCTTGTCTTATGATTTTCTAACCTGTCTGCACGCTACCAAAGCAGTCCATAAGCGCTAGAATGCATTTGCGAGGACATCGTTAAATTTGAGGTAGTAAGGGAGTTATGAGCAGTTCAGGTAGAATATGCATATGGAAGGAGGTGAAATGTGCGGACATTAGAAGAGCTAATTAAGGAATTACCACCAGAACTTCAAAAGGAGGTTCATGACTTTGTACAATTTCTTTTGGAAAAACGGATGCGAAAACACGGCAGAACATTGCGTCAGGATTGGGCTGGTGCGCTCAGGGATTACAGGGATCAATATACCTCGCTGGAACTCCAGAAAAAGGCGTTAGAATGGCGAGGGGACTGAGCCATGTATCTAGTGGACACGAACGTGTGGCTTGAGCGTCTTCTCGACCAAGAAAGGGCAGAAGATATTCGACGGTTTCTTGATGAAACACCATCAGAGCGTCTCTTTATAACCGATTTCGCTTTTCATTCTATCGGGGTGGTAATGAGCAAATTGAATCGGATGGAGGCGTTGTTGCGTTTCGTTCAGGATGCTTTTATGGATGGAGCTGTTGCGCTGGTTCACCTCAAGCCCGAGGACACACAACGGATCGCTTCCGTGATAAAACAATTTAACCTCGATTTTGACGATGCCTACCAGTATGTGGCTGCTGAGAAACACGACTTGACCATCGTAAGCTTTGACAGTGATTTTGAGCGCACGGAACGGGGCAGGAAAACTCCAGCCGAGGTATTGAAGCCATAACCAGATACACACCATTGGACTGTAGCTAAAGTAATTGATTTTTGAGGAAATTAGGTGTTTAGGGTGTTAAGGTTAGGTTTTATGAAAAAATACTGCATCTCAAAAGAGGATTTTGTATAATTACAGTAAAAAATTGCGTAATGCAGTTTTTAGAGTTTTGATAAGCGGAATAAGTTCGGGTTATTTTCCATTTAGGGGAGATAAACAAACCAGTATTTGGTTATTAACTGTTATGTGCAATCCCCTCGCAGGCCTTTGAGATTCGAAGTATCTAGGAGAATAATTATGGTTCTGGTTACTCGTTACATGGGAGCTAAAAACATTAGGGAGATGATGCAAAAAGACCAATATATTGAGGTTTTTACCCACACCCAGCTTGGTATCGAAAAAATATTGTGGGACAAAATTGTAGGAATTTTCGAAAGCGAAAAAGCAATGTTAGTTAGAAAAACAATTGAAGAAAGTAGAGGTAGAACAGATCGATCTAATGCTACAACCGGTGAGCTTATTAAGTGAGCTCACTTTTTGGGAGCAATTGACAACTACGAATGGAGTGATCTCATAGATTTCAATAAAAAGAGAAACGATATTATACATGGTCATGGTCAATGGTGGCATTTTGATAAAAAGCATAGAGAAGCACTCTACAAGGGAATTCGATTTTTAGAGAAAAATGATTTTTAATTTTTTATAATCCTACCTTAATCTGGCTATCAGAGGACTTCGTTTATCTCCAAAACTGCAAGACCGCGTGAAATGTAATTTAAATTGGTCTGTTCAATTTACATGATTGCAAGCATGACTAACTTAACCCACCACTATTGAACCTCCTTCCTAAACTGTTTAGACTCTCCAAATAAACATGAAAGAAGCTATAGAAGTAGCAGTTCCGATACCTCAGAGTGAAACGTTTTATTATTCAGTGCCTTCACATCTTCAAGACGGAATTCAAATCGGTAAGCGTGTTTTGGTTCCATTTAAAAACAGAAAGGCTCTTGGATTCATTATTGGATTTGGAAAACCACCAGAAGGAATAACGTTAAGAGAAATTATAGACATTGTAGATGAAGAGCCACTTTTTGATGAAAAGAGGCTTGAGTTTCTAAAGTGGTTTTCGAATTATTACTTAAGTTCACTAGGAATTGTTCTTAAAGCTGCCCATCCAGGGGGACTAGGAGTAAGCCTCAAAAAGGTTCTCAAGATAACAGAAAAAGGAGCTGATGTACTCACCAAAGGTAAATTAAACGAGCATGAGAAATTAATTCTTAAAACGTTATCTATTTCCGGAGAACTTACTGTCGTAAAGCTCTTTAACCTTGTTGAAGAAGCAACTTACGAAATTCTAAACTCTCTTAAGCGAAGAAGGTTACTTGATTACAGCTATGAACTTCACTCAAACCCCAAAGTTAAGTATGAAAAGGTAATCGTTGCACTAGAAAGTGCGAAGTTGAGAGATGAAGAAAAACGAAACGGTTCTGCCAGGACGCAGATTCTTGATTTTGTACTTATGCATGGGAGAGTTCCCTACACGAATATTAGGGAGATATTTGGAGAGGTAAGTCGACACATTCGTTGGTTGGAGAATAAAGGTTATATAAAGGTAGAAAACGTAGAGGTTACAAGAGACCCTTTTTCAGAGATACCTGCTTTCACAGAAAAACCACCTAATCTTACTCCTGATCAAGAAAGGGCATTCCAGAGTATAAAAGAGGCTATAGAAAGAGGAAAGTTCTCACCTTTTCTTCTTCATGGGGTTACAGGAAGCGGTAAGACCGAGGTATATCTACGAGTAATCGAAGTGGTTATTAAAAATGGAAAAGAGGCTATAGTTCTTGTTCCTGAAATCTCGCTTACGCCTCAACTTGTAAAAAGGTTTCGTGGGAGGTTTGGTAACAAGGTTGCCGTAATCCATAGTGCCCTCAGCGACGGTGAGAGGTTAGATGCGTGGCGAATGGCAAGACGAGGTGATGTAAAAATAATTATAGGTGCAAGGTCTGCGATATTTGCTCCATTTAGAAACTTAGGGATAGTTGTTGTTGATGAAGAACACGAGCAATCCTATAAACAGGACGAATCCCCGCGTTATAACGCTAGGGATTTAGCTCTTGTTTTAGGGAAAAAGGTAAACGGGATAGTATTGCTTGGCTCTGCCACTCCTTCAGTCGAATCCTATGCCAATGCACTAAAAGAAAAATTCACCTATCTCTCTCTTCCCTTAAGGGTTGAAAACCGCATGCTTCCAGAGGTTGAGGTAGTAGATATGAGGGAAGAAAGAGGCGAGATATTTTCAGAGAGGCTTAAGCAGGCAATTTTAGAGAATTACGAGAAAGGAATGCAAACCATTCTTTTCCTAAATAGACGTGGATTTTCAACATTAATAGTTTGTCCAAATTGTGGAAATAGGATGACCTGTCCAAACTGTAGCATATCCCTTACATATCATATTAAAGAAGATTCCCTAATGTGCCATTACTGTGGGCTATCAGAGGAGTTTTTAAAGAGCTGTAGTAACTGCGGTGGAACTTTAAAAAGGCTTGGTATGGGGACACAGAAGATAGAAGAGTATATCAAGAGGATTTTACCTTCGGCTAGAGTTGCAAGGATGGATAGGGATGCTATTGGAGGGAAAATCAAGCTCATTAATCTTTACAGAAGACTAGAGAAAGGTGAAATTGACATTTTAATTGGTACTCAAATGGTTGCAAAGGGGCATGACCTTCCCGGCGTCACCCTGGTGGGTGTAATCCTAGCTGATTTGGCCCTTGGAATTCCAGATTTTCGAGCGGGAGAGAGAACGTTTCAGTTAGTAACTCAGGTTGCAGGAAGGGCGGGTAGGGGCGACCACATAGGAAAGGTAATTGTACAAACATATAACCCTGAGCATCCGAGTATTAGGTTTGCGTTAGAACAGGATAGCATTGGCTTTTTAAGGGAGGAGTTGCAACTTCGTGATGAGCTTGGGTATCCACCATTTTCAAAACTTATAAACTTCAGATTTGAGGGTAAAGATGAATCTGAGACTGCTAAGGCAGCAAAGGATGTAAGAGAGACTGCGAAGAGGATATTACCAAAATTTCCAATTAGTATCGTAAAAATTTTTGGACCGTCTCCTTCGCCTATTTATAAGGTAAGAAATCGATTTCGGTGGCAGATGCTAATCAAGTCCTCGAACCTAAATATGCTTCATAAGTTTTCAAAGCAGCTTATAAGCTTATTTTCGCATTCTAAACAAATTGGGAGAGTCAATATATCAGTTGATGTTGATCCATTTAGCTTTATGTAGAATATGCACATTTACGTGCAAGCGTGTTTAGTGAATAATATTATTTTGTCATTTTATGAGCCAGAAGTATCTAAAAACCCTAATAAATTATTCCCTTATGAATGGATTTTTGTTTATTGGTTTGATTAATCTATTTCAGTGTACACATATGTGCGTTGATGATTTTGTAACCAATCGTAACCACTAGTAAATTTGCGAAAACCTTACCTAATGGAAAGATGGCATGTTCCTTGCAACATATTATGATCAATAAATCGAAGGAGGTATATTATGGGATCAGTAAATGGATCAAACGTGGAGGAGAAAAAGGAAGGGTATGATTGGATGAAAGTCCAACCCAAAACTACTTATTTCGGATACCAGATAGATCCGATCAAAACTGGGTTGCCCAAGACTATTGATTCTCTATGTCCTGACTGCAGAAAAATCATTCCTGCTCTTCTTTACGAGAAGGATGGGAAGGTATTAATGACAAAAGAATGCCCAGAGCATGGGGTAATAGACGATGTATTCTTTTCTGATGTAGATCTCTACTATAAAGCGGAAAGGATGTGGTATGGTGACCAAAGGGGATTAGAGAACCCTAAGGTTAAGAGCGCAACTATATGCCCCGAGCATTGCGGGCTTTGTAATATGCACACAAGCATTAGTTCGCTGCCTATTTTAGACCTCACTAACAGGTGTAACCTTACTTGCCCTGTTTGTTTTGCTAATGCTAATGCAGCGGGCTACCTTTATGAGCCAACATTTGACGAGGTGGTTAAGATGCTTGAGACGCTACTTACCCAGAAGCCCGTAGCTTGTGACAGGGTTCAATTCTCCGGTGGAGAACCTACTATTCATCCTGATTTTTTAAAGATAGTGAAAACTGCTCATGATATGGGTTTTGAGTACATTCAGGTAAACACTAATGGAATTAAGAGTTCGGAACTAGAGTTTGCTCAAGCATGCAAGGAAGCAGGTGTTGAGAGTTTCTATCTTCAATTTGACGGAATTGATGATGCGATATTCAAGAAGACAAGAGGGGAGCCTCTTCTTGAGTATAAGTTTAAGACAATTGAGAATGCAAGGAAGGTTGGCCTCAGTATTATATTGGTTGACACGGTTATCAATGGTCTTAACAACCATCATGTAGGTAAGGTTATGCAACTTGCAATAGACAATTATGATGTCATAAAGGGTGTTGCATATCAGCCCGTTTCACTCACTGGAAGAATCGCGAAAAGGCAGAGGATGGCGCTTAGATACACCCTGGGTGACCTTGCACATGACATGGAGAAACAGCTTGGTTTTGTTAATGCAAAAGAGGACTGGTTTCCAATGGCGTGTTCCGTGCCCCTTGGTAGATTGGTGGGAGCCATCAAGGGAAAACCATCACTCACGGTATCATGTCACCCACATTGTTCTATGGGGACATACCTATTCTTAGAACAAGGAACGGGTAAGGTAATCCCAGTATCAAGGTTTGTGGACCTGGAAGGACTTCTTGGCGAAGTAAATGAGATATCAAATCAGATAAAGCCGGGCTCAAACTTCAATCTCCTTTCTCAGGCAAAGGCGTTTCTTAAGCTTAGGAAATATTTCAAGTCTGATAAGGCTCCAAAGGGGCTTACATTCGAAGGGTTCTTGAAAACACTCGATGGCTATGAAAATAAGAATAGAAGAAGGGTTAACCTAGGTAAGTTAGACGGTTATCCATCAGTATTTGCCGCAGGAATGCACTTTATGGATAACTACAACTACAGCATTGAAAGGGTCAGGAGATGCATTATCCATTATGTAACTCCAAACGGCTTCGTCTATCCATTCTGCACATACAATACCGGAATGGTGTTTAGAGAAAGGGTGGAGAGCCGCTATAGACTGGCTGCAGAGCAGGTAATCGAGAAGATGAAGGCTGAGAACTTCCCGAAGGAATTAAAGCAGCTCGCAAAGAAGATGAAGATTAATGTTGAGGAGGTAAGGGCGGAAGCCGAAGGTGAAAGTGGTGGGTGCTGCGGCGCTGGTGTTCACGAGCATTGATCACTAGTAGGTTTTAACTAGGTTAAAAGATAAGAGGGGAACTTCTAAAAAGGGGTTCCCCTTTTTTATTGGGATTAGTTTAATGTATAAATGTAGGGGCGAACGGTCCCCGACAAATTCATCGGGGATTGCCCATACCCATTTCCCGGGGCTACTCTTCGTTGCGTGGATAGAATTGGTTTGGTAGATTGTTTAAAATGGGATTTGCCGAAAAGGGAGGGAATAAGGATGAAGGTATTTTTCACAGTTGAGGCGGAAAAATACTTTAAGCTTCACCCTGAGCGCCTAGCCGAGGTCAAGGAAGCTGATGTTTGTAACGTAGTTCTCGATTTTATTGAAAAAAAAGCATATTTTACATGGGTTCCCGAAGAAGGGGATAAGGAAAATTCCCCCGAGGTGGATAACTTCAATAACGTATTCGATTTTTGGTGGGAGCTTGAGTGTCCAGTGCAATCCATAGAAACATATAATAGCCTAGGACATAAGAAAAAAATTAATATTGATTAACAGCACCCCCTCTTTTTATTTTTATCAGTTAGTATTAGATTCAAGAAAAATGTAAAAAATCCTTATTTGTCCACCATTCTGTTAGGTTATTGTCTCTGAAATAAACAAACTCAACTTCTATAACAATATAACAATTATTTTATTGTAAACATATCTCATAAGTATATAATCCTATTAAATTGACACTCAAGGATCATATCAGTAGATTCCGCTTAAAGCATTCGCTTAAGATTAGCATTGCTTCAATAATATGCGTCGTTATTGTTGCGTATTGGCATCTGATAGATGGGTTTTTCTCCGTGATTACTGTACTTCTTATCATGAGTCTTTACGCTGATCATGCAGTAGTGAAGGGACTAGAGCGATTTATTGGGTCTTTTATCGGTGTAATACTTGGCATATTATTCGCTGGTTTATTTCTTGAACTCCCACCTATGTATTTCATTAGTCTAACGATTTCTTTGTTAGTCTGTATGTACCTATTTGCCGAGAATCGTTTTGCTTATGCTGCGATACAGTGCGCTATCATGATTTCGGTTACAATGGTTACTGCGGGTGAGTTATTTAATCTCGATTTAAGCCTTCCGATTCATAGAGTATTAGGTATCGGTGTAGGTTTAATAGTAGCCTGGTTTTTTCTTTATTTTGTATGGCCACCAAGGACAAAAGAAGACTTGGACATTACCTTGTTAGATGTCTTTAAAGAGTGTGGGAACCTGTTCCAAGGTCTTATAACGTTATCGTTTTCATCACAAAAACCTGTGCCTAGTACACTTTCTGTGGATACTTGTACCCATCTCTTAAATTTGATTACACTTACTAAGAATGAGCAGAAAAATAGAGTATTTCCTGAGGATCTCTATATTAAATTAGTAGCATATTTTAATGATATTTTCCTTAAATACGAATTTCTTCGGGAGACCTTACATAAGGGGCAGCGTTTTTCAATGGAGGATGATATCTCTTTAAAAATTAACTTTATTTTTGACAGTGTCTCAGAGCATCTTAAAAGAATAGGTGAAGCAATAGAACAAAATCTCCCGGTAAACAAAGTTCAGGAGGAATTGCATCAGTCTATCTCATGGTTAGAGGCACGCTATATAAACATGCGTAAAAACAAAGAGATGGCGGGTTGGCAATATACTGACGTATTGGCATTTGGAGCGTTGATTTCCACAGTTAAAGGTATTGGTAATGAGCTTGAAAAGATCACAATTGCTTATAATAACATCCAAAGCGGTGAGTTATACGATAAATTAGTACACAGAAAATTACCTAGGAGAAGAGATGTTGAGGAAAAAGTGGAGAAAGAAAGGTTTGAGGTTCATATAGAAAGCCTCAAACTAAGCGCAAAGAGCACTTTAGCTGTGATCTTAGTAATGTTGGTATGTTTTTATTTTAATTACCCTGCTGTCTTTCCTGCAGTGTTTACTGCGCTTATTATTACTGCACAAGCAAACTTAGGTCAGGCACATTTGAAAGAGGGATTACGTTTTCTAGGTTGCGTCGTCGGGGCAATATACGGGTTTCTAGGACTTTTGATTGTAACACAAATACCACACTTCGTAATATTTCTTTCGGTATTATTTTTAGGTTTGTTTTTAGCTTCTTATATTTCTTCAGGAAGTGAACGTGTCGCATACGGCGGGGTGCAAGCAGGATTCGTTCTTCCAATTATGTTGATGGTTTCTAATGGCCCAATTGGGTCATTGGATCCAGCAGTATACCGTTTTATTGGCATTGTCATGGGTGGTGCAATTTCTTTATTGGTGCTAAGATTCATCTGGCCGGTTCATCCTTTAAAACAGTTGAGAGACAAATTATCCTTTGCGTGTGTACAAAGTGGGGTGATCTTTGAAACCTTGGTAGGATTAAAAGATAGAAATCGTAAGGAACTAGAGAACTTAGTTGTCATATTAGCATCAGCATTGCCGAGGACTACTTCTTTACTTAAGGATGCTCATTATGCGTTGAGTAGGAAGGATCTCCATACTGAGGAGTTTCTAGAGATTATCGAGTCTCTAGAGATTATATATGTAGAGTTAACAACATTAGATGAAAATATTGAAAGTGGTTTTGATAATTCATTGGTTAATACATTTCTCACTTATGTGGAACCATATAATAAAAAAATAACTGCTTGTTTTATTGAAGTTGCTCTGAATCTAAAATCACAAATAGATAAAAGCCATGAGATAGATACACAGTTACTTATAGAAGAAATTGATAAGCAGTTGACGGATTTTCGGCAAAAAGGTATTACACATAAATTCGGAAGCGATGACCTTGAAAGATTATCGTTAGTAGTTAGCAGTATCATAAATATATTGCGTTCATTAAATAAAATTTCAATCGCTATAAATCAAATTAACGGTGAGGCGTTTGTTGCGAGACCCGCGGAGGCTATATGAATCTAACGGGTCTTACAAAAAGGTTTAACTTAAGGGGAATGGCCTTATCGGTTAAGGCTTGGGTTTATCTTATTGTTTCCCTCATTGTACTTATCATAATTTATTACGTTTTATTGGATCAATATACTCCATATACAAATGACGCCTACATCCAGGCGTATGTTGTCCAGATTGCGCCGCAGGTAGAAGGCCCAGTTACAAAGGTCTATGTAAAAAATGATACGTTTGTTAAAACAGGGCAGCCATTATTTGAGATTGATTATCGCCCCTATGAGTACAAGGTAAAACAATTAGAGGCTAAGCTTGTTAAAACAAGACAGGATATAATGCAGCTTGAGAGTGAGATTCGAGCCGCAGAGGCAGTCGCCGTACAGAGTGAAGCTGATTTTATTTACGCAAAAAGGCGTTTTGAGGATCTTTTACCTTTAGCCAAGAAACAGTTTATACCACAATTACAGCTCGATCAGGCAAGAGATGGCTTGAACGCTAAACGAGCTTTAGTACATAAGGCTGAGGCAGATCTCGCGAGGGCAAGACAGGCCTTGGAACTAAAAATAGATGGTGATTACGCAATAATTAAAGAAGCAGAGTCCGACTTGGCTCTAGCGAAATATTACCTAAGTCAAACCAGGGTTTATGCACCGATTGATGGCTATATAACAAATTTGCAACTGATATTAGGTTCCTATGTTAAGGTTGGTGAAGCAGTTATTACCCTAGTTGATGCGGGTAATTGGTGGATTATAGCGAATTTTCAAGAAAATAGCCTTGAGAGAATACGTCCAGGACAGGCTGCCGAATTGAGCATTGCCACATATCCAGGAAAGATCTTCAAAGGGAAGGTCGAAAGCATTTATTGGGGTGTTAGTACAGGTCAGGGAATACCCTCAGGTGATTTGCCAGATGTTCAAAATCCCGGAAACTGGGTCAAGTTGGCACAGCGTTTTCCCGTCCGTTTAACACTCCTCAATCTCGATTCCACTTACCCGCTACGCATCGGCGGCTCAGTCAGTGTTGCCGTATTTACAGAAAAGGGGGTTATTTTAAATAGCTTAGCCAAATTGTGGCTACGTATAGGAAGTTATGTGAATTATATTTATTGAGGTCTGATTTCTTATTCAGTGTCTTACTCGAACGTTTTTATCGGGTATCCACAAACAACCTTAATATAATATTGGATTCACGCTAAAACATGCGAGATAGACAGCTTAGTACTCAACTTGAGTGCATAAACACGTAACATCAGTTATATATTTTTACTGCCTCTTTTGTCCATTCGACCTTAGGCAAATCTCTTTAATACCTCTTCAGGTGAAATTCTTTTGGATGCTTTTTTTAGTCTTTGTTCTAGTTTTCTCTTAAATTCCTTTTGTAGCTGCAGGCCGGAATCAGGATCTCCAAGGATTTCGAGGAGCTTGTGTTCTATAAGTTGTTCAAGGTCGTCAATAGACATATCTTTTACTTTAGGCATATTGGTCCCCGGTTTTTATTAACTAAAGTTACACATATCTTGTGTATTGTCATGCTCGAATATATTAATCGGGCATCCATAAGCAGCGAAATACTGGATTCCCGCTTAAAACATGCGGGAATGACACCAAGGAAGGAGTCTTTTTCAGATTGACCGCCCTAGTTTAAGCTGAATTCATAACGCTCATCCAAATTCCGGCAGATTAATAAGAGTGGTGAAATCATAATCCGGGTTCAGTTCAAGCACCTTTTTTCAAAACTCTTCGAAAGTCATTATATGTGGGCATTAAGTGAAAAGCTCCCTGACTTTTTCTTTTGTTCCTTTTTCGTGTATATCAAGGACATATGGTTTATGCGCTGCCCTATTTGGACTTTTGCTAAAGAGTTCAAACTCTTCCATATACTGTTCTGCATAATCCATTGCCATATCAATCAAATCATCCAGTGCCTCCTCTGGGGTATTGCCCTCTGTAGCAAGGTCAAGTTCAGGACAGGTTGCAACATATACCCCTTCAGAAGGCTCTATTATGGCAGTTAGCTTTTCAGAGGCATCTTTTATAGCTACTGGCATATTGCACCTCCAATCATTCTTTATCGTATTCCTTTAAAACTTGATTAACAATCCTTCTTGCAATTTCAAATGCTGCCGCAATTCTAATTATCTTTACATCTCCAATCCCCTTGATCTCAAGAAACTTCTCAAGTGGCTGGTTTGCCATGCCCTTGAATGAGCCAAATTTATCAAGGATTTCTTTAGCAACCTCTTCAGCAGGTTTACCTTTCGTGCCTGTTGAGATAAGGATTGCTAAAAGCTCAGAATCGGTTAGAGAATCTGCTCCGAGTTCTCTTAATTTGCCTCCAGGGTGCCGCCACTTTTGCATTAGGTTTATCCCCCAGTTTTTGGAGTGGTTTAATTTAAACGCATGTCCTAATTTTATAATTGTTTTGCTACGTGCTCAAGAGATTGTACAGGGAACGTGAAAG
>Ga0209108_10001825_pt1 | contig 12323 bp, 8 predicted proteins | sample Rifsed10ft1_FD_184003 | JGI IMG/M metagenome (GOLD analysis project Ga0209108, IMG submission 184003) | Soil microbial communities from Rifle, Colorado, USA - sediment 10ft 1 (version 2) | ecosystem: Environmental > Terrestrial > Deep subsurface > Rock core/Sediment | place: Rifle, Colorado...
CTCGGTCACGAAGAACGTGACCACCTTGCCGCGCGGCCCGTCGACCGCCTCGATGCGCAGGTCGTCGAGAAACCCCGTGTCCCACAGGCGGCGGAAGTCCGCGCGCAGCTTGCGCTCGTCGAAGGGCTCGCCGGGCTTCGTCGAGACGTAGAACAGCAGCGTCTCCTTCTGCAGGAACTGGTTGTTCGCGACCTCGATCCGCTCGATCAAGGGCGCAGGCGTGGGCACGGGCTCGGGGGCCTGGGGTGGAAACAACGGCATGAGCGCGGCGAGCGCGCTGGCACGCGGGATCCTGGCCGACAAGCGCCGCTGCACGTGTCTCTCCCGTCCGGTCACAGCGTCGAACCGGCAGCGAGTCTCGCCCGCGCGATCCGCCGAAAGCCTTAAGGCCGCGTAACCCGGCCGTAACGTCTGTAAGCCGTTTGTGGCCAGGCGTATCGCGCGCGCCTCTGTGTGCAGCTTTTGCAGGCGTCTTACCGCGCCATGAAGACAGCGCGGCCTTGCGTCCCGAGCTTGTGAGCGGACTCGTGGTAGACCTCCTGCTCGTGGACCCGAATGCGCAGCGCCGGCTCGACGTGTGGGACCGCCTCGTGGAGGAGGGCTACCGCGTCGAGGTGGCGGCGCTCGGACGCGAGGCCCTGGAGCGCGTGCTGTCCGGGGGCATCGACCTCGTACTGCTCGACGTCGCGCTCGGCGATCGCGACGGCCTCTCCGTGTGCCAGGAGCTCCGGCAGCGCGGCTTCTCCGGCGCGCTGATCCTCGTCACCGACCCCGAGCGCGCGCGCGAGCGCGTGCGCGGCCTGCAGCTCGGCGCGGACGACGTCCTCACGCGGCCGTTCGAGCTGATCGAGCTCAGCGCCCGGATCGAGGCCTGCCTGCGGCGCGGCACGGCGTTCCCCGCCCCCGCGGCAGCGCTGCTTCGCTTCGGGGACGTCGAGGTGGACCTGCGCCGCGCCTGCGTCTCGAAGGCCGGCCGGCCGGTACACGTCTCGCCGCGCGAGTTCCACCTGTTGCGTTGCCTCGTCGAGCGCGCCGGGACGCCCGTGAGCCGCGCCGAGCTGCTCGACCACGCGTGGGGCCGGGACGCGATGCCGGGCCCGCAGACGGTGGATGTCCACATCGCCTGGCTGCGGCACAAGCTCGAGCAGGACCCGCGGCGGCCCGCGCTGATTCGCACCGTCCACGGGATCGGCTACGTGCTCTCGGACCCCGACGCGGGATGAGGTGTCACTCGACGCCTACCGCGGACCAGGCCGCGGCCACCTGCGCCGCCTCGGCCTCGCCGTAGAGCTCGCGCGTCGCGCGCAGCGTGGCGGCGCGTGCGTCGCGAAACGTTGCCGACGGCGTGAGGTAGGCCGTGAAGCCGCGGTAGACGATGCGCTCGGCCTTCTCGCGTCCGGCCGGCCCGAGCCCGGCTACGCGCTGGCCGGACGTGCGGTTCACCCCGCCCTCGGCCATCAGGAAGAAGGCCTGGTTGGCGATGCCGCTGTTGTGGTGGATGCCGCCGCCATCGGCCGTGCCCAGGTAGCGCTTCGCGTAGTGGTCGGCGTCGCAGGCGCCGAGCGACACCGAGCAGTAGAGGCCCGGGTTCTCCATCGAGCGCACCGCGGTGCGGCTCGGGTCGAACCGATGGGCGAGGTCCTCGCCGAGCGCGTAGTCCGCCAGCAGGCGTCCCGTCCCCGCGGGCTGGTGGAAAAACTCGACTGCCGTGCCCATGATGTCGGAGAAGGCTTCGTTGAGCGCGCCTGACTCGCCCTGGTAGATGCCGTCCCAGGTGTGGAAGGTGACGCCGTGCGCGAGCTCGTGTGCGACCACGTCGAGCGCGCTCGAGAAGGGCGCGAACTCGCCGTCTCCGTCGCCGTAGATCATCACGTTCGCGAACGGATCGTAGGCCGCGTTCGCGAACTGGAAGGCCGGCGACAGCGGGTGGACCATGCTGCGCACGGCCAGGTTGTTGTCGTCGAGGCCGCGCCGCCCGTGGCGCTTGTAGAAGTAGTCGTAGGTCCAGCCGGCGTAGACGTGCGCATCCACCACCGCGCCGTCGCTCCACGTGTTGTCGGCGTCCCGGGCGATCCAGGCCGGATCGAAGCGCCCGGTGGCGAGTGCTATCCCGCTGAGCGAGGCGTCGTAGCGCATGTCATAGGTCGTGAGCGCGCAGGGCCGCAGGCGATCGTCGGCGCGGAAGACACCACCCGCCTGGTCGGCCGGCAGCTTCTTCTGGTCGCCCCACACGCCCGAGCCGAGCCCGACCGCCGAGTCGGTGCGCAGGTCCGAGTAGCGATCGAGGACCGCGCCGGTCGCCGCGTCCACGAACACCCGCTCGAGATCGTGATCGAGCCGCAGCCACAGCGTCCAGGCGAGCTGGCGCTCGGCCGCGCGCACGACCAGCTCCGGCTCGCCGAGCGCGAGGGCGCCGCGCGGGGACGCCGCGAGTGCTTCACGCTCCGCCTGGTCCGCGCTCAGCCGTGGGCGCGTGTCGAGCACGAGCCCCTCGGCGATCGAGCCGGAGACGCTCCGGGTGCGGCCGTCCGCGTCGAGCTGCTGCACGAGCTGCGCGCCGAAGACCCGCACGCCGCCCACGCGCTGGTCGAAGCGCACGTGCCGGCGGCCCGGAAAGTCGAGGTCGTCCTGCGTGCGGGCGAGCGACAGCGCCCCTCGCTTCACCAGCGATTCGACGCGCGCCGCGAGCGCTTCGCCGTCGCCGGGCCGACCGCGGTCGGGCGGCGTGACGCGGTCCGCCGCGAGGAGCGCCGGGACCAGCAGCAACGCAAGAGCGACGCTGCGGCGCGGAGGCGGCTTCACTCCGAGGACTATAGGAGGGCGGCGACGGGGGGGCAAGCCGGGCTACAATCGATGCCCCGAGGGTCCCGCATGAAGCCAGTCGAACGCTGGGTGCAACAGATGGAGACGACGTTGCGGCCCGACCGCGTGGTCTGGTGCGACGGATCTCCTGCCGAGAACGCCCGGCTCGTGGACGGCATGCTGCAGGACGGCACGCTCCAGGGACTCCACCCGCAGCAGGCGCCGGGCTCGTACCTCCACCGCAGCCACCCCTCGGACGTCGCGCGCACCGAGCACCTCACCTTCATCGCGAGCGGCACCCGCGAGGACGCCGGACCCACCAACAACTGGATGTCGCCCCAGGAGGCCAGAGAGCGTGTTTTCCCGCTCTTCGACGGGGCGATGAAAGGGCGCACGCTCTACGTGGTGCCCTACGTGATGGGTCCGCTCGGCTCGCCCTTCAGCAAGGTCGGCGTCGAGATCACCGACAGCGCCTACGTCGTCGCGAACATGCGGATCATGACGCGCATGGGCAAGCCGGCGCTCGACCAGCTCGGAGCCTCCGAGGACTTCGTGCCGGGACTGCACTCGCTCGGCGACCTCTCGCCCGACCGCCGCTTTATCGTGCACTTCCCGCAGGAGCGCGCGATCTGGAGCGTCGGCTCGGGCTACGGCGGCAACGCGCTGCTCGGCAAGAAGTGCTTGGCGCTCCGGATCGCCTCCACACTCGCCCGCGAGCAGGGCTGGATGGCGGAGCACATGCTGATCCTGGAGCTCGAGCTGCCGGGTGGCGAGGTCCACTACGTGGCGGCCGCCTTCCCCTCGGCCTGCGGCAAGACGAATCTCGCGATGCTCGTCTCGCCGTTCGAGGCTCAGGGCTACAAGGTGCGAACCGTCGGCGACGACATCGCGTGGCTGCGGCCCGGGCCGGACGGGCGTCTGTGGGCCGTCAACCCGGAGGCCGGCTTCTTCGGCGTCGTGCCGGGCACGGGCCCCGACACGAACCCGAACGCGCTCGCGACCATCGCGCGCGACACGATCTTCACCAACGTCGCGGTCAGCGGGGACGGAGTTCCGTGGTGGGAAGGCAAGGACAAGGCCCCGCCCGCGGACCTCGTCGACTGGCAAGGCAAGCGCTGGGACGGCGCTGGAAAGGCTGCGCACCCCAACTCGCGCTTCACGGTCGCCGCGCGCCAGTGCCCGTCGATGTCGCCCCGCTGGGAGGACCCGCAGGGCGTCCCGCTCTCGGCGATCGTCTTCGGCGGCCGCCGCGCGCGTCTCGCGCCGCTCGTGTTCGAGAGTCGCGACTGGGCCCACGGTGTCTTCATCGGCGCCACCATGGGCTCGGAGACGACTGCTGCCGCGACCGGGCAGGTGGGCGTCGTGCGCCGCGACCCGATGGCGATGCTGCCCTTCTGCGGCTACAACATGGGCGACTACTTCGCTCACTGGCTGCGGATGGGGCGGGCCGTGAAGCACCCGCCCGCGGTCTTCCACGTCAACTGGTTCCGCACCGACGAGCGCGGCCGCTTCGTGTGGCCCGGCTTCGGCGAGAACCTGCGCGTGCTGCTGTGGATAATCGAGCGGGTGAAGGGCCGGGCCACGGCCGAGGAGACCCCGATCGGCCTCGTCCCGACGGAGGGCGCTCTCAACTGGGACGGCCTCCGGCTGAGCGCGGCCGAGCGTCAGCTGCTGCTCCGGGTGGACCGCGGCGAATGGGCCTCCGAGGTCCCGGAGATCCGCGCGTTCTTCGACCGCTTCGGCGATCGGCTGCCGCAGGAGCTCGACGCCGGCCTCGCCGGCCTCGAGCAGGACCTGGCGAAGGTCGCCGTGTAGGGGGGGCTCGGGGGGCGCGATGCCCCCCGATAAGCCCAGTCCAGAGCGTCCTGGCCCTGGTCGTTCTTTCCGGTTCGTTCAACAGTCCAGCTAGTCCGTTCCGCCCTTTTCCTCGGCCAGCACCGGGAGCTGCGGCTTGGCGGTGTGCTCGAAGATCAGGTGCGTCTCGATCCGTGCCACCTCCCGACGCGAGGTGAAGGCGTCGAGAGCCAGGTCGCGCAGGTGGTCGGCGTCCCTCGCCGCCAGGTGCACGATGAAGTCGTTGTGCCCGGCCACGTGGTAGAGCGCCACCGTCTCGGGCAGCGACAGTGCGTGCTGTCGGAACGCCTTCACCTGCTTGCGCGCGTGGCGCACGAGCCGGACGAAGACGAGCGCCTGCATCGCGATCCCGAGCGCCCGCGGGTCCACCAGCGCGCGGAAGCCCGTGAGTACCCGCCCCGCGCGCAGGCGGCGCACCCGCTCGAGGCAGCTCGAGGGGGCGAGCCCCACGCGGGCGGCGAGCTCTTTATTCGACAACCGCGCATCGTTCTGCAGCGCCGCCAGGATGGCGAAGTCGATTCGGTCAGGGACGTACATGGAGGCCTCTTCCCGAAGTCTATTCGATTGACCGTCTGCCAACCGAATGTACACCATATCCTCATGAGTGCACCGAATCCTGTGCGAGACCAGCCGCTCTCGTTCGAGACCCGGGCGGTCCACGCCGGCCGCGAGGACTTCGGCGAGCTGGGCGTCCACGCGTCGCCGATCGACCTCTCGACCACCTACCCGACGGGGCCGCTCGCGGACGCGACGGCCTCGATCGACCGGATGGCCAAGGGCGGCGATCCGACGGGCAGTCCCGTCTACGCCCGCTTCCACAACCCGACCGTGGCGCGCTACGAGCGGGCGCTCGCGTCGCTCGAGGGTGCCGAGGCGGCGGTGGCCTTCTCCTCAGGCATGGCCGCGCTCACCGCCGTGCTGCTGGCGGCGCGGGACGGCAGCCGCAACCACGTGGTCGCGGTGCGGCCGCTCTACGGCGGCAGCGATCACCTGCTGGCGAGCGGCCTGCTCGGGCACGAGGTCAGCTTCACGAGCCCTGACGGGATCGCTCAGGCGCTGCGCGAGGACACGGCGCTCGTTCTGCTCGAGACCCCCGGCAACCCGACGCTGGACCTCGTGGACATCGAGGCGGCGGTGGGTGCCGCTCGCGGCGTCCCCGTGATGGTCGACTCGACGTTCATGACGCCGGTGCTGCAGCGGCCGCTCGAGCTCGGGGCCTCGCTCGTGCTCCACAGCGCGACCAAGTTCCTCGGCGGCCACGGCGACGTAATCGCAGGAGTCGTCGCCACGAGCCAGGCGTGGGCGGCGCGCCTGCGACAGGTGCGGATCGTGACGGGGGCCCTGCTGCACCCGCTCGCCGCCTACCTGCTCCACCGCGGGTTGCCGACGCTGGCGCTGCGGGTCAGGGCCGCGCAGGACGGGGCGCGCATGCTCGCGGAGCGCCTGGCACGCCACCCGCAGGTCCTCAAAGTGCACTATCCCGGCAGCCCCGGCGCCGATCCCAGGCACCTGCTCGGCCGCCAGATGGCCGGGCCCGGCAGCGTGCTCGCCTTCGAGGTCGAGGGCGGCTTCGAGGCGGCCCGCCGCACACTCGAGTCAGTGAAGCTCATCGTCTCGGCCGTCAGCCTCGGCGCGACCGACACGCTGATACAGCACCCGGCCGGGCTCACGCACCGCTGCGTGAGCGACGACGCCCGCGCGGCCACGGGCATCAGCCCCGGACTGCTGCGGCTCTCGGTGGGGATCGAAGACCCGGACGACGTCTGGCGCGACCTCGAGCAGGCGCTCGAGGCGGCGCACGCGTCGTCCGCGAGCGTCGAGCCGCTGACGACCGAGACCGCCTCGGCCTGAGCCGCCGGGAGACGCGATGGAGTAAGCTCGTCGCGACATCCGGGGGGACAACGGCATGGCCTACAGGATCCGCCGCGTCGACTACTTCCACGCGACCGTCGTGGACCAGCCTGGCGAGGCCTACCGGGTGCTCGCGGCGCTCGCCAGCCTCGGGGTCAACCTGCTCGGCTTCACCGGGGTGCCGGTCGGGCCCGACCGCACCCAGATCACGCTCTTCCCGGAAGACCCGGGCAAGATGAAGAGCGAGGCCCAGAAGGCCGGCATGGCGCTCGACGGGCCGCACCCGGCGCTCCTGGTGCAGGGCGACGACGAGCTCGGCGTGCTCGCGACCGTGCACGAGAAGCTCTACCGCGCCGACGTGAACGTGTACGCCTCGACCGCGATCGCGGACGGGGCCGGCAAGTTCGGCCACATCATCTACGTCCGGCCCGAGGACTACGACCGCGCGACGAAGGCGCTTCAGGTCTAGCGAGCGGGGTGCGGGGGCGCTCAGCCCCCCGAAGGCTCAGTCCAGCCTGTCCGGGCTCTTTCGTTCGTAGTCTCCGCTCCGTCTCGTCAAGCGGCCGCTTCCCCCTTCACCGACAAGGCTGAAAGCGCCTCGAGCAGCTCGTCCGTCGTCTGCCAGCGCTTCGCCGGGTCCTTCGCGAGCCCCTTCAGGATCAGCGCCTCGAGCTCCGCGGACAGCTTCGGGTTTACGCTACGCGGCTTCGGCGGGAGCTGCTGGATGTGCGCCACCACCACCGCCATCGGGTTGTCGCCCTTGAACGGAAGCTTGCCGGTGAAGGTTTCGAAGAACACGACGGCGAGCGAGTAGATGTCGGAGCGGAAATCGGCCTGCTTGCCCTGCGCCTGCTCGGGCGGCATGTAGTCGGGCGTGCCCATCACCGTGCCGGCCGTGGTGAGGCCCGAGGTGCCCGGCTCGACTGACGACACGCGCGAGATGCCGAAGTCCATGATCTTGAGCTCGCCCGTCTCGGGCAGGATCAGCATGTTCTGCGGCTTGATGTCGCGGTGCACGACGCCCGTCTCGTGCGCGGCCCCGAGCCCGTGGCACATCTGCTTCGCGATCGAGAGGCCGACGCCGAGCGGGAGCGCGCCGCGGTTCTTGACGAGGTCCTTGAGCGTCACGCCCTCGAGGTACTCCATGGAGATGAAGGGCACCCCACCCGTCTCACCGAAATCGTGGGTGCGCAGCACGTTGCGGTGCGTGATGCGGCGCGCCAGCTTGATCTCCTGCTTGAAGCGCTCGAGCAGCGTCTTGTCCGTGGCGAGCGCCTCGGGGCGCAGCAGCTTGAGCGCCACCACTTCGTCGAGCTGGCGGTCGCGCGCGCGGTAGACGACGCCCATGCCGCCCTTGCCGAGCGTGCCGAGGATCTCGTAGCGGTCGGCGAACACGTCGCCGCGCTGCATCGCCGCGCCCTTCGTCGGCTGGATCTGCAGCGTCGGCGCGTCCAGGCCGGCCGCAGCGCCGGCGGGGCCGGGGGTGCTGGGGAGCGTGCCGCCGCCGCCGCCGGTGGTCGTGCCGGCGCCCTTGCGCATCTCGGTCATGCCATCGCGCAGGAAGCCGATCATCTGGTCCTTCTCGCGCAGGTCGGCCACGAGCGCGTTGAAGGCGCGCGCCAGCACGCCGATCTCGTCGCGGCCCTGGGTGGCCACCGCCCCGGTGTACGAGCCGTCGCGGATCCGCTCGACGAGCCCCACCAGCTTGCGCACCGGCCCCGTGATGCGCGCCGCGGCCACCCACGCGGCCAGCAGGCCGAGCAGCATCACGCCCAGCGAGACGGCGATCAGGATGTTGCGGAAGCGGCGGAACGGGACCGTCTCGGCGGACAGGCTGCGCAGCGCCAGCGCCGCCCCGACCTCCTCTCCGGTCTCGCTCTTGAGCGGGATGCGGATCCCGATGTGGCGATCGCCCGCGAGGTCGAGCTCGAAGGGCGCGTCGGCGTGCGCCAGCGAGGGCAGCGCGAGCGCTTGCGCGAGCGCCGGCTCGCTCGGGCCCAGCGAGGACACCGCGAGCTTCTCGGGAGCACCGGACGGCCGCACCAGGAACGCGATGTCGCTGTGGGTCAGCTTGTGGATCTGGGAGGCGACCGCTTCGTTCAGCCGATAGCCCGCGACCAGCACGCCGACGAGCTCGGGGCCGGTCTGCATCGGCACCGCGACGGCGGTGAAGAGCTGGTCGCCCTGGAGCCAGAGCGACGCCGAGTCCTCGCCCTCGAGCGCGCGCTTCACGATCGGGTCGGCCGAGAGGTCGTCGCCCGTGTCCGAGGGCCGGTCGGTGCGCGCGATCAGCTTGCCGGCGGGGTCGGTCGCCATCATGAAGTCCGCGGCGAGGTCCTGGCCGCGCTCGCCCAGCGAGTCGAGTGTCGTGTTCTGGTCGCGCTCGGAGATCGCGGCCTTGAAGTAGGGGTCGTTCGCCAGCACGCGCACCCCGAGCCGCAGCTTGTTGAAGCGGTCGGCCTGGATCGTCTGCCAGACGTCGCGCGTCTCCTTGAGTCCCTCGTCGATCGTGCCCCGCGCGAGGCGCTCGGCCTGGACGGTGGTGAACGCCAGCGTGCCGCCCACGAGCAGCACCACCAGCGTGGCGATGAACAGCAGGATCTTCCCGGTCAATCCCATCGGGCCTCGAGCTCCTTCAGTACTTCTCGCCGACTTGGTAGTCCTTGCCGAACTTGTTCTTGTGCGGGGCGCGCTTCCACTTCGAGGCGTCGAGGCTGAACGTCGCGTCCACCGCTCCCGATTGCGGCACTTCGACCGTCTGGGCGCTCTCGCCCGAGCGCTCGTGCCACGCCTTCACCAGCCAGGCCCCGGCCGGCACGTCCGGAATCGTGAAGCTCCCGTCGGCCGAGACGCGCGCCCAGAAGGGGTTGTCGCGCACCAGCACGAAGCCGCTCATCTGCGGGTGGATGTTGCAGTAGATGCGGACGACGCCGGGCTCGTCGAAGACCTTGAAGCCGCTCTTCGGCTTCTTGTAGAGCTCGAGGTCGAAGCGGTTCTCGCCCGAGACGGAGAAGACGTTGTGGAAGATCGAGTCCTGGTTCGGAAACTCCACCCTGCCGCCGACGCTCACCACCGTCACGCGTGGCACGAAGGCCTTGCTCTTCATGGTGACCGTAGAGCCCGTGGGCCGCATGCGGACCTTCGGTCCCTCCACCCACACGACCGCCTCGTCGGTGTCCTGCGCCCGCTTGCCGTCCTTCTCGAGCACCGTGACCCGGCCCCGCAGCGTCCCGGCCGCGAGGGGCGCGGCGGCGCACAGGACGACCCACACGAGCCCGAGCCACGCCAAGCGCATCCTTGTCTTCTGCCCCCGGACGATTTCGGGCGAGTCTAGCATCCCCCCGCCTCGAGCTCGTCGGCATAGAATCGCGATGGCGCGCGACCATGATCATCGCCATCCGGACCGGAGCCGTCGTGGCCCTCGCGCTTCACTCCGGCGCGTTTGGAGGATCTGCGGTGCCGGACCCGCGCGCCGCCGAGGCAGCCTCCTATTACACGGTCCGCCTCGAGGATCCGAAGGCCGTGTTCGTGACACGCGAGCGCTTCGGCGCCGCGGGCGACGGCATCGCCGACGACACCACGGCGCTCCAGAAGGCGATCGATGCGGTGCAGGAGACGACCGGCGAGGGCGTCGTCTTCGTCCCCGAGGGTCGCTACCGTCTCTCCGCGACACTCCACGTCTGGCCGGGGATCCGGGTCGTCGGCTACGGGACCCGGCGTCCCGCGTTCGTGCTCGGCGATCGCACGCCCGGGTACCAGGACGAGGCGCAACCCCGCTACTTGGTCTTCTTCGCGGGCCGCAGGCCGAGGGACGCGTCCCCGCCGCCGGATGCGAACCCGGGCACGTTCTACTCCGCGCTCAGCAACGTCGACCTCGAGATCGGCGCGGGGAACGAAGGTGCGGTCGGCGTGCGGGCGAGGTATGCGCAGCACTGCTTCACCTCGCACGTGGAGTTCAGGATCGGCTCGGGCCTCGCGGGCATCCACGAAGGCGGCAACGTGGCCGAGGACGTGCGTTTCGTGGGCGGCGACTACGGCATCTGGACCGGCACGCCGTCGCCGGGCTGGCAGTTGACACTCGTCGACGCCCGCTTCCAGGGCCAGCGAAAGGCGGCGATCCGCGAGTCGGCAGCGGGCCTCACGTTGATCCGCCCGCAGTTCCGCGACGTGCCGACCGCGATCGAGATCGAGACGGGCCGTCCAGACGATCTTTTCGTCAAGGACGCGCGCTTCGAGAACATCTCCGGGCCGGCGCTCGTCGTGAGCCTCGAACAGAGCCCGCGCACGCAGATCAACATGGAAAACGTGGCCTGCCGCGGGGTAGGCACGTTCGCGCTCTTCCGCGAGAGCGGCCGCCGGCTCGCGGCGTCCGGCGGGAGCTACGTCGTGAAGGCGTTCTCGCACGGCTTGCACTACGCGGACCTCGGCGCCGCGGGCGAGACGAAGACCGTTTTCGACGCGGCGCCGGTCGCCACGCTGCCGGCAGCCGTGCCGTCCGACCTCGCGCCGTTGCCGCCGGGCGAGACCTGGGTGAACGCGCTCGCGCTCGGCGCGCGCGGCGACGGGAAGACGGACGACACGGCCGCGCTGCAGAAGGCGATCGATACCCACCGCACGCTCTACCTGCCGACGGGCAAGTACGTCGTCAGCGACACGCTCACGTTGCGGCCCGACAGCGTTCTCGTCGGCCTGCACCCGAGCGCCACCCAGCTGGTGTTGCCGGACCGCACGCCGGCCTTCCAGGGGGTCGGGGGGCCGAAGCCGCTGCTGCTGGCCCCGAAGGGCGGGACCACGATCGTGATCGGCGTCGGGCTGTACACGAACGGCATCAACCCGCGGGCGCTTTCGGTCCAGTGGATGGCCGGTCCGCGCTCGATGATGAACGACGTGCGCTTCCTGGGCGGCCACGGCACCACGGGCCTCGACGGGAAGCGCGAGAACCCGTACAACAACGCGCACTCGGCCGATCCCGACCTGGCGCGCCGCTGGGACAGCCAGTACCCGAGCCTGTGGGTGACCGAGGGCGGCGGCGGCACGTTCTTCGACCTGTGGACTCCAAGCACGTTCGCGGCGGCGGGCCTGCTGGTGTCGAACACCGAGACGAGCGGCCGCGTGTACCAGATGTCGAGCGAGCACCACGTGCGTTACGAGGTGCAGCTCAAGAACGTCGCGAACTGGGAGCTGCACGCGCTCCAGACCGAGGCGGAGCGCGGCGAGAGCGGCTCCGCGCTGCAGCTCGAGGTCCGGGACTCGCGCCGGATCACGTTCTCGAACCTCCACGTTTACCGGGTGATCAGCAGCGACCAGCCGTTTCCCTGGGCGGTGAAGCTCACGAACTCCACGGACATCCACTTCCGCGGCATGCACTGCTACAGCAACAGCAAGGTGGCGTACGACTGGACGGTGTGGGGCGACGGGCTCGGCGCGGGCGTCAAGCAGCGTGAGTTCGCCTGGCTCGACGTGTCGGGGCGCGCACCGCAGCCCGCCGCGAGCGCGCCCTCCCGGGTGCTGGAGCCGGCTGCAGTGGCGGAACGCCTCGCGAGCGGCTTCCACAACATCTCCGGGGGCGCCGCGGGCCCCGCCGGCGACTTCTACTTCGTCGACGCTCGCTGGCAGCGTATCCATCGCTGGTCGGCGATGGAGCACCGCCTGCTGACGGTCGCGGACGCGCCGCTTCAGCCGGTGAACCTCGCCTTTGACACGGCCGGCAACCTGCTGGTGGTGTCCTACGCCGGGAACGGCACGGTCTACTGGCTGAACGCGGAGAACAGGGCTGGCCCGCCGACGCTCGTGGCGGCGCAGGGGGCGGCTCGGCG
>Ga0209108_10001826_pt1 | contig 12317 bp, 6 predicted proteins | sample Rifsed10ft1_FD_184003 | JGI IMG/M metagenome (GOLD analysis project Ga0209108, IMG submission 184003) | Soil microbial communities from Rifle, Colorado, USA - sediment 10ft 1 (version 2) | ecosystem: Environmental > Terrestrial > Deep subsurface > Rock core/Sediment | place: Rifle, Colorado...
GATGGCCGTGGCCGTCAACGACGCTCTCAACGGCGGCCGCCACCTCGTCGTCGAGGCCGGCACCGGCACCGGCAAGTCGCTCGCCTACCTGCTGCCGGCGGCGCTGCACGCCGTCCGCCGCCAGGAGCGCGTCGTCGTCTCAACGGACACCATCGGCCTGCAGGAGCAGCTCATGGAGAAGGACCTGCCCGTCGTCAAGGCTTTGCTGGCCGGCGTCGAGGCTGAACCGTTGCGCGTCGCTTCGCTGAAGGGGCGGCGCAACTACCTCTGCCTGCAGCGCTGGACGGCGGCGCGACACGCCGCGCCCGAGGCCAAAGAGGAGGCGAAGCTCCTCGCCCGCCTGCTGGTCTGGCTGCGCACGACGCAGACGGGCGACCGCGCCGAGCTGAACCTCCACTCCGAGTACAACGCCGCCTGGAGCCGCCTCTCGTCCGAGAACACGGCCTGCCTGGAGAGCGCCTGCCCCTTCGTCCGCGACGGCACCTGCTTCCTCTACCGCGCCCGGCGTCGCGCCGAGGCGGCGCACATCCTCGTCGTCAACCACGCCTTGCTGCTCTCGGACGTCGCCACCGGCGGCCACGTTCTGCCGCCCTACTCCCGCCTCGTCGTCGACGAGGCGCACAACCTGGAGGACGAGGCGACGGCGCGCTTCGCCTTTCGCGCCGGCGAGGGCGACGTGGCCGACTTCCTCGACCGCGTCGGCGGCCCTTCGTCAAGCTCAGGGCGGAGCGCCCGCGCCGGCGGCATCGCCCGGTCGCTCACGGAGGCGCTGCGCGGCGGCAGCCAGATACTCGGGCCCGGCGCCTATCTTGCCGGGCTTGCCTCGGCCCTCGTCGCCGCCGCCACGCGCGTGCGCGGCCGCCTCGGCGAACCCTATCGTCTCCTCACCCGCGTCCTGCGCGAGTGCGCACCCGAGGAGCGCGACTCTGACGACCGCCTCCTCGTGACGCGGGCGACGCGTGTCCAGCCCCTCTGGTCCGACGTCCAGATCGCGGCCGAGAACCTGGACGCCGCTCTCCTCGACCTCCTCTCCCTGCTGGACGACCTGCGCTCCATCCTGGAGGGCGCCGACCAGGGCCTGCTGGACCAGGAGGCGCTGGCGGCGGAGGCCGCGGACCTCCTGCAGGCCGGCGGCGAGCTGCAGCGCGGCCTCGGCCAGGCCCTTCTGGAGGAGGACGCCTCCCTAATCTGCTGGCTGGAGCGCTCGCGCCGAAGCGGCGAGCTCGCCGTCTGCACGGCGCCGCTTGAGGTCGCGTCCATCCTGCGCCGCGACGTCTTCGAGGCGAAGGAGAGCGTCATCCTCACCAGCGCCACCCTCAGCGCTGAGGACAGGTTCGACTTCCTGCGCGAGCGCGTCGGCCTCGATGACGCGGACGAGTTGCTCCTCGGCTCGCCCTTCGACTTCCCGAACTCGACGCTCATCGCCCTGCCCACCGACCTGCCCGACCCCAACGACTCTGAGTTCGTCGCCGCGACGAGCGAGCTGCTGATCGAGGCGCTGCGAGCGAGCGGCGGCCGCGCCCTCGTCCTGTTCACCTCCTACGGCGCCCTGAACGCCGTCTACGACGCCGTCAAGGGCCCGCTGGAGACGGAGGGCATCCTCGTCCTCGGCCACGGCATCAACGGCTCGCCGCGCCAGATGCTCGCCGCGCTACGGGAGAACCCGCGCACCGTCCTGCTGGGCACGGCCTCGTTCTGGGAGGGCGTCGATGTCGCCGGCGAGGCGCTGTCTCTCCTCGTCATCGTCCGCCTTCCCTTCGCGGTACCCACGGACCCCATCTACCAGGCTCGCTCCGCGCTGTACGACGAGCCCTTCGAGCAGTACGCGCTGCCGCAGGCCGTGCTGCGCTTCCGCCAGGGCTTCGGCCGGCTGATCCGGACGAAGACCGACCGCGGCGTCCTCCTCGTCCTCGACCGGCGTATTCGCGCCCGGCGCTACGGCGAGGCGTTCCTGCGCTCGCTGCCGCGCTGCACGCTGCGCGAGCTGCCTGCCCGCGACGTCTCCGCCGCCATCGAGGCCTGGCTGGGATGACCGCCAGGCAGGGTGTAGGGGCGCAGCCCCTAACGGGGAGTCGGAGGGGTGTCGGTGTCCCCTCAGATACACCTACTGAAAGGGGCGGAGCAGACAAGGCACTGCGCGGAGTGCAGGGCCGCAGGATGCGTAGCCTGGGGAGGGCGAAGGCGTTCGAGCCCGGCGAGGCGGTCGAATCGCCACGCCTGCGCCTCTCCCGCCTCAGACGCGAGAACCTGGAGGCGATGTCGTCCTGGCTCGGAGACGCCCTGGCGCCCGACTGGCGCCTCGCCGACCTAGAACCAGTGGTGGAAGACGGCTGCGCGGTCCTCATCTCGGACGCCGCGGGCGAGGCCGTTGGCGCCGCCGTTGTCCGCCTCGACGCGCCCCAGCCTGGCACTGCCAGCGTGCCCTTCATCGCCATCGACCCGGCGCGGCGCTTTCGCGGCCTCGGCGGCGAGGCAGGCCTGGCGCTGCAGCGCCACCTGCGCCGCCGGGGCTTCGGGCAGGTCTTCGCGCCGGTGCCGGACGGCCACGGCCTCGCCGTCTACTTCTGGCTGCGTCTCGGCTACCGGCCGCTCCCGCGCGCCGAGGCTCCGTGGCCGCTCGTGGGGCTGGCGGCGGAATCGAGACCCGGCATCTGGCTGGTGAGGGAGCGGGAGTAGTTCACTGTCTTTGCGAGGCTTGCCGTAGGCATGTCCTGAGCCTGTCGAAGGGCGAGCCGTGGCAATCTCGTGGGATCAGCATGGTTGAGATACTCGTGAGGTCGCTACGCCCTTCGGGCTCTCAGGAAATGCCTGCTCGGCATCTCGCCACGTTTGCTGCGCATCGCTCTCGCGCTGCTCCGCCCCCACGCTCTGAGAAAGGGACCTGGGGGACACCCCCAGACCCCCGCGCATGGGCTGCGCCCCCGCTACCCCTGCTAGACATTCTCATCCGCCCCAGGGGTCTCGAAAGGGGCCGCGCTGCTCAACGACGCAAGGCGCGGCCTGCCCGCGCTCAGGCCTTGCGTCTCCGCCTGCGCCGCGGCGCCGCCGCCTCGCCTTCGCGGGCGGCAGCGGCCGCCCGCGCCGCCAGGGCCCGCCGCTCCCGCTCCGTTTCCTCCTCGCGCGCCCGCCGCCGCTCCGTCGAGCGGCGCCGGAACCAGTGGCTGAAGATGTGCGCCACGCCAAACGAAGCCGCGAAAAGCGAGGCGATCCAGACGATCATGAAGAGCCCGGCGCCGATAAGGAGAGTCGCGACAAGGGCGCCACAGGCGAAGCCGAAGGCCACCGGGAAGCTAAAGAAGTGCCACTCGATCTCGCGTTGCTCCTGCCTACGTCGGCGCGCCATGCTCTAGACCAGCTCCCTCCGCACCAGCTCGACTTCGTCCGCGCGCGTCTTGACGCGACCCTCCAGTCGCGCCCGGCGCAGCTTGCGCAGCGCCTCGCCCACGGCGGCGCCCGGCGCCACGCCCAGCGCCAGCAGCTCCCCGCCGCGCAGGTGGGGCCGCACGCGGCGCCACGCCCCGAGGTAGCTAAGGCAGGCCTCGTTCACCTGAGCCGCGTCCAGGAACGCGAGGGCCCAGACCGCCGAAGCCGCTCGTCCGTCCAGCAGCTCGACGATTGCCGCCGGGCTCGGGCGAGCCGGAGTCAGCTTAGCCGACGCCGCGCGGAGCCGCACCAGGTCGCGCAGCGCCCGCTCGACGCGTCCAGCCAGGTGCAGCCGCGCCGAAACCGAGTCGACGTCCGCGTCCGTCCGCGGGTCGATGAGGAAGCAGAACCCCAGCTCGTCCAGCGGCGCGAAGCGCTCGCCGGCCAGCGCCTGCCGCCAGCGCTCCGCCTTCCTCGAATCCAGCCTCAGCGCCGGATGAATGGCTTCGAGCACGCCCAGGCGCTCGGCCGTTTCGGCACCATCTACCGCGCCAGGCTCCTCGAAGAGCAGCGACAGCTCCCGCCGCAGCCGCGGGCCGCTGATCGCGTCAAGGTAGCGCAGGTGGCGCCGGATCAGAGCCTCCGTCTGGCGCGAGACCTCGAAGCCCAGCCTCGCAGCGTAGCGGACGGAGCGCAGCATGCGCGTCGCGTCGTCCTGGAAGCTGCGTTCGTGCAGGACGCGCACGAGCCCGTCGCGCAGGTCTGCCAGGCCTCGATACGGGTCGACCAGCTCGGCCGGCGGCGGCGCGAGGCGCAGCGCTAAGGCGTTTATGGTGAAGTCGCGTCTCGCCATGTCCTCGACGATGGTCGCCGGCGCCACCGACGGCAGAGCGCCGGGGTGGGCGTAGCTCTCGCGCCGCGTCCGCGCCAGGTCAAGGCGGAAGCCCGCGCCCCTGACGCTCGCCGTGCCGAAGCGCTGATGCACGACGGCGCGACCCTCCGTCTGCGCCGCCAGCGCCTGCGCGATGGGCGCCACGTCCGCTTCCACCGCCAGGTCGAGGTCGATGGTCTCGCGGCCGAGCAGGAGGTCGCGCACGGCGCCGCCGACGAGGTAGAGGCTGGCGCCGCGGCCGCGGCAGAGCCGCTCGCAGGCGCGCAGGGCGGCGAGCGAAGCCGGCGCCAGGTGGCTCTCCAACCGCTCGACGAGCTGCGCTGCTGTAACGTCTTCGACCATAGAACTGCTTTTTAGCTTACACGATTTAGGCGACTTTGCCTTGACAGTCCGAAGCCGCCGCCCATATGATCACCCCTGATCCCGGAGCCTGGCGTCCCCTGACGCGTCGGGGCTGTCAAGCTACCAGCGTTTAACGAGGTGCCCTCCTTGGCAGGAGGAACAAGGGTGACCCGTCCACCCGACGCGCGCCTGAGAGCGCCGTTATCCGATCCCCTCCGCGTTTCGCGACCGTTGCTCTCAGTCGTACGCGGGGGCAATTTCTGGTGACCTCCTTCGAGAGCGAGGTCGAGGCGCGGCTCGGCGTCAAGTTCCGCCGGCCGGCGCTCCTTAGGCAGGCCTTCGTCCACCGCTCCTACCTCAACGAGTACCCCGAGCAAGGCCTCGAATCGAACGAGCGCCTCGAGTTCTTCGGCGACGCCGTCCTCAGCTACGTCGTCGCCGAGCGCCTCTTCCGCGACTGCCCGGAATGCGACGAGGGCGACCTCACGGAGTGGCGCGGCTACTTAGTCAGGCGCGATAGCCTGGCTAGCTTCGCCCGCCAGCTGGGCCTGGGCGAGTTCTTCCTCCTCGGCCGGGGCGAGGAGGCGGCCGGCGGCCGCGAGCGGGCCCAGAACCTCGCCAGCCTCTTCGAGGCGGTCGTCGGCGCCGTCGCCATAGACAGCGGCCTCGCCGCCGCCCGACGCTTCATCTTCCGCGCCCTCGGCTCCGAGCTCGACCTGCGCGGCCGTCCCACACCCATCGACCCGAAGTCGCGCCTACAGGAGGTCGTCCAGGCGCAGTGGCAGCGGGCGCCGATCTACAAGACCGTGCTGGAGGAGGGTCCGGAGCACCGCAAGGTCTTCACTGTCGAGGTGTCCGTTCATGGGCGCGTCCTTGGCAGCGGCGTCGGCCACAGCAAGCAGGAAGCGGAGCGCGCCGCCGCCCGCCACGCCCTCGAGGACGTCGAAGCGATGGCCGGAGGTGCGGGCTAGCCGTGTATCTCAAGCGCCTGGACCTGCAGGGCTTCAAGAGCTTCCATTCCCACACCGTCTTCGAGTTCGGGCCCGGGATCACGGCCGTCGTCGGGCCCAACGGCGTCGGCAAGAGCAACGTCGCCGAGTCCATCCGCTGGGTCCTCGGCGAGCATACTTCCTCTCGCAGCCTGCGCGCCCGCCGCCTGGAGGACGTCATCTTCTCCGGCTCCAGCCGGAAGGCAGCCGTCGGCATGGCCGAGGTCTCGATAACCCTCGACAACGGCGACGGCTGGCTCCCCGTCGACTTCAGCGAAGTCGTCGTCAGCCGCCGCGCCTACCGAAACGGCGAGAGCGAGTACCTGATCAACAAGGCCCGCGTCCGCCTGCGCGACGTGCTCGACCTCTTCCTGCGCGCCCAGGTGGGCCAGAACAGCTACGCCTTCATGGGCCAGGGCCTCGTCGAGGAGGTGCTCCTCATGCGCCCGGAGGAGCGCCGCCGCCTTCTGGAGGAGGCCGCCGACGTCCGCCTCCTCCGCTCCCGCCTGGACGAGGCGCGCGACCGCCTCGCCGCGACGCGGGAGAACCTGGAGCGCGTCAACCTCCTGCTGGACGAGATCGGCCCGCGGCTGCAGCAGCTGGAGCGCCAGGCCTCGCGCGCCGCCGAGCAGGGCCGCCTCGCCCGCGAGCTGGCCGACACGATGCGCGCCCTCTTTGCCCACCTCTGGAACGAGGCGCAAGAGGCCCTCACGGGCGCCCGCGCCGCCGCCGACCAGAAGCAGCAGGAGCTCGTCGTCAGCCAGGACGCCGTCAAGGCGTGCGAGGAGGGCCTCGCCGCGCTAACCGCCGCGCTGGAAGAGCGCGAGAAGGAGCTGGCGGAGCGGCGTCAGCGCCAGCGCTCCCTCGCCGACCAGACGCACGCCCTGGAGCAGCGCCTCACCTTCGAGCGCGAGCGCAGCGAGGGCCTGACGGCACGTCGCGCTGAGACCGAGGCCGAGCTGCAGTCGCTGCGCGACGAGCGCGCCGACCTTCAGGCCTCGGTCGCGAAGGCGCAGGAGCGCGCTGGCGCCCTCCAGCCTGAGATCGAGGACGCCCGCGGCCTCATCGCCACGCGGCGTCAGGAGCTGAACGCCCAGGAGCAGGAGCAGGCGGCCCTGCGCCGCCGCATCGCCGAGAGCGAGGAAGCGCTCGGCCGCGCCCAGCGCGCCGCCGCCGAGGCCGAGGCTGCGCTCAAGCGCCTCGCCGAGGAGGAGTCCCGCTCCCAGGGCGAGGCCGCTCGCCGCGCCGCCCGCAGACGAGAGCTGGTGGAGCAGTTCGCCGAGGTTGCGCGCGAGTTTCGCACGTTGCGCGACCGCCTCGCCGCCCTCGACCGCGAGATCGACGAGGCGGAGCGCGAGCGTCAGGGCCTCGCCGTCCGCGTCGAAGGTGGCCGCGCCGCCGTGGGCGAGCTCGAGAGGGAGGCGCTGCAGCTCGAGAGCCGCCTCGGCCAGCTGCGCGCCCGCCAGGAGATGCTGCGCCGCCTGCAGAGCGGCCAGGAGGGCGTCGCCGCCGGCACGCGCTTCCTCCTCGGCGACGATGAGCAGCGCAGCGCCGTCGAGGGCCTCCTCGGCCTCGTCCGCGACGTCGTCCGCGTCCCACCCGGCCTCGAGCGCGCCATCGAGGCTGCCCTGGCGGAGAACGTCGAGGCCCTCGTCTTCGAGAACCATTCGGCCGCTCTGGCGGCGATCGAGACGCTGGGCGAGCAGGAGGCCGGCCGCGCCACCATCTTCCCGCTGGACGCCATCCGCACGACGCCGCCCCTGAACCTCCTGCGCGAGAAGGGCGTCATCGGCGTCGCCGCCCGCCTCGTCCGCTGCGAGAACCGCTTCCGGCCGCTGGTCGACGCCCTTCTCGGCCGCACCATCGTCGTCGAGGGCGTGGGCCTGGCGCAGCAGGTGCTGCGCCGCGGCCTCGGCTCCGTCGTCACCATGGACGGCGTCCTGCTGCGGCCGAGCGGCTCCATCGCCGGCGGCCAGAGCCGCGCCACCGTCGAGTCCTTCAGCCGCCAGCGGGAGCTGGACGAGCTGCCGGAGCAGACCGAGGCCCTGGAGGAGAGCCGCCAGGACCTCGTCTCCCGTCTGCGCCGCGAGCAGGAGGCGCTCAACGCCGCCCTCGCCGCCCTGGCCGAGATCGAGCCGCAGCTGCGCGCTCTGCGCGAGGAGCGCGCCCGTCGCCAGAACGTCCAACTGGAGAACCGCGGCCGCCGCGTCCTCCTGCGCAGCGAAGCCCGCTCCCTCTGGTGGGAGCGCCGCCGCGGCGAGGGGCAAGCCGACTGGCGCGGCCGTCGCAGCCGCCTCTCCCGCGAGCGCGACCGCGCCGAAGCCGAGGCCCGCCAGGCCGACGACGCCCTCCAGCGCGACCGCGAAGCCCTCAACGCCTTCGCCGCCAAGCGCAGCGCCGCCGTCGACTCCGTCTCCGAGGCCGCCGCAGCCCACGCCGACCTGGAAGGCGAAGCGCGTTCCCTCGACCGGCAGCTAGAGCTGCTGCAGGCCGGCCTGGCCCGCGCCGAGGAGCGCCTGCGCAGCCGCGAAGATGGCGTCAAAGCCATCGAGGCGGAGCTTGTCGGCCTGCGCGCCGGCGGCGAGTCCGGCGCCGCCGAGCTGGCCCGCGCCCAGGAAGAGCTCGCCGCCCTCGTCGCCGAGACGGAGCCGGCGGAAGGCGAGCTCTCCCACCTCCAGAGCCGCGTACGCAGCATGCGCGACCAGCTGGCGACGGCGCGCAGCCGCCTTCTCGATGCCGAGCGCGCCCACCTGGAGGCCGAGGCCGCCGTCAAGCTGCGCGGCGACGAGATCGAGGGGCTGCGGGAGATGATGGCGGCGGAGGGCTTCCGCGTCCAGGGCAACGCCGTCGTCCCGGCCGAAGCGGGCCAGACCTCCGGCGCCCAGCGAGGCGGACGCCTGCCGCCCATCCGCGGCGCCGCTGATGTCGATCCCGACGCCCTGCGCGCCCGCATTGCCGAGCTGCGCGGCCAGATCCGCGCCCTCGGCCCCGTCAACGAGCAGGCGCCCGCCGACTACGGCGAGAGCCGCGAGCGCTATGACTTCCTCAAGGGCCAGGTGGACGACCTCCAGGGCTCGGAGCAGACCCTCCTCAGCGCCATCGACGAGCTCGAGTCGAACATCCGTGAGCGTCTGAAGACGACCTTCGCCGTCGTCGACCGGGAGTTTCAGCGCTACTTCGAGGCCTTCTTCGCCGGCGGCCACGCCCGCCTCAGCCTCACGCAGCCGGACGACTACGCGAACAGCGGCATCGAGATCGTCGCCCAGCCGCCGGGCAAGCGCGTCAGCACGCTCGCCATGCTCTCCGGCGGCGAGCGGGCGCTGACGGCGCTGGCGCTGCTGCTCTCGCTGCTGGAGGCGCACCCATCGCCCGTCTGCGTCCTGGACGAGGTCGACGCCGCCCTGGACGAGACTAACGTCGGCCGCTTTGTCGAGGCGCTGCGGGCGCTGGAGAAGAAGACGCAGTTCATCGTCATCACCCACAACCCGCGCACGATCGAGGCGGCGGACGCCATCTACGGCGTCTCCATGGGCGCGGACAACACCTCCCGTGTCCTCTCCCTCCGCCTGGACGACGTCGAGAAGAATTAACGCTTTGGCCCTGTCTCAAGGCCACTGCTATGATCCTTCTGCGCTTATGACTCGATGGAGACCCTGCTGTGTCTTTGCGAGGGCGAAGCCCGAAGCAACCTCGGGCCGGCGCCACCGGGATTGCTTCGCTACGCTCGCAATGACAGGACCGGTGCGCTAGGAGCCCGCCCTTGCCCCTCTTTCGCCGCGCAACGCCTCGGATTGAAGAGAAGACCGAGCAGGCTCTCGCTCGCACCCGCCGCAGCTGGTTCGGCCGCATCGCCGGCATCCTCGAGCGCGGCCAGATCGACGAAGACCTCTGGCTCGAGCTGGAGGAGGTGCTCCTCGGCGCCGACGTCGGCGTGCGCACGACCGAGAAGGTCCTCGGCCGCGTCCGCGAGCGGGTCGAGAAAGAGCGCGTCCGCGACCCGCACGCGGTGCGAGGGCTCCTCAAGGAGGAGCTCATGGCGATCCTCATGGCCGTCCCCTTTCGAGGCGCTCTCTGGGGTGAGGACGCGGCCCAGGCGCCTGCCCTTAGCTCCGCCGAAGGGCCGCGGCCCGGCGTCATCCTCGTCGTTGGCGTCAACGGCACGGGCAAGACGACGACCATCGCCAAGCTGGCCCACCTCTACCGCCAGGAGGGTGAGAGCGTCGTCGTCGCCGCCGGCGACACCTTTCGCGCCGCCGCCATTGACCAGCTGAAGACGTGGGCGGAGCGCGTCGGCGCCCAGGTCATCGCCCACCGCGAGGGCGCCGACCCGGGGGCCGTCGCCTTCGACGCCGTCGCCGCCGCCCAGAGCCGCGACGCGGCCGTCGCCATCATCGACACGGCCGGCCGCCTGCACACCAAGTTCAACCTGATGGAGGAGCTTCGCAAGGTGCGCCGCGTCATCGAGCGCAAGGACCCCACGGCGCCGCACGAGGTGCTCCTCGTGCTCGACGCCACCACCGGCCAGAACGCCCTCATACAGGCGCGTGCCTTCACGGAGGCCGTCGACGTGACGGCCATCGCCCTCACGAAGCTGGACGGCACCTCGAAGGGCGGCATCGTCTTCGCGATCTGCGATGAGCTGGGCCTGCCGGTGCGCTTCGTCGGCACCGGCGAGGGCGAGGACGACCTGAGCCCCTTCGACGCCGAGGCCTTCGTCGAGGCGTTGTTCGAGTAAGGTGTCGTCCGGCCCAGCCCGCGCATGATCTCCGAAACGTTTCGCTGGTGGCTCGTCGTGGAGGGCGCCGGTCTCCTCGCCCTGCCGATAGCACTGCTGCTCTTCCAGCGTCTGCCCGGCCGCGGCTACGCCTTTGCCAAGCCCGTGGGGCTGCTCTTGGGAGCCTATCTCTTCTGGCTCGCGCTCTCGCTGCACGTCTTGCCCAACCGCCCCGGCAGCATCGTCTGGGTCTTTTTGCTGCTCGCCGCGGTCGACGTGTACCTAATCAGGCGTCGCGGAGCTGAGCTGCGCCTTGCCCTGGCGGAGCGAGCGGGCTTCGTCGTCGCCGTCGAGGTCGTCTTCACCGGCGCCTTGTTCGTCGCCGCCCACCTGCGCTCCTACATACCGGAGATCGAGGCGACGGAGAAGCCGATGGAGTTCATGCTCCTCAACGCCGCCAGCCGCAGCCGCTACTACTCGCCGGACGACGCCTGGTTCGCCGGCGCCAGCGTGAGCTACTACTACTTCGGCTACGTCATCCAGGCGATGGTGGCGAAGCTGGCCGTCGTCAAGACCTCCGTGGCTTTCAACCTCGGCCTGGCGAGCACGGCCGCGCTGGCGCTCACGGCCGCCTTCGGCCTCGGCTACGAGCTGGCGCGCCTCGTCCGCACTGTCTCTCAGCGCGGAGCCCTCCTCGTCGGCGCCGGCGCCATCGTCCTCGTCGGCGTCATCGGCAACCTGGAGGGCGTCGTCGAGTTTGCGACGGCCAACGGCGCCGTCAACGCGACCTTCCTGGACGGCCTCGACATCGCGAACCTCGACAAGGCGCGCGAGAGCGGCGCCTGCCTGCTCCCTGACCCCGTCTGCATCAACTACCCGAACGAGGAGTCGAGCACCTGGTGGTGGTGGCGCGCCACGCGCATCTCGCCCGCCGGCGACTCCATCACCGAGTTCCCGTTCTTCAGCTTCCTCCTCGGCGACCTCCATCCTCACGTCATGGCGATCCCCTACGTGCTGACGGTGGTCGGCCTTGGGCTTGTCCTCTGGCGCTCGGAGGCGCCGCTGAGCCTGGAGTCCTGGCGGCGGGCGCCCGGCCTCTACCTGGTCGTCGCCGTCCTCCTGGGCGGCCTCGGCTTCCTCAACGCCTGGGACCTGCCGACCTTCGCCTTCCTGGTCGCCGTGCTCGTCTTCGCCCGCAGCCTGGCGGCGGGCCCGACCCTGGGCACCGCCTTCGCCGAGGCGGCGGGCTTCCTCCTGCCCCTGGGCGCCCTGGCGCTGCTCCTCTACGCACCCTTCTACCTCAGCTTCGACAGCCAGGCCAGCGGCGTCGACGCCGTGCGCGGTGCCGCCACGCGGCCCCTGCATAGCGCCCTCTTCTGGGCGCCGCTCCTCGCCGTCAGCCTGCCCCTGCCGGCCGTCCTCCTGGCGCGCGACGCGGTCTCGCGCGCCCCCAAGCGCCTCGCTGCCGCTGCCCTCTTCCCCCTCGCGCTCCTCGCGCTCTGGGCGCTCCTGATCCTCGTCAACCACGGCTCCGGCGCCCTCGTCGACGCCATCGCCGACCGCGGCGCCGGCTGGCTGACGGCCCTCTTCTTCGCGGCCGGCCTGGTCGCCTGCCTGCTAGCGCTCTGGCGCGCCCTCGATTCCCCGGCCACAGAGCCAAGCCCGGCGCTCGTCCCGGTCCTCGTCGCCATGACGACGGCGCTGCTCCTCGTCTTCGGCAGCGAGCTCTTCTATCTGCGCGACCTCTTCGCGTCGCGGCTGAACACGGTCTTCAAGCTCTACTACCAGGCGTGGCTCCTGCTGGCGGTGAGCGGCGCCTTCGCCGCTTACTGGCTCGCGAGGCGGCTGCAGGCGGAGCCCAGCGGCTTCGGCCGCTATCTCGGCGGCGCCTGGGCCGGCGTCGCCCTCGTGTGTCTCGGCGGGGCGCTGCTCTATCCCCTGGGCGCCACGCTCTCCCGCACCGGCGGCCTCGCCCGGCCGAACCGCACGCTGGACGGGCTCGCCTTCCTCATGCGCG
>Ga0209108_10001827_pt1 | contig 12312 bp, 13 predicted proteins | sample Rifsed10ft1_FD_184003 | JGI IMG/M metagenome (GOLD analysis project Ga0209108, IMG submission 184003) | Soil microbial communities from Rifle, Colorado, USA - sediment 10ft 1 (version 2) | ecosystem: Environmental > Terrestrial > Deep subsurface > Rock core/Sediment | place: Rifle, Colorado...
GCGGGGGTGCGGTGTCGGTGAGGAATGACTGGAGAAGAGAAAAGGTTCAAACAACGACGTAATCGGCGGAGGAGCGGGGCTCCGGAACGGGGAGGCCGTCCTGCTGAAGGCCGGCGATGTGGAGACGGATGGCCTCGCGCATGTTGGCCTCGACTTCTTCGCGAGTCTTGCCGGTGGCGACGCAACCCTGCAGGTCCGGGGAATAGGCAGACAGATTGCCGTCGGCTTGTTCGATGACGACGAGATAACGCCTCATAATCCCTCCCGCTCCAGTTCCATGCCAACAACCCAGAAAAGCAACAGCTAGAGGGCCGGCTGAAGCCGGCCCCTACAAAAGCGGCGGCAAGTCGCCACACTCCAAAACAGCAGATCTCTCGTCCCGACAAAAACCGTCGGGGCTCGGGATGACACCATGCGAAAAACCGCCGGCAAGGGTGCTGGTGTTACGAGGCGGCGGATTTGGCTTGGGGCGATTTTTGGCGGGAGTTGCGCCCGGCGGAGGAATCACCGGTGGAGGGCTTGCGGGCAGAATCGATGGGCGGGGCGGGCTCGGTCATGCGGATGGGGTCGAGGATTTCGCGCATGGTTTTTTCGTCGAGGAGCTTCTTTTCGAGGGCGATTTCAGTGACGGTGCGGCCGGTCTTGACGCTTTCCTTGGCGATTTCGGCGGCGGCGGCATAGCCGATGTAGGGGTTCAACGCGGCAGCGATGGAGATGGTGGCGTTGGCGTAGAAGCGGCAGCGGGCTTCGTTGGCGGTGATGCCGTCCACGCAGCGCTCGGCGAGGACGCGCATGGTGTTTTTGAGGATTTCGGCGGAGTGGAGAACGTTCCAGGCCATGGCCGGCATCATGACGTTGAGCTCGAGCTGGCCGGCCTGGACGGCGAGCGCGGTGGTGATGTCTGCGCCGACCACCTGGAAGCCGACCATGGCGGTGAGCTCGGCCATGACCGGGTTGATTTTCCCCGGCATGATGGAAGAGCCGGGCTGAAGGGCGGGAAGGTTGATTTCGGCGAGGCCGGTGTTGGGGCCGGAGGAAAGCAGGCGCAGGTCGTTGGAGATGCGGATGAGCTCGAGCGAAAGATTGCGCAGGGCTGAGGAGGCGGCAGACATGGCGAGATTGGACTGCATGGTGTAGCGGAGGTCGTCTGTGGGAATGAGGCGCTGGGCGGAGAGCTTGGCGAGGTGGCTGACGACCAGCTTTTGATAGCGCGGGTGAGTATTAACGCCGGTGCCGACAGCTGAGCCACCGAGGCCGAGCTCGCGGAGATAGTCCTGGGCCTGGCGGATGAGGTCGCCCGCGCGCTGGAGCGCGGTGGCGTAGGCGGCGAACTCCTGGCCGAGGCGGACGGGCACAGCGTCCATCATGTGAGTGCGGCCGGACTTGAGGATGCGGTCGAAGGCTTTACCCTTGCGGGCGAAGGAGCGCTCGAGCTCGCCGAGGGACTGGATGACGTCGTCGAAGAGCATCAGCGCGGCCAGGCGCATGGCGGTGGGGAAAACGTCGTTGGTGGACTGGCCGAAGTTGACGTGGTCGTTGGGATGGCAAAGCTCGTAATCGCCGCGGCTGCCGCCGAGAAACTCGATGGCGCGGTTGGCGATGACTTCGTTGGTGTTCATGTGGAAGCTGACGCCGGCGCCAGCCTGATAAACGTCAACGACAAAGTGGTCGTCGAACTTGCCGGAGATGACTTCGTCAGCGGCGCGGATGATGGCGGCGGCGCGCTTGGCGTCAATCAGACGGAGGTCGCGGTTGGCCAGGGCGGCGGCCTTCTTGATGAGGCCCATGGCGCGGATCAGGGAAGGGTGGGCGCGGTGGCCGGAGATGGGGTAGTTCTCGATGGCGCGGTGGGTCTGAATGCCGTAGTAGGCGTGGGCGGGGACTTGCTTTGTGCCGAGGGAATCTTTCTCCGTGCGCGTCTTCATGGATGATACTCCGGCGTGAGGAGTCTAAGCGGATCGTGAGGACAGGGGTAAGCTGTGCAAACGCTCACGGGAAAAGAATACCACACCCGGGAAGGAAGCCGACGAGAGGCAGAAATTGCCAGATGACGGATTGCGGTTCGTCCGCCGAAGAAAGGCGGACGAACGGCGGCTACAAAAACGCCGGCAAGGGTGCCGGCGCTACCGAAGAAAAAGAACCGGCGAGACGACAGCGCTGCACGGGAAAAGCGGGAGCGAGCTCCCGCACTCCACAGGCGGGAAGGGAAGTGGCCGGCGACTGGCGGCCAGGAAGAGACCGCCGGCCCGGCAACAAGAATTCTCTTCAACTGCAGAGCGCGGACTAACGCGGGGTCAGAATGATTTCGCGAGCGAGGCGACTACCCAACACTTCACGAATCTCCAGACGGTCCTTGTAGCCCTGCATCTGTTTGGCGTCGTTGCCGATCACTCTCTGGGCAACCGCGTCTCGCTTTGCCTCATTGGCCTCCATAGTGGCCAGATCCTTGTATTCGGTCATGAGCATGAGCGTGAAGTCGCCCGCGTTGTGGGGCTCGGTTTGGAGCACCTTGTAGGAGAGGATGTTTCCCTCGGCTTTCTGAGCATCCAGCTCCTTCTTCCAATCCGAGGCAAGGTAGGCCAAGTAGGCCTGGTCCATGCCCGGCTTGACGCGAATGAAGCCTACGTCCCAGACAGAGCTATAGCGGTAAGGACGAACTACTTGCGCCGTCACAACATAGGAACCAACCAACAGCATGCAAACTACGACTGCACCGACCAATCGCTTAATCATCTGTTCTCCTTGAGGGGCCCGGTGGGAGTAAAGGGCCGAGAAGTACCTTACGCGCCCTGGGAGGGGCCGTCAACGAAGCATTTGGCCGGGAATGCATTGTGTCCGATAAGGTATATTATGTTAACCACGAGGAATGAGTGGGGCGGAGTGCGTAGGAAAGGACTTAGGGGCGAGAGGCGATTCCAAGGGCACCACTTCCCTGCTCGAGGTGAGTTGGTGCGTAGGCGCGGGGAAGAGGTGCGATGAGGCGGGAAAAGAGGGGGAAAGATAACGCTGAGACGCAGAGTTTGCAAAGGAGCGCAGAGGAAGAGAAGTCCGCGGGGGTCGGGCCCGGGATTTTAGACGAGCCTGCGAAACAAAACTCTATTGCTTGGGGGCGGCAGTGGAAAGTTCGTACTGGATGTATTGGAGGAGGAGGTCGCGGTTTGCGCCGATGAGGCGGCGTCCGTTGATGAATACTGTGGGCGTATTGGCGATCTTGAGGGCCTGGCCTTCGGCGAGATTGGCCTGGACGGCCTGGGCCGCGGCGGGAGTGGACATGCAGGCGCGGACGGCTTCGGGGTTGAGGCCGGCCTGCTGGGCGAAGTCCAACATGCGCGAGCGGGCGTTCTGGGGCGTGATGGCGTCCTGATGGTCGTAGATGGCGTCGTGGACGGTCCAGAAGGCGTCGGGGTTCTGCTGGAAGACACACCGGGCGGCGAGGGCGGCAGTCATGGCCCACGGATGGATCTGAGTGAGGGGGAAATCCTTGAAGACGAAACGAACCTGGGGGTAGTTGGGGGCGACTTCGCGGAGGAGATTGTGGAGCTGGCGGCAGGTGGGACACTGGAAGTCGGAGAACTCGACGACGGTGACGGCGGCGTTGGCGGGGCCTTTGGAGGGATTGCCGGCGAGGCGAATCTTGGCGCGGGCGGCGGCGAAGGGGTCGGCGGACATGTTGTCGAGATCGCCGCGGAAGAGGAAGCGGGCGTCGCGGGAGACGTAAACGGTGAGCGTGTCGGACTCTTCGCCGAGGGCGATCTGGACGTCCACCTGATAGAAGCCAGCGACGGGGGCGGGTTCGAGAGGGCCGACAGTGAGTTTGAAGGAGGGGCCCCAGGCGTAGAGTTTGCGGAGATAGGATTCGACTTTCCTGCTGATTGCAGAAGTGTCGGCAGCAGCGGCGGGAGATTTGGCGGGGGCCTGGGAGGGAGGAGCCTGGGCGGAGAGGGAGGCGGCGGTGAAGGTGAAGAGGATTGCGAGGAGCAAGTGGAGGATCATGGAGTAGTTCCCTTCCCGATGATCTGGCTAGCGGAGGATGATTTATCACAATGAAAAAGAATTGGCCACAGAGGCATAGAGAGACCTCATCTACGGGGTGAATTTTTGGGCGATGGGGAAGGGGCGGCCGAGGCCGAAGGCTTTGGAGGTGATTTTGAGGCCGGGGGCGGCTTGCTGGCGCTTGTACTCGTTGCGGTCGACGCGGAAAGCGATGGCGCGGACGAGGTTGAGAGGGAAGCCGTAGTGGTCGGCGATTTCCTGCGGGCTGCGGAGGTCTTCGATGTAAGCCTTGAGGATGCGGTCGAGAACGTCGTAGGCGGGAAGAGTGTCCTGGTCGGTTTGGTTGGGGCGGAGCTCGGCGGAGGGAGGTTTGCTGATGGTTTCAGCGGGGATCACTTCCCTGCCCCGGTTGATGTAGCGGGCGAGCTCGTAAACCATGGTCTTGGGAACGTCGGAGATGACGGCGAGGCCGCCGGCCATGTCGCCGTAAAGAGTGCAGTAGCCGACGGCGAGTTCGGATTTATTGCCGGTGCTCAGAACCATCGAACCGAACTTATTGGAGAGGGCCATGAGGAAATTGCCGCGGATGCGCGCTTGGATGTTTTCTTCGGTGACGTCTTCAGTGTGGCCTTCGAAGGCGGCGCGGAGCGTGAGGCGATAGGCGCGGAAGACCTCCTCGATGGGCAGGACGAGGAAGTTGATGCGGAGGTTTTCGGCGAGGCGGCGGGCGTCGCGGAGAGCCCCGGCAGAGGAGAAGGGGCCGGGCATGGCCACGCCGAGTACGTTTTCCGGGCCGAGGGCGCCGACGGCGATGGAGGCGACAACGGCGGAGTCAATGCCGCCGCTAAGGCCGATGATCACCTTCTGGAAGCCGCACTTGCGGACGTAGTCGCGGGCGCCGCAGACGAGGGCGAGGTAGGCGACTTCGAGCTCGTCGGCGGGCTGGGGGCGGACGTCGCCGGTGGAAGTGGGCGTGTCAAAGACGACCAGGTCTTCATCAAACGAGCGGGCCTGAGCGGCAACGCGGCCGTCGGCGGTGAGGGCGAGGCTCGAGCCATCGAAGACGAGACTGTCGTTGCCGCCGACCTGATTGACGTACACGACGGGGCGGCGGTGGGCACGGGCCATCGTCTGGAGCATTTCAAGGCGAAGGGCGCGCTTGCCGAGGGTGTAAGGTGAGGCGGAGATGTTGATGAGCAGAGTAGTTCCCTGCCCTACCAGCTCGGCGACAGGGTCGCGTTCGTAGAGACGATTGGCCCAGTAGTTTTTGTCGTTCCAGACGTCTTCGCAGATGGTGATGCCGAGCTGCTCGCCGCCGAAGGCGAAAACGCGCTGGGATTTGGCGGGCTGGAAGTAGCGGGACTCGTCGAAGACATCGTAGGTGGGGAGAAGCATTTTGTGCTGCTCGAAGACGATGTGGCCCTGAAAGAGAAGCGCGGCGGCGTTGGAGATGGGCTTGCCGGTGGAGTCGTCGGCGCGGCCGGGATAGCCGATGATGGCAGCGATGGGGAGTTTCTTGGCCAGACAGGAAAGCTCAGAACGGCACCGCTCGAGAAAGGCGGGGCGCTCAAGGAGGTCCTGCGGGAGATAGCCGCAGAGGCAAAGCTCGCTGAAGACGGCGAGCTGGGCGCCGCGGTCTTTGGCTCTGCGGGCGAAGTCGAGGATGCGGGCGGAATTGCCAGCGAAATCGCCGACGGTGGGGTTGAATTGGGCGAGTGCGAGCTTCACGGGGGAAGACTAGCACAGTTGAAAGTTGAGAGTTAAGAGTTGAGAGTAAAGAGAGGAGGAAGAGGACAGGCACGGATGCCGGGACTACCAACGAACAAGAGCCGGCGAGCCGCCGGCGCTACCGATGGGCGGGCGGCTCAGACGCTGAAGGAGGAGCCGCAGCCGCAGGTGGACTTGACGTTGGGGTTGTTGAATTTGAAGCCGGCGCCCTCGAGAGTCTCGATGTAGTCCACTTCGACGCCGTCGAGATACATCTCCGACATCTGGTCGACGAGGACCTTGAGGCCTTCGAACTCGTAAACATTGTCGGTGCCGTTGACCTGATTTTCAAAGGCCATGTGGTAGCTGAAGCCGGAACAGCCACCGCCCACGACGGCCACGCGCAAGGCTTCGGGCGCGGGGGTCTGCTGAGTCATGATTTCCTTGACCTTGGTGGCGGCGACGGGTGTGAGGCTGAGCATCGGGGTTCTCCTGGCTCCTTCTGAGAAAAAGACGGATTCAAGACACCCCTATTATAGCAGAGTCTGTCAAATCAGGCACGGGCGGGGCGGGGACTGTTCCCTGCCCCACACGGATTGGATGCGGGCGTGAGGGCGGGGTAATGGCGGAATTGAAATAGGGGGATTTCAACGCAGAGAGCACAGAGGCAGAGAAAGAGAGGGCGCAGAGACAGAGAAAACACAGGACGAGAAGGGCGCTTCGACAAGAGAGAAGGAATCCCGTAAAATGAGGATTTGCGCGGGGTGCGGGAGAGAATGGAGAGTTAAGAGTTGAGAGAGAAGAGACGGAAAAGCAGATCCGTCGGCCCGACCAGAAGCGTCGAGCCTCGGGGGGACGGAACGAGGAGCGGAAGAGTTTGCAGGCGGAAGAACCGAGTGGGCGTGGGGTTCGGGGAGAGTACATGAGACGGAAAGTCACATTGTTGCCGGGGGATGGGATTGGGCCGGAGGTGGCGCTGGCGGCGAAGCGAGTGATTGACGCCGTGGGAGTGGCCATTGAGTGGGAGGAGATTTCGCCGCGACCAGCGGCGTCGGGCCACTACACGGAGTACCCCTACGCCGAGGTGATTGCGTCGGTGCGACGGAACAAGGTGGCGCTGAAAGGGCCGATGACGACTCCGGTGGCGGAAGGGCCGCCGAGCATCAACGTGGGCCTGCGGCAGCAACTGGACCTCTACGCGAACTTGCGTCCGGTGCGGAACCTGCCGGGAGTGAGCTCACGATACGGCGACGTGAACGTGGTGATCGTGCGGGAAAACACTGAAGACCTGTACGCGGGGCTGGAACATACCGTGGTGCCGGGCGTGGTGGAGAGCTTGAAGATCATCACGGAGAAGGCGTCGACGCGGATTGCGCAGTTTGCGTTTGAGTACGCGCGGAAGCACGGGCGGAAGAAAATCCACGCCATTCACAAAGCCAACATCATGAAGCTGTCGGACGGGCTGTTCCTGAGGTCGGTGCGGCGCGTGGCGGTGGAGTACGCGGAGATTGAGTACAAAGAATTGATCGTCGACAACACCTGCCTGCAAATGGTGATGAACCCGCACCAGTTTGACGTGTTGCTGCTACCGAACCTCTACGGAGACGTGGTGAGCGACCTGGCGGCAGGACTGGTGGGTGGTCTGGGCGTGGTGCCGAGCGGAAACCTGGGAGTGGATTGCGCACTGTTTGAGTCGGTGCATGGGACGGCGCCCGATATTGCGGGCAAGGGCATCGCCAACCCAACGGCGATCCTCCTGAGCGGGGTGATGATGCTTGACCACCTCGGGGAAACGGAGGCGGCCGAGCGGGTGCGGTTGGCGATTGAACGGGTGTACCGCGAAGGGAAAACGATGACGCGGGATTTGGGGGGGAAGGCGTCGACGGAGGAGTTTACCGGTGCCGTGATTGGAGCGCTGGAGAGGGTGGGGGTCAGGTAAGACGTAATTCGTAATTCGGTGGCCGCAGGTACGAAGGTATCGGATGCTGCCCTGAAGGGCAGCGCTACAAAACCAAAAGCAGATCCCTTCCGGCAAGGCCGGAATCTTCGATCGCTTCGCTCGGGATGACAAGTAACCGGCGGGAAGCCGGCGTTACCAAAGCCGTTATTTGCGGCGGGAGAGGCGGAGGGGCGGGGCGTAGAGTTTGGAGTCGCGGGAGAGGCCGAGAAGGAAGCGCTGGAGGTCGTCGGTGGGCGAGGTGATGATGAGCTCATCGTCGTCGTCCCAGGCCAAGCGGAGGTCGCGGAGGCGGTCGAGTTTGGCCTCGGCTTTGAAGGCGCCGTAGTCGAGCTGAAGGACGGTGAGGCGGTCGCGGGCGATTTCGAGGCGAGCGACGCTGTGGGAGGGGAACATCAACAAGCCGCCGATGCCCGGGGCGTCCTCCTTGGGACGGAAGTCGAGGAAATAGTCGGAGCCGAATTTGCCGAGCAGGCCGATGAAGACGCCGTGGCTATCGCCTTCGGAGTATTGCACCTCGTAGGTGTTCCCTTTCCCGCGGACAAAGGTCATGGCCACGTCCTTGCCGGCTGCGGAGACGCCCACCCAGCCGCCCAGCAGGTCATCTTCGAAGAGAATGTTTTCCTTTTTGAGCCAGGGATGGACGGAACGGACCATGCAGGAGGCGAGGAGAAAACAGGCGAGGATGGCAACGGCAAGAGAGAGACGGGATGAGAGTTTCATGGGCGGAGTATAATTGACAAGGTGCGGGGCGTCAGCAAGAATACGAGGGAAGTGGATTGAAAAGAGGAGAGGGATTGTTCGTCCCGATAGAAGACATCGGGACTCAGAATGACAGCGGAACAAGAAGGGTGAACCGTGGCGGAACTGTGGACACCGACAATTGCGGAGTTTGAGGCGGGCGAAGTGGTGAAGGCCGAGCCGATGTCGGAGGGAACGACGACCAAGCGGAAACGCAAGCCGCATATCCTGGCGGTGATCAATGAGTGCTGCACGGGATGCGCGGGGTCGCCGGCGTGTGTGGAGTATTGCCCGGTGAAGGATTGCATGTACTGGATGAAAGACCCCGATCAGCCGCCATTCGGGCGAATTGTGGTGGACCCGCTGCTGTGTATCGGGTGCAAGCTGTGCACGAGCAAAGGGCCGGAAGGGGCGTTCCTGGAAGGGTGTCCGTGGGACGCGATTGATCTGGTGCCGCTGGCGGAGTGGGAGGCGAGGCACGGGGCGATGCCGTACTGAAGATCGTTTGACGTGATCCGTTTACCGTTCACCGTTTGAAGAGGGCCGGCTACTCGCCGGCCCGATTTGTTTTAGGGGGCACGGGAGCGGAGGGAGCGAGCGGTGAGAGAGGCCTGCTGGCGAATAAAGTCGGGCAGGTTGGGGAGGGGACGGGTGTAGCGCTCGACGAGAGGTAAGTCTGCGGGCTGGCCGATGATGACGAGGGCGCGGAGGGCTTCCTTGACGACGTCGGCGCTCGGAGAGATTTCGGCGACGTTTTGGCCGACGGAGAGGGGTGAGCCGTCGGAGACAAGCCAGCGGTCAAGCGTGCCGGGGACTTCACAGCGGAGCTCGTGCTTCTCTTCCCCGACGACGATGCGGCCGATGAGCGTGCCGGGGTTGACGGTGTCGCCGGGCTTGAGGCGCTGGGAGAGCGTGCCGGCGAGAGGAGATGGTTCGCGGTAAGGCTCGAGCATGGAGAGGATGACGGCGTGGCCCGCGGCATCGCGGAAATGCGTGAGGGAAAGTGCGGCGTTGCGCTGGACCATGGGATTGGGGTCGGTGAGAAGCGCGGTGAGAGCGGCGCGGAACTCGGGGAGGTCGTCCGTGGACTGGCCCATCACGGCGGCGGAAGTGAGGCGAAGCTCGGCGACAGGGCTGGCGGTGAGGGCGATGAGCTGCGGGTACCAGCGGCGGGCGGAGGCGCGCAGGGCGGGGTCGGGGCTGGAGAGACGCTCGGCGAGTTGAAAGAGAGCGTGCTGGACTTTGCGGGGATGGGCGACGTCGGCGAGCTGTTTGTCGATGTCGGAGTCGGAGAGAGGGCGGCCGAACCAGGTGGATTGCCAGAACAGGAAGGGCATGAGGACGAAAAGAAACGCCAGGGCGAGGATGAGAAAGAGCCAGCGACGAGGGACGCCGGGAGTGGTAGGGGATGGTGAGGAGCTCATCGGTGGCCTAGAAAAAGAAAAGAGATTCTATCGCAGAGGGCGCGGAGAACACAGCGGACGCAGAGAAGAGAAAGAGAAAAGCGGTGGAGGGATTCTTTCCGGCAGGGCCGGAATCTTCGATCGGCCCGATAAAAACCATCGGGCCGCAGAATGACAACCGTTCGCAGTGACGAGGTCATGGGAGAGGAGTGGCGTAGAGGTGGTAGAGGAGGAAGTAGATGAGAACGCCGGTGATGGAGACGTAGAACCAGAGAGGGAGAGTCCAGCGAGCGATGCGGCGGTGAAGCTCGAACTGCGAGCGCAGGGCGCGGCGGACGGTGATGATGACAAGCGGAACGATGACGACGGCGAGAATGGTGTGGCTCAAGAGCAGGGTGAAATAGATGGGGCGGATGAGGCCCTGTCCCTGGAAGCGGACGGAGCCGACCTGAAGATGGTAGATCACATAGGAGACGAGGAAGGCGGCGCTGCAAACGAGAGCGGAGACCATGCAGGCGCGGTGAACGTTGATGCGACGCCGAAGAACAGCCAGGTAGCCGGCGAAGAGAAACAGCGCGCTGGAGGCGTTCAGGCAGGCGTTGAGAGTGGCGTGGGAGAACATGAGCGTCGTCCGTTATCCGTAACCCGTTATTCGCAATTCGTTGTTCGTAAGACCCGGCGATTAGTTCCCTTCCCCGGATGAAGGAGGGGTGGACGATTTGGGAGCAGCGGGCGAAGTGGCTGCAGGATTGGTGGGCGACTTCACCGGAGCTGAGGCAGCGGCTTTTTTAGACGGGAACTTGATCCAGCCGTGCTCTTTGGCCAGCCAGAGGAGCATCAGGAAGAAGACGCCGCCCAGGGTCAGGCAGGTGAAGATGAGCAGCAGGCCGTCGAGGGTGAGGGCCATGCCGACGAGAATGGCCCAGACCAGTCCGGCGAGAGAGAGAAGAATCACGATGGCGCAGAGGGCGACGAGGGAGAGGGTTGAGCGTGTGAGAGACATGGTAGTTGTGGTCATCCGTTGTCCGTGATTCGTTATTCGCAAAAAGTAAAAGCGGAACTGGAAACTCGAAATTCGCCCTGGCGGGTTGATGGTGGCATAAAGCCGCCGCTTGTATCTTGCACACGTTTTAGAAAAGCTCTGCTCTAGGCAGAGGAGGTCTCGGGGAGGCCGACCGCCGCTGAGGCCCGACCACAGGTCGAGAGCCTGGTCTGTAGATCGGCCCCCCGCCCTTTTCTCCAACGCCGTGGAAGAATCTGAGGCCCTTGCGAGCCTGCATTCACAAGCCGGGCGGGAGAATGCGCAGGGTCGGGGAGCCGAGACCTCAGCCTACCCCAGGGGACGCATATGAACAAGACCGACACAACCTTCCTCCCGTGTGGCATCGAAGTGAGCTCCAAAACTCTGGTCGTGGATCTGGCTGGGAAAGCACCGCGCGAGTTCCCCAACACCCCCATCGGCCATCGCGCTCTCCTCACCTGGTTGCGCCGCGCCCCCCTTCCACTGCGCGTGTGCATGGAAGCCACCGGCCTATACGGCCTGGACCTGGCGCTGGCCCTGGTGGCCGCTGGCATTCCCCTCCTGGTCGCCAACCCGCGCTCGGTTCGTAACTTCGCGCGGGCCCTGATGCAACGCAGCAAGACCGATCCGCTCGATGCCATTCTGCTGCGCGAGTATGCGGCGCGCATGCCCTTTGCGCCCTGGCAACCTCCTTCGCCGCAGGCGCTGCAGCTGATCGCGGCGGCGCGCCGCATCCAAGCGCTGACCCACATGATGGCGGCGGAAAAAAATCGCCTGCACGCCGCCTCGCTCTCCCACACCGTGCCCCCTATGGTGCGCTTCGACATCCGGCGCAGCATCCAGAACATGGAACGCGCCGTCGAGCGCCTGACCCAGGGGGTGTTGCTGTTCATCCTCGATGATCCTCAGCTGGCGCGCCGGAAACAACTGCTGGTCTCCATCCCCGGCATCGGCCTCACCAGCGCTATCCAACTGCTCGCCGAGTTGCTGCACCTCGGCCCCGATGCAGACGTGCGGCAGTGGGTGGCCTATGCCGGCCTAGACCCGCACGAGCACACCTCGGGCACTGCGGTGGCCAGTAAACCTCGTGTCAGCAAGGCTGGCAACGCCCATCTGCGGCGCGCGCTCTACATGCCCGCCCTGGTGGCCACGCGGCATGAGCCGCATCTGCGCGGCTTCTACCATCACCTGCTGGAACGCGGCAAAGCCAAACTCCAGGCCCTCGTGGCGGTCATGCGCAAACTCCTGCATGCCATCTTCGGCATGTTCAAGCACGACACCCCCTACGACGGCTCCAAACTCTATGCCCTCAAACCTCAAGCGGAGCTACAATGCGCGTGAAACTCAACTCCGGCCTTTACAAGCAAGAGAGAATCTACAAAGGTACAAAGGCGAGCGTTGCGAAACGCACTGGGTAAGTAGAGAATAGCGAGCGATGCGAAACAACGACTGTGTGGTGGTGGTGCTGGCGGCGGGCAAAGGGACGCGGC
>Ga0209108_10001830_pt1 | contig 12303 bp, 10 predicted proteins | sample Rifsed10ft1_FD_184003 | JGI IMG/M metagenome (GOLD analysis project Ga0209108, IMG submission 184003) | Soil microbial communities from Rifle, Colorado, USA - sediment 10ft 1 (version 2) | ecosystem: Environmental > Terrestrial > Deep subsurface > Rock core/Sediment | place: Rifle, Colorado...
GTGCCATCATCATTACTTGGAGGATACGACTCCACCAAACACCTCGACGGGCCTGTGTGCGGAGTTCCGACACATGGATTACGAGTGGCTGGCAGGGAGCAACTGATCGATCGCCGCACGCTGGGCTCGCCCCTGTTCCACCCATTGGCGGATGGCGCCGCCCACCAACTGCAGCCGCGCCTTTATCGATTCTATCCGTCTGGCAGCCAGAAGCACTCGACGCTCTGCCACCACGGTCAGCAGACTATGCAGACCTGTGAAAAACATCAGGGCCGATCCCGCATTTACCCGCTGCGCTTCTGTGCGCAGACGTGCGACGTCTTGCAAAGAGGCTTCGAGAGCCGTCAAGGATGAAGATGCCTCATCTCCGTCCATTTTGAGGGCACTCATCTTCTCAGCAATCTCAGGCACCCGCTCGTCAATCGCCTTCAGAAATGACTCTTCCGCTTCGGACACCCGCGCAAGATATTCATGAATGACCGAGGCATCGATACGTTGGACACCGGCCTGAACCTGTCCTTCCATCTGCTCGATCAGGCTACGGATAAGGTCGCGCCCAGAGGCAATACCGGAAGACTGCTGTTCTTGCAGTTCCAGAAGCGCTTGCAGAAACTCCCCGGGAGAGAGAACCGCGTGAACCGCCTCAGCCGCCGCACAACTCCCGTCGTCTTCAAAGGAGATGCCTGTCGCACGGGTCAACGCTGTATGGATCTGTCCCAGCTGCTTACAAAGCGAAAGAAAGTCCTGAACAGCGAGCGCCTTCTGTGGGTCTCGAAGGGCTTCGATAAAGGGAATCGTCGCGAAGCTGGCATGCTTGACGTCTAGAAGATTGATCGTGGCCGCAGACCCGCCGAGGTTTATCACTCCAGACGAAATCGTCCCAATCAGCTTGGCATGCCGCTCCGGCGCTGGGCCCTGTTGCAGCTCATCAAGGGCGACATGAATGTTCTCGAGCCATTCATGTGCTTCCTCAACAAAGAGATCGACCAGCTCTTTCTGAGAATCGTCGGTAGTGTCGGCAGCCATAACATCAGTCTTTCACGACAGTGGCGGTCCACGAAAATGGATCGGAGGGGATCAGGGGCGTCGCTTTCCGCTCCCCAGCTGAGAGGCCAATCCCGCGATCTCGCCAAGCTTTGTCGCCATCTCTTCAAACCGCTTGGTGGCTTGCTCGGACGCTTGTTCAGTTTCAGATACGCGCCTCGCCAGAAGGCTATTTCGTTCTCGTTCCGTCTGAAGCAGGGTTTCAAGCTCCTGGGCTTTCTGCGATGCGCGCTCGGCCAGGGAGACACGGGCGCCGAGACCCTTGTTTTTTTCCTGTTCAGCAGCAAGAGCTTGTTCTAACGTGCTCACCCGTGCGGCAACCTGTTCACTCTCGACCACCCGACGAGTCAAGTCGCTCGTACGTTCCTGCTCCTGCGCAAGCTGCTGCGCCAATTCCTGAGACCTAGTCACCGACTTTTCCATCGCGGTCATTTGATGAACCAGTTGCGTGGCTGCCTCGCGCTCGGCATGCAGAGTCGCCTCAAGTTCCTGCACACGACTCGCGTTCTTCTGCAGCTCGGCCAGACGCGTTGCCTGTTGCGCACTGCCTTCGCGTTCATTCAGCAGAGTCGCCTCCAGCTCCTGCACACGCCCGCCCAGGCTCTCCGCCACGGATGCCTGCTTCTTGGCCTCAGCCGTCCGTTCTCGTTCGGTCTTGAGTAGGGATTCAAGTTCTTCCACCCGAGCGGTCATACTATCAGCCTCGGCGAGTTGCTTCTTCAGCTGGGCAGCCTGTTCTCGCTCCCTTGCTAACATCGACTCGAGTTCCTTGACACTACCCAACTGTACTTCGAGTTGGGTCACACGCTGAATACTGTGTGTCGCTCGATCTCGTTCGACACGAAGTTCTTCCTCTAGCGGCTTCAATCGCCCGACGGCCTGCTGATAGATTACTAGTTGTTCGTCGCTCACACGCGCGCGTTGAATCGGCTCGATGGACTCAGGCACCTTCTCGATACTCATTGCGGCAGGCGCGGCAACCCCCTGCCGCTTGGCCAACAGCTCGAGTACGCGATCCTTGAGAGACGTGCCCTGGAACGGCTTTTTTAACACCCCATCGGCGTGACAGGATTCAGCCTGCTTCGTCACCTCATCATTCACAATGCCGGAGATCAAGAGTACCGGCGTATTCGCTAACGCCCTCTGCGCGCGCACAAAAGCGCAGACTTCGTAGCCGCTTTTATCCGGCATAATCACGTCGGACACGATCAAGTCAGGAATCTCTTTGGCCAAATAAGCCAAGGCCTCTTCGCCGTTCGCGGCAAGAGTAACTCCAAATCCAGCTTCAGTCAGCAACCGTTCGGCAACTTTCCGGACCGCAATACTGTCATCGGCAATCAACACTTTCGGCATAGCAGATTCCTTCCTCCGGTGCCCTTAACTTCTGACGGCACCCTGCATCGACTGGCCAAGATGCTGCAAGGCCACGATGGCCACATCTTCATCGCCTATTGTGACCATACCCAGCGTTTCAACATCCTCTCTGATGTTCGGTCGAACCGCCGCCACATCCACAGTTTCGAGACAGGGCACTTCGGCATCGATGCAGATGGCCATCGGCCCGTCGAGGTGGCGAGCGACCAGGCACAGCAACGGATCTCCCTGCAGTTTGCGACTCAGTCTGGTCGCCAAATCGTAGACCGGCATCACATGGTTGTCCCGCTTCAGCATGGCCTGCACGAAGGGAGTCCGACTCGGCACCGGAATGCTCTCAGTCCAGGGCCACACCCCCCCCACATCTTCGGTTCGTGCAGCCAGCTTCATTCCACCAACAGAAAACACCACCACATTCCACGACCGTATTGTGGCCTGACTCTGCTGCTGTCCACGGGCCGCCCTCAGCATGATCCACCGACCGCTGCCGGGGTTGCCGCAACTATCTGTTTCGCCTGCCCGACGGACACAGGTACTACGTCGGCCAACTCTCCTAGCGCCCACGAAGGATTCAGGATCAACACCAGCTGATCCTGATACAGCATCATCCCCGCAAACCAGTTTCGTTCATCGCGTTGAAACTGTGGCGGCAACGGAAAACAGTCTTTCCGTTCCACGTCCGTCAAGCCCACCACCTGCTCAACGCGAATCGCACCGTAGGAGTGGCCGTTCGAGTACAACACCGTCCTCATCTCGAGACCGGACAAGTCGGTGAGTACAGAAAGCCGTTGGGCAAGATCCACCGGTTGGTAGGTAACCCCCGCCGCAGTCACAGTCTGTTCGTGACCGGCCTCTGCTTGCGTGAGAACGCCATGAACCCCAGCTGCGGGTAGAGCCACATAGTTGACCCCTAGACGGACGACCAAGAAACTGACCGTCTCCATCAGCATGTTCGTCGAATTATGACGACTTCGTAAACTCATAATCGATACATCGTGTTTGACTGTCCGATGCCAGGGACTCCCAAGGATCGGACGCTATAGATCCTATTGACGCGCGGCGGCTTCTTTGCCGATCACACGTTCAATTTCCTGGATCAAGGCCCGCTCTTCTACAGGCTTGGCAATATAGGAGTTTGCTCCAATATTAAGTGCCATTTGTCGGTGCTTGTCACCGGCTCGAGTCGTCATGACAATGATCGGTGTCTGCTGCGTTTGCGCTCGACTGCGCAATCCCTGGATTACTTCATAGCCATTGAGTTTCGGCATCTCAAGATCGGTGAGGATCAGCCGATAGTTTTGCGCAGATGCCATACGGAGACCTTCTTCTCCATCCACCGCGGTATGGACTTTATACCCGGCCGACTCCAACATCCGGCCCACGAACTTTCTGATGCTCAAAGAGTCGTCGATCAATAGTAGCCATTGTTCCGATGCTTCCCGCTCTACTATTTCTGGATATGGAACCATCGAGTCCGCCGATGCCGTCGCGTCTGACGACAACTCTGGTGCCGCTGCGGCTTGTGCCTCTCGCGCCAGCAATCGAGCAGGATCTAACACGAGGACCACGCGACCTTCCGGATCGATGGTCGCGCCGCCGAAGCTGGAGCGATCCAATGACTTAAACGATCCCAACGGCTTAATAACGATTTCTTGACGACCGAGCAATTCATCGACCAACAGACCGATCATTCCGGCGGCCGTTCGCACGATGACAACCGGCTTCCCGGTTTCCACCGGAACACTGCTTCGATAGAGGACCTGCTGCAGCGGCTGCACCTCGATCGCCTCCTCGCCGATATGCAAGATCGATCGCTCGCCCATCCTTTGATGCACGCTGGACGTCAACATGGTGACTTCGCGCACAGCCTGCAGAGGAATCCCATACTGTTCGCTCCCGGCCCGCACCATGAGGGCCGTTGCAATCAATAATGTGAGCGGCAGACTCAACGTAAACTTCGTCCCCACGCCGAGAATGGATTCGACATCAATGTGGCCGTTCATGCTTTCGATGACACGCTTGACCACATCCATGCCAACTCCTCGCCCGGCCTGATCACCGATCTCGTCGGCCGTCGAGAATCCTGGCATGAAAATAAACTTGATGACTTCCGATTCGGGCAACGAACGGGCAACCTCCGGTCGGATCAGTCCTCGTTCGACCGCCTTGGCCCGGATCTTTTCGACGTCGAGTCCGGCCCCATCGTCCTCCACTTCAATCAACACTGCACTCCCTCGATGCGCCGCGTGGAGATAAATCGTGCCGGCTGCCGGCTTCCCCTTCGACACGCGAACACCCGCAGGCTCGATCCCGTGATAGACCGCATTGCGAACGAGGTGAATCAACGGATCAACCAACCGCTCCACGACGCCCGTATCGACTTCGGTATGTTCACCGGACGTGACCAATGTCACTTCTTTCCCTGTCGCGCGTGCCATCTCGCGCGTGGCCCGACGGAATCGTGTGAACGGCGTGCCGATGGGCACCATACGGGCCCGCGCGATTTCGTCCCGCATACCGAGGGTCAGCTGTGCCAAGTGACTCATGTCTTCATGTGAATGCCGAATGGATCCGCTCAGTTGCGTCATCGACTCTGAAATATCCGCCGTGATTTCACTGATACGACGAGCCAATATATTGAAATCGTCGTACTTGTCGAATTCAAGACTGCCGAAGTCACTGACACCGGTAAATCCTTGAGCCGGCGCGGTCGCCTGACCGGAGGAGGCAGTCGGAAGCGTAAAAGTATGTTTCTCTTCAAACGAATGGACTGATTCGACCAGCCGGCCCCTGTAGGCCAATACTTGTTGCGAGAGTTGCTCCAGCATATGTAACCGCTGCTCGAGCCGTCCGCGGCCGATGACGAGCTCACCGACAAGATTCAACAATCGTTCCAACCGATCGCGGCTGACACGGATGACTTCACGATCTTCTACGGCTTTACTCTCCGCAGTTTTATCTTCTGCCGCTTTGGCAGACTCGATTACTTGTGGATCCCGTAGTTCTTGTTCCACCGGCGTTTCGACACGATGGACGGCTGAGCCAGACTCCACCACCTGAGCCGCCATCGGCTGATCCAACTGTTTGAGTTCTTGCATCGCGACGGCATACCGCTGGCGCAACATGTCAAGGGACGTGGGGTCCCGCCGCATCAGCAGGCGCACCACATCGACCGATCGCAATAGCGCGTCCGTATGCCAAGAGAGAATAATGACGCGTCCCTCGCGCACCGCCCCCATGAAATCTTCAACATAGTGCGTCAGATCGCCAATCGACTGGAATCCAACGGTATAGGCTGACCCCTTGAGCGTATGAGCTGTCCGGAAGAGTTGATTGATGACTTCAGGATTGTCCTGTTCCGTCTCGAGACGAAGCAGCTCGGTTTCAAGAGACTCTAAGTATTCCTGTGCTTCCGGGGCAAAATAGGAAAGCACTTCGGCATCGAGATGCGGCAATAGATACTCATCGGTCAATGTAGTCGACGCAGGACCCGATCCCATATCGGAGCAGGCAGGTTCCTCCGGACGATCCATGACGACCGTCGCAACCTGGACCACCGGCGCGGCCGCAGCCGGAGCCGAGACCCCCATATGATCTCCGTTGCAGATTTGCAACAGCGCCTGAGTCACTTCCGGTACATCATGCTGTAGCTGGGCGACCTTGCCGTCATCTCGGCGCATCAGCAGCCGAATGACCTCGACGGCCCGACCGATGACCCCGAGTACATCCGACGAGAGGGGAATCCGTCCCTCGCGGACCGCCATCATACAATCTTCAACCGGATGAACTACGTCGCCGATCACCCTGAATCCGATCGTGCACGCAGACCCTTTGAGCGTGTGGGCCGTACGGGAGAGCGCATGAATGCTCTCTCCATCCTTGGAATCTTGGCGCAGACGATGAAGAAACAACTCCATGGCTTGCAGATACTCGTCTGCTTCTGGCATGAAATACGACAACACCTCGGCATCGAGAGTCGGCACGAGATAGTCCAGCGGGAGCGATGTCGGATCAGCTGGGACCGTGGCAGACAGAGAGGGGAACAATCCGGCCACTTCGCCTCTCCATTGCGCACTCACCGACTGGTCTTCAACGCCCCCCTGCGCGACGACTTTCAACTGTGACTCGAATGAGGTTACCAACCCACGTAAGATTTCCAATGCCTTCGGCCAGAACGCGACCTCAATAGACGGCGCCTCTTCCAGAGTCGATTCAAGCAACGCTCCCATCGTGGCCAACCCCTCGTATCCATAGAGCGCTGACGCCCCCCGAATCTTATGCGCCCACACGTACTGCTCTTGCAGTTGAGCCGGAGTTGGCGTTGCTCCATCGGATGGATGGAACGCCTTCGTGAGCACGTCCATCGCTTCCGTTGCTTCGGCAACAAAAATCCCAACGAGGCGCTGTCGGTCAAAATCAGAGTTCATCCCTGTACTTTCTTACCCGGTGCATCCAGAGTATGCTTCGGGAGACCCACCTAGGCCAATTTGAACTGAGCGACGGAGGACGTCAGCCCTTCGGCGAGTCTTGCCATGTCTTCGACGGTCACGCGCGCTGAGTCCGTCGCTTTTTGCGTCGCCATGGCACCGCCAGCGAAGTCCTTAATCGAGCGACCCACTTGATCCGTCGAAGCGGTCTGGTTCACCGCGGCACTGGCGATGGTCTGTGCCAGCTCGGACGAACGCTGAGCGATCCCTGTAATTACATTGAATACTTCTCCGGTACGCAGCGCGGAAGCCGATCCTGCTTCCACCGCCTGAGTTTCCTGTTCCATGGCGATGACCGTGTCCTGCGTTTCCGTCTGAATCATCTTCACGAGGTCGGCGATTTCCCTGGTGGCTTGCGTCGAGCTTTCGGCCAGTTTTCTGACCTGGTCGGCGACGACGGCAAATCGGACTCCGGCTTCGCCTGCGCCGGCCGCTTCGATGGCCGCGTTCAGCGCGAGTAGGTTGGTCTGATTGGCGATATCGCGAATCGTCGACACGATGTGCGAAATTTCTAACGACCGATCACCCAGCCCCTTGACCTGCTTCGACATACGTTGCACGGCTGAACGAATGTTCTGCATGTCCTGCACGGTTTCTTGCACGGCCACGCGTCCTTGTTCCGTTGCCTGCAACACTTGCTTGGCAGATTCCGAGGAGGCACCGGCGGTTGCCGAGACTTGGCGCATGGAAGAGGTCAACTGATCGACCGCGCTCAACGTCTTCGCAGATTCATCCGCCTGGTGTTTTGCTGTACCGGCCATCTGTCCTGCACTGTCTCGGAGAGTCCCAGCCGACTTGTTCACACGTTCCGCTGCCTCTCGAACCTGTTTGAGCAACTGTCCGAACCGGTCAATCATGAGGTTGAACCCGTCCGCGAGGTTGCCGAACATGTCAGTCGTCACCTCACCGCGCTTCGTCAGGTCGCCCTTACCGACGTCTGAGACCAAGACCAGAAAGCCCATCAACCGCTTTTGCATTTCATCGCGCTCGGATTCCGCCGTCTCAAGTGCCGAGATAATGCGGTCCAACATGGCATTGAACGATACGGCCATCTGTCCGAGTTCGTCCTTAGACTCGATCTTGGCACGGGCTTTATAGTTACCGCTGGAGGCCAACTGGGCGACCTGCGCGATATGGATCAGGTTTTTCGAGAAGAAACTGACAACGAAATATGCGACGCCGATTCCGAGGACCACTGCGATGAGTCCGCCGAGGACGAGGACCACCGTTCCGATGAACGCGGTAGTCTGCGCATCCTCGTTGCGGTCCATCGCCACATCTCGCATGTCCAATACCTGTTCATGATTGAGTTGGATGACTTTCTCGAATGTCGGCTGCAGATTCACCGTCAAGGCCAAGATCCCGAGGTTTCGCATGTGCTCAGCTTGTGCGGGCGTCAGCAACTTCCCGAAACTATCGGCCATCGCACTCAGGGCTCCATCGGCCTCCTGGAAATATTGCTGAATGGCGGACTTCAAAATCGCCAAGTCCGTCGCCTCGTCACGACCCGATCGAGAGACGCGGAGTACGTTATTTCCATAGTCTGCGATAACCTTGTTCGTCTTCGCGCGAAACGATGACAGCCGCGCGACTTCCGACACAAAGTTATCATGGTTCGTGACGCTGACAATCCCGGTCAAGATCTGATGGTGGCGCGTTAAGGCAGTACTCATTTCAGCGAAGTCAGCCAGCGGGATCGTATAGCTCGTGAACGCCGCATGTGACGCGGCGCTCAACTGCCGAATCGTCAGCACACCAACGGTCGCCATCATGAAGATGATGAAGCTGACGAAACCGTAGGTCAAAAGCAGCTTTGTCCGTGTTTTGAGATCGCCGAACCCTCCCCTGATTTCTGTTTTTGCACTCTTTGCCATCGCGTCCCCCTTCTCTCTGATCGTGCCTTGAATTGCGTGATATTTCTGCTTGTTGCCCCTTGTTAGCTCGTCCCCTCAAGATATGAGAGCATCACCGACGTTTCCAATACGCCTCGGAGCCGATCCTCCAACTTCACAACGGTCGATACAAAGGGGTACGCCTTCTCCCCCGTGCCGGTCGGAGCCGGTAAGAATTGGTCCTTGGAAAGGGTACGAATTTCCGGTACCGTATCCACCAAGACGCCAACCTGCCAGTTTCCGTGCTTCACCACTACGGCGTACCGCAACGGTACATCGGCCTTAAGGGCAAACATCGGTCGCAGGTCGAGCAACGGGATCACGGTTCCGCGCAGGTTCGTAACCCCCACCAAACCGGACGGCATCCCGGGAACCGGAGTGATGGATTCCACGACAAAGACTTCGCGTACGTTTAGCAGGTCGATCGTAAAGAGCTCTCCCCCCATAGAGATAATGGCGGCACGCATGGTCGAGGACCCGGCCACCTGGGTCTGAGCAGATCCTGATAAAGAGGTCCCCTGTGCAGTCAGGGCACGATCTGCATCCGTTGAACGCCGTGCGGAGTCCATCAGCGTTAGCCCATCACCTTCTTGACGGTGGCCAACAGGTCTTCGGTCTTAAATGGCTTGACAATATAACCGTTCGCCCCTTGCCGCTCCCCCCAGAACTTATCACTCGCGTTACCTTTCGAGGTGCAGAGAATGATGGGGATATTCTTGCAGCGGTCGTCGCTCTTCAAGTCACGACAGGCCTGGAATCCGTTGCGTCCCGGCATCACCACGTCCATCACGATCAGATCGGGTTTCTCGCTGGCCACTTTGTCTTCGAGCTGATCGGAGTTGGGGAAAGACACCACGGTGTAGTTGGCCGCCTTGAGGAACCCTTCGATCATTTGCACATCGGCGTACGAATCATCGACTACCACAATCTTGCTCATCTTGGGCGCTCCTTTAGTGAGGTAACGTATTGGTATGCTATCTCAAGCTCTGTCTGGTCCAGTCTTCTGACGCTATTTCAGCGGCAGCACGATACTGATCGCCCCGGCTAAATCCCCTTCCTTCAATCCTTCTTTTCTCATACCCGTCACATCGCGCGCGCCCTTGGGTGCACCATGACAAGCCAGGCAAGTCGTGGCGGCATATTCTGGGTCTATCATACGAAGGACTGGTCGTCCGTCGACCATCGTACTCCGCACATAGGACTGTCCCTTGGGATGACGCGGGTCGCTGAACATCCGCAACACCTCCGTCTCAAAATCATCCGGCTTATTATTGGCATTCCGATAGTCGATCGCCGTAAGCTTCCCACGGACACCAGACTTCTTATAGAACTGCTCTCCGACTCTCCGGGCGAACACGACGGGAATGAATCCCTTGAAGGAGATGCCTGCCTTGTTAATGACCGGCTGGGCTTGGTCCACCACTTCTTTTTCCACTTGAACTAAGGCAAGATAGAGATTCGCCTGTGGCACGACGTTGGGAATCCGCAGATCGAGTTTCGTGGCTTCCTTAAAACGTTCTAGGACCTGGCGGCTCATGTAATCGCCGGTAAACCCCTTGTCGGCCTTCGTAGGGTCATTGATATTCTGCATCTGCTCCGAGACGATCCCACGGCCAATCTTGACCAACTCAATCAAGTGCTCCGCCACTTCCGCCTCATTCCCAGCTCCCGCCGGAGCACTCCACACCAACGAGATCGCCGTCATCCCTACCGCCAACATCATGAGAATACGCACAGTCATTCATCCTTGCGTCAGGTCAACCGGTTGTCACTCTTGGTCACAGATCCTTTGAACTATCGTCACTGAAACTTGAGTGTAACCGGTCATTTGCCATTGGCAAGAGAATCGACAAATTCGGCATCTTCCGAATATCAGACCCTCATCGGCCATGTGCGTAATCTCGGGACGAGCGGTCCCCTGGGACAGCACATAATTCCTCGCCTGGTTCCAGCCGTACACTCCAGGAAAAAGTAGCAGGCCATGGCGGGATTGAGGGCGATCTCGCGCAAGGAACGGATGTTGGGAATACTGGTTTCTAATCCGCTCGGACAGGAAGGCCCTTCGACAGGCTCAGGGTAGGCGCTCGACGCGGTGATGCTGATCGAGCGGAGGGAGGTCGCGGGATCCGACGACTATCCGAGCGACCCCCCGTTCCAGTACAGATCGGTACCGTCACTGATTACAGGAGCCGAGTTTCGATACGACACATACGACAAGAATCTATTTCTCTATGGGTCTCGCCCGACCTACCAGCAAGAGATCGTGTCGTTCCCGGTCCTCTACACCTATTAAGAAGACGGGACTCGAAGGGCACAGTTCACGCGCCCCTTGAGTCCCGTTGCCACAAAAACTCCGGCTCACTTTGCTGCTTAGCCATCCAACGGGCTAAAACGAACAACGCGTCGCTGAGGCGATTCAGAAAACGCACGAGAGCCGGATCCAGCAGCTCTTCTCTCCCCAATCGCACACAGAGACGTTCAGCCCGTCGACAGATCGTTCTGGCCTGGTGTAACAAGCTTGAAATCTTCCCGCCACCTGGGAGAATAAATTCCTTCAGAGGGGGCAAGTCTTTCTGACACCTATCCATGAGTTTTTCCAGCCTGGTCACGTCCCGGGCTGTGACCGTCGGCATATTCTTGAACGTCTGCCCGGGCGCCGTGGCCAGCAGCCCACCAAGATCGAACAGCTTGTTCTGAATCCAGCGCAGTTCCTCTTCTAACCGATCGGCAGAAGGATGAATCCCGACCAACTCCGCATTAAACGCCCTGACGACCCCGATCGTCGAGTTCAGTTCGTCTACGTCCCCATAGGCCTCCACCCGTAAGCTATCCTTCCAGACCTGCTGGCCTCCAGCCAACCTGGTTTTTCCCTTGTCACCGGTCCTGGTATAGACCTTCGTAATGCGCATGCCTACTCCCTTCTTCATCGACCTTCACATACTGAATAGATCGCGTCCATATTCACATACTGCTCTAGGTGGTCAGCCCAACGATCCAGTTCAGCTCGCAGTTGTGTCACGACGAGTTCAGACTCACGAGGCGAAATGGGCGAGAGTCCCTTCCGGCCTCGTACGCGGTTCAACCAGCCCCTGCGGAACCCAGGCTGATCGAACAGACCATGAATGCTGGTGCCCCAGATACGACCATTCGCACTTGCAGCGCCTTCATCACCCCTCGCCGTGCCTTCCCAGATTTCAGATGCTTCAATTTGAAAACACGGGTTGGTGGTTCCACGACTGGTCCGCCCCATGTGGATTTCATAGCCACGGACTGGCGCGTGCTGTTGCACGCCATGAAGCAGCGATATGGCCCGAACTTGCCGGCAAATCTTCGGCGCATCAAGCTTCGTCGTCACATCAAGAAACCCTAATCCTGTTGACGTTCCTCCCCTCTCCAATCCCTTGGGATCGGCGATCGCTTGCCCAAGCATCTGATACCCCCCGCAGATTCCAACCAGCTCGCCCCCTCTTTGCACATGCGACTCCAGGGTAACCGGGAATCCTGAC
>Ga0209108_10001831_pt1 | contig 12302 bp, 16 predicted proteins | sample Rifsed10ft1_FD_184003 | JGI IMG/M metagenome (GOLD analysis project Ga0209108, IMG submission 184003) | Soil microbial communities from Rifle, Colorado, USA - sediment 10ft 1 (version 2) | ecosystem: Environmental > Terrestrial > Deep subsurface > Rock core/Sediment | place: Rifle, Colorado...
GGACGCGACGCTGGTGGCGGAGGGCTTCGGGCAGGCGTGGCGCCAGGACGGGCGCTATCGGGACGACATCATCGGCCTGGAAGGCGAGGCGCAGGCGGCAGGCAGGGGCTGTCTGTGGCGGTAGTGCATGTCATTCTGAGCCCTTCGACTCTGCTCAGGACAGGCTCCGCGAGGAATCTAGTCCAACAAGACCAGGGCCTCGCCCGCAGCGGCTAGACTCTTCGCTTCGCTCAGAGTGACACGTTCGATCACGGCGCCGTCTCCAGCTCGAAGATCAGGTCGCGGTCGTTGTCGTAGCGGACAAGGGGCCGCGCCGGCGTATCGGCGTACCAGGCGACCTGCTTCGCGTTACTCGTCTCGATCTCCAATCGCCAGCAGTCGAACTCGCCTGCCGGCACGCGCACCCTCTCTCTGCCGGTGACGCGCAGAGTCACCGTCTGGCGGCTGCGCCGGTTGGTGATGATCGTGACGTAGGAGGCCTCGTATCCCTCGCGGAAATCGACGGTGCTCCAGAGGAACAGGGAGGTGTCGTTGTCGTAGGCGTGCTCCGGGACGCTGAGGCCGCTCTGCTTCTCGTCCTGCTTTATGATCGCGCCCTCGGCCGTGTATGTGACCTCCAGCGACGTCTCGTCGTCGGGCGTGAAGATGCGGCGGCTGGCGGAGATGGGCTTCAGCGTCCGGCCATCGACGGCGACGCTGGTCTCGTCCCGGTTCGACCCGCTCTCGAAGGCCTGAGCGAGGTTCAGCGTCTCGCCCTTGGGCACGACGAGAAGCGTGCCGCGACCGATGATCAGGCCGTCGTTGTCCTTGAGCTGATAGGAGAGGCTCTGGTTGCCGCGCCAGGGGATGGTCGAGACGATGTCGGATGTAGGCGGGCCCGAATCGCCGCCGCACGCCACCAGCGTGGCGGCAAAGGCTGCCGCGATCAGGAACCCGCGTGATAGCGGCGATGAACGGCTGGAAAGGGAACGCGAAGGAGTCAAGCTAGCGAAGCCGCCACCTCTCGGACAGTTTCGAGGACGTACTCGACGTCCGCGCGCTCGACGCCGTGGTGCGTGACCATGCGGACGCGGCCGGTCCTTCCTCCGGAAGGAGCGCTGCTGAGGACGCCGCGCTCCCGCAGGCGGCGGGCCAGCTCCTCGCGGTCGATGCCGTTCGTGGTGAAGAAGAGGATGTTCGTCCGGACGAGCGAGGGGTCGATCTTGATGCCCGGGATGGTCGCCAGGCCGTCGGCGAGGGCGCGGGCGTTGGCGTGGTCGTCCGCCAGGCGGTCGACCATCTCGTCGAGGGCGACGATGCCCGCCGCGGCGATGACGCCCGCCTGGCGCATGCCGCCGCCGACCATGCGGCGGACGCGGCGCGCCTTCTGGATGAACTCGCCGCGGCTGCAGATGAGGGAGCCCACGGGCGCTGAGAGCCCTTTCGAGAGGCAGAAGGTGACCGAGTCCGCCTCCTTCGCCAGCTCAGCCGCCGTCGTCTCCAGGGCGATGGCGGCGTTGAAGATGCGGGCGCCATCGATGTGAAAGGCGGCGCCGGCCTCGCGGGCGATGGCAGCCACCTCGGCCGTGTAGCTGGCGGGGACGGGCGATCCGTTGCAGAGGTTGTGGGTGTTCTCCAGGCAGATGAGGGCGGTGCGGGGCGCCGAGCCCTCGCCGCGACGGATGTTCGCCCGCACCTCGTCCAGGTCCAGGCGGCCGTGCTCGTCGTTGCGGGCGGGCCGGAGTTGGACGCCGGCGACGCCGGCGGCGCCGCCCAGCTCCGACTGCAATATGTGCGCCTGGCTGCCGGCGATCGCCTCGTCGCTGCGCTGACAGTGGGTGAGGACGGAGACGAGGTTGGCCATCGTGCCGCTGGCGACGTAGAGGGCGGCCTCCTTGCCCAGCCGCTCCGCGGCCATGGCCTCCAGGCGCTTGACCGTCGGGTCGTCGCCCAGGACGTCGTCGCCGACCTCGGCGTGGAACATCGCCTCGCGCATGGCGGGCGTGGGCTGGGTCACCGTGTCGCTGCGCAGGTCGACAACCCGCGCGGCGCCCCGACGCGTCGGGGCCGTCACTGGATGCTCGTCCCCTTTAGCGTCCTGTAGGGCTCGTCGCCGCGCACGGCCTTGAGCTGCTCGTTGCGCTCCTCCCACTCCAGCTCGGCGAGCACGGCAAGACAGGTGCTCTCAGAGGCGCCAAGGGAGCGGACGCGGTCCTCGATCGCCTGCCAGACGCCGCAGTCGACGAAGGTGCGGACGGTGCGCGGCCACTGGAAGGCGACGATGCGCTCCGGCGCGCCGAGACGCGGCCGCAGGCGCATCAGCTCGCGGAAGCGCTCCTCCGAGCTGCGGACGCGGTCGACGACGCGGATGAGGGGCGCCTCGCCGCCGGCCGTGCGCGAGTCGACGAGCAAGCGGCGGTCGAAAATCTGAAACATGACGACGAAGACCTCCGCCGTGTTGACGACGGAGAGGACTTCCTGCAGGTCAACGAAGAGGTCGTCTTCCATGCGGTCATAGTAGCAAGGAACGAAGAACAAGGAACAGGCTGGCGGAGAGAGCGCGACCCCGCAGGTTGAAACCCGCGGCTGAGAAACGAAGCTGCGGGATTCATCCCGCAGGGTCTCTACTCCTCGTCCCCGCCTCCGTCGAGGTCGCTGAACGGGCCCTCTTCCTCGATGCCGAGGAGGCGCAGACGGGCGCGGTCGTAGCGGCGCTTGGCGCGCGCTTCGCGGTTGAGCAGGCCCTTGAGGCGCACCGGGTCGAGGCGCTTCCTCTCGAGGAAGACCTCGTGCAGGCCGGCGAGCTGCTTCTGCCAGGCCTCGTAGGCTTCGCGGTAGGCGGCGACCTTGTCTTCGGCCATGGTCGATGCGAAGCAGAGTATACGAGAATGCAAGGCCCTTGGATTGACCGCGAGGACGGCGACTGTCAGAATGCGCGCGGCGGGTAGGCCAGGAGGGGCGCTTGAACGAAGGGCCGCGACCGAAGCTCTCCAGCGTCTCCGCGTTCTTTCCCTGCTACAACGACGCGAATACCATCGCCGGGCTCGTGGGGATGGCGGAGACAGCCCTGCGGCGGATCACGGACGATTACGAGATCGTCGTCGTCGACGACGCGAGCACGGACGCCAGCGCCGCCGTCCTGGAGGCGCTGCGGCAAGACATGTCACGCCTGCGCGTGCTGCGGCACGAGAAGAACCGCGGCTACGGCGGCGCCCTGATCGGCGGCTTCCGCGCCGCGACGAAGGACTACGTCTTCTACACCGACGGCGACGGCCAGTACGACCCCTCCGAGCTGGTGCAGCTGGCGGCGGCCATGGCGCCGGCCGTCGACGTAGTCAACGGGTACAAGATGTCGCGCCAGGACCCCTGGTACCGGCAGGTCATCGGCTCGCTCTACCAGCACCTGACGCGTGTCATGTTCTCGCTGCCCATTCGCGACGTCGACTGCGACTTCCGCCTGCTGCGCCGCTCCGTTTTCGATTATGTAGAGCTGACCGCCAGCGACGGCGCGATCTGCATCGAGATGGTGCGCAAGCTGCGCGACTCCGGCTTTCGGCTCGTCGAGGTGCCGGTGCACCACTACGCCCGCGCCTACGGCACGTCGCAGTTCTTCAAGCCGGCGCGCATCCTGCGGGCGCTGCGCGGCGTCGCCGTCTGGTACGTGCGCCTCGTCCTCCTGCGCGAGCAGCTGCGGCGGGCGCGGGCCCTGCGCGCGGCCCCGCAAGGCGGGGTCCGAGAGCGCGAGGTCGAGGCGTGAGGCTGCGTCCTGAGCCTGTCGAAGGGCCGCGCCCTGAGCCTGCCTGCCCTGAGCTCTGTCGAAGGGACGAAGGGCTGCCCGCGAGCTGACGCCCCTTGGAGCCGGCCGAATACGACTACATGTTCCGGCTGGAGGACAACCTCTGGTGGTACGTCGGCATGCGGCGCATCGTCTTCAACCTGCTGCGGCGCCACCTCGGCAGCGCCGGTGGCCTGCGCGTTCTGGACGCCGGCTGCGGCACGGGCGGCTCGCTTCCTCTGCTGGAGCGCTTCGGCCAGGTGACGGCCTTCGACTTCTATCCGCCGGCGGCGTCGCTCTGCCTGACCCGAAGACGCGGCCGCATCCTCATCGCCAGCGTCGACGCAATACCGCTAGCTGACGCCACCTTCGACCTCGTGACAGCGTTGGATGTCGTCTGCCAACTGCGGCCCCCCGCCGAAGCAACGGCGCTGCAAGAGCTGGCGCGCGTCGCGCGGCCGGGCGGCAGCGTGTTGGTGCGCGTACCGGCCTACCAGTCGCTCTACGGTCCGCACGATGTAACGGTGCAGACGCAGCACCGCTATACGGTGGGAGAGCTCAAGGCGAAGATGGCGCAGGCGGGCCTGGAGCCGGTCTGGGCCAGCTACGCCAATACGCTCCTCTTCCCCGTCGCGGCGGCGCGACGGCTCGTCGCCAAGCTCCGCGGCGACCACCGCCACGCGTCGGACGTGCGGCCGGTCGCTGAGCCGCTCAACCGCGCGCTGACGGCCGTCCTCTCGCTGGAGGCGGAGGCATTAAAGCGCACGCCCCTGCCGTTCGGCCTCTCAGTCATCGCGCTGGCTAGAAAGCCGTGACGCCGCCGGGCGCAGCCCAGCCTATCCCCGTAATCGACCTCAAGCGCCAGCACGCGAGCATGAAGGCGGAGCTGGACGAAGCCGTGCGCCGCGTCCTCGACTCGGGCTGGTACATCAGCGGCGCCGAGACGGAGGCCTTCGAGCGGGAGTGGGCGGACTATTGCGGCACGCGCCACTGCGTCGCCGTCGGCAGCGGCACGGCGGCGCTCAACCTGACGCTGCGCGCCCTCGGCGTCGGGCCGGGCGACGAGGTGGTCACGGTCGCCTTTACGTTGAGCGCGACGCTGGACGCCATCGTCGAGACGGGCGCGCGGCCGGTCCTCGTGGACGCCGAGCCGGACACTGCGACGATGGACGCGCGGCTGCTGAAGAAGCAGCTTACGCCGCGGACAAAGGCGGTGCTGCCGGTGCACATCTACGGCCACCCGGCCGACATGGAGGCGATCCTCGCCGTCGCGGGCGGCCTGCCGGTGATCGCCGACGCCTGCGAGGCGCATGGCGCCCTGTACAAGGGCCGCCAGGCGACGACGTTCGGCACGGCAAGCTGCTTCAGCTTCTACCCGACGAAGAACCTCAACGCCATCGGCGACGCCGGCGCCGTCGTCACGGACGACGCGGCGTTGGCGGAGCGGCTGCGCCGGCTGCGTCACCACGGCTGGGACCGGCGCTTCCACAGCGCCGAGAGCAGCCTCAACAGCCGCATGGCCGAGATCCAGGCCGCCGTCCTGCGCGCCAAGCTGCCGAAGCTGGAGGGCTGGAACGCGCGTCGCCGCGCCATCGCGCGCCGGTTTGACGCGGCACTGGCCGGTTCGAGCGTGCAGCTGGCGGCGAAGGCGCCCTGGGCGGCGCCCTGCTACTACCTCTACGTCGTTCGGACGCGAGAGCGGGAGGCGCTGCGCCGCGCCCTCGGCGAGGCCGGCATCGCCAGCGACGTGCACTGGCCGGAGCCGCCGCACCTGCAGCCGGCGTTCGCGTCGCTGGGTTACGGCCGCGGCAGCCCTTCGACAGGCTCAGGACGGCGCCTGCCCGTCACGGAGCGTCTCTGCGACGAGGTGCTGACGATACCGATGTTCCCGGAGCTGACGGACGCCGAGGTCGAGCGCATCTGCGCCGCGTTGCGGGCGTTCTCCGCCTGACGCAACCCCGCGTTACCGGACGACGAGGACGGAGGCGCGGGCGTGGCGCACGAGCTTCTCGGCCGTGCTGCCGAGGAGGTAGTGGCGCGCCGGCGACGGCTTGCGCGAGCCGACGACGATGAGCTCGGCGCCGTGGCGCTGAGCGGCGGCGTCCAGTTCCGGCCCGGCGGCGCCGGCGACAACCTCCGTCTCGACCCGCAGGCCGTCGGCGCGCAGCCGCGCGGCGAGGCCGTCCAGCGCGCGCTGAGCGGCGGTGTGGCGCCGCGCGTTGACGCGGTTCGCCTCGGCGATGGCGAGGCGGCGGTAGCCGATGGGCGTGCCGGCGGGCACCGCGAAGGGCTCGACGACGGTCGTCAGGCGAACCTCAACCTCCGGCGGCAGGGCAAGCCGCTCGAGGAAGGCAACGGCGCGGCGTGCCGCCGCCGAACCGTGATAGCCGAGGACGACGCGGCGCACCGGCCCGGCGCTGGGCCGGGCGATGAGCACCGGCAGCGTCGCGTGCTGGACGACGCCCTGGCTCACGCTGCCGAGGACGAGGATGCGCAGGTTCGAGTGGCCCTTTGCGCCCAGGACGATGAGGTCGGCAGCCAGCGAGCGGGCGGCGCGCAGGACCTCCTGGATCGGATGGCCCCAGCGCGAAAGCACGTCTGGCCTGAAGGGCGGGTCGAGTGCCGTCGCCTCACGCATCGCCAGCTGCTCCGCCTCGACAAGGGCGCCGCGCCGCGCCGCCGGCGTGACGCGGGCGATGAAGGCCGGGTCGGGGCGGGCGCCGGAGATGAGAGAGTGGGGCGCCACCGTGAGGACGGTCAGCCGCTCCGCGGCGGGCAGCACGAGCCCTCGCAGGAGGGGCACGGCGTTGCGGGCGCTGGCGCTGCCGTCCGTAGCCCAGAGGACATGGAGCTTCTGCCGGCTGGCTGGGGCCATCTGTACCTAGACCTCGGATGGCAGCATATCCTAAGGTGATGCCAGGCTCCATCCCGAACCTGCCTGCCGGCGGGCGGGCGCCCGCGGGATGGGCCCGTCGCTAGCTCATCGGGGAGGGAGAGATGTCAGGCCTTTGCGCTCTTGTGCCCCTGGACGGGACGAAGCTGTCCGAGTCGGCCTTCGCGATGCTGCCCCTGCTGAAGACGCTGGGCTTCGGCAAGGTGCGCCTGGTCAGCGTCTGGGAGAGCGTCTGGGAGGAGCAGGAAAGCCTTCCCGGCCGGCCGGCTGAGCGCCAGGAGGTCGACGAGAAGGGCCGCTCCTACCTGAAGGCCTACCTGGAGGCGCAGGCGGCGCACATCCAAGAGGCAGGCCTGGAGGCGGAGACCGTCGTCCGCGTCGGCCGGGCGGCGGAGGAGACGCTGGCTGTCGCCGAGACGGAGGCCGACCTGATCGTCATCTCCACGCACGGCCGCAGCGGCATTGCCCGCTGGTGGCTGGGCAGCGTCGCCGACAAGATCGTCCGCGGCTCGCCCTGCCCGACGCTGGTCATCGGCCCCAACGTCGCCGTGGAGCTGGCGCCCTACAGCCTGAAGCGCATCCTCGTGCCGCTGGACGGCACGGAGCTGGCAGAGCAGGCGCTGCCCCTGGCGACCTGGATCGCCGGCCTCTGCGATGCGGAGATCGACCTCGTCCGAGCGATATCGCTGATGCCGGTGACGTACGACCCGGGCATCGGCCTCTACCCCGTAGACCTCCTGACGACGATGGAGGAATCGGCGCGCGCCTATCTGACGCGCATGGCCGCTCGCCTGCACGCGCGCAAGGTGAGCACCTCGCTCCTCATCGGCAGCGCCGGCGAGCGCATCCTCCAGTACATGAAGGAGAGCCCGGCGAGCCTCGTCGTCATCGCCACGCGCGGCCGCTCCGGCCTGGCGCGGGCGACGCTGGGCAGCGTCGCCGACCGGCTGCTGCACGGGCCGGCGCCGGTGCTCATCTTCCGCGCCGAGGAGGCGGCTAAGAGCCGGCTGCTCGCCGCCGCAAAGGGCGCAGGCTAAGCGGAGACCAGCCCGCCTCGCGGATCGAGAGCGAGGCCATCCACCACAGGCTCGCGAAGGCGACCGGCGTCAGCGAGTAGAACGCCTCGCCGTACCAGTCGATGAAGTGGCGGTCCGGCTGCAACAGCGCGGCCGTCGACTGGCTCGTCGCGACGTACAGCGCAAGCAGCACGACCCACGTCTCCACGCGCTGGCCGCGGCTCATCTGAGCGGCGCGCAGCACGAGCAGCACGGCGGCCACGGCGAGCAGGACCCAGTCGTACCAGACGGAGTGGTTGCTGACTAGGAGCATCGCGACGATGGACGCAGCGGCGCCGAGGTGGAAGTCGCCGCCGCGCCAGACAATGAGCAGGGGCAGCAGGGAGGCGGCGATGAGGCCGTAGTAGACGGGCTGGTCGACCGGCCCGCTCGTGAGCTTGAAGAGGAAGCCGTTCCAGCTGAACATGTGCGGCGCTTCCTGGAGGTTGAAGTCGGCCACGTCGCGAACGAAGCCGAGGTAGGTGGGCAGGGTATCGATGCCGGCTGCGAGGAACGGCAGGAAGAGGATGAGGGAAGAGGCGATGGCCAGGGCGGCGAAGGCGCGGCGCTCGCCGCGGACGAGAAGAAAGAGCGCCGGCAGGACGGCCCACATCGGCTTGAGGGCGAGGAAGGAGAGGCAGAGCCCGGCGGCGACCGGCCTGCCGGCTCGCAGCAGGAGCAAGCCCGCCAGCAGCGCGAGGGCGTAGAAGATCGCCAGGTGGCCCATGATCAGCGTCTCGTACACCGGCTTGAAGGCCAGGACGCCGACCAGCAGCACGGGCATCTCGCTCACGCCGCGGCCGGCGCGCCAGGCGATCGACACGAAGGCGCCGAGCGCGCCGAGGCTGAGGAGCGAGAAGAGCCAGTAGGCCTTCCGGAACGACAGGAGCGCCAGCGGCGCCTGGAGGAAGGCGATGGCCGGCGGGCCGAAGTAGCTGCCCCGGACGATGGCCTTCGCCTTCGTGTAGTCGTCCACGCCAGGCTGCGAGTAGAGAGGGTCTGTGGGCCAGAAAATCTCGCTGCAGTCCGGGTAGTGGCTCGGCGAGCAATCCGGATAGAGCAGGCCGGCGTCGCCGTGGAGGACCATCTCGGCCGCACCGTAGAAGTAGTTGAAGTCGAGGCGCTGGTCGTAGCGCAGGTCAGGGATCAGGCGCAGTTCCGACTGCGTCTCGTTCGCGTAGCGCAGGCCGTTGTAGGCGAAGAGGACGAGCGCGGCGAGGGCGAAGACGCCCGCCGCGGCGGGCCAGGCTCGGGGAGCGAGAGAGGCTTTCGAGGGCGCGCTCTCTACGCCAGCTCGCGTCATCGCGTAAGTCTAGCCCGCGGCGGCGCGAAAGCGCGAGGCCATCGCTTCCCCTCGGTAGGATGTGCTATCCTTCCTGGGCAACCCATTAGCCGAAGCCACGCCGGACGGAACTTGAAGGCGGACTACGACTAGAGCAAAACAGGAGGCTTTCAAGTGCCGTTCACAGACAAGAACCTTACCTGCGCCGACTGCGGCCAGCAGTTCGTGTTCAGCGCCGAGGACCAGGAGTTCTACGCATCGCGTGGGTTCAGCGAGCCCAAGCGCTGCCGCAACTGCCGCTCCGCCCGGCGCAGCGAGCGCGAAGGCGAAGCCGGCGGCGGCGGTTTCGGCCGCGGGCCACGGCCGGAGCGCGAGATGTTCGACGTGGTCTGCAGCAACTGCGGCCAGCCAACGAAGGTGCCCTTCCAGCCGCGCGGCGACCGCCCGGTCTACTGTCGCGACTGCTACGACCGCATCGGCCGGCCGAGCGCCGGCGGCGGCCGGGGCACGTTTCGCGGCGCCCGCTGAGCCTGCCGGCTTCGATTGACGGGCTCGGCCGGCGAGTGCTATATTCGAGCCCAATCTGAGCGGTAAGAAAGACTAGACAATCAGGGTCCACGCGCGATAGCCCGAGAACTCCGGATCAACGAGCGTATAAGGGCGAGGGAAGTCCTCGTCATCGGCGCGTCAGGGGAGCGTCTGGGCGTCCTGTCCCTTCCCCAGGCCCTGGACGCGGCCCGCGAGGCGGACCTCGACCTCGTCGAAGTCGCGCCGCAGGCCGCGCCGCCGGTCTGTCGCCTCTTAGACTACGGCAAGTTCAAGTACGAGCAGGCGAAGAAGGAGCGCGAGTCGCGCAAGGGGCAGCACGCCTCCGTCTTGCGCGAGATCAGGATGAGGCCGAAGATCGACTCGCACGACCTGGAGATGAAGGCGCGCAACGCCGAGAAGTTCCTCAAGGGCGGCGACAAGGTGAAGGTGACGGTGATGTTCCGCGGCCGCGAGATGGCGCACCCGGAGATCGGCCGCGCGATTCTCGACCAGGTGGCGGAGCAGCTGAAGGACGTTTCCGTCATCGAGAAGCCGGCGAGCATGGAGGGCCGCTTCCTTTCGGCGATTCTGGCGCCCGGCCACATCAAGGCGAAGGAGACGGCAGCCGCCAGCCTGCCGGCCAGCCAGGAAGGCGCGGAATCGTAACGATGCCGAAGCTGAAGACGCACAAGGGCGCCAAGCGCCGCCTCCACATCACGGCCACCGGCAAGGTGATGCACCGCAAGGGGCACATCAGCCACCTGCGCGACCGTAAGTCGGCGCGGGCAAAGCGCCAGATCAGCGAGAAGCAGATGGCGTCGCCGCCCATGCAACGCGTGGCGCGCCGGCTGCTGCCCTACGGGCTCCGCTGACAGGGGCATAGGGCATAAGGACGAGATATGAGCCGCGTGAAAAGGGGCGTCGTCGGGCGGCGCCGGCACAAGAAGATAATCGCCCTGGCGAGCGGCCACAAGGGGCAGCGCCACCGCCTCTTCCGCCGCGCCAACGAGTCCGTCCTGCACGCCCTGGACTACGCGACGCGCGACCGCCGCGACCGCAAGGGCCAGTTCCGCCGCCTCTGGATTACGCGCATCAACGCCGCCGTGCGGGCGCACGGCCTCTCCTACAGCCAGTTCATCCACGGCCTCGCCCGGGCCGGTGTGACCATCGACCGTAAGGTGATGGCCGACCTCGCCGTGCGCGACGCCGCCGCCTTCGCGGCCATCGCCCAGACCGCGAAAGCAGCCCTGGCCTGACACCCCAGACGAAGATACGACGAAGGGCCAGGCATAAGCCTGGCCCTTCGTCTTTCGCAGCGCCCGCTACCTGACGATGAAGGCGCCGTTCATTGAGTCCAAGTGGGGGCTGCAGAAGAAGTAGTACGTGCCAGGGCCGGGTGTGGTGAAGCGGTACTCCAGCGTCGCGGCGTCTAGCTCGCCAACGAAGATCTTCTCCGTCATGCCCTGGTCGCGAAAGATCGCTAGGTTATGCCGTTCGCCGGCGAAGACGCCCGTCTCGTCGATGATCAACCTGACGGTCACAGTCGCATTAGCCGGCGCGACGAGCACCAGCTTGTCGAATTTGACCTCTTTCGCCGTAATCTCCAGGGACGCAGACGGGGATGTTGCGGCGGCGGTCGCGGCTATGGCTGTCGCTCGCGCCCCGCCGGCCGCGTTCGCAGCCGCTGTCTGCTCGGCCTGCGCCGTCGCGACGCGCGCGCGGGCGGCGGCGTTTGGGTCGGATGGATCAGCGCCGCCCGACGAGGTCTCGCCTCCACCTCCGCCGCCGCAGGCGACGGCCAGCGCCAGCAGCGCGACGGCAAGGCCCGTGAGGGCGGCTATCGATGCGAGGTTCTTCATGGTCTCTCTCCCTTCTTTGCGCCGCCTACTTCGGCGGCTCCAGCACCAGCCGGCCGCCGCCGCCGCCGCGGATGAACGTGTAGGCGATGTCGAAGCCATCTGACGTCCTGACGTAAACCGGTGGCGGTTCCATGCTCGCAGATTATACGCAGACGAAGGCCGGGCATGAGCCCGGCCTTCGTCCTTCGCCGCTCCCGCAGAGGGGCTAGTTGCCGCGCAGGTCGAAGACCTGGACGCTTTCGCCGGCCTGAGCCGCCTGCAACGTGTAGCTCATGAGCTCGGAGAACGAAGCGTCGTTCACGCCGCTCGCATCGATGATCTCGAACCGCCCGACTGGCTGACCGGCCTGGCTGGCTGCCATCCCGAAGGCGGCGACAAGCCGCGCTTCCTCAGGCGAGTCGACGATGTAGTAGGTATGGGTGGCGGGAGCGACCGGCTGCACGGAGGCTGCCGGGACGGTCTTCGCGCCGCCGCCGGAGTCGCTAACCTGCCAGGCGCCGACGCCGATGGCAGCGCTGAGCGCGAGGGCGGCGCCGGCGATGGCGACGACGTACTGCGTCTTTATTCGCTTCCAGGTGCCGATAGTTGTTGCGCCGATTGTGAGATTCATTTCCTCTTCCTTTCTTGTGTTGTATTCTGAGTTGATAAGATGCGACTTGGCTTCCGTTTTGTGAGCAGGCTTAGCGCCTGATTTACTGCGTCATCCTCTTTCCTCCCTTACTCTGCGAGAGCTGCTTCCGTTGTCAGTAGTCTCTCTCAGGCGAGAAAGGGCGCCATCATCCGAATCGGTGATTCTGCGGATAACAAGAAGGCGCCTTTCGGCGCCTCTTGTTGCCCTGGATGTAGCAAGAGCTAGTCAGTCATAGCAAGAGATTGTTATCGGGTTGTTAGTCAGGCGCCGCCCTCCGGGCTGCGCATCGCTCTCGCGCTG
>Ga0209108_10001832_pt1 | contig 12299 bp, 14 predicted proteins | sample Rifsed10ft1_FD_184003 | JGI IMG/M metagenome (GOLD analysis project Ga0209108, IMG submission 184003) | Soil microbial communities from Rifle, Colorado, USA - sediment 10ft 1 (version 2) | ecosystem: Environmental > Terrestrial > Deep subsurface > Rock core/Sediment | place: Rifle, Colorado...
TGCTGCCCTGCTACCGCTGGCATTCGCTGTGGGGCTGGCCTACGGCTACCTGCTCTGGGGACGGGCCGAGCCAGATGTCGATGCTGCGGCAAATGGCCAGGGCGGGTTCTCGCTCGCCGGCCGGATCGAAGTCGACCCGGGAGACGACCCTGCCATCGGGCCGCCCGATGCACCGGTCACGATCGTCGAGTTCAGCGATTTCAACTGCCCTTTCTGCCGGCAATGGCACCAGGAAGTCTTCGAGGAGCTGTTGGCCGCTTATCCGGCGCAGGTCCGGTTCGTTTACAAGGACTTCCCGATCGTCGGCGAAGGAACCCCCGGATTTGCGGCCGCCGAGGCGGCCAATTGCGCTGGCGAACAGGGGGCGTACTGGGAATTCCACGACGCCCTTTTCTCCGCCGACTATCCGCTTAACCGAAGCGGTTTTGAGGCTGCAGCCCGCCAGCTCGAACTTGATATCCCTGCGTTGATGGAATGCTTCGAGAGCGGTCGCCAGACGGCCGAGGTCGACGCGGACTTTCGCGATGGGGCCGACCTGGGAGTCACCGGCACTCCGACCTTCTTTATCAATGGCATCCCGCTCATCGGCGCCCAGCCGCTGCTTCGGTTCGTTGAGCTGATCAACTCCGAGCTGGGCAGATGAACACACACAGTTAACACATCGAATTCATTTACGATTAATTTCGCGATGGTAGAACCTCGCAAATTGTGCGGGTTTGACAGGAGGCGCTCATGAGCGACAGAAAATTCTCGGTTGGGGTCGTGATCCTATTGGTCATACTCGGCGTGGGGATCGCAGCCGGCTCCATGGTCTCCGGGGTTTTCCTCGGCTATCAGTGGGGAAGGTCGGCAGGCAGATCAGAGCCTCTGGCGCGGGCACCTCGATTCATGCCACGCGGCGCCGAGCCGTTTATGGACGACCTGCTCCCGCAGTTCGTCCCTCCCCAGGCCAGAGGCGCGGACCGCCCGTTCCTGGGCGTCAGCTTCCAAGTGGTGACGAAGGAACTCGCCGAGCAAGAAGGCTTGGATGCCGACCAAGGCGCGTGGGTTACCCAGGTCGTGCCTGGCAGCCCTGCCGATGAGGCGGGATTGCAGGAAGGCGACCTCATCCAGCAGGTAGATGACCAGCCAGTCGATGACAAACACTCCTTGCCGGACCTGATCACCGCCCACCACGCCGGAGACACGATCGAGCTCTTGGTTCTACGCGGTCAGAGAGAGCTCCGAGTGCAGGTTGAGCTCGGTTCCCGGCCGAGTGGCTTCATCCAGGAAGGGCTGACCCCAGGGGAAGATTTCCCACGCTTCCACTTCCAGTTTCACTGCTTCCCAGAACCGTGCCCCCAGTTTGAGGATCGACCGTAGGTAGCGCCCAAGTCGATCCCCCCAGCCAGGCCGGCTCTCCAAGCGTCGTCTCGGGCTACGCCGCGCTGGCTGCCGGGACTCTCAGCCTGGGGCTCTCCGCCATCCTCGTCCGATCGGCCGGCGCCCCGGGAGTGGTCAGCAGCTTCTATCGGATGCTGATCGCGACGGTGCTGCTTGCACTCCCGTTCTACCGACGGATTCAGACCACAAACCCTCCGTCCCGCCGGGCGATCGGGATCGCGATTCTGGGTGGCACTCTCTTCGCCGCGGACCTCGCCACCTGGGCGACCGGAGTTACCCTCAGCGGGGCGACCGTCCCTACCCTGCTTGCCAACACGGCCCCGGTCTGGGTGGGCATCGGGACCTTGATCATCTTTCGCAGCAGATTGCGGACCGCCTTCTGGCTGGGTACGCTGTTGGCTCTGCTGGGGGCCGGCCTGGTGCTGGGCATTGAAACCAACGCTGAGCTTACCGGCTCGATTTTGGGTCTGGTGGCCGGTGTCTTCTACGGCGGCTATTTCCTCGTCACGCAGAGGGGCCGAGACCTTTTGGACTCCCTAACCTACTTCTGGCTGGCCTCGGCCAGTTCTGCGGTGGTCCTGCTGCTGCTCGCCGCCGGATTTCAGCTCCCGCTCACCGGCTACCCGGCAACCTCCTACCTCAACTTCCTGGCGATGGGGGTCGTCACCCAGGTATTTGGCTATCTGGCGGTCAGCTACGCCCTCGGTCGTTTTCCGGCTTCGATCGTCGCTCCCACCCTGTTAGGGCAACCGGTGATTACGGCGCTGCTCGCGGTCCCTCTCCTTGGAGAGACGCTGGCTCCGGCACAGCTCCTGGGAGGGGCCGCGGTGCTTGCCGGAGTGGTGATCGTTCACCGCGGCCAGCCAAACTAGGCTCCCCAACCTCCTCCGGGATTCCGCAGGCCGGGGACGCAGGTATACTTCCAGAAAGCGGCAGCATTCGGCTTGTTTGTTAGCCTGAGGCCGGATCCCCGCGGCCTCGACATTCTCCGGACGGAGGTCGATCCCATGCCAGAAAAACCCAAGGGCGACGGTGCGTTCAAGCTCACCTATGCCACGATGTTCGATCCTCCGGAAGAGCTTCACACCCGCTTCGAGACTGCCCTCAAAGAGCAAAAGGCCGCGCTTGGGCGTGAGTATGGGATGCTCATTGGCGGCGACGAGGCCCACAGCTCGGAGCAATTTGAGGACCGATCCCCGATCAACCAGGAATGGATGCTGGGTACGTTTCAAAAGGGCGGTGAGGCCGAGGCGACTCGGGCGCTGGAAGCCGCCCGTCAAGCTACTCATACCTGGTCGCGCACCCCGTGGAGGGAGCGAGTCGCTGCCCTGCGCAGGGTGGCCGATCGGATCGACGAACGGGTGTACGAGCTGGGAGCCGCCACAGCTCTAGAGGTCGGCAAAAATCGGATGGAGGCCGTAGCCGACGTCGCCGAGGCGGCGGCCCTGATCCGCTATGCCTGTGATCAGATGGAGGCCAATGACGGCTTCGTCGTGCAGATGGGGCAAGATCCACTAAAGGGTTTCTCAGCCCACAACCTCTCGCTCCTGCGGCCGTACGGAGTCTGGGTTGTGATCAGCCCGTTCAATTTCCCGGCTGCCCTGACCGGCGGGCCGGTCGGGGCGGCGCTGGTTGCCGGGAACTGCGTGGTGATGAAGCCGGCGACCGATACCCCCTGGACGGTCCGGCTGCTGGCCGAGTGTTTTCATCAGGGCGGGCTGCCCAAGGGCGCAGTGAACTACGTGACCGGCCCGGGAGGAACGCTCGGGGAGGCATTGATCAAGAGCCCCCAGGTGGATGGCATCACATTCACCGGTTCCTTCAGCGTTGGCATTCACATCTATCGGAGATTCGCCCACGGCAAGTACCCCCGACCGAGCATTCTCGAGATGGGCGGCAAGAACCCCTCACTCGTCTCGCGCCATGCAGATCTGGAGCGGGCGGTCTCCGGTATCTTGCGTTCAGCCTTCGGTCTCCAGGGTCAGAAGTGTTCAGCCAATTCCAGGGTGTACGTCGAGCAGCCCGTCTACGATCAGTTTGTCAGCAGATTCGTGGAGGCCGCTCAGGCGATCAAGGTAGGCGACCCTACCGACCGGTCCGTGTTCATGGGCCCGGTGATCAACCGCAAAGCTTACGAGGATTTCAAAGAGTATAACGAAGAGCTTTCCGAGGGCGGTCAGTTCTTGAGCGGTGGCCATGTGCTTACCGAAGGCGAGCTTGGGAAGGGGTTCTTCTGTCAGCCTACGATCGTCTCCGAAGTGGAACCCAGCCATCGGCTGTGGAAGCACGAGATGTTCCTGCCGATCACGATGGTTCACCCCATCGAGACCCTCGAGCAGGGGATGCAGTTGGCCAACGATGTGAGCTACGGGTTGACCGCCGGGTTCTACGGCAGCGAAAAAGAGGCCGAGTGGTTCTTCGACCACATCGAGGCCGGCGTGACCTACGCCAATCGGCCGCAGGGCGCGACCACCGGCGCCTGGCCGGGCTTCCAGCCCTTTGGAGGCTGGAAGGGGTCGGGCTCTACCGGCAAGAATGCCGGCGGGGTCCACTACCTCCAGCTCTACATGCACGAGCAGATCCACACCCTGGTCAAGTAGCCTCGATCAGCCCGCGCTCCGCTCGCCATACGATGATCCGGTGACAGAGAAACTAGCGCCGTCGGGAGCGTTCTCTAGGCTGTTCATCTCTCCTGATGAAAGGCGGCTCCGCACCGGCTGGCGACTGCTGGGTCACACCGCCTTGCTGGTGGGATTCGGGGTGCTGTTCTCGGTCGCGCTGGCGATCCCGCTGGCAGTGTTCCAATTCGTCGGCGGTCAGAATCTCGCCGATGCAGTGCTGGCGCTCAGCACGGTGGTCTCGCTGCCGGCGGTCACGCTTGCGACCTGGATTGCCCGAAGGGGTCTGGACCGGCGCTCCTTCCGGTCGCTCGGCTTTGACCGAGCGGCGGGTTGGCGGCGTGATCTGCTGGCAGGTTTCGCCATTCCGATCCCCTTATTCGGTCTGATCTACCTCGTCGAGCTGGGAGCAGGGTGGCTCGACTTTCAGAGTTGGGGCTGGACGGAGGGCGGCGTGCTGGCCACTGCGGCCGGGGTCTTGCTCATGTTGGTCGCGTTCGTGGCGGTCGGTTTCTATGAAGAGCTGCTGTTCCGCGGCTACTATTTGCAGAATCTCAAAGACGGCACCAACCAGGTGATTGCGGTGTTCGCGACCTCGGCTGCCTTTGGATTGGCACACCTCGGCAACCTGAATGCTTCCTGGACCTCCACCCTCGGCATCTTCGCCGCCGGACTCTTCTTAGCCTACGCCTGGTTACGGACCCGGGCTCTCTGGCTCCCGATCGGTATCCATATCGGCTGGAATTTCCTGCAAGGTCCGGTTTTCGGGTTCGAAGTCAGCGGCAATCCGACCCCCTCCCTTGTCAGGCATGTCGTGAATGGGCCTGAGCTGATCACCGGCGGCGCCTTTGGGCCGGAAGCCGGGTTGATCGTCTTGCCCGCGATGGCCGTCGGGGCTGGCTTGATCTGGTGGTACACCCGCCAGCGAGCGCCCTCCGCGGGCCTGCCATCCGCCGGCGCGCAGGGTTGATCGCAGGCCGCCTCCCCCGCGGCTAGCCCTGCTCGCTTCCCACCCCCGCAAATCTGGCGCCTTGACTCTATAGCACAAGTGTTCTATACTGCCGAGACCGAACAAACGTGCTAAGGGAGGTGCGCTATGTCGGTCTATGCAGAGCAGTTAAGGCAAGTCGGAGGGAGGGCGGGCAGAGCCCGGCCGTGGATCGGTCTGCTGCGCAGCGAGCGGGATCGGGTATTCACCTTGATCATGCTTGGGGCGCTGGTTACCTTCGAGCTCTTCAACTTCAGCACCACCGAGTTCGCACTCAAGGACTTGCTGGGCGGCCTGCGGTTGGGTACCGCCCAGTGGGCGACAATTCTCGCCTTCGCCTTCAGCGCGGTCGATTTCGCCGGAGTGGCCTGGTTGTTCACTCCAAAGCAGGGTGCCCGGATTGAAGCCTGGTACCTGGTCGGCGCCTGGCTGCTGGCCGCCACGATGAATGCGATCTTGACCTGGTGGTCGGTCTCGCTGGCTCTGCTGCAGCACGAATCGCTGGGGAATGAAATCATCGCCCGCGAAACGCTACTCTCCAGCGCGCCGGTCTTTGTGGCCGGGTTGATCTGGTTGCTGAGGGTGTTGCTGATCGGCAGTTTTACCTTGGCCACTCGCCGGCCCGTGGGGGCTGAAATACTCTCGCCGGTCGCAGCAGGTCCAGCTGCCCCGAGCCCATCCGCTGGCAGGTCGGCCAGGCGAACCCTGATCGTCCGGCCGATCCGCCAGCGTTAGGCCCGGCATGCGGGCCACGCGGGCGATAGTCTGGCTGCCAGTCGTCCTGGCAGCCAGCTTTCCTATCGGGGTGCTGACCGCCTGGGCGGCCGTGCTGCCCGGCCGGGGCATGCCGTCACGGGAGGTTTCCCAGCCGAGCGTGCCCCGGGTTCCGGCAAGTACGACGACAATCTCTCCGGCGTTCACTCCGGAGGTGCAGCACTGGGACTCGAACATCGTTCGTTGGGCAGGCGAATATGATCTGCCTGCGGACTTGATCGCGACCGTGATGCAGATCGAGTCCTGCGGCCACCCTGAAGTCGAATCGACCGCCGGGGCAATCGGCCTCTTCCAGGTCATGCCATTCCATTTTGGCGCGGGTGAGGATCCACGGCTGCCAGAAGTCAACGCCGCCAGAGGATTGAGCTACCTGGCCCGGGGCTTTGAATTGGCCAGCGGCGAGCTCGGCCTGACTCTGGCCGGTTACAACGGCGGTCATGGGATGATCACCCGACCCGCAGCGGTCTGGCCATTCGAAACCCAGCGCTACGTGAGTTGGGGCAACCGGATTCTGGAGGATATAGGAACGGGCTTAATCCCCAGCCCCGGCCTCGCGGCCTGGCTGGAGGCCGGTGGGGCAAGCCTATGTCGGCGGGCGGCCGCCGCCCTCGGGATCGATTAGTTCGCGGGAGTGCTGCTCAGGATGCGGTGTTCGGATGCGGTGTTCGGAGGGATGTCCGCCCTCAGGCCGTCCTGAGCAAAGGCTCGGTAGAATTCTCTCCGACCCGCGGCAGCCAGACCGAGAAGGTGGTCCCCTTCCCCACTTCCGAGGCGACCTCGATCCGGCCATTGTGACTGCGGGTGATCCAATAGGCAATCGAGAGCCCGAGTCCGGCGCCCCCAAGGTCGCTGCGTTTACGAGCCGGGTCGATCCGATAGAAGCGCTCGAAGATGTGGGGCAGCTCCTCCTGGGGCATTCCGCGTCCGGTGTCTGACACCGTCAGGCGGGCCCAACCCTCGACACAAGCCAGCGAGAGCGTCACCACCCCGCCGGATCCAGAGTGCTCCAACGCATTGGCCACCAGATTGAGAAAGACCTGCTTCAATCGGTCCTTGTCTCCCCGGACCTGGACCTGCTCCTCTCTCCCGATCTCGACCCGCACTCCATTCAAAGCCAAGACCTTGGCTTGCTTGAAGACTTCCAACATCAGGGTATCGAGCTCGATCGGTTCCATCGCCAGCGGCAGGCGACCCGATTCGGCCTGAGCCAACAGCAGCAGATCGTTAACCATCCGCGACATGCGATCGACTTCGGCCTTGATGGCCTCCAGCGACTCGGGATCGGCGGTCTTCATCCGCCGGATCAGATCGACGTTCCCTCGAATCGTGGTGAGCGGGGTGCGCAGCTCATGCGAAACATCTGCCAGGAAGCGCCGTTGGGTCTCGAACAACCCCTCTAGCCGCTCCAGGGTCTCGTTGAATGCCAGGCTCAACCGGCCGACCTCGCCGCGGGGTGGGCCGGCCATCTCGATTCGCCGAGAGAGATCGTCGGCCCGAGTGATCTGCACCGCCGTTTCGGTAACTCGATCCAGCGGTCGAAGCGCGGCGCCGGCGGTAGACCAGCCCACCAGACCCGCCAGAGCCACCGCCACAATCGCTCCCGCCACCATCAGCATGAGTAGATTGCTCAATGCCTGGCTCACCGTCGCCAGGGAACTGGCCAGCTGCAGGTAGCCGACGATCCGGTTTTCCGGCTGGGCAATCAGCGGGTAGGTCAGCACACGGTACTCGAGTTCACCCAGCATGACATTCCGGTACCGGGCTGTGGTCAATCCGGGGGCCAACTCGTCCAGCGGCAGGTCCTCCAATCCGGGAGCCTGGACGGCAAGCACTCCATCGGACTGCCAGACCTGAACTTGCGCCTCGGCGGTGAGATTCAATGCCAGCGAGGGGAATGCGATCACACCGTCAACCGTCCGCATCGCGGCGCTCCGGATATCGGAGGCGGTTGAGATCAACGAATCGTCGAGCTGCTTGGTCAGCAAGAAGGACAGCAACAGGTAGACCACGGTCCCGAACAGGACCAGCACTCCCGCCAGTAATCCGCTGTACCACAAGGTCAAGCGCGCCCGCAGGGTCACGATTCCTCCCGCATCACGTAGCCCACGCCGCGGACGGTGTGAATCAGCCGCGGTTCAGAGGCGGCCTCGGTCTTCTGCCGCAGGTACCGTACGTAGACCTCGATGATGTTGCTCTCGCCGCCGAAGTCGTATCCCCATACCCGGTCGTAGATTTGGTCACGGGTCAAGACCTGCCGTGGATGGCGCAGGAAGAGCTCCAGCAACTCGTATTCTTTCGCAGTGAGGGTGATCTCGCGGCTCCCGCGGAAGGCCTGATGGGTGCCGGTGTCCAAGTGCAGATCGGCGAAGGAAATTAGCTCCGGCGCTTCTTCCGGTTTTGCCCGCCGGAGCAGAGCCCGGACCCGCGCCAGCAGCTCTTCGAGGTCGAATGGCTTGACCAGATAGTCGTCGGCCCCGGCGTCGAGACCCTCCACCCGGTCGGCTACTGCGTCTTTGGCGGTGAGCATCAGGATCGGAACCGGGCCGCCCGAGCGCAGCCTGCGACACACTTCCAGCCCATCCAGGCCGGGCAACATCCAATCCAGTATGACCAGATCGGGCGGGCGCTCGCGCGCCTTCAGCAGGCCTTCCGGACCGGCCGCCGCGGTGTCTACCGAGTATCCCTCATAGGCCAGCCCGCGCCGGAGCACCTGAAGGATGCTGGCGTCATCCTCGATTACCAAGATGTGCTCACGCATCCCAACCATAGCGTGGGACTAGGCGGCGGCCAGCCGCGATTGATTGGCGAGGCTTCTGGAAGTCTTGGGGATTCAGGACACTTCGACCGTAGCTCCGGCTGCTTCCAGTTTTGATTTGGCATCCTGGGCCGCCTCTTTGCTTGCACCCTCCAGGATCTTGGCCCCGGCTGTCTCTGCCAGGTCTTTGGCGTCCTTGAGACCCAAGGTCGTAACCTGGCGGATCGCCTTGATGACGTCGATCTTCTTCGGGCCGACGTCTTTCAAGACCACCAGGAATTCGGTCTGCTCCTCGGCCGGCTCGGCTTCGGCAGCCGCGGCCATCGCCGGAGCGGCCATCGCCATGGGTGCCGCCGCCGAGACGCCCCACTCCTCCTCAAGCATCTTGGTCAATTCCGCCGCCTCCAGAACGGTCAGATTCCCAAGTTGGTCGGCGATTTTTTTCAGATCAGTCATTGTTGCGTTCTCCTTCGTAGGTTTTGTTTGTATCGGTTCGGCCGGCGGACTTCTCCGCTCAGGCGGCCTCCGTACTCGTGGTCTGGGAGTAGGCGTGGATTACCCCGACCAATCCTCTCAAGGCCGCCGCTAACGCCCCGGCCGCCTGGCTGGCAGGCGTGGTCAGCAGCCCGAGCAATTGGGCCCGGACCACCGGCAGCGGCGGAAGCTCAGCCAACCGCACCACCTGCGCACTATCGTACAAGCTCCCTTCGATGAGCCCGGCCTTGATCAGCATCCCCGGGTTCTCTCGGCTGAGATCCACAATCAGCTTGGCCACGACCGGCACTTCCTCGACCGCAAAGCCGACGGCCGTAGTGCCATGCATCAACGATTCCGGGAAGGGCAGCTTGAGCTCTTTGAACGCCAATCTCATCAAGGTGTTCTTGACAACGTGGAACTCGCCCCCGAGCTCTCGGATCTGGTTGCGCAGCCCTTCCAACTGCTTCACGGAGAGGCCGGAATAGGAGGTCAGGATCATCCCCTTCGACCGGCTGGCCAACTCCTGATACTGGGCCACGAGGGTTTCTTTGTGCGCCTTTGTGATCGCCAATCGCTACTCCTTTCACTCGAACGAAAAAGCCTTTGCCGTCGCAGGTCGCTCTGGCAAAGGCTCGCCTCTCCGATCAGATCGGAGATCGTCCTTCACCTCGGCAGGAGATTAAGCTCCAAGCAACGGAACGCCTGCTGTCTCGGGTGAATCAACTTGACTGATTCGCTCCGCCTTCGACCCCGTACTTCAGTCGGCCGGATCGGCGGCGCACATAGTTCCTGGCGTGCTCCTAGCTACATCGCTTGTGCCGCAGCTGGATCGACTTTCACTCCCGGGCCCATGGTGCTGGCGACCACGATCTTGCGAATGTAGTTGCCTTTGGCCGAGGCCGGGCGGGCCCGTTTTACGACGTCCATCAACGCCGCCATGTTGTCGTAGAGCATCTCGGTCCCGAAGGAGGCCTTTCCAATCGGAACGTGCAGGTTGGCGGTCTTGTCCAACCTGAATTCTACCCTGCCGGCCTTGAGTTCCTTAATCACCCGCGGCAGATCCTGGCCGGGGACAACTGTTCCGGCTTTGGGATTCGGCATCAGGCCCCGCGGCCCCAGAATCTTGCCCAGCCGACCGGCTTTACCCATCATCGAGGGGGTGGCGACGGTCGCATCGAAGTCGGTCCAGCCCTTTTGGATCCGATCGATGATCTCGTCATCCGCGATGAAATCCGCGCCGGCTTGCTGCGCCAGTCGCGCATCGTCGCCTTCCGCGAAGGCGACCACCCGGACCGATTTTCCAAGCCCATGCGGGAACTGAACCATCTCTCGAATTTGCTGCTCCGCGTGGCGCGGGTCAACCCCCAGCCGAAGATGGATTTCGATGGTTCCGTCGAACTTGGAGAAGGAGGTCTCCTTGGCCAACTCTAGCGCCCGGCGCGGCTCGTAGAGCTCTTGGGGGACGATCTTCTCCTGCGCCGCCCGGTATTGCTTCCCATGTTTAGCCATTGATTGCTACTCCGTAACCTCAATCCCCATATTGCGGGCGGTACCTTCAATCTGCCGCATCGCCCCCTCCAGATCAATTGCATTCAGGTCCTTTAGTTTGACCTCTGCGATTTCCCGAATCTGATCGCGGGTGACGGTTCCCACCTTAAGCCGGTTGGGCTCGCCGGATCCTTTCTCGACTCCCGCGGCCTTGCGCAGCAGGACCGCCGCGGGCGGAGTCTTCAAGATGAAGCTGAAGCTGCCGTCCACATAGATCGTGATCTCGGCCGGAACGATTTCACCGGTCTGGCTTACCGTCCGAGCGTTGTATTCCTTGCAGAAGGCCATCAGATTGATGCCGTGGGGTGCGAGCACCGTCCCGATCGGCGGGGCCGGGGTGGCTCGGCCGGCCGTAATCTGCAGCTTCACAACGGTCTTGATTTTCTTGGCCACTGGCTCGCTCTGCTCCTAGTTCTTCAGCTCAGGCCTTCTCGACCTGCAAGAAGTCCAGCTCGACCGGAGTCTCCCGCCCGAAGAAGGAGACCATCACTCGTACCTTGGCACGATCCATGTCGATGTCATCCACCGTGCCGATGAAGTCGTTGAATGGACCGTCAATGATTCGGACCTTCTGACCGGTCTTGTAGGTCACCTTAATGCGGGGGGCCTCCGCTTCCATCCTGCGGATGATCTGGGAGACTTCCTCCGGCCGGAGCGCGGTGGGTTCGTTGCCCATCCCGACAAACCCGGTGACCCCCGGCGTATTGCGCACCACGTACCAGGAGTCCTCATTCATGATCATTTGCACCAGGATGTAACCTGGAAAGACCCTGCGCTCGACCGTCCGGCGCTTACCCTCCCGGACCTCCATCTCCTCTTCGGTCGGGACGACGACATCAAAGATCTTGTCCTTCATGTTCATCGTCTCGATCCGCTGCTCGAGATTGTGCCGAACCTTATTCTCATAGCCCGAATAGCAGTGGACCACGTACCACAGCCGTCCGTCATCCGGCTCAGCCAGGCTGACTTCGGCGAGGGCCTCGATCGGCTCGGCCCCTTTCTGAGCGCCGTCCACCCCAGTTTCGGTGTGCTCTGCCGCCTTGAGCGGTTCAGCGACCGGCTCCGGCGACTCGTCAACCGCGTCTGAATCGGGCGGGGTCGCCGGCTCGGCCGCGACGTCCGCTCCCGGGGGAGCCTCCTGCTCCAGCGAATCGGCTTCGACGGGAGCGGCAGGGTAGCCCTCGCCCATGGCTTCGACCGGAGCGGCCGGATATCCCTCGCTCATGGCTTCGTCCGCGGCCTGGTCGGCCTCGACCTGAAGCTCTTCCTCCGCAGAATCAGCCTCCACCTCTTGGCGCAGTTCCAGCTCGTCTGCCTCGGAGGCAGCTGTTTCTATCGCTTCAGCCGCTTCGGCGCTCGCTCCGCCTGTCACCTGCGGCTCCTGCTCGTTCTCTTCTTCCACTATCCCGATCCCCTCATCCCAGGGCGATGATGAAGCCGATCACCCGGGCAAACAAGAAATCCAGGAAACCAAGCAAGGCACTCGACACGATCACTACTGCCAGTACCAGCAAAGTCAGTTGAACCGCCTCCTGCCGACTCGGCCAGGTCACCTTTCTCAACTCTGCAGTGGTTTCCCGCGCTAGTTGGGCGATCGGATTTGACCGCCGGCGGGCGAGTTGTGCCTTTGCCAATCGTATGCTCCTCGGACCATCCCCGACGCCTAACCAACTCGACGTCGTGATCCATCAGGCAGGCCAGGCAGGACTTGAACCCGCAACCCCCGCTTTTGGAGAGCGGTGCTCTACCAATTGAG
>Ga0209108_10001833_pt1 | contig 12295 bp, 11 predicted proteins | sample Rifsed10ft1_FD_184003 | JGI IMG/M metagenome (GOLD analysis project Ga0209108, IMG submission 184003) | Soil microbial communities from Rifle, Colorado, USA - sediment 10ft 1 (version 2) | ecosystem: Environmental > Terrestrial > Deep subsurface > Rock core/Sediment | place: Rifle, Colorado...
CCACTGCAGCCACTGCTGTGCCGGTCTGATGGCAATCCTCTTGGGTCTCGGGGTCATGGACCTTCGCGCGATGGCTGTCGTGGCGGCAGCCATCACCGTCGAACGTCTCGCACCGGCCGGTGAGCGCGTCGCGCGAGCCATCGGGGCCGTCGTCGTCGGGGCAGGGTTGTTTCTGATCGCGCGAGCAGCCGGGCTCGGATGACGCATCCGCATCGTGCACCTGAACTTCGCCCACCCTTCGATCGATTGCGCATCCTCATGCCAGAGCTCGATCCCAAAGTTGTTTCAGCGACCAGGTCCGGCGCTGACGGCCGCATCCAACTCGCACCCGGACGGAAGTCTCGTCCACCCGCCGGGAGGAGTTCACCCGCCGCGCGAATCGACGCCACCGTTTCTCGAACTCCGGTACGTAGCGCAAGACCCATCGCAAGATCGTCGTATGCGACACATCGACCCCGCGCTCGGCCATCATGGCCACCAGGTCTCGATAGCTCCGCCGGTACGTGATGTACCAGCGGACGCGCAGCTTTGCAGCAGGACAGCGGGTCAAGGCCTTTGCAGGGATCGCGCGCAGACTCGGCATGAAGCTGGATCAGTTGGATGCAGCGACGTCTTTGCGAGATCTTGACCTGCCGGGCAATCGACTTGAGGCTCTAAAGGGCGATCGAAAGGGCCAACACAGCATCCGAGTGAATGATCAGTGGCGAATCTGCTTTGAGTGGCCCAAGAACGTAGATGGCCCGGTGAATGTTGAAGTGGTTGACTACCACTAGAGGAGAGCTTTATGACGCGTCATGCAATTCATCCCGGCGAGCATCTCGCCGAGCAGCTCGAGGCACTCAAGATGAGCGCAGCGGAGCTGGCACGTCAGCTCAAGGTGCCGACGAATCGGATCACACATATCCTCAACGGGGAGCGTGCAATCACCGGGGATACGGCGCTGCGTCTGGGACACTTCTTCGGTACGAGCGCCGAGTTCTGGTTGAACCTGCAGAAGATATACGAGCTTCGTGTCGCCGAGCGGGAAAGCGGCGCGGACATCAAAGGACTGCCCCGTCTGCGCGATCGCGCCGCCTAGCGCTCCTTCGAGCGCCTGGTCGAGATCTACTCGATCCACGGACATGTCATCGACCCGGACGGGGCCTGATCGCGTTTGGCCTTAGCCGCGATCGGAAATATGGCCTTGCACGGGCGTACGGTCGGGCCTTGAAGGAAGTGTGAAAAAAGCCCCTCACATGTCGACTTCGGGGCTTCTCGATCGTCCTAGCTGTGTGGCCCGGGCGAACCGGTCGCCCGCTTGCGCGCCACGAATGCAACTTTGGAGGACTCCATGAAGAAATTCTTAGCCGTCTATTTAGGTACGCCCGCTGCGTTCGAGAAATCCGAATGGAGCAAGCTGGATCCAGCCACGCGCAGGGAAAGGGAAGCGGCCGGGATCAAGGCGTGGATGGACTGGGGGACGGCGAACAAAGCGGCCATCGTCGATCAGGGGGCCCCGCTCGGGAAGACCAAACGCACCTCGGCTCAGGGCGTGTCGGACACGAAGAACGCGCTGACCGGATACGCGATCGTCCAGGCGGAGTCTCACGAAGCCGCCGCGAAGTTGTTTCTGAATCACCCGCACTTCACGATCTTTCCCGGCGAAGCGGTCGAGATCATGGAGTGTCTGCCGATTCCGGGTCAGCCGTAGAATCAGGCGCGGGTTTGGGCACCTTGCGCGTTTGACCAGCTCCACTCGCCTGCTGCTCGCGCGGCATCCATCGGTCAGCTGGAATTTGATGATCGGCAAGAATCCGCTTTGGGTCGCAAAACAGCACGGCCATGGCGTGCAAACGATGTTAGAGGTGTACGCCGCGTGGACTCAGGGCGCTACGGAAGCCGATATAGAGGCAATGGCGCTTACTTAAGCGCATAAGAGTGGAATCGACTGACGATGACATCACCATCTCGATAGAGACCAGCGACACCACGACGGCCCTGATGTGTCCGAAGTGCAGCCGGGTCATGATGAAATACAAGCTCACCGGAACGGTGTCCAATCGACTGGACGTCTGCTCGCTCTGCGATGAAGCGTGGCTCGACGGCGGCGAGTGGGAATTGCTCGAGGCGCTGCATCTGAGCCACCTGATGCCCGCGATCTTTACCGATGAATGGCAGCGGCGCATCCGTCGCGAGCTGGTCGAGGGCACATGCCGGCAGGTCCTGGCACGGATGATCGGTGAGGAGGGCGTCAACAAGGTGGAAGAATTCTAAGGAGTGGCTCGCCCGGCACGAGCACAAGCCCGACATCATGGTGTACCTCTACAAGGACTGAATCGCCCGGCAATCGCCGCCTCGGGTTCCGCCGCCCGAAATGGGCGCGCCGCAGGCGCCGGGTTGATGCCGCAAGACGACGCGCCCCATGAAACCTGCAGAGTGGCCCCAGGAAGCGCCGTTCACTTCTTCAGCCGGGTGCTCGAATAGATCTCGCCATCGCGCCCGAAATAGAGGCGCTGCAGATCCCAGGAAATCGTCGAGCGCGTCTCGCTGCCTGTTGTATTGACGTTCGGGCCAAGGTTCACGGGTGCCGACCATGGCTTTTTGGTGCTTGGGCGCCTGGAAACGTAGACGTCGAAGCTGCCGAAGGCTGCGCTACCCTTCGCGTCGGTCGGGCGTGTCGAGCTGAAGACGATTTCGAGTCCGTCTGAGCTCACGTTCGGCATGCGATCGTCGAACTCGGTGTTCAGCTCGTGCACCGGCGTCGGCGGACCAAAGCTGCCGTCGGAGTTGCGCTTGCTCCTGTAGATGTCGTGATTGCCGCTGACGGTGCTGGAGAAGTAGAGGAAGGTTCCTTCCTTTGTATTCACGAGCGACGGGCTGAACTCCGCGCCTGCGCTGCTCGGCCCGGTACCGGTCTCGACGCAACCGAGGTGCCGCGGTTCGCCCCAGCCGGATGCGGCGTTCCGGCGAATGATATAGATGTCGCCCAATCCGGGACCGGCATTGCAAGTGAACGGGCCCGGACGTTCGGACACGAACATCAGGTAGCTGCCGTAAATCGGCGTCGGGCAGAAGTCGGCGGCAGCCGTATTGACCGGGGCGCCGAGATTCTGCGGTTCGCCAAATGGCTCGCTCTTGCTCGCGCGGTCGGCCGCCCAGATGTCATTGCCGCCGAGCGTGCCAGTGCGTGTCGAGGCGATGTACAGGCTCAGGCCATCCCGCGACTCGATCGGGCAGCCATCGGGAAAAGTGCTGTTGACCTCGGTTACCGGGGTCGCGACGCTCCACGCCGACCAGTGCTCATGCGGTGCATGTGCCGTGCCCGCCAATGCCATTGGCACGGCGGCAACCGCGGCCATTGAACAGAATAGTGCCTTCTTTTTCATGTCGTTCTCCGTAATTACTCGACTCGAGGTTTCCCCTCAATCCGGCAAATGCTGCCGGCGCCACGGAGTCACGGTCTTGACGGAAGCCTGATATCACCCTGATATCGATCTGATATCGTTCTCACCCGGGCTTCGCCACACGCGCAAATCCGGGCCTCAGATGAATGCACCGGTCGACATCCGCGCCAACCAGCAGCTCGAGCTGGGCTTTCAGTTCGGCGAACTCTGGATTGACCCGCGCGCGGGCGAGGTGTCCGGTCCCGCCGGGCACGAAAAGCTCGACCCCAAGGTCATGGACGTGCTCGTAATGCTGGCGCAACACGCCGGACAAGTCGTCTTGCGCGAACACCTGCTCGCGCGGCTGTGGCCGAACGCCGTAGTGACGGACGACGTGCTGTCGCGGTGTATTTACGAACTGCGCAGGCAGCTCAGCCGGGCAGGCGGCGATGAACAATACAAGGCGATGGTCGATACGGTGCCGAAGCGCGGCTATCGGTTGAATGGCGAGGTTGCCTTGCCACAGGCACGCTCCAGCGCCCGCACAAAGCGCCTGTCGAATCGGCTTGTTCCGGGCCTGACCATCATGATCGCCGCTGCGGTTCTCCTGTGGCTCGCTTTCGGCCGCGAAATGACTGGCCCCGCCGCAAAGCCGCCGCCGGCGACTCCGGCAGCGAACTCGATCGCGGTGCTTGCGTTTGTCGACATGAGCCCCGACCAGGATCAGAAGTATCTATCGGATGGCTTCGCGGAGGAAATCATCAATCGGTTGGCGCAATCCAAGGACCTGCGGGTGATCTCACGAACGTCGTCGTTCTCGTTCCGGGACAGACCAGTGGATATCCCCGAAATTGCCGCGAGACTCAATGTCAGCCATGTGCTCGAAGGCAGTCTGCGGCGATCCGGAGACAAGCTGCGGATCACGGCGCAACTCATCGCGGCGTCCAGTAACTCGCACGTGTGGTCCGAAACCTACAACCGCGCGGTCGGCGACCTGTTTGATATTCAGGACGAGATCGCGGCCTCGGTGGCGATCGCCCTGCAAGGCACGCTCGGGGGAGGGGCGGCGCGCAATCGGACGCCGGCCAGCCTCGAGGCGCATGAGCGCTATCTGCAAGGTCATTTTTTCTACAACCGGCGCGCACCGGGCGACATCGAGCGTTCCGCCAGATATTTCGAGGACGCTGTGTCCATCGATCCTCAATACGCCCGAGCATGGGCTGCCCTGTCCGGTGCATCCAGTCTGCTGGCCTCGACGGGCGGTCCGTCTTCAAGGGAGTGGCGAAAACGACAAGGCGACGCGGCGCGCAAGTCCGTAGAGCTCGATCCAGATCTCGCCGTGGCCCACGCACGCCTGGGTCAGTACTACTTTCAGACTGCGGATCGCAAGCTAGGTGAGGAGCACTTTCAAAAGGCGTTTGCGCTCGACCCTGACGACCCACTGGTGTTGGGTGCAGTTGCCGTCCTGGCTCTGCGGCGCGGCGACCCGGAAGGAGCCATCGCGGCACAGCGCAGGGTCGTGGCACAGGATCCTCTGTCGTTTGCACAGCGCCAGAATCTCGCAATGTATCTGCTTGCCGACGGCCGCCTGGACGAGGCGGCGTCGGGGTTTCGCAAGACGCTGGAACTCAGTCCGGACGCCGATTTGGAAATCGAGACAGAGATCGTGCGTATTTTCGTCGCACAGCAGCGCTACGACGAAGCACAGTCGGCTGTTGCCAGATTGCCGGAAGGCAAATTTCGTGATCATGGGCTGGCTTTGCTCTACCGGGCACCCGGTAGCCGGGCGGAAGCGGATATCGCACTCAAGCGACTTGCTGCGCAACCAGGTGACGCGGAGGACAGCATCAGGCTGGCTGAAACTTACGCCTTTCGCGGCATGAGTGACGCAGCATTTGCGTCGCTACAAGCGCAGAAGGCCGTGCTCGAACGCGATGGCGATCCCTCTTCGCGCCGAATCTGGGAAATGCAGGATGCCATGCGCTTTTCTTACTTCCTGACTCCGCTGCACTCCGATCCGCGGTGGGTCGCCTTGATGACGGAGCCGGACTGACGAAGGCCCGGAGTCAATTCCGAACTGGGTCCGACACGCTGCGCATGGTTCGCTGCACTGACGAATTGGCGCGGGCTTGCATACAGCAAGGTGGATTCAGATCACATGACCATGCCATCCTGACGACCGGCGAAGCGTTGGCTGCGCTTACGAGAACCAAAAGGAGAACGAAATGTTCGGTCTGACTCAGCTCGGCATGTTTCACACCGCGATCAGCCTGATTGCCGTGGTCGCCGGAGCGATCGCCTTGTTTCGCTACCGGGAGATTTCGCCGCGGAACGGTCTCGGAAAGACCTACATCATCACCACCGTCATCACGGCGTTGACCGGCTTTGGAATATTTCAGCATGGCGGCTTTGGACCACCCCACATGCTCGGCATCATCACCCTGGTGGTGCTGGCGATCGCGTTCGCCGCGGGGAGGACCCGCCTCTTCGGCCGGGCATCGCCGTATGTCGAAACCGTCAGCTACTCGGCGACCTTCTTCTTCCACTTCATTCCCGGCTTCACGGAATCCCTGACCCGCCTGCCGCTGGGCGCCCCATTGCTCGCCAGCCAGGAAGCCCCGGAACTCAAGGCGATCACTGGCCTGTTGTTGGTCGCGTTCCTGATCGGCGCCTGGCTGCAAGTGCGGCGGATTCGCGCCCACTCACCGTCAACAATCGGGTGAACCAGGCGCCGCGCGGCCTGCTCATGCACAAAGTCGCAGTCATCGTGGGCAGCCTGCGCCGCGAGTCCATCAACCTCAGGCTCGCCAGGGCGTTGATCAGGCTTGGTGAGAAGCGCTTCGACTTTCACCTGGTCAAGCTCGACGACGTGCCGATGTACAACGACGACTATTGGGCCGATCCACCCGCGAGCGTCACGCGCCTGAAAGCCGACATCGCGGCGGCGGATGCGGTGCTCTTCGTTACTCCGGAATACAACCGCTCGATTCCGGCGCTGGTCAAGAACACCGTGGACTGGGGAACTCGACCTCGGGGTCAGAATTCGTGGGGCGGAAAGCCGGCCGCCATTGTCGGGACGAGCCAGGGTGCCATCGGCACGGCAGTCGCGCAGGCGCAGCTGCGCAGCATTCTCTCGGCGGTCGGCGTGATCCTCATGGGACTGCCCGAGGTCTATCTGACGTACAAACCCGAGTTGATCGACGAGGAATTCCGGATCACGGACGAATCGACCGCAAAATTTCTGAGCGGCTTTCTCGACAAATTCGACGCCTGGATCAAGCGGCTGAAATCCCCGGCCACCTGAGTTCGATCGGTACGAGTCCGCGACGGATTCTCGGTGCTGCCCCCGTCAAACGGGGGACGCCGGCGCGCATCGGGCCCGCGCACGGTCGCAACTCGAGGATTCTATTGACAGGAATGGATGCCGATCCCCCCGACCATCGCGCTTTTCCTCGCCGCGGTGTCCATCGGATCTCCCCGGGACGGCGTGGCTGCGGATGACGCCCTCGACCTGGCGCGGTATCGCGGGCAGGTCGTGGTGGTGGATTTCTGGGCGTCGTGGTGCACGCCCTGCCGTCGCTCGATTCCGTGGCTCAATGCGATGCACGCCCCGTACGGTGACCGCGGCCTCGTGATCATCGGCGTCAACGTCGACAAGGATCGCCGTGAGGCCGAGCGCTTCCTGCAGCAGGTGCCGGCCGAATTCGGGATCGTGTACGACTCCGATGGACGGATCGCCACCCACTACGAGGTCGAGCGTCGACACGTTGACCGGGGCCTCGCCGAGCGGTGCGATATCGACCGCAGCCCCGCAGACGTTCACGAGCCCGTCGGGCAATGCCGTCTACACGACGGCGGCTGGCGAGATTCCTTTCGACGATACCTTTCTGGACACGCGCGTCGCGCTCAACGCCAGCTGGTCACAGCCGCTCGCACGACTCTATACGCTGACCGCCGGCCTGGGCTTTTCCACCGAATACGACTACCAGCACCTCGGCGCCAACATCGGCATCACACGCGATTTCAATCGCCGCAACACGACGCTGAGCGCGGCGCTTGCCTATTCGCAGGATGACATCGACCCGGTCGGCGGCGCGCCGCTTGGCTTCGCGCCGATGCTGGATGTCGGTGATGACTCGGGCAAGGGCGGCAGTGAGAGCAAGGACGTGCTCGACGTGCTCTTCGGCGTGACCCAGGTGCTGGGGCGCTCGACGGTACTGCGCGTCAACTATTCTTATAGCGACTCGAGCGGCTATCTCACTATCCGCCATCGAGATGCCGGTGCCATCGGCCAGCTTCACCGCTCGACCGCGCCAGCCCCAGCAGCGCTGCGCCTGAGTCGACAGCAGCCGACCGCTCGCGCGCGTCAAGGCGCTGATCATCTCCAGCGGCACACGCTGGCGGGCGCGGCAGTAGGCTCCCGTGCGGATGCTCTGCACGCTCAAACCCTCGGCCGCGCGCTGGGCTGCCCAGGCATTCACCGCTCTCTGGCAGGAGCGATCCTCTTCCAGCGCCTGTTTCATGAACATCGACAAGGCCACCGTCGGCGGATACAGCCGCTCGCGATGCTCGGGTAACTGTGCCTCGGTCATCTCCAGCAGCTCCGTTCCAGTGAGGATGTTGAAGAAATCAACCGCGCCTGCTTGACGAATCTGCCGGCTGATGCGCGCTCGATGTTGCTGCAACTGAAAACCCACATTACGATCGACCAAGGCTGGCCTCCGGGGTTGGTGGGGTGGATGTGTCGCAACAACATCCTATCAATCCCGGTCAGCCTTCCTCTTCTCCTTCAACTTCTTAGCCTCACGCATCAATGCCGCTGGGGCTAAAGTAAGTGCCATTAGATATAGAGGCGATCCGGCGTGCGATGGAATCGCGCGGCAATCTAGCTCCGATCCCGTCGCGCCGCCCGTTGAAGAACGCGTCACGCCGATCGTAGACGGTCCCCCCTGTGTCCCCAGAATTTGGCACTGGTTTGGCACCAGCGCGAGGGCACTGCAAGTCAAGTCACCGAAAGGACACAAAATGTAATGGCGGAGAGAGAGGGATTCGAAGTTACGGACTCTGAAAACGATTCGGTCCCCGTCGGACCCCTGAAATCCCCGTAGCCGTCACTAATGCTGGCACTGGCAATCCCTCTCTGTTCATTCGCGACCATGCACAGCTGCGCTTGGACCGTGCATCAACTTGCATCGCTCTGCAACAGGTCGCGTGGAGGTTGTCGCTTGAAGTATTTAGCCGGTGCGACAATCGGCTAGCAACTGCTCCGCTCGCCTCGCCTTCTGACCACAATGACGACGGGCAGCGCGATTTCGAGCACGCGGCCGGCGATGAGGATGCGCTGCATGCTCATGAGGATGCCGGGCACCTGGCAGAAGGCGATCACGAGCATGCGTTCGACCTGATCGATGGATTGCGGATTGGCGGGGTGGCTTGCGACCAAGGGCTACTTTGCCGCTTTCGCCATTTCGCCTAGAGGCGTGACCGTCGGCAAAAACCGCGGCGGCTTGCGCGCCTTGGTCGCCTGTTCGAACGAATAAGCCAGCTCGACCAGGCGCGGCTCGCTCCAGGCCGGACCCATGAAGGTGATACCCAACGGCAAACCATGGCTGTCGCCCATCGGCACGGTGATGCTGGGTGTGCCAGCCACCGCCGCTACGCCGTAACCCGCGCCGGTAAAGTGGTCGCCGCTGATCGGATCGGTCAGCCACGCCGGTGACATCGAAGGCGCGATCAAGGCATCAAGTTTGTTCGACTTGAGCGCGACATCGATGCCTTCCGGGCCGGCGAGCTTGCGCGCCTTGGTGCGCGCTTCGATGTAGGCGGCGTCGGTGAGCGGGCCTTTGGCCTGTGCCTTCTCGAACAACTCCTGTGCGAACCAGGGCATCTCGATCGAGGCATTGTTCTTGTTGAACTCGACCAGCTCGGCCAGCGTCTTGACCGGTGCATCGCTTTTGGCGAGATAACTCTCCAGATCCGCCTTGAATTCGTACAGCAGCACTTCGAACTCGGGCTCGTCCCATTTGCCCTGGGTCGGGATTTCAACATCGATCACTTCGGCGCCGGCGGCCTTGATCGCCGCGATCGCCTTCTCGGTGGCTGCGTCGACATCGGGCTGGTAACCCATCATCTTGCGCACCAGGCCGATTCGCGCACCCTTCAAGCCGTCGACTTTCAGGCGCGGCGTGTAGTCGAAGATCGCAGGACCTACGCTGCCCTGCGTGGCGGTATCGGCATCGTCCTTGCCAGTGATCGCGGCTAGCAGCGCGGCGGCATCGGCGACGCTGCGCGTCATCGGACCGGCCGTGTCCTGGCTGTGCGAGATCGGAATGATGCCGCTGCGGCTCACCAAGCCGACGGTCGGCTTGATGCCGACCAAACCTGCGACCGCAGCCGGGCAGATGATGCTGCCATCGGTCTCGGTGCCGATGCCGACCGTGGCCAGATTCGCTGCGATCGCGGTGCCGGTACCGGAGCTGGAGCCGCAGGGATTGCGGTCCAGCGCATAGGGATTCCTGGTCTGCCCGCCGCGTCCGCTCCAGCCCGACGTCGATCGTGAAGAACGGAAGTTAGCCCACTCGCTGAGATTGGTCTTGCCGAGGATCACCGCGCCCGCTTCGCGCAGCCGCTGCACCAGAAAGGCATCGGTCTTGGGGCGGTGGTTAGCCAGCGCCAGCGAGCCGGCGGAATTGACCATCGGCGTGGCATCAATGTTGTCCTTCAGCAAGACCGGAATGCCATGCAGCGGGCCGCGCGTCTTGCCGGCCTTGCGCTCGGCATCGAGCGCGTCGGCTTCCTTCAGCGCATCGGGATTCAATTCGATGACGGCGTTGAGTCGCGGGCCGGCGTCGTCGATCGCGGCGATGCGGTCGAGGTAGGCCTGGGTCAGCGCATGGCTGCTGAGTTCGCCTTTTTCCATGCGCGCACGCAGGCTGGCGATGTCGGCTTCGTCATATGCGAACGCCGCGGGCTTGTCGGTTTCGCCAGAATTGGCGGCAGGCGCTTCGGGCGAAGGAACCGCCGCCGTCGGTGCGGTGGCATTGCGTTCGCATGCGGCCAGCAGGAGGGACGCGACGAGCGGCAGGACGATGAGTGGGCGTGTCACGGCGATTACCCCCGGTGGCCGCGCGATTGCGGGCAGGGGCGCAGCATCACTCGGCCCGGATCGTCTGGCAAGAAGCGCCGGGGTCAGCGTCGGCGCTTGATCAGATCCCTTGCCAGTACCCACGCCACCAGACTGGAGCGGCAACCATGATGGTCTGAATCTCCTCGTGGTTCACTATGAGGATCTCATCGCAGACTTGGAAGGCGAGGTACGCAAGGTGACGCAGTTCTGCGGAATGCCGATTCCTGAAGCGCGCGTTGCAGATATCCTGCGGCACTGCTCATTCGAATACATGCAGCATCACAACGCGCGCTTTGCGCCAGAGTACATTCGGCCGAGGTGCGGCCCGTCGATCAAGTTCATTCGGTTTCGGCTCGCGGCTGCCACTCGTGATGCATGACACGACTGCTGAGAGCGGACTTGCATGCGTGATCATGATCGCGGGCTTTCACGGCGCTCTCGCTCTTGAAGTGTCACCACCCACGTGCTCTTTGAGCCGCTCGACTTCCTGGCGCGCCTTGCGGCCCTCGTGCCCCTGCCGCGCGTACACCTGACGCGCTTTCACGGCCTCTTCGCTCCCCACAGCCGCCTGCGCGCGGCCATCACCTCGGCAGGCCGCGGGCGAGCTTCCGCACTGAACACACTTCTCATTCTCATACCGTGCACAGCATCCTCATTTCGCAGATGCCGCGGCCGGCGCTGCCCGCTCGAGAGCGAGGCGGCTCTCGGGCGCGGTGTCGTTGCGCTCTTGCAGCTCTACTCTCACAGCAACTGCGCGCGTGGCGCACGCTGTGAGACTGGCGGTCTGCTCGAGCACCGGCGGCCGGCGCCTTTGGGGCGCACATCAGCGGATGTCGGCCTCTTATAAACGGCGGCGAACGCGAGCAAGCGGGGCATCTATATTTCCTATCCCTTCCGCAACGAGCTGATGGCCGGTGATCTTCGTGCGCTCTACGTCGCGTGGCAGCTTCGCGTTCAAGCCGGTGAGATCCGCACCGGTGCCCGGGCGCCACGAGTGCCTGACGGCACACGCCGGCTGATAGGCTCGCAGCAGGCACTCGCTGAGTTTCTACGCATTGATGGGGCATGAGGGCGTATGCCTCTGCGCGAGAGAAACGCGCGTTTCTGAGACCGGGTGAGCTGGTGTGAACTTGATAACTGGCGGAGAGAGAGGGATTCGAACCGACTTCAGACCACAAGTCGGATCAGCAAGTTGCGGATTCGGAAAACGATCCGCTCCCCAGTGATTCCCTGAAGTCCCCGTAGCTGTCACTAGAGCTGTCACCGGGAATCCCTCTCTTTGAAACGTGACCGACCCTTAGTGGCCGATTCTGTTGAAAAACTCGAGAACCTGAAGACGTCCTATTTCCGTCAAGAGACAATCGTTGCTGAAGTGCCGCGCACTTCTCGCGTGTAGCTCAACCAGAAGCGTCCTATTGGCACTTCGATCAAACAATGTGGTCCCTCGAATCTCAGTGATGTGAAATCCTCTGCCGGGCTGTCATTTTTTGGTCCGCGCTGGAATTGGAGTTTTTCAACAGAATCGGCCAAGAGCGGTCACTCGCATAATGTCCCACCCCGTTCCCGATGTCGCGAAGCGCGGTGCGAGAGGCACGGGCAGGGAGGCCGCATCGAGGATGTCAGCCTGCGGGGCTCGTGGCGGTGCGGGAGACCGGCCTGATGTCGGCGAACATGCTGCGGGCGTTCCAAGTTGGGAAGGCTCTTACCAGCGACGGGGAGCCGTCGAGTTGGATGCGGCCCTCGCGGGTGGCTTGGGCCCAGGTGAGCTGGCCGGCGTGCCATTTGACGAAGGCTTCGGCTTCCGCCC
>Ga0209108_10001834_pt1 | contig 12294 bp, 9 predicted proteins | sample Rifsed10ft1_FD_184003 | JGI IMG/M metagenome (GOLD analysis project Ga0209108, IMG submission 184003) | Soil microbial communities from Rifle, Colorado, USA - sediment 10ft 1 (version 2) | ecosystem: Environmental > Terrestrial > Deep subsurface > Rock core/Sediment | place: Rifle, Colorado...
GATCTCGGCTGGTGAGCTGTTACGCTATCTTTGAATGATGGCTGCTTCTAAGCCCACATCCCAGCTGTCTGAGACCACGGACTCCCTTTCGTATTCGCACTGAGTCCGCACTTGGGGACCTTAACTGCGGGTTGGGCGGTTTCCCTTACGGATGCCAAGATTACCCCAGGCACCCGACTCCCGGCATCTACGGCGACCACGGATTTGGAGTTTGACAGGGCACCGACGGATTTCTCCGCCTTAGCGCCCAATCAGTAGCTCTACCCCATGGCCTACCTCCGCCGAGGTCCAGCTGCGACTGATTTCGAGGGGAACCAGCCATTCCCGGCCTAGATTGGCCTTTCACCCCTATGCCCAGTTCACCCGAGTGATTTGCACATCAACACCGGTTCGGCCCTCCACCCCCCTTTCGAAGGGCTTCGGCCTGACCAGGCATAGATCGACCGGCTTCGGGCATCGCACCCACGACTCCTCGCGAGCCCACGACGCGCCTCGCGCCTTGCGGCGTTGCGCGCATGTCGCTTTCGCTTCGGCTTCCCGCGTATAGCGGTTAACCTCGCCGTGGATCAGAACTCCCTGGCCCGTGATTCACAACGGATACCACGACGCCGCTCCATCTCCTTGCGGAGACTTCGTCGCTTTCGCGCCGTGGAAGTCTGTTACTGTCTGGTTTCAGGCTCTTTTTACCTCCCGTCAAGGGCACTTTTCAGCTTTCACTCACGCTACTAGTGCGCTATCGGTCTCGGGTCATGTTTAGAGTTGGATGTCTATGCCACCCACATTCGCGCGCGATATCCGACGCACGCTACTCTGGATACCCCGAATCACCTTCCCCGCTTGCCTCTACGGGGCTGTCACCCTCTCTGGCCTCGGCGTTCCACCGAAGTTCGAGTTGGCAGGGTAAGGTGTGCCGGAGTCCAAACACCACACCGCCGCCGCATTTCTGCGGAGGCTTCGGTTTGCTCTGTACCCTCTTCGATCGCCTTTACTGAGGGCATCCCAATTGGTTTCTTTTCCTCCCCGTACTAGGATGCTTCGATTCCGGGGGTTACCGTTCCTCGCGGAACGACCTTGCGGTCAGGAAGTCCCATTCGGAGATCGTCGGATCACAGGTTCCTTGCGCCTACCCGACGCTTTTCGCAGCTTGGCACGTCCTTCATCGGCGCCCGAGCCGAGCCATTCCCCAGACAGCATGTTAGCCACTGACCTGTCGGCTTAGCACACGTCCAGAATGCATATGATCGGTATCAGGGGACGCTGTGCAAGCGGCGCGCGTGCGCCTCCAGCGACCTCTTCCCCTTCCCCTTCGACGCCCGCGCACGTCGAGGGTGCACATCGTCTCCAAGTGCAAAACGGGATGCCAATGATGCAGAGCCCAATTCCTCGGAGGCCATACTCTCTATGCGAACGGCATATTTAACCCTTGTCTCACTGCTGTTCCGCTTCTTGTCCGTCCGAGACTCGCCGCGGTTGCCAGCCCTTTTCGCGATAGCGCTCGATGGCGACCGAGACGATCAACACGACGACCGGAGTGACAACCGCGGGAATGAACACCGAACCGAACGGGCCTGCGAACCAGTAGCTCAGGCCTCCTAGACCCGCGATTCATGTGAAGAGAGCAACCTTCAAGGATGGAACTGTTGGCATACGGCGTTTCGATGTCCCGGTACCGCTCATGCTGGAGTCGTCGCCGTCTGGATGATTCGGGCCTTTCCCCTATCGACCAGAATCTGGGCGATCGTCTTCGGGAGCGTGACGACATCCTCTTTCTTCAGGCGGTACGTCGTGTCGATGCCCGCGAACGGCGGCAAGTCCTCGAGGACGTGGACGAGCACGTGGTCCTTCAGGCTCGGCGCGACGGGCGCACGCTTCGTGTCCTCGGACTTCACGACGCGCATCCGCTCCGGTTCCTTCCCGGGCACCGCGGGTTTGGGTGACTCGGGGGCCGTGCTCGGCGAGGCCTCGTGCCCAGCGGGCGAACCGCCGAACGCGTCCGCTCTCGCCTTCTTCAGGAGGGCCACAAGGCCCTCGAACAGGACGCGGTCCTGCGCGGGCAGATTCGGCACCTCGACCTCTGCGCCGCTCGCGCGACTCGACGCCAGCAGGGCGAGCTTCCGCTCGCGATACGTGAAGATCTGATCACGGCGCTTGCGTACCTTGCGTAGCTCGTCCTGGAGAAGGAGCGCCTTTGGCGAGTTCGCATCCTTCTGCGCCTCCACATTCGCGGATTCCTCTAGCCGCGCGATGTATTTCGCGAGCTTGTCGTAGAAGTCCACTTCGAGGCTCACGAGCGTCTTCTTCCCGCTCTCCTCGCGGTAGAGCTTCGTGACGCGCTCGAAATTCACCTCCTCCTCGCCCGGCACGGCGTCGGAATCGGGAGGCCGCTATAAGATGGCGTCGGCCGCACGCAATCCTTATCGCCCGTGAGCCGCTACCACGGGGTGGGATGCTCGAAACCATCCTCCGGGAATCCGCGGGCGCGGTGCTCCTCGACGTCGTCGTGAGGCCAGGGGCCTCGCGGACGCAAGCCGACGGCGTCGATCCGTGGCGGCACGCGCTGCGTGTACGCGTCGCGGCGCGGGCGGAAGGCGGCGCCGCGAATGACGAGCTGATCCGCTTCCTGAGCGACATGCTGGACCTACCGAGGTCGTCGGTGCGGATCGTCTCGGGCCACACCGCGCGACACAAGACCATCGCGCTCTCCGGCATCGAACGCGCGGACGTCGAGCGACGGATGACGGGAGGCCTCTGAATGGAATGGGACCGGTTGCACGAGGATCTGCAGCGCGTGCTCGAGGACCTCCACGAGCGGAACCGCCAGGCGCCGATCATTGTCGAGGGCGAGTACGACCGGCGGGCGTTGCGATCCCTGGGTGTGACAGGCGACATCCGCCTGATCAACGAGGGCTCGACGATTTTCGCCCTCTGCGAGTCGGTCGCGCACGGGCATCGCGACGCGATCATCCTGACGGACTGGGATGTCCGCGGGGGTCGTCTCGCGCGGCAGCTCCGGAACGGACTCGCAGCGAACGGCGTGCGCTTCGACGAGGACATCCGCGCGCGTCTCACCCGCCTCTGCCGCAAGGACATCACGGATGTCGAATCTCTCGGGACCTTCGTCGAGCGAGTGGCGGAGCACGCCTCCTCCCGGTACAGACAGCGGGCCTCGAAGCGATGGTACTCGGACCGGGTGCAGCGGCGGGACACTCGCCGACGTTCTCGGGATTGAGAACGACCCCGCAAGAATATTTAAATAGGGCGGTTTCCAGTGGGGAGTTGGGATAGCGGCTCAGTCCGTGACTCATCGATCCCACTCATCCGAATCATCCTTTCCTGCCTCCCGAAAAATGGATGGCGGCGTCGCCCTGAGGGGCCGAGAGTTGTCCGGATAGCGGGACGTAGGCCGCGGAGCTGGCCGAGCCCGGACAAGTGCGAACATGAACATCGATCCGAGTACGACTAAATATCTGATCCAGGCCCGAATGGAGGCCGAGGGGGTCGTCGAGAAGCCCGATGTCGTCGGGGCCGTTTTCGGCCAGACGGAAGGCCTCTTGGGCGAGGAACTCGACCTGCGGGACCTGCAGAAGAGCGGCCGAATCGGCCGCATCGAAGTCGACGTGCAGAGCAAGAAAGGACGAAGCGAAGGGACGATTCTCATCCCGTCTTCGTTGGACCAGGTCGAGACGTCGATCCTCGCGGCTGCCCTCGAGACAATCGACCGAGTCGGCCCGTGCAAGGCGACGATCAAGGTGGACAAGGTCGAGGACGTGCGCGTGACGAAGCGAAACAAGATCATCGAACGCGCGCGCGCCCTGCTGTCGCAGATGGTCGCGGAGTCGAAGACCTCTGGGTCCGACTTGCTCGACGAGGTGCGGCAGTCCGTCCAGGTTTCGGAGATTGTGTCCTTCGGCCCCGAGCGCCTGCCGGCGGGTCCGAACGTCGCGGACAGCGACGCGATCATCATCGTCGAAGGCCGCCAGGACGTCCTGAACCTCCTGCGCGCGGGCATCAAGAACGCGATCGCCGTCGAGGGGACGAACATCCCACGGACGATCCAGGAGCTATCGAAGGAGCGGGCCCTGACCGCCTTCGTGGACGGAGACCGCGGCGGAGACCTGATCCTGAAGGAACTCCTCCAGGTCGCGGAGGTCGACTTCATCGCCCGCGCACCGCGCGGCAAGGAAGTCGAGGAGCTCACGCAGAAGCAGATCATGAAGTGCCTCCGGAACAAGATCCCGGCGGATCAGTACGTCGAGATGTACGGCCTTTCGGCCCAGGTCCTCAAGCCGGAAACCGAGTTCCCCGAGCCCCGACCGTCGGGTGCCAATGCCGGCCGGCCGGAGCCGCGCGGAGAGATGCGGCCTCCCGAGCCGCGGGAGCGACGGGAGGACCGCGCGCCCCCGCCTCCGCCTCCAACGATCACCCCGACGACGAAGGTCCTCAACCCGAAGCTCGAGAAGTACCGGGATATGCTCGTCCAGCTCGGGGGGTCCTCGATGGCCCGCCTCCTGGACGACACGGACACCGTCGTCACGGAAGTGCCCGTGCGGGAGCTCGTGGACACGCTCAAGACGGCAAAGCAGACCCGGGCCGTCGTGTTCGACGGGATCATCACGCAGCGCATCCTCGACATCGCGTCGGAGATGAGCATGCACTCCGTCGTGGGCACGAAGATGGGCACGATCACGAAGCAGCCGTCCGGCATCGATGTGTGGACGCGGAGCGACCTCGCTCCGTAAGATGAGGTGGACGCCATCGCGCGTACGAAACTGCTCTCGGCCGAGGAGGGCTTCGCCCTCGACGACTTCGAGACGACCGCGGAGATCCAGATCCCCGACGACCCGCTGAAGCGCGTGGTCGGGCAGGAGGAAGCGGTCGCCCTCGCCCGCGTCGCCGCGAAGCAGCGCCGCCACTTCCTGCTTGTCGGTCCGCCCGGCACGGGCAAGTCGATGATCGCTCAAGCCCTATCCCTTCACCTTCCGTCCGTGACGGAGGAAATCCGGATCGTGCACAATCCGGAGAATCCGGAACGGCCACTGGTCGAAGTGAAGCAGCGGGACGAGGTCGTCCAGGAGCAGACGCGCCTCGCAGGGGCGGAAGGGGAACTGATCGACCCGAAGGAGGCACCCATCAACGTCGCGGAGCGGCTAGGATACAAGTGCGCCCACTGCGGCACCTACTCGTCCCCGGGGGACCGCGTGTGCCCGAAGTGCGGTCGGCCGAAGTCCGCCTCGCAGTCGAACGCCGGGAATCCCTTCGGCGACATCCTGGGCGGCATCTTCGAAGTCACGTTCGCGCAGCTCGGCGGGCGCGACCGGGTCACCACGACGCGCCAGCAGTTCGGGAAGGAGGAGGTCGTGGTCTACGAGCGCTCGGGCGACATGATTCGTGTACTCGACCAGAAGGCCCTCGAGAAACGTCGGGAGATGGAAAAGGAGAGCCCTCGCAAGGTTCTTGTCCCGATCACCCGGCGGCCGTTCGTCCTCGCGACGGGCGCAAGCGACACGGAACTCCTCGGGGACGTGAGGCACGATCCGTACGGAGGCCATCCGCAGCTCGGGACGCAGCCGTACGACCGCGTGGTCCCGGGCGCGATCCACGAGGCCCACCAGGGCGTCTTGTTCATCGATGAGCTGCCGCAGCTCGGCCACCTGCAACGGTACATCCTGACCGGGATGCAGGAGAAGCGCTTCCCGATTTCCGGACGGAATCCGCAGAGTGCCGGGGCGAGCGTCAAGGTCGAGAGCGTGCCGTGCGACTTCATCTTCGTCGGCGCGTGCAACATCCAAGACCTCCCGCACATCCTATCTCCGCTCCGTTCGCGCATTACGGGTGGCGGGTACGAGGTCCTCGTCGAGACGACGATGGCCGACACGGAGGCGACCCGGACAAAGCTCGTTCAATTCGTCGCGCAAGAGATCGCAATCGACAAGCGGGTGCCGCCTGCGTCCCAGGAGGCTGTCATGGTCGTGATCGAGGAAGCCCGGCGACGCGCGAAGATCCTAGACAACAAGGAGAAGGCCCTTAGTCTGCGTCTGCGTGAACTCGGCGGCCTGATCCGCGCGGCGGGGGACATCTCGGTAACCGAGGAGTGCGAAGTCATCGAGGCGGAGCACGTACGGCGCGCGATCCGTCTCTCCCGATCGATCGAGGACCAGATTCGCGAGCGATATGGATCGTACTCGGCCGGGGTGGGGACGGACCTTTCGTCGGCGCAGCGGGAATCCTCGCCCTATCACTACTGGAACGAGCATCGCGCGGACGATGTTCAAGGGTACCAGTGACGAGCGCGCCTCAGAGAACCTTCACCATCTTGTAGCCGTCCTCCCCGTCCGTGTAGAACTTCGGGAGGACGTTCTGGACGTCGAAACCGTATCGACGGTAGAAGCGGATCGCCTCCTCATTGGACACGCGCACCTCGAGCTCGATTCGCTTCAGCCCGCGCATGCCGCACACCTGGACGAAGGAGTCTATCATCTGGCGGCCGACGCCCTGGCGCCGGAATGTCTCGGTCACGGCGAACATCAGGATGCGGGCCTGCCCGTCGCTCGTGATCACGGACGCGAGGAAGCCGACCGGATGGCCGCCCGCATCCGCGACGAGGAAGCCGTCCCGCCACCAACGGTGGATGTCCAGGTAAAGGGACGTCGGATAGTTCTCCCTCAGTCCCTCGCGGACGATCGACGCGATCGCGGGGATGTCGTTCGGCACGAACGGTCGGATGCGCACGAGGCCGGAGCGAACGGTCGGCTCCATTTCAACGTGACGGTTGCCGGCAAGCTCATGGCCTCCCGCTGCAATCGACGACCGTGCGCGTCGTGATCGAGCTCTCCGGCGAACACCCGACCCTGCCGAGGTCGGAGGCCCTCGCCGCGATGGCGGCGGAGCGGGTCGACATCCGCCAGGCGGCGTTCGGGAGCCGGGTCCTGCGGCTCGATGCGAGCGGTCCCGTGGAACGGGCGCTTCAGCGGCTCGGGTTGGCCCACCTGGCAAGCGAGGAACTCGTCGCGGGAGACTTCGAGGCGATCCGGGAGTACGCTCGTTCGACAGACCTCACGGAGCGGACGTTCCGGGTGCGAGCGCGCGGTCTCGACACGAATGTCGACGTGGGCGCGCTGGAAGGCGCCCTCGGCGCGGACTTCGGGCGGACAGGTCGCGTCGACCTCGAGCATCCGACGATCGACTACCGCCTGCTTGTCGGCGAGGAATTCGTCCTCGGACGGATCGTCCACCGGATCGACCGCTCGCGGCTCGAAGCCCAGAAAGTCGCCCGAAGGCCGTTTTCCCTCCCGATTTCCCTCCATCCAAAGTTCGCACGGGCGCTCGTGAACCTCGCGCGGGTCCCGATGGGAGGTTCGGTCCTCGATCCGTTCTGCGGCACGGGCGGGATTCTCCTCGAAGCTTCATTGCTCGGCTTGCGTCCCCTCGGGTCCGATCGCGCGCTCCGGATGGTCCGCGGCGCCCGCAAGTCTCTGCGGTACCTCGCCGCCGATGCGGACCTGATCGCGGCGGATGCGGGTACCCCTCCATGGCGCCCAGGCTCCGTCCACGGGATCGCGACGGATCCGCCGTATGGTCGTGCCGCGTCGACTCGCGGCGAACCCATCCATCAGCTCTACGGGCGAGCCTTCGATGCGTTCGTTCGTCTCCTGCCACCCGGCGGACATGCTGCGGTTGTCCTCCCGGACGAGAAGGCGATCCGCACCGGTGAAGAGCGGATGGATCTCGTCGAGGCGCACGCGATGCGCGTCCATCGGTCCCTCGTGCGCCACTTCTGCGTCTTCGTCACGTGAGGCGTACGAAGACGGGCAACTCACGGGTCAGGGAACCGTCGAAGGTCGCCGCTCGCACGAGGAAGTCGACCTCAACCGGGACGGACCAGCCCGATGCAGGCGCACCGATTGTGAGATTCACGATCGCCCGCTCCGTCTCGTTCAAGAATACGGTGACCGTGATGTCGGACACGGGCGTCGTCGTGTCGCCAATCGTAACGTCCTGGAAGAAGAGAGAGAAGCCCGGATCGGGATCATCGAGGTTCTTCGGATCGATCGTCAAGACGATCCTCTCGCGACCCGAACTCGTGTGGTTCACGGCGAACGACAGGGTGACGCTCGCGCCGAGGGCCATCGTCGTGTTCAGCCGACTGATTGGAAGCCCATCGAGGTCCTCAAAAAAGACGTTGCGCTCGCTGCCGACGGAGACGAAAGGCTGCGGCACGAAGGTGATGAGCAGGATCACGACCGCGGCGACGCCGATCAACTTGCGGGGCATGTCGAGGCGCGTCAGGTCGTTGAGGGGCGGCGGGTGTCGCACGCCGAGCATCAGGATCAGGAAGCCGAAGATGAACCATCCCGGGTACACGAAACTCATCCCGAAGAGCGCGAGGATCGCGGCCCACGAAAGATAGAACTGCCGGCTGCCGAGCAAGGCGCGAGCGACGTGACCCCCGTCGAGCTGACCCGCAGGCAGGAGGTTGATCGCGGTCACGAAGAGCCCCACCCACCCGGCGAAGGCGAGCGGGTGCATGGTGAAGGAGTCCGGGAGAGGGAAGAAGAGCGCAAGGAAGCTGAAGAGGACGGACGGCTGGATCGACTGCCCGTCCACGCCCGTCGGCGGGACCACAGGCGCAGCCGTCGAAAGCGCGAGTCCTCCAAGCGTCACAGGGATCGCGATCAGGAAGCCGACGAGCGGGCCCGAAATACCGATGTCCATGAGCGCGCGACGGTTCGGGATCGGGTCGCGCATGCTGATGAACGCCCCGAACGTGCCAAGGGGAGGCAACGAGGGCAAGAAGAACGGGAGGGACGCGCGGACCTTGTACCGTTTCGCCACGAGGTAGTGCCCCATCTCATGGGAGCCGAGGATCGTCAACAGCGGGAGGGTGAAGAAGAGGGTTCCATAGCCGATCGATTCCGCCGAGAAAAACGGCACGCCGGCGTAGCCCGACCAATTCCATGCACCGCCGAAGAACACGGTTGTGAGGATTGTCAGGAGCAACAGGAGGAGGTTCACCTGGCGCTTCGCGAATCGACCGGGCGGCCGTCGCTGGACGTGGACCAAGACCTCCCCGCGTTCCTGGGTGATCGTCGGGATGTAGTCTTTCGAGATGAGATCCAGCCGGAGCGCGTCGAACGGCGCATCGATACCGCCCGGAGGCGTGGCGACTTGGAACGTTAGCGCGATCGGGGTCACGAGGACGCCTCGCACGGCGAAACGCTGCGCGACGGCGGCCTTCAGCGACTCAATTTCCGCCTCCGCAGAAATCATCACGGGGGCCAACCACCCCCGATATATGAAGGTGCGCGGGTCACAGGGCGGGCGCTCCCAACAGCCAGAGGAGAACCGCGGTTCCGACTCCTGCGGCGGCGAATCGGAGGCCGGTGAGGAGGATTTTTTCCCGCACGAGGCTCCCGAGGTAGATGCCGATCGAGAACAGGAAGCTCAGGATGATTGCGATTGCTGCGATCGCTGCGGACCGGAACTCCAGGAAGAAGAACGGAAGGATTGCTAGGGTGGCCGCAAGGATGGGCGCGAGGCCGTGGACGAAGGCGCTCACGACCGTCGCGAAGCGAAAGGCCTCCCGGTGCTCCTCGCTGAGGCGCGCGAGCATCGCTCGCTCAATCGTCCGGATGTCCAGCTTCTTCTCCACCCGCTCCACCTCGAATGCGCCGACTGCGCTGCTCACCGCGAGAGCGATTCCCGCGCCAATGGAAGAGGAGATGAGGAGGGGTTTGTCGCTCTCCGACGCCCCGAACGCCAAGGCGGCCGTGATCACCCCGAGGATCGTCAACGCTCCATCGAACGAAGCGGTCACGAAGTATCGGCGTAGGATGGGGCCGACGTTTGTGATCTCGCTGTACTCACGGATCCTTCGGCGCCAGGCGCGGAGGTCCATGTCATCCGCTCTCGATCCCGAGGGTCTCGCGAATGATTTTTTCCAGCTGGGCCGCAGCGGCCCGCGCTTGCTCGATGTTCGGGAAGCTGGCCTGGGCGAAGTCCGGCTTCCCGCCCCCCTTCCCGCGGAATTCGGGCGCGACCTTCCGAACGAGTTCCGCCGCATCCAGGGGTACCTGGGCACCGCGAGTGAGGACGAGCTTCACATCGCTCGGCGTGGAAGCCCAGTAGATTCCGATCGCCCGTGGTTCGGACGCCGTTGCCTTTGACATGGACATCATGAATCCGACGCCCTGCGGGACCTCGTCCTTCAGGAGGGGCCACGGACCCTTCGCTGTCTCGATCTCCTGACGGGTCTTCGCCGCGGCCTGCTCGTCCGTCGTGCGTTGATAGAGCTTGCGGTACTCCTTCCACTCGGCCACGATTCTCTCCGCTACGGGCACGACTTGGTCCGGTGGCGCGCCCAGGATGTCTGCCAGGCGCGCGAGCTCCTCGGACTGTTTCCGCACGGCCTCGAACGCGCCCTTGCCCGCCGTGTATTCCAAGCGGACGACACCGTCCTGGATCCGGGTGGACCGCAGAATCTTGATGAGTCCGATGTCGCTCGTCCTCGAGACGTGCGTACCCCCGCAGGCTTCGGCATCCAGCTTCGGGATCTCGACGACCCGCAGCTCGCCACCCGGGACGGAACCACCCTGATAGAGCCGGAAGCCAAACTTCCGTTCTGCGAGGTCGCGCGGCATGAACTTCGCCCGCACGAGCCGCGAGCCGAGGACTTGTTCGTTCGCAAGATCCTCGATCTTCGTGACCTCCTCGTCCGTGAGGGCGTCGAAGTGCGTGATGTCCAACCGGGCCATGTCCTGCGCCTTGTGGGCGCCCGTCTGCCACACGTGGTTCCCGAGGAACTTGCGCGCCACGCCGAGGACGATGTGAGTGGCCGTGTGGTTCCGCATCAAGGCCTCGCGTCGCGCCGCGTCGATCTCGCACGCGACGCGCTTTCCGGCAAGCTTCGACGCGTCGCCCCGAACGAAATGAAGAACGGTCGTCCCGATCTTCTGCACATCGTAGACCTCGTAGTCGCCAATCTTCCCGTGGTCCGCCTCTTGTCCGCCGCCTTCCGGATAGAAATACGTCTGGTCGAGGACGACGGCCTCGCCTTGGACGGCGAGGACCTTCGCCCGGAACGCCCGCTTCCTCCGGTCCTCGTAGACCCGAAGCTTCGTCGGCGGCACGTCCTTCGGAACCTCGATCCGCTTCCTGGTTTCCGCCGCGGGTCGGTCATGGCGGGCCGCGACACGCGCATAGAAGTCGTCAGGGATCTCGACGGGGAGGTCTGCGAACTCCTGAACGACGTCGGGGTTGAGACCATGGCTGTCATATAGCTGCACGAGCGTCTCGACATCGAACGCCGTCTTCCCTGCGGCTCGGACGTCCGCCGCCATCCGGCCGACGGTCGCGCGTCCCTTCTCGAGCGTCTCCTTGTAGCGGGCCTCCTCGACCTTCAGCAGCTTGACGATGTCTCCCTTGTTGAAGAAGAACTCCGGATAGTCATCGCGCATTTGGTCGATCATGAAGCTGACCGTGTCGACGAGGGTGTACGTGATGTTGAGGTCCTTGAGCGCCCGGAGGCCGCGGCGGATCAGGAGACGTGCGAAGTATCCCTCGCGGCTGTTCGACGGGACCACGCCATCCCCTAGGAGGAAGACGAGCGCGCGGGCATGGTCGCACAGCGTGTACAGGGCCTCGAGGGGGGCGACCTGGGTAACGAGGTCTTCAACGGAGATCCCGAGGCGCTCCGCCGTCCGTTGACGGATCTCCCGTATGTCCGCGAGGCTCTCGACCTTGAACACCCCCGCGACCTTCGAGTACTCCCGGAGGAACCGGTCGTCGACGCGTTTCGCGCCCGTCGCCCGCTTGAGGTACGCGAGGGTCTCCCCGAAGACCGCCTCGTACGCGGACGTCGAGCCTTGGGAGAGCCACGTGAGGCGCTCGAGCCCGTACCCTGTGTCGACGACCTGCGTCTCCATCGGCACGCGGTGCCCGTTCACATCGCGGTTTTGCATGAAGACGAGGGTCGCGGCCTCCGCGCCGCCGAAGACAACCTCCATGCAAGGTCCGCTGTTCCCGCCGCCTTCCCACCACGATTCCTTGTACCGCACCATGGTCGGTTCGAGGCCGAGCCGTTCCGTGAGGAATCGATGGCACAGTTCGACGGTCCGGTCCTTCCAGTACACCGGCCGACCGGGGAAGTTGAACGCGTGGTGGGCCATCATCTCGAACATCGTGAAGTGCTGGCCCGTCTTCCCGACGTTGTCGATGTCGACGAACCTCACGCACGGCTGGCTGATCGCGAGGGGATTCGCCGGTGGGCTCGCCTCGCCGCTGATCACCCACGGCTGG
>Ga0209108_10001835_pt1 | contig 12290 bp, 15 predicted proteins | sample Rifsed10ft1_FD_184003 | JGI IMG/M metagenome (GOLD analysis project Ga0209108, IMG submission 184003) | Soil microbial communities from Rifle, Colorado, USA - sediment 10ft 1 (version 2) | ecosystem: Environmental > Terrestrial > Deep subsurface > Rock core/Sediment | place: Rifle, Colorado...
CCCTCCAACGTGGCGCTGGAGTTCAGCCTCCAATACGAGAGCGTGGCGGCCTTCGGGACGATTCGGGTGCTGGAAGACGACGACGAAAAGCGCCGGGCGCTGGACGGGCTGCTCGCCAAATACTTTCCCGCGATGCAGCCAGGGAGGGAGTATCGCCCAATCACCGCTCAGGAATTGAAGCGCACCAGCGTGTACGCTATTCGCGTCGAGAGCTGGAGCGGCAAGCAGAACTGGCCGGAGCGCGCCGACCAGAGCGACGAATGGCCGGCGCTCGGCGCGCAGTGGTTGGAGGTGTGAGGCCGGGATGCAATATCATGATCGCCTCTACGGCGCGGTCGAAATCAGCGAATCCGTTCTACTTGATCTGATGCGGACCGTCGCCATGGAGCGACTGCGGGGTGTCCTGCAGCACGGCATCACCGCCGTAATCGGCATCACCCACCCGACGACCCGCTTCGAGCACTCGGTCGGGGTGATGCTGCTGGCGCGGCGGCTGGGGGCGCCGCTGAAAGAGCAGGTGGCCGCGCTGCTCCACGACGTAAGCCACACCGCTTTCAGCCACGTGATTGACTACGTCGTCGGCGGGCACGACCGCCAGAGCTATCACGAGACAATCAAAGAGGCATACATGGCCGGGACGGATCTGCCCGCCATCCTCGCGCGGCACGGCTACGACTGGCACGACTTCCTGCACGAAGAAGATTATGCCCTGCTGGAGCAGCCCTCTCCGGCCCTGTGCGCCGACCGGCTGGACTACTTCCTGCGTGACAGCCGCGACCTGGGGTTATCCACGGACGACGATATTGAGAATGTCCTCCAGCATCTGGTCGTACACGCGGGCCGCGTCGCCGTGGACGACCTGCCGGTGGCGCGCTGGATGGGCTACACCTACATCGCCGCCGACCGGGCCAGTTGGGCCAACTTCCGGGAAGTCGGGCTGTACGAACTCGCGGCGCGCGCCATCCAGACCGGGCTGCGCGCCGGCGTCATCGGCGAGGCCGACCTGTGGGGGACGGACGAGAGTCTCTGGGCCAGGCTGCGCGCCGGGGAGGATGCCGCCCTGCAGGGGCAGCTCCAATTGATCTCGCTACGCACTCGATTCTTCTGGGACGAAGACGCGCCGACTTTCCGCGTGAGCACGAAGCTGCGCACGATTGACCCGGACGTGGTGATAGACGGGCACTGCCAGCCGTTGTCGGCGCGCGACCCCGGGTTCGCCCGTCACCGCGCGGAGTATTTGAATGGTAAACAGGGCCAATGGCCGATGCGCGTCGTTGCAGACTGATCCCATTTGAGCATAATTTAATCACCCTTTCCCGTACGATAATTTGCCGCGTGTGAAGATCAGAATCAGAACGCTTGCCACCAAGAGGAAGCCTAAAAGGAATAATCCCGATATAGCCATCTGGTCTGGAGTTGGCGCTGGTAACAGTTGAGGGATCAATGCAAGACTGACCGCATTGCTGGACGCATGGAGCAAAACACCGATGATCCCGCTCCCATTTGTCTTGTTGATAATGAATGTCCATACTATGCGTGTGAATACGGCCTGTAGTACGAAGAAGATGAAACCGATTGGGTTGAACGATCCCAGCTCGCTAGGAACAAAAAAGCCAGGTAGATGCCAAATCGCCCATACCACGCCAAGGATGACGGCAGAGAGCCACGCGCGGAACCTCTTTTGAAGATGAGGCAGGGCAAAGCCTGTCCAACCTGTCTCTTCGCCGATAGGATTGATCAGGTACGAAGTGAATAGAGCAGGGAGATATACCGTGAGGATCAGCGACCACTTTTGTGTAAGTGACGTCATCAGAGGCGCGCCCGATAAACCCGTCACCAGCAAATAGAGCAGGACATAGCCAAAGATGGCGAGCAGATACCAGCCGAGTCCGAAACGGAAATTCGTCATGCGGCGCAGAAGCGCATTTACGTTCTCGCGTCCCATAGCGGCGGTCACAATGAACGCGGCGAGGAAGGGGCCATAGGCGCCTGCGATTTGGAATGGCTGGATTGGAAGTTCGTGATTGAGAATAAGAGGCGAAACGGCAATCCACGAAAACAGGAAAGCCATTGCGAAAAATGAAGCGAGAGGAAATCTTGAAATGGCGCTCTTCATTGTGTGCTCCTCTTTAGGATTTGTGAATGGAATATATCAGCGTCGGCTCACCGTCTAATTCCAGTTCCTTTTCAAGAGTCATGCCGATCTTCCGGGCCACCCTGCTGGAAGCCTGGTTCCCGGGATCGATGAGGCAGATTAAGCGCGATAAATGCAACTGCTGAAAGCCATAGTGAAGTATGGCCTGCGCCGCCTCAGTTCCCAATCCCTGCCCCCAATAGGTCTTGGCCAGCAAATAGGCCACTTCTACTTCGGGACGCTGCTCAATCGTCCACGGGAGCAACCCACAGCGACCCATAAACTCGCCCGTCTGTTTGTGGAGGGTCGCCCAGAGTCCCAACTCAGGGTGAGTCGGATGTCCATTGAGAAACCATTCTAATTCTTCCCTGGTTTCTGCATAGGTCAACGTGCCTTCGGGGAAATACCGGCGGATTTCCGGGTCGCTGTACAGCGCAAATAGGCTATCGAGATCATTCGGTAGCAGGCGCCTGAGGATGAGCCTATGGGTCTCCAGAATCTTCATCGGCTTGCCTTTTCTGTCGTCTCTGATGCTTGCCTGCCTGAGTGGATCGTCACTCTGTCAATCAGTGGTCAATTCCCGATACCGGTCCAGTAATTGATTGATTTCTCGCTTCGCAGAAGCCTGAAATAAATACTCAAGTCGAGCACTTGCGGGCAGCTGGATGGATAATACCAGCAAGTCGTTGTCTTTCCCGCTCAGGGATAGAGATACGATTTGGGTCAACGGGATGTAATCCCATATGCCACCATACTTATCTTCTCCGCTCTGCCTTTCGTCTTCCCGGATCATGATTAACTCTCGATCGGTCAAGATGCTCATGTGGGTAGGGGAGATTGTCCTATAGTACGTCTTGCCCAGAACTGTCAACACACCCGCTCGGATTTCAGGCTGCAAAATGGTTTGGACGACCTTTTCTCCCGCCAGTAAGCTGCGCTTCGCATAGTTCATGAACTTGAAGTTCAACCTAACCAAATGATCGAATTTCTCTGATTCCGAACTCTGGGCCGCGTCCTGAGAATCAACTGTGGCAGGCCGTATCCTTTCCAAGATAGGCGTAAATAGATAGTCAGTGACTGAATTGAACTTGAAGGTGGGGGAAGCAGGAACACCCTGCCTCGTCACGCCACTTATTTTGATGCGGGAGTCCAATAGGATGGTTCTAACTTCAACGTAACTGATCCCTTCGAGGGGATAGCATTGCGCCTCAAAGGTGTTTCCGCTTCTTTCCAAGACATAGATTTCGTGGCCAAAATCGCAGATGAGCTTCTCGGTTGTCCTGTGAATAAATCCCTCGTAGGAAGGGGTGAGAACCGTATAGGGAAATACTCGTCCATCCGCCAGGAAGGGTTCAAAGAAGTCTTTGTAAGCATTGGGGACAGCGGCGTAGGATTTAATGGGTTTAGCCCAAGACGATTTTGTTTGTTCGGCGGCGCTGACTGTGGGCAACAAAGCGATTGTTGAAGTATAGGCCTGTCTCCAAGTCATCCGCAAGATATTTCGCATCTTGGTCAGCATGTGTATGCCTTTCTCAAGAAACCGCCCAACGGTCGCGTTCACCCGCCGGGCGGGTGTCGGAAGAGCCTGAACGAAAACAAGAGCCTAACCATGACCGCGCCACCGTGAGTCCAGCGGGCAGCGCGGTCGGTGTGCAACCCGTGTTGGGCCGCCTGCTGATGACAGGCCTCCATAGATGCATTACGACTTGAGAAACGATAACCGCTTTTGCCATACGTCATTCGCAGAGTTGCCAATCCAGATCAAGTGAGTATCGGAAGGCACTTCATAAAGTTCACACGTCGCCACTTCGTTGGCAACGCGCTGGGCATTCTTCGGCGACACGGTTTTATCATTGGGCGAATACATGACTAACACCGGCTTGGTAATTGCGGCAAGGTTATCCACCCGATGTTCGATGTCGTTCATAAACCCGGTTCCCGACCGGGACGTTTGGATCATGCGCTTGATGAAGGCCAGGTCGTCCGGGCTCATCCGCTGGATGACCTCATCAACGTCGAGCATGGTCAAATCGTGCATCAGCGCTTTGATCATCACGGTGGGGAAGAGTTTCAACAACGTGTGCATGACGACCCAGGTGACTTTTTCGGCGCGCCCGAATACAAGCCGTGAGCGCCTTTTGTTATGCTCATCCCAATCCGTCGCCATCGCCGACTCCAGGATCAGTTTGCGCGTCCGGCCTGGATGCCGTTGCGCGAAGGCCAGGGCGGTGGGGCCGGCGGCGGAAATCCCAATCACATCGGCCATCGGTATTTGAAGCGTATCCAGCAGGGCGGCCAGCGCGTCAGCCGCTGCTTGGGCGGTTTTGCCTACGTCAGCGGGTGTATCGTCGTAGCCAGGACGCGAGGGCGTCAGAACGGAGAAGCCATGCTCCGTCAAATGCTCGTGTGACAGCCGACTCGCTCGGCTGCAATGCCCACCATTCAAAACAACAACGGTCGGCCCACTGCCTTCGAGACGATATTCAATTGGACCCTTCGCGGTTTGAGCGATCTCCTGTGGCATTGAGGATGGTCTCGATTCAGGAATAGGCTTTGGCGGCCCAACGGTCGGATTCAGCCGCGTTGCGGAGCGTAGCGGAGCAACGTCGGCTGCAACCCGTTGTTATGCCGCCTTTCGCCTTGAAAGCGACGACCGCTAATCCAGTTAACGCTGCAGCACCACGCAACGGCGGACGAATCGAAAGTATCCTCCCATCGCGCGCCGCCTCGCCGGTGTCGGCATGTGTGTTCTCCGACGCCCGTCTGTCATTTCGGTCAGGGCATTGCGTAATGTTGCTACAATGTCCTCGCGTTTCTGTTAGCGTGCTCGAAGTTTGTAGATGTTCAACAAATGTCCTTCAGGGTCTTGAGCATCAAACGCGCGACCAAAGGGAAAATCCTGCGGCGCGGTGAGGGTCGGTACGCCTTTGGCTTGCCACTCTCGCCACGTCGCGTCCACATCTTCGACTTCAAGGCTGAGTTCAATGCTAACAGGCGTAATCGTCGTTTCATGCCTTGTGGCAAGTAGATTTAATTTCCTAGAAACCCAGGGCCCCGCGATATCCGCCAGCGCAATCCACGTTTCGCCCGCCGTCGCAAGCGTAACAAACGTCTGTGCCGTTTGTTCTTGGACCACCGCCAGACCGAGCACTTGCGTATAAAACTCGGTCATTTTCTTGATGTCGTGAACGTAAATAATTGCGATGCCTAACTTGTAACTCATGTCTGTTTACTCCATTGGGTTTGGATTAATTATGCAAGGCACTCATTCATCAGAAGACCAACCAACTGGGCGAGCAAGATGCCGCTGCGATATACCACCTTCGCTGGAAAGTCTCGCGAACGGTTTGCGTTACTGGCGCTGGGGCGGGCGTGGACTCTGCCTGGGAGCAGAAAAAAACTCGAAGCAAGAAAAATGCTCGAAAATGCGGCGGAATCCCCAGCGTCCAGTGCACGCTGTGTTGGGCAGATTTTGCAAAATACTTTTGATTTTGTTTTTTTACCTTGTATTCCAAATGGCAATACCAAACGTTGCTAACAAGGGTAGTTGTAGTGGTGCAAGCGAGCCGGTCAGCAATCGAATACGAACCAGCAGATTTCGTTGCGCAACTTCTGGTCGTCAAGCACGAGATCCCGGATTTCGCTCGGAAGTTGTGCACGTTGCCATTGACATTCCAAGCGACCTGCCTCGTCACGCTCACATTCATCGGCCGCTGCGCGTGCGGCCCGGATTGCGTAGGCAGCTGCACCCAACTCATGCGCTGCCACATGTGCCACTGCCGCAGCTTGTCCGGCTGCATAAGCCGCTTCCCTCGCCGCTCCGCTCATCACTCTGGCTGCCGCCATGGCGTGACCGGCGGCCATTCGAGCTTGCGTCATTGTGATCTCGCCTCGCGCCCAAGCATGCGCCAATTCGATGGCTCGATGCGGCCGGTCGTCATTGGGTTGTATTTCCTCGAATAAGTGCAACACATGCTGTGCGCAATCGGCCGCCCATATCGCAAGCAGATGATGATCGGCGTCTTGGAGGGTACCGCCGCGACGCACAGTGATGAACCTGGGGTCTCGCTTCTTTGGTAATATCATTCGTCAGTTCCTACGCGTTCCTTCTGCCCAACGGTCCGCGTCAGCCGCGCCGAACGAGCGCAGCGAGTGAGGGAACGCGAGCGCAAGCCCGGAGCGAAGCGAAGGGCGCGGCGCGCCGCGCGTCGGCTGCACGCGGTGGTTGGGTGCGCGATTTGCAACTTAGAATTGTGCGATTGCCACCAATTGAGGCCATCAACCCGCCCGCGTCTAGCAAACATGGCCGGCGCCATGACGAATCGTAAGCAATGCGTCCTCGATAGCACCTGAGCGTTACTGGCGCCGCGAGTTGCGCCTTTGGCGATAAAGGGCATGGCTCGCCCTATTCCAACCAATCATGTACATGATAAACCCGGCAATGAAAAGAAGCATCGCTCCCACACCGCCAACGATAAGTCCGACTGGGCCGAACATGAACAGCGCCAGAATCCCAACCAATCCTATAGGAAACGCGCTAAACATGCAGATCTGACCCAGATTGATAAGCGTTTTAGTAACTCGTCCGCCCGCCTCTAACATCTCCCAGCCTTCCTCAAAGGAGGCGGCTTGTTGAATATGCTGGTGCGTTTCGAACTTGTCTCGGCCGACTACGTCGCCACTTATATTGGCGTCACCTTGAGCGTTGACAGAGGCGCTACTGGACGAAGGTTGCTCAGGGTCGTTCATGCTTCATATCTCCAACTCTCTCATTGTACAAGCAGTTTCATAACCCCCATAGCGCCTTGAAATTACGGCAAAACCGTTTTATGGAACCACTTCCGGCCATATTCCCCGGCGCACCCAACGCGGGCGTCAGCCGATCTGCGGAGCGCGCAGCGCGGAGCAAATTCGGCTGCACGCGATGTTGGGCGGCTTAAGAAGTTGTCGCCACTCTGGATCTTCCTGCCAAGCTATAGAGCGCGGATGTAACAAATCCGCTGACCAAGCCAAATGCACCCCATAGTAATGCGATCACCAACGGCGCAGATAAGAGGTACTCGTAAAAGCCAAGAACTACCGAGCGCTGTCCGTAAATCATCGCCGCGACTGAGTTTAGCCCAACCCCTATGGCAGCGCTGACAGCGAAGCTGATGAGCACTACAGAGGCCGGACGGCGCAGTCGAGGATAACCTCTCTGAGTCTGCGCGTATAGCGCCGCCGATACGGGAATAATCATGGCAAGTGAGATCAATATGGCCACTGCCTGATTTAGGGGCAACCAACCTGGTAGTACAATGAATCCATCCTGATGTTTGTCGAAGCGTGAGTACACCGCCTCTGGTACCGTGCCAGACAGCCACTGCTGATTCTGAAGCGGCTGAGAGGGGTCAGCTGGAGGAAGCGCATTGTTCAGATAGCTGCCAAATATTGCCACGATTAACAACCCACTCGCTAGGCAGCCACCGACAATAGCAATCGCTTCGACCCACCACTGGCGATTGATTTGCTGGCTCTGGTCTGGCCGAGCCAGCCTTATCAGGACAAAAGTGACCAGCGCGAGCCGCGGGCCGCCGATCAGTGACACCAAGAGGGAGGCGTGAAGAATCGGCAGACCAAACCAGACGGGCACGGATCGCTCGCTGATCGGCATGAGGCGCGCAAAAATCCATTCGGCGGCTACCAGCCCGCCCTCAATCCACGCCACGCGTAGCAAGGCCGCTGGCAGGCTGGGGCTATACCAGGCCACGAGCCCGCCGATCATCGCGCCAATGGCAGCATGCAAGATGGCGGCAGCTGCACTGTCAGTAATACTATCGGCGCCGAGTAAATGCCGGCTGATTATCGCGACGAGCAGGCCAAGAGCCCCAGCGGCCCCCGCGAGACGCAGCCAAGCCAAGAAGCTGTTTGTTCCCAATGCCAGCCACTGTATGACCGTGGTATCGACAACAGTGATCTTGTCGCGGCCAACAACATCGCCTCCAATGTTGACGTCTCCACCGGCGCTGATGTTGACTCCCTCTGAGCGTCCCGTCTGTTTGTCTTCCTTCGCTATGGTATCACCTCCGTCGACAACACTCGCGGTTTACAGCGCTTGTGGCCTGTCGTAGCGCCGCCCAACGGCGGCGCATCAGTGGTTTGGCGTAGCCCGAAGCGGAGCGGAGGGCGGAGCCAAATCCACTGCATGCGCGGGTTGGGTGGCGTATTTATGATGAGCCGGCGATGGATGCGCTTTCCAAGGCTGATTGCTGATTCCGCTGTTGCGCCATAGTGATTTGCCGCGCAATGAGGAAAAGCGGGAACATGACGCTTATCGCAATTGGCCCTGACAACAAAATATAGATCCAAACAAAGCGTATGTTCAATCGTCGCGCTTCCACAACCATGAAGATGCATCCTGCGCTTGTAAGCATGAACAGATCATTTACGAAAGATGCAGCGGCTTGATTTGCGTATAAGGCGCGGTACCAGCTCAATAGACTCTGATTCCCCGGCTGGAGCATGAACCCAATATTGTTGCTCCATGTGGCGACGAGGGCGATAACGGCAATGATTGCATACACCGCGCAAAGGATTTTCTCGGAACGTGTCATTCTCTTAACTTCCATGCGGATTGGATAGACGCTAAAGGCCTTCGGGCAAGTACCTAACGACAAGCCCTGTTTGGTGTTTTCAAAAGACGTTATCCGAACAGATTACAGTGTGATTACTGTGCGGCAGGCGAAAGACCTCCAAGATTTTTAGCAACCCAGAAAGAAATAACGGCTCCTGATGCCTCAATGGCAAGCAGGATATACAAGACAGGTCTGACATCGCCTTGCGCCAGAATAACGCCAAGGCCACGTGTTATGGCGTAACCGGCGAGAAAGAAAGCATTTGCCAAAAGACCCAAGCGCAAGCGTTCATGGTGGACAGCGCAAAAAGCAAGAAAAGCCGCCATGCCGAATACAGATCCGCCGTACGTAGCGGCGAAGTCAATACGAGCAGTTGCTGTTGGGAGCAATGTATCGACGGTTGCCGCCAGAGGTGTAGGCGCGAGTATCGCGGGTAAGCCAAAGACTACAAGGAGTACCGCATAAAGCCACAGCACAATTCGAGCAAGGCGCAGTTGATTATTTGGGATTTTTGTAGGCATTTTCACGGTGGTGTAAGTGTTGTCTGATGTTATCTATGCGACTCGCAATTGCTTTGCTGTTGTCTGTTTTAGCCACCCAACGGCCTCGAGATGAGCCGCCCGGCCAGCCGAAACCTAGTATCGCACACAATCCGAACACCGCGCTGGCCGGGTCGGCTCCATCGAGTTGTTAGGCAGCCTGAAGACACATCCTAGGCGCTGACGGGGACGCATCTCAAAAGGACCGTGCCGGAGGAGAAGGTGCGGGTCTCTACCGGCTTGAGGCTGACCCTGTTTTGAATGCGGGAAAAGGCTGCCTTGCCCGAACCCAGGAAGATTGGGACATAGTAGAGGCGGTACTCGTCGATTAGGCCGGCAGATGCCAAGCTTGAAGCCAGGATGAGGCCACCGACGCCCATGGACCTGCCGGGTTGGGCCTTCAGCTTAGCGACTTCAGTGACCGCATCGCCTCTTACTAGCAGCGAGTTCCAGTCGACGCTTTCGAGTGTTGACGAGAAGACGACTTTGGGGATTGGCTTCCAGTGCTGGGCGTACTCGACGATGACGGCAGGCGCCGAAGGATCCTGGTCGGCTGTGGGCCAATATCCAGCCATGAGTTCGTACATGCGGCGACCGTACAGTAGGGTATCGATCTCCCGCTCAATATCGTTGAAGTGCCTGTGAAGCTCCTCGTCGGGAACGACCCAACTCGGGTCTCCGGCTTCGGCATCGATGTAGCCATCGAGGGAAAGGGAGGTCGCGTACACGAGTTTGCGCATATCGTCCACCTTGGAAAGGGATATCGGTCAGGCTGCCTAACGGTCGGCATAAGCCGCGCGCGGAGCGATAGCGGAGCGCGTCGGGTTCATGCCGGTGTTGGGCCGCCCTATGCTTTGAAAGCAGAGCTTGATGCTTTCTGATGCCAACGCTGAATGACTCGATATAAGAGAACGGGTAGCCAGATAAATGCTTGACCCACAAGCACGTCTTGCCAAATGGTGTATCCGCCACCAAACGAGAGTTTTCCCCGCTTGAGGCTGTACCAATCACCCAGCACAGTGAGCGGCACGAGAACGGCTATCCCGGTCAGACCATACCATAGTAACGGACGCTGGCTGTGAGCCACTAGCCAACGATAACCGGCTAGAATGAAAATGAAGAAGACCGATGGCCCCAACAAGAGAAGACCAACCTGCACCAGAAGTGGAAGCGCGTACCCCCACCAGCCCCACCAACCAACGGCGCGGGCAATGAGATTGACCACGAAAACTATTCCTCCCATCGCAGTGGCCGCCAGCACGACCAGCCAGCGATCAGGGTGCTGAGGATGTCGCGCCCAAAGGAGCACCCCCAGATAGGCGAACAACCAGCCCACGGCCATTAGCATGCCACCCGGGGCGCTTTGAACGAAGTCCATTTATTTCTTCTCGCTTGGCTCAAGTTTCAAACTTGCAGAGCCACTACAATCGTGACGAGTGGCCCAACGTAGGCGTCAGCCGCTCGCCTCGGCGAGTCGGCTGGACGCGGTGTTGGGCCGATTTTGATTTGCCCTGCTCATGGCAGACCTACACGCCCGGCTAAGTTGTAGCTTGTAGAAACTTGATACCCAAATCGCGAACGGTTCTGCCGAGAGCATATATCAGTCTGTAATGTGCAGGCAATCCCCCAACTTCAACTCGTCCTAGCTCATCGAGTATAGTGGACCCATAAATTCAGACACGCAAATGGGCGCGGCTAAGGTACACTTCGACCATGATCCGCAAACGCTATACGCCCGCCCAGAAAGCCGCCATCGTGCTGGAACTGTTCAAGGAAGAAGAAACGCTGCCCCAAATCGCGTCCCGACACGGGGTCCATCCCAACCTGCTGCGCAAGTGGAAAGCTCAGGCTCTGGAAGGTCTGCCCGACTTGTTCAGCGATGACGAGCAGGACAAGCGGGCGGTGGCAAGCGAACACCAGCGCCAACGGGACGAACTCTACGGCGAGATCGGTCGGCTCACCACCCAGTTAGCCTGGCTCAAAAAAAAATCTGGCCTCGAACCTGGCCCGCGTTGAACGCCTGGCCCTGCTGGAACGCGACCCTGCCGACCTGAGCCTGAAGACCCAATGCGACCTACTGTCCCTCAACCGCACCGGCCTGTACTATCAGCCGGTGCCCCCCAGCCCGCAAGAACTGTATGTCAAGCGGCGCATCGACGAGGTGTATACCGCCCATCCCTTCTACGGCTCGCGCAAGATCACGGCGGTGCTGCGGGCCGAGCGGGTGATCAACCGCAAGACCGTCCAGCGCCATATGCACGAGATGGGCATCGCGGGCATCTGTCCCGGACCCCACACCAGCCAGCGCAACGCCGAGCACCGAGTTTTTCCGTATCTTTTGCGCCATGTCACCGCCAGCCATCCCAACCACATCTGGGGGATCGATATCACCTACATCCGTCTATTGGCGGGCTGGGTCTATCTGGTGGCCGTGCTGGACTGGTACAGTCGCTACGTGATCGCCTGGGAGCTGTCCGACACGCTCGCACTGCCCTTTGTGCTCGCGTGTGCCCAACGGGCCCTGGCGCAGGCCACGCCCCAGATCTGGAACAGCGACCAGGGCAGCCACTTCACCAGTCCGCAGTACCTCGACCTGCTGCTCTCGGCCAGCGTACAGATCAGCATGGATGGCCGCGGTCGCGCGCGCGACAACATCTTCACCGAGCGCCTGTGGCGCACGGTCAAGTACGAGGAGGTCTACCTCACCGAATACGCTACGCCCCGCCAAGCCCGACACGACCTGGGGCGCTACTTCCAGTTCTACGACCACCAGCGCCCTCACCAGGCGCTCGATTACCAGACGCCGGCCGCAGTGTACTTCCGCTGAACCCACCGGCCGTCTCTTTCGGACCGGTCCTATGGTATGATCGGGGCACCCCCCGGAAGGCGAGAAGGACGGGCCGTTTGGCTTGTTCATCTCGTCTTTCATTTTCAGGGCTGGAGAAAGGCCAGCCGCACCTTATCCGACCCCATTTTCGTGTCTTGACAATGGGGTCCACCCTA
>Ga0209108_10001837_pt1 | contig 12285 bp, 11 predicted proteins | sample Rifsed10ft1_FD_184003 | JGI IMG/M metagenome (GOLD analysis project Ga0209108, IMG submission 184003) | Soil microbial communities from Rifle, Colorado, USA - sediment 10ft 1 (version 2) | ecosystem: Environmental > Terrestrial > Deep subsurface > Rock core/Sediment | place: Rifle, Colorado...
GTTTTGTCTGGAGAGCGGAAGCATGGGTGAAATCAGGGAACTCAGGGAAAGAAGGGAACTGAGCGAGCGAGCTCCTTGAGTTCCTTCCCTTCCTTCATTTCCCGGCCTCACGTCGAGATCACCTGTTTGGGGGTGAAGGTGGAAAGGTCAATTCGGGTGACGCGCCCCGCAACCAAATGTGTTACATAGTGAGAAGTGTAAAGGCCGGGGTCAGAAGGCTGAAGGGAAAGCGGCGGGGAAGCGTCAGCAACATGCAGGCAATTTTGAAGCAAATTTTATCTGCGCTTAATTTTCCCTCGCTACAATTACGAGCGGATGTTATGCTCGGTCAAGATGTAACCCTGAGCGCAAGGTCTCGGCGCAGAGATGCTTCGCCGCTTCGCGGCTCAGCCTGACATACCTGTGGAAAGGAGAAGGTGAAAAATGGATTTAGGCGAATGCCCCTACTGCAACATGCTGGGTTTAGTGACACACATCAAGTCCACGCCGAACGGGTTCGAGGTGACGGCGCAGTGCCTGATCTGCGGCTACGGTTACGACAGCGACTATGCCCGCGCAGAATTCGCTGACGATCTGCCTTACGAGTCCAGCCTGCCCGTGGAGCAAGAGGCGCGGGATTGAACAAGGGGGCGACCACAAGGGTCGCCCCTACCGCGCCATGGCCTTCTCCGCGCGCACCATCTCCAGAATCTCTTCCGCGTTCTCCATCGTTTTCTCCCCCGCCCCGCCCAGCATCAACGCCAGCTCCGCCACGCGCGCCGCGCCCTCGAGCGGGTGAACGCGCGTGACCGTGCGGTCGCCCGTCACTTCCTTTTCGACTTTGAAGTGCTGATCGCCGAAGCCCGCCAACTGCGGCAGGTGGGTGATGCACAGCACCTGGTGCGCCTCGCCCAGCCCCCAGAGCTTGCGGCCCACAATCGCCCCGACCCGTCCCCCGATGCCCTGGTCAATTTCGTCGAAGATCAGGGTCGGGGTGCGGTCGGCGCGGGCGAGCACGCTCTTCAGGGCGAGCATGAGGCGCGAGGTCTCGCCGCCGGAGGCGATCTTGGCAAGCGGCTTCAACCCCTCGCCCACGTTCGGGGCGACGAGAAATTCGATGCGGTCGAGGCCGGTGGCGTCGAAGGCGACCCGCCGTCCCTCGATGTAGGCGCCGTCGGGATCGTCCTCGGATTGCATGTCCACGCCGAAGCGGGCGTGCTCCATGCGCAGGTCGCCCAGCTCGGCTTCGATCGCGCGCGCCAGTTGTTCGCCCGCCGCCCGCCGCGCGGCCGAGAGCTTCTGCCCCATCTGGCCGATGCGGCGCAGCCACTGTTCTTCCTGCTCTTCCAGCTCGGCCATGCGCTCGCCGGAGCGCGTGAGGCCCTCGCGCTCGGCCTGCGCTTTCTCTGCAAAGGCGAGCACGTCTTCAATCGCCGCGCCGTATTTGCGCTGGAGGTTCTTGATGAGGTCGAGCCGCTCTTCCACCGCGTCCAGCCGCTTGGGGTTGAATTCGATGCGGTCGCGGTAATCGCGCAGATCGCGCGCCAACTCGCGGAACTGCTCGCCGAGCGATTGCGCCAGGTCACGGTGTTCGCCGACCGAGGCGTCAATCTTGGCGAGGCCGGAGAGAGAGCGCGCGGCCTCCCCGAGCTGGTCGGCGGCGCTGGGGGTCTCGTCCGTGCCATCCGAGAGCGCGTGGAGGGCGTCGTCGGCGAGCGCAGCCAGTTTTTCCGCGTTGGCCAGGCGGGTGCGCTCGTCGAGCAGCGCCTTGTCCTCGCCCGGCTTGAGCCTGGCGGAGGTGATCTCGTTGATCTGGAAGTCGAGCATGTCCAGCCGCCGTTCCATCTCGCGCTCGCTCAGCCGCAGCTCGTTCAATTCTTTCCGCACGCCGTTAAGCTCGCGCGCCACTCCCGCCAGCGCCTCGCGCTCGTCGTCGAGGTTCGCGAAGCGGTCGAGCAGGAAGAGGTGCTCGCGCGTGCGCAGGAGCGAGAGGTGCTCGCTCTGGCCGTGCACGTCCACGAGCAGCTGCCCGATCTCTTTGAGGACGGCGAGGCTGACGACGCGCCCGTTGACGCGGCAGACGTTGCGGCCCTCGCGCCGCACCTCGCGGGCGAGGGTGATCTCGGAGGCCGCCTCCCCGTCGAGCAGCTCTTCGCGGGCCAGGACCGCTTCCACGTCCGGGCGCAATGCCTCGTCAACGCGAAAGACGGCTTCCACGCGGGCCACGTCCGCCCCGGTGCGCACCATAGTGGCCTCCGCGCGCCCGCCGAGGAGCAAATCCACCGCGTCAATGATGATGGACTTGCCCGCGCCGGTCTCGCCTGTGAACGCCACGAAGCCGCGGGCGAGGTTCAGGTGCAGGCGGTCAATGATGGCGAAGTCGGTAATCGTGAGTTCGGAGAGCATTGGTCAACGGATGGAACGGATAGGGCGGATGGGCGAGTGCCTTCAGTTCCCGCTGTTCCCTGATTTCCCTATAGGAACTGAAGGAACTCAGGGAACTCAGCTGATTGAAATGCCTCGCAGGCGGGCGTAGAGTGTGCTGGTGGCGATGAAGGCATACACCACGGGCCACAGCGCCCCGAACAGGCCTGCGCCGAGGAGCACGCCGACGATCAGTGGCAGGCAGCCGAACACGAATGCGCCCGCGGCCATGTGGCTGAGGTAACGGCCCCGGCGACGGCGCACCGCAGCCCGCACGAGCTCAGCCACTGCCCCGCCGACGACGGGCGCAAGGAAGATGACGAAAAAGCCCAGCCGCACCACCAAAAAACCGGCAATGCCAGCCAGCGGCGCGGCGATCACGGCGGCGAGGACGTAGTCGTACCAGAAGGCCGTCTCGAAGATTTGCTGCTGCCCGCGCACACAGTCTTTGCAGCGATAACCCACGGGCGTGCGCACGGCGCACCTGGAGCAGATGGGCTTGCCGCACTTGTTGCAGCGCAGCGCCGTCGGGGTTTGCGGATGATTCGCGCAGACGAGAGTTTCAGAAACAGATTCGGTCATTTGCTTTTATCGGCGGAGGGGTTCTGGGCCATGCGGGCCATGAGACTCTTGTAGAAATAGGTCGTCGGCTGGACGCGCACGAAGCGCGTGAGATGTTCGCTCATGCGCACGCACACGCGGTCGCCATCGTGAAGCGCCATTTCGACGTGCCCGTCGGCGGTGAGGACGGCCTGGTGCTCCATGCGCACGACGACTTCCACGGTCGCGCCCTGCGCGAGCACGATGGCGCGGTCGAGGCTCAAGTGCGGGGCGATGGCGATGAGCAAGATGTTTTTCAGCTCCGGCGGCAGGATCGGGCCGCCCGCCGCGAGCGCGTAGGCGGTGGAGCCGGTGGGCGTGGCGATGATGAGGCCGTCGGCGACGTAGGTGGTCAACTCGCCCCCGTCAATCATCGTCTTGAGGCGCACGGGCCGCGCGACGGCGCCCCGGCTGATCACGGCTTCGTTGAGCGCTTCGAAGGCCTCGAGGCATTGGCTATCGCGCCAGAGCTCGACGCCCAGCATCATGCGCTCTTCAATCCAGTAATCGCCCGCGAGCACGCGATCGAGCACCTGCGGCCACTCCTCCGGCTGGACCTCGGCCAAAAAACCGAGGCGGCCCGCGTTCACGCCGAGGACCGACACCCCGTGCGAGGCGGCCAGGCGTCCGCTGCGCAGCATCGAGCCATCGCCGCCGACGACGACGATCAGATCCTGCCCGGCAATGCGGGCGCGCGCCTCAGAGTCTTGCAGGGAAGCGCCACTCACCGCCTCCCCCAGACGATGGGACAGATAGTCCACCATCGCCCCGGCCAGCGCCTCCGACTCCTCCACTTTGGGATGGTAGAAGACGATGACGCGCTTCGGCGGCGGGTTGCGCCAGTGAGCAGGGTTCGAGGAAGAATCGGACATGCGTTTTCCTGTGAGGACAGGGGCATTATAGCGGATTCTCATCCCCACCCTAACCCTCCCCCGTTCGATTCGCGAACAAGGGTGGGAACACTCCCCTCCCCTGCCGGTTGCTTTTTCCGACGGGGAGGGGCTGGGGGTGGGGGTAATTTCTAAGCCAGGCTCTCCTCGCACCCCTCTCTGAACCCGCACGCCCGGCAGCGCGCCGGCGACGAATGTGAGCGCGCCACGTCCCCTGCCTCGGCATCCGCGCGCATTTGATCCAACAACTCCAGTAGTTCGGCCTCCAATGCGGACGTGAACCCCACCCGCAGGATTTTATCGGCGTACTTGATCAACCCGTAAGCCGGGCGGCGGCCATACGCCTCCGCGGTCAACACGCAATACGCCGCGAGCTGATACACGTGCGCGGCGTATGGCCCCCCGGCGGGCGCGCGCCCAGACTTCACTTCCACCGGGACGTACCCCGTCCCATCGCGCACCAGATAATCCGGCCTGCCGGTGAGCCGCAAGCGCGGAGAGAACAGCGGCTTCTCCAACCGCCCCCATCCGCCCGTGTCGGTATACACCACTTGCCCTTCGGGCAGGCCGGAGGCGCGCCGGGCGCGCCGGGCGAGCAGCCAGAGGAGCAAGGCGAGGAGGATGAGAATGAGAGGGAGCACGGGGCAGCTAGGGAGAGGGAAAGAAAGAAGCGACCAGGACAAGAATTGCCACGACGACGAGGAGGACCGCCACCATCCGCATAGCCGAGGCGACTCCGACCAGCCGCCCGTGCCCGGCGTGGGCCGCCGCGCCCGCCGCGAGTTCCTGCACGTTGGCGGAGGCGCGGCCTTGAACGTGATGCAGCCACCAGGCCCGGCGGCAAAAAACGTACTCGCCGATCTCGGAAGCGCGGATGACACGCATACAAAATCAGAAAGCGAAAGGCAGAAGGCAGAAAGCAGGGATGAACGCCTAACTGCCTTCCGCCTTCTGCCGACTGCCTTCTTCGAATTTTCTGAGCGCCTCCTGCAGCCGATACTGCCGCAGGCTGGTGGTGATGTCGCCGCGCGTGCGCTCGGTGACGCCGCGCACCATGTCTGTCGTGCGGCGCAGGCCGCCCGTGATGGCGTCCGGGTAATCCACCGTGACGAGCAGAGAGTAAATGTCGTCCATCGCCTCCAACAGGCGCTCGGCTTCTTCGGTGTGGTCGTGGCGGATGATGTCCAGGCAGCGCCGCCGGAGCTCGCCCGCGGCCTCGCCCAGCCCGTTGAGGTAGGCCGCGTGCTCCACGCCGATGGCCTCCGGCTCCGGCAGCGGCTCGCTCCCCACGAGCGCGTAGACGATGTTAGCCTCGGCAAACTCTTTGAGCGCGTCCTGCGTGTACCCGGCGTGATACAGATCAGGATACGGCGCGAGGTCGGCGCGGATGGCGTCCACAATCTCTTTGGCCGCGGCGATGTGCTCGCGGGCCGCGTCGCGCTCGTTGCGGTGGGTAGCGCGGATGGCGTTGGCGCAGTGGCGGATGAGGGTGCGCGAGCGCTCCAGCGCCGTGTCGCGCGCAGAATTCTTGGCGGCGAAGTTGGCGCGGATGCGGTCGGCAACTTGATCGAGATTATGCATGGCTTTCTTTCGTCAACGGATGGAACGGATGAATCAGGTTGACTAATCAGGTTTGGGCGGCTTGAAGAGCTGGTCGGCCAAATTCGTGGGCACGATGATCTCACCATACTGCGCCTCGAACTTGCCCAGGTTCTCGGCCAGCGCGCGCAGCAGGAGCTTGGCGTTCATCGGCGTCATGACGATGCGCGCATACACGCGGGTCTTCGGCATGTTGGGAAGCATGCGCGCGAAATCAATCACCACCTCGGAGGGCGAGTGTGTGATGAGCGCGAAGTTGCTGTACACCGCCTCGAGGTTGGCGGGGATTTCAATGGCCATCGCCGGCTGCGGTTGCGGGCGCGGCGCGGCCGGCGGGGTTTGGGGCGCGGGGGGGGGAGCGGGTTCATCGGGCATGGCGTCTCCTTGCGGCGGTGTCAACGGATTTCACGGATCAGTTGCATCCGTTCCATCCGTTGACACTAGTCTACCGCCAACCGGCGCAAGCGCAAACAGCCGTCAACCGGATGACAGTTGACGGCTGCTGGCTTATGCGATTGCGCTTAGAAGGGGATTTCGCCTTCTTCGGCGGGGGCGTCTGATTCCACCATCTCCCCGCCCGCCTGGCCGCCGCCGCCACTCTCGGCGCGGCTGCTGAGGAACTTCACCGCCGCGGCGGTCACCTCGAACGAGGTCCCGGTCGTGCCGTCCTGCCGGGTGAAGATGCGCGGGTTGCCGGTCTTGGGGTCGGCGTTCATCCGGCCCTCGACCAGCACTTTGCTGCCCTTCTTGAGATAGGTGTTGCAGGCTTCACCCATCTTGCCGAAGACGGAAATGCGCCACCAAAGGGTGCGCTCCTGGGGCTGGCCGTCCTGCCCGGTCCATTTCTCGCTGGTGGCCATGCTGAAATTGCAGACCGCCGCTCCAGAGGGTGTATAGCGCATCTCGGGGTCGCGGCCCAGATTACCAACGAGGATAACTTTGTGGTACATGGTTACCTTCCTTTCAGCGGAGGCTTGTTAGGAGTGATGGGTGTTTCTTGCCCATCCATTGAGGATCCGCTGACGCTTCTAGGATGATACGGGAGACTAGAACAAATGTCAACCGCCGTATTTGGGTGTCTGGCACCGGCAACCCGTATATGCGGCGGTGCGGGGCTATGGCTGCCGTATCACGACCAGCTTGTCCACGCCCGACTCGGCTCCCCAGACCTCACCGGGCCGCCCGAGGAGTTGGCGAATGCTGGCTCCCGGACTTGGGAGCGGAAAAACGTCAAAGACCTCCCGCGCCGGATCAAAGCGCACGATTGCATTCGCGCCGAAGTCGCTCAACCAGACGAGGTCATCGCCGTCCACGTAGACGGCGTAAGGTTGTGAATTGTCGCCGGGAAGACGCCACTCACGCCACTCCCCCGTCGCCGGATCGTACCTCGCCACTTGACCGGCGGTCCACTCACTCACCCAGATGCGTCCCTGCGAATCCGACCACACGCGCCGCGCCCCCTGTCCCGGCGTGGGCGGCTCCAACACCGTCGCCGCGCCGGTATCCTGATCAATGCGGGCGATGTGGCTGCCCGCGAGCGAGGCGTAATACACAATTCCATCCGGGGTCGTGGTGATGCCATACGGGCCGCGACCGCGCGGGGCAGCGAACACTTCCACCTGCCCCACTGCCGGATCGAGGCGGCCATACACCCCGCTTTGTCCGGTGAACCAGAGCACGCCGCGCCCATCGAACGTGGCGGTGTTGAGGTTCGCGTACCCGCTCCCGGCGGGCAAGGGGAACACCTGCACGGCTTCGGTCGCCGGATCAACTCGGACGATGGCGTTGAGGCCGCCATCCGTGATCCACGGCGCGCCATCCGGCCCGACGATGACGCCGTGCGGCGCCGAACCGCTGCCCAACTGGATGTGATGTGTCTGCCCTGTGGCCGGGTCCAGCCGCCCCAGCTCGCCCGACCGCTGCGCGGTATACCACACCGAGCCGTCTGGGGCCGGGGCGACATCGTGCGGGTGCGACCCGCGCGGCACGAGGTATTCCTGAATTACCGGCGGTTCGTCGCCGAGCCGGGACTCAGGGCTGGGGACAGTCGTCGGCGCGATAATCGGCGCAGTTGGCGCGACAGAAAGCGTCTCCGTGGGTGAGGCTGCAGCGAGCGGAGTAGCCGAAGGCTGAGACGTGGCCGTTGCGCTCATCGCTGGAGCGGTCTGCGTTGGCGAGGCCGTGGGTTGAGGCTGGCATCCGCCGAGCAGCGCCGCCATCCCCACCAGGATGCACAGCGCAAGCTTGCGCCGTGAGGCTCTACCGAGACCTCTGGACATGAGCGCTTCTCAAAAGGGTCAAACGCGCCTGGCGACCACGAGGGTGATGTCGTCGAACGGCGCGGTGGCGCCGGTGAAGGCTTCGAGGGCGCGCACGACGGCGGCCAGCATGTCGGCGGCGGGGGCCGCGCGGTTCTCGAGGATGACGCGCCGCAGGCGCTCCTCGCCAAACTCCTGCTCCTGCGCGTTGACGGCGTCGGTCACGCCATCCGTATACAGCACCACGAAATCGCCGGGCTGCAACTGGACGCTGCGCTGTTCATAGGCGCTCCAGTATTCCACGCCCAGCGGCATGCCGGTGCGAATCAGCTTGACGAGTTGAGCCAGACCGGCTTGATACAGCAGCGGCGCGTTGTGCCCGGCGTTCACGTAGGCCAGCTCGCCGGTCGTCGTGTTCAACTCCCCGTAAAAGAGCGTGACGAACATCCCGCCGGCCGCGTCGGCGCAGACCAGCCGGTTCGCGCGCTGGATGCCGTCGAGCGGCGAGGAGGCAGTGACGACGCTGGCGCGGACGATGCTGCGGGTGAGCGCCATGAACAACGCGGCCGGCATCCCCTTGTCGGTGACATCCGCGATGACCAGCCCGAGGCGCGAGGCATCCTCGGCGAGGATGAAGTCGTAATAGTCGCCCGCGACCTCGCGCTGGGGCTGCCAGCGCGCGGCAAATTCCCAGCCGGAGATGTGCGGGATGGTGCGCGGCAACAGGCTGGCCTGCACCTCGCGCGCGACCTGCATTTCGCGTTCCAAGCGCCCCTTTTCCACCGCGACCAGATACAGCCGCGCGTTCTCAATGGCGATGGCCGCGCTGCCCGCAATCGTCCCCAGCAGATCGAGGTCCGCCGCCGTGTAGTCGTCCGGTTTGTTGCTCACCTCGACGGCCCCGATGGCGCGCTCGTTGACGATCAACGGCGCGGCCATCAGAGATCGGGTCAAATAGCCGGTGTGCCGATCCACCTCCGGGTAGAAGCGCGGATCGTGCTGCACGTCGTTGACGATGACGCCCTGCCGGTGTTCGACCACCCACCCGGCGATGCCCCGCCCGAACGGGACACGGACACGTTTCGCCTCGGCGGCTCTGGCCCCGCTCGCCACGCGGAAAACCAGCTCCGCGCCCTCGACCAGCAGGATGGAGGCGGCCGCGGAGGCGAAGGCCTCTTGCACACGCTGGAGGCAGGTCGTGAGCACGGCATCGAGGTCGAGGGTCGAGGTGAGTTCCCCGCTGATGGTGTGCAGCATGCTCAAGTGCCGGAGCTTGTCCTGCACGTCGCGGAAGAGGCGCGCGTTGTCAATCGCCACCGCCGCGCTCGCCGCAATCGCGTTGAGCAGTTCGAGATCGCCCGAGGTGAAGATGCCGGCCTGCATCCGGTTGTCCACGTAAATCGCGCCGAGGGGCTGACCCTTGAGCACGAGCGGGACGCATACGATCGCGCGCAACTTCAACCCGCGCACACTCTCGCGCGTCCCCAGCCAGGCGTCCTGCTGCGCGTCGCTCGTCAACCGCGCTTTCCCTTCGGAGACAACGCGCTCGACGACGCTGCGCGAAATCTGGAACTCGGGCGCGTCTACGGTGGTCTGCTCCATGCCGCGGGCGGCGCGGAAGACGAGCTGGCCGTCCGGCTCGCGCAGCACCACGAAACCGCGCTCGGCGCGCGTGGTCGCGATCACTTCGTCCATCACCCGCCTCAGCACCTCGTCGAGGTCGAGGGAGGAGTTGAAAGCCTGCGAGACGCGGTAGAGCAGGTTGAGGCGGTCGGGGGTGGGCTGGGCCATCTTTGGGTCAATGGATGGAACTGCTTCGCGTGACACGGATTGGGAAGGGATTATAAACCTGTGACCAGGAAATAGAAACCCGGTCTTTCGCAGAAACCGGATTTCTCGGAGAAGGTGGCGGTCAGCCTGTCATTCCTTCACCCTGTCATCCTGTCTCCGTTCCCATCCCGCAACAATCTCCCGATTGTCCCTCACGTTCTCCAGCCAACTGCGGCGCAGGGTTTCGTCTTTCGTTTTGCTCGCGACGAGCATCACGCGCTCGTGGGCTTTCTGCAAATACTCGTCGGCTTCGGCCCCGCGGCCCAGCGCCCGGAGGATGCGAGAGTGGACAAAGAAATATCGCTCCGGCGTCGGAGGAAAAGGCATCATCTCGGCAAGCCGCAGAACTTCAGCCGAAGTGGAAAAGGCAGCCTCTGGTTCGCCCAGAGCCAGATGCATTTGCGTCACCAGATGGTACGCCTCAATTGAGGCATCTATCCAATCCGCGCCAGCGCCGGACAGCAGCTCCAGTACCTCTTTGGCCTTTTCCAGACCGGTCCGCAGGCTGGCCTCGTCCCCACTGCCCAATGCCGTGTGAGCCTGATTGATGAGCGGCCACACGGCGTCGCGTGGCACCCCGGTCCTCGCCGCCACTTCCAGCGCGCTCTCCAATACGCGTCGGGCTTGCTCGTGTTCTCCCAACTCGGCGTGGTAACGGCCCATGAACGAGAAGGCAATGGCCTGCAGGAGTTGGTTCAGCCATTGCCCGCCGGAGGCGGCAGCCTGCATCGCGGCTAACGCCGGGCCAAACTGGCCCAGGATGCTCAGCCAGAAGGCCTTGTTCCAATTCACGAAACTGATCACGGCCTCCTGATGGGCAGCCTGAGCCCGCGCCAGTTCATCCCCCAACAACGCCAGCCCGGCCTCGTACTCCCCCTTCGGCCAAAACCGCAGATAGACCGGCTCGGTGACGGCTCTGACGTTATAGAGAGCATAGCCGACGACGCTGGCGACCTCCTGCGCCTGACGATAGAACTTCACTGCCTCTTCCGGATGGCGCAGCCAGCCGTGGATGTCTCCCAGGAGGACGAGCGCCAGGCACTCCGCATTCCGGTCGCCGATCTCGCGATGAATCTTCAGCGCGGCCTCGGCCAGCGGCAAGGCGTCGGCAGGCCGGTACTGAAACCCGAAGATGATGGCCAGACGGCGCAGGCCATCGGCCTCGTTGCGCTTGTCTCCGGCCTGCCGACTCAGCGCGATCGCTTCTTCGGCGGCCTTCTGCGCAGCGGACAAATCGCCCAGGTCCCGGACGACGAGCGACAACACGTGCAGACTGGCGGCGGCCTCGGCGGGCAGGTCGGCTTCCCGGAAACGCGCCACGGCTTTCTCGAGCAGGCCGCGACTCTTGAGAAGCTCGAGACCGGCAAAAGCTTCATAACCCAGGCGGCGCAGCGCATGCCCCTCGCGGACCGGATCGCCGAGCGCTCGCGCGATCTCGGCGGCGCGCTCTGCCGGTTCTCGCATCCGCGCAGGCTCAGTCTCCTTATGATAATCCGCGAGCGCGATCAACGCCTCACAGCGGCGGGCATCGTCGTTTTGCTTCTCGGCCAGGGCCAGCAGCGCCTCGATGTCGGCGCGCTGTGGTTCGCGCCGGGCGACGAGTTCGTACACCTGCGCTCGCGCGGCGAGCAGGTCGAAGCGTTCCGGCGAGTCGCCCGGTGTCAGAGTCAGGGCTTCCGTGTAGCAGCGGAGGGCGTCCTCGTTGGAGTACAGCGTGCGCGCCCGGTCGGCGGCGCGCCGGTAATACGTCCGCGCGCGCTCTTCGTCCCCGGCCTCGCCGTAATGATAGGCCAGCGCTTCGAAGTCGCCGGGGCGGAGGGACTCGATGGCGGCGGCGACGCGGCGATGGAAGCGATGGCGGCGCACTCCGCTCACGCTCTCACGCAGGGTCGCCGGGATGAGGGCGTGGGCAAAGGAGAATATCTCGCGGCCTCTCCCTTGGACCTCGCCAACCAGCTGCGCGCGCTCAGCCATTTCCAGCGCGTCAATCAGCGCCTCCTCATCCTGCTCGCTTGCCTTGTGCAGGGTCTCGAAGTCGAATTCGCGCCCGAGGATGGCCGCCACCCGGAGCGCGTCCTGCGCGGGCGCGGGCAACTTGCCGATGCGCCCCTGGATCGCGACCCGCACGCTCTGCGGGACTTGAATCTCGTCCATGTTCGAACGGCGCCAGCGCCCGTTTTCGCGGTAGAGTTTGCCCTCCTCAATCAACGACTTGCACACTTCCTCGACGAAGAAGGGATTGCCCTCCGTCTCGCGGTAAACGCCTTCCAGAAAATCGGGCGTGATGTCTTCGGCGAACATCGCCGCCAGCAAGTCGCGTGTCTGGTCGCGGGTGAGGCGGGAGAGTTTGAGGCGCGTCGCCAGCCGCTCGCGGTTGAGGTCGGCGAGCACGTCGTTGAGCGCGCGGGCCTCGTCAAGCTCCACCTCGCGGTAGGTTAGCACCAGCAGCAGCGGCAGTTTGGAGAGGCGGGCGCGGCGAGCGAGATGGCGCGCCAGAAACAGCGTGCCGCCGTCGGCCCAGTGCGCGTCGTCCACCACGAGCAGCAGCGGAGCGTGCGAGGTCAAAGCCGCGGCGAGCGCCACGACGCTTTCGAAGAGGCGCTGCTGTTCGGCCTGCGGGTCAAGCGGCGGATTGAGCGGCACGTCCGGGTATTGGGCGCGGAGAGCAGGCGCGAGGGTGAGGAGGTCGGCCATCACCAGGCCCG
>Ga0209108_10001838_pt1 | contig 12284 bp, 13 predicted proteins | sample Rifsed10ft1_FD_184003 | JGI IMG/M metagenome (GOLD analysis project Ga0209108, IMG submission 184003) | Soil microbial communities from Rifle, Colorado, USA - sediment 10ft 1 (version 2) | ecosystem: Environmental > Terrestrial > Deep subsurface > Rock core/Sediment | place: Rifle, Colorado...
GACATAGACGTCGCACGCGCTCAGGTGCAGGCCAAGCCGCTTCTCCAACACGGCCAGCAGCAGCGCCCCTCTCCCGCTGTCCAGGCCATTGAAGACCCGCCTGGGGATGGGGGCGCCGGGTGCAGCCACCAACGCCTGCAGCTCCACGAGCAGAGGCCGGCTCCCTTCCACAGTCGGGATGACGATGGACCCGGATGCCCCCGAGGGCCGCTGCGCCAGGAAGACCTCCGACGGGTTGGCGAGTTCCCGTAGCCCCGCCCCGGTCATCTCGAGCACACCCATCTCGGGGGTAGGGCCGAAGCGGTTCTTTCGGGTTCGGAGCAGACGATGGATCTGATGCTCCTCCCCCTCCATGAAGACGACCGCGTCCACAAGGTGCTCCAGCGCCTTCGGGCCCGCGATGGAACCATCCTTCGTGATGTGCCCGATGACGAGGGTGGTCACCCCCTTGGCCTTGGCCAATGTCATGAGCCGGACGGCGACCTCACGAACCTGACTGAGACTGCCGGGGGGCGACTCCAGCTCTTCCGAGGCAATGGTCTGGATGGAGTCGATGACCAACGCCTGCGGCCGGAGCCGCTCAGCCTGATCCACGATAGCCTCGAGCGAGGTCTCGGCAAGGAGCAGAAGGTGATCCGAAAGTGTCCCCAGCCGTGCCGCCCTCGAACGTATCTGTTCCGGCGACTCCTCGGCAGAGACGTACAGGACCACTCCCCCACCTCTGGCGATCTGCATTGAGGCTTGAAGCAAGAGGGTCGATTTCCCGATTCCCGGATCGCCGCTGATCAGCACCAGCGAGCCGGGGACAAGGCCGCCCCCCAACACCCGATCCAGTTCTGCCAGACCGCAGCTCACCCGATGGAGCGCCCTGGTATCGACGGCGGTGATCGGTATGGGAGGCTCCAGGGGATTGGAGGGGCCCGGTCGGGCGACGCCGCGCCGGTCAGCCGCAACACGCTCCTCAAGCAAACTTCCCCATTGCCCGCAATCGGGGCAACGACCCATCCAGCGAGGGGTCTGGTAGCCACAACCCTGGCAGAGATAGTGGGTGTGTGTCCTGGCCATCGGTGCGGTAGAACCTCAGCCGCGAGAGGGCGGTCGCGTCAGCCGGTCCGCTCGATCATACTCCCAGGGCGCATCCCGGTCGGTCGCCCCAAATAAAAAGGCCCCAGCCCCGCGTGCTTTGGGGCTAGGACCTCAGGGTTGCCCTCAGGCCACCGCGTGCCTCAGGTCTCTTCATACGGCTCCTGGTGAACGAGGTCGAGGGCGCCGAACTTGACGTACTCCCTGATAAAGGCCATCTCCACTGTGCCCGTCGGGCCGTTTCGCTGCTTGGCGATGATGACCTCGGTCTTCGTGTCCCGCTCCGGATCGATCGCCCCCTCCTTTCCACCCCGGCGGGCCCGATAGTACCCGGGCCGGTACAGAAAGACGACCACATCGGAGTCCTGCTCGATGGCCCCTGACTCCCGCAGGTCCGACAACTGCGGGCGACCCTCCTCCCGCTCCTCGGTCCGGCGCGCAAGCTGCGACAGGGCGACCACCGGGACCTTCAACTCTTTCGCCATCGCCTTCAATCCCCGGCAGATCTCCGACACCTCCTGCTGGCGGTTCTCGGAACGCAGGCGGCCCGAGATCAGTTGGAGATAGTCGATCACCACCAACCCGATGTTCTGCTCAGCCTTGAGCCTCCGCGACTTCGCCCGCAGCTCGATGAGCGTGATCGCGGCAGAGTCATCGATGAAGATGGGCGCCTCCGACAGGCGGCCGGCGGCGTTTGTCAGCTTCGGCCAGTCGGTCTCGCGAAGGTAGCCGGTCCTGATCCTGTTGGAATCGACCTCAGCCTCGGAGGAAAGCATCCGCTGGACCACCTGCTCCTTCGACATCTCCAGGCTGAAGATACCGACCGGTATCTGTTCCTCGATCGCGGCGTTGCGGGCGATGTTGAGGGCAAAGCTGGTCTTCCCCATCGAGGGGCGGCCCGCGATGACGATCAGCTCCGACGGCTGCAGGCCGGCGGTCCTCATATCGAGGTCGGCAAATCCGGTGGGGACGCCGGTGACTTGCGTCTTGCGGTCATACAGTCGCTCCACCTGTTCAAAGGCGTCCTTCAGGATCGACTTCAACGGGAGGAAGGAACGCCGCACGCGTTCCTCAGAGATCTTGAAGATCTGCTGCTCAGCCTCCTCGAGTACCTGTTCCGCCTCCTCCTGATCGGCATAGCCGAGCCCCACGATGCCCGTGGCCACGTCGATCAACTGACGCAGAAGCGCCTTGTCCCGGATGATCCGCGCATGGTAGGACACGTTCGCCGCTGTCGGAACGGCCTCCACGAGGGACGCCAGATACGCGGCACTCCCCACCTCTTCCAGTTCGTTTCGTCGACGGAGTTCGTTGGTTGCGGTAATCAGATCGACCGGCTCGCTTCGCGCGAACAGCCCCTGCGCGGCGGCGAAGATCTTGCGGTGAGCGTCGCGGTAGAAATGGTCCGGCCGCAGGAGCTCAAGGCACTTCAGGAAGGCCTCGCTGCTCTGAAGGATCGCCCCGAGCACCGACATCTCGGCCTCCAGGCTTTGCGGGGGAACCCGCTCCCTGATGGCGTGAGGCCGATCGAGCGCTCCCTCCCTCCCGACCTGTCCTGAGCCCTGTCGAAGGGTTCGATCCGCCATGCCCGCACCTCTATGAGCGCTCCACGGTGAGCCTGAGCTCGGCGACGACCTCGGGGTGCAGCCGAATGGGAATGGTATAGCTGCCCAGCACCTTGATCGGCTCTTGCAGGAGGATCTTCCGACGATCCACGTCGAGCCCCCGGGCACCTAGGGCGGCGGCGATGTCCTGATTCGTGACGGAGCCGAAGAGTTTCTCATGTTCGCCAGCCTGGCGCTTGATCACGCAGCTCGCCTCTGCGATGCGGGCCGCCATGGCTCCCGCCGCATGGCGAAGCCTGTCCTCTTGACCCTTGTTCTGTCGAAGCAGATGGTCCAGCGACTTGACGTGGGCGGGAGTCGCAGCCACCGCCTTTCGCTTCGGGATGAGGAAATTGCGGGCGTAGCCATCCGCCACCTCGACCTGGTCGCCGGGTCTTCCCAGTTTTTCCACCTGCTCCAGTAGAATGACCTTCATCGTGACTCTACCTCCTCGGGCGATCCGCCTGACCCTCTCGGCTTACGCCCCAGGCGGCCGGGGGAGCGTCTGTCGGCGAAAGGCAAACCAGATATCAAACAACCCTACCCCTGTCAAAAGGAGCAGCAGAAAGGGCTGAAGCAGCAACAGCACGACGCCCAGGATCCTCACGAAGGCGGGAAGTTTCAGCCGCCGAATCCAGAAGGCAGCGATCGCGAGGCCCTGCAGAAAATAGAGCGTCATCGTGACGACCAACCCGTTCAGGCCGATCTGCTTGACGATCGGCAGCCCGCTCAGAAACAGCGCCGCTGACGCGATAAACACCCAGACCAGTGCGTCCGGCATCTTCCAGGCGAACCCAGGGTCGGACCCCGGGTTCGTAGAGACGCGGGCCAGGCCGATACGAGCCAGGAAGTAGTTGGCAGAGGTGATCAGCAGCGCCACCGCGATGAACAGGCCCGGCGAGGTCGCCAGCAGAAACTTCTGTAGCTGTTGCGCCGCGGCGAATAAGGCGCCTGGCTCTTCCGGTGCAAAGCCTATCTTGCTGTAGAGCGCCATCGCCTCCTGGAGTGCGAGATCGAGTTGCCCCAGGAGATAGGCTGTCACGCCGCCCCCGCCGCGCGACAGGATGAAGAGGCCGAGCAGGCTGCCCCCGATGATCGCCAGGCTTCCCGCGGCTACCGAGGTCTCCGGAGCCCACTCCCTCCGGATGGCCTCCGCAAGCACCAGTGCGGGCAGGCCGAATTCAAGGTAGAAGATCCACACATATCCCCGCCCCAAGAGGACGGCCAGGGCGGCGCCCACGGCGAGCATTCCAAGGAGGGCGGTGGCTCGGCCGTGTCTCACAGAGAGGAGGACGAGAGGCAGCGGGGTGAGCAAGGCGAAGAAGACCCCGGCGATCGGGATCGTCGTGCCCGCAAGCGCCAGCGTCAGCGACGCAAGGCACAACGCGGCCCCTTGGACCATCGTCCTGGCTGGCCCCTCCATCATCGAACTCTCTCTCTGCGCCCCGACGAGCAGCCCCCCGACATTCGGGGCCGCTTACGACAGATCGGCGGCGAACGGCAGCAACGCGATGCTGCGAGCCCGCCTGATGGCTGTGGCCAATTGACGCTGATGGAGGGCGCAGTTGCCGGAGATCCGCCGCGGGGTAATCTTTCCCCGATCGGTCATGAAGTTCCTGAGTCTCTTTGCATCCTTGAAATCGACCGCGTCGATCTTATCGACACAATATTTGCAGACCTTCTGCCGCCGAAAACTCCGCCGCTTTTTCAGCATTCGCCGCAATCCTCTCGTCGCTCATCGAGTCTCAAAACGGTACCTCCTCTTCCCCAGCCGGCCGAGGCGGCTCCTCCTCGGACGCCACCGTCTCCTTGCGCCCACCAACGAATTGCACCCGCTCAGCCACCACCTCATACTTGGTCCGCTTCTGGCCATCCGGCGTTTCCCACGATCGTTGCTGGAGGCGACCTTCGACCAGCGCGGGGCTCCCCTTGCCCAGATACTCGGCGCAGGTCTGCCCCTGCTTATCCCAGACGACCACCGTGATGAAACAGACCTCCTCTTTTCGCTCACCAGTCTTGGTGGTAAAAGAGCGATTAACGGCCAGATCAAAGTTGCATACGGCCATTCCGGCGGGTGTGTGCCGAAGTTCGGGGTCCCGGGTCAGGTTCCCCAGCAGAATCACCTTATTGAAGCTCGCCATCACCGACCTCCTGGGTGGCCGTGCCGACCTCCCCGTGGCTCCGAGAAGGTTTTGACTTGAAACGCGTTCTCTGAGGCTCCTCGGCCCTGACGACCATCCCTTTCAGGATCGTCTCGGTGATCCGAAAATGCCGATCCAGATCGGCCACGACCCCGCCAGGGCCACCGACCTTCATCAGGATGTACTGGCCGTCCCTCCGCTTCTTGACCTCGTAGGCCAGACGCTTCTTCCCCCATTTCTGGACCTCTGCAACCTCTCCTCCCTTCTTGGCCACGACCTCTCGAACCGCCCCTATCTCTGCCTCAACGCCGTCCTCTGTAAGGACCGGGTCCAGGATGAAGATCACCTCATACGAGTTCACGCGCCTCACCCCCTTTCTTTTACGGGTCCGAGGGATCCCGACGCCGGGATGCCCGAATGTTGTATCGGTTCATGGCCGCTTGAACGCCCTCCCGGATCAACAACTCGACGGCATCGGCGGCCTGTTCCACCGCCTTTTCGACCTCGCGCTGTTCGGCCTTCTTAAACGGCCCCAGGACATGCTCTACGGGATCACGTCCAGGACCTGGACGCCCGATCCCCACCTTCACCCGGAGAAAGTCCCCGCCGCCCAGGGCCTCCTGGATCGAACGGACACCCTTGTGCCCACCGTGCCCCCCCCGAGTCTTGATGCGCAACTGGGAGATGGGGAGATCCAGATCGTCGTGAATCACAATGATCCGGTTGGGCTTAAGGCCGACGGCCTGCTGCCACCTCGAGACGGCGGAACCGCTGTCGTTCATGAATGTGAGAGGCTTGACCAACAGGACATCCTCGCCATGACACACCGCTCGCGTGAACAGTGAACGATAGCGTCGATGCCCGAAGGTGGCACCGCACCGGTCGGCCAATACCTCCATCGCCTGAAAGCCTACATTGTGACGGCTGGCCTCATACTCCTCGCCGGGATTGCCCAGACCCACCACCATCCACAACTAGTGTTCCCCTCACGCTTCGGCCTTGCCCGCTTCTTTCTTGCCGGCCACCTCCGGCTCCGCGGGCTTTGCCTCCTTCTTGCCGACCACTTCGGGCTCCGCCGGCTTCTCCTCCACGGTGACCGGAGCCTCCTCGACCACTGCCCGCAAGATCAAGACTGACACCACCGCCCTGGCGGGGTCATCGACCACCCTGACATCTTCTGGCACCGGGAGATCGCGCACGTGAACGGAGTCGCCCACGTCCAGATCGGTCACCTCCACCGTGATCTGCTTGGGAATCGCCCCGGGCAGGCATTCGATCGACACCTCGCGGAGGTGCTGTTCCATGAAGCCCCCCTTGTTCCTGACGCCGATCGGTTCACCCGTCAACTGGATCGGGATCTGGACCCTGATCCTCCGCTTCATGGAGATCTCCAGAAAGTCGGCGTGCAGGGGGTTCCCCCGGACAGGGTCCCGCTGCAGCTCCTTCAGGATCACGGGAATCGCCCGCTCACCGTCCCCGACCAGCAAGAGGGTGATCAGGACGTTCTCGCCCGCCCCGGTGCCCAGCACCTTCGCCAACTCAAGGGGATTGATCGTCACCGGGACCTGGCCGGCCGAACCGCCGTACACGACGGCTGGGATCATCCGCTGTTGCCGAAGCTTCCTGGCCGCCCCCTTGCCCAGCCCCGTCCGGATCTGTCCTTTCAACAACACCTCTGCCATCCTTCCCTCCGTCATACGAAAAGCCGACTCACGGACTCGTCTTTGTGAATGCGGCTGATGGCCTCTCCAAGCAGCGGCGCCACAGAAAGCACGGAAAGCTTTTTGGAATGCCTGCCTTCGGACAGCGGGATCGTGTTGGTGACGACCACCTCCTCGAGGGCCGATCCCTCGATCCGTTCCACAGCCGCGCCCGAGAGGACGGGATGCGTGCAGCTCGCAAAGATCCGCTTCGCCCCTTTTTCGAGCAGCGCCGGGACCGCCTGGGTGAGGGTCCCGCCCGTGTCGATCATGTCGTCCACGATAATGACGTCCCGCCCCTCCACCTCCCCGACGATGTGCATGACCCTTGCCTCGTTCGGGCCTGTCCGGCGCTTGTCAATGAAGGCCAACGACGTGTCCAGACGCTTCGCGAATGCGCGGGCCCGCTCCACCCCGCCCGCGTCCGGAGAGACCACCACCGCCTCGCCCAACATTCGCTCCTGAAAATACTGGAGCAGGACCGGGGCGGCGTAGAGGTGATCGACCGGGGTCGTGAAGAAGCCCTGGATCTGCCCGGCATGGAGGTCCATCGTCAACACCCGGTGCACCCCAGCCGCTGTGAGGAGGTCGGCCACCAGCTTGGCGGTGATGGGCACGCGAGGCTGGACCTTCCGATCCTGCCGGCCATAGCCGTAGTAGGGCATGACGGCCGTGATCCGCCACGCCGACGCCCGCTTCAGGGCATCGATGATCACGAGGAGTTCCATCAGGTTCTCGTTGACCGGCCGACACGTGGGCTGGATGACGAAGACATCGGCGCCTCTGACATTCTCGAAGATCTGGACAAGGATCTCGCCGTCGGCGAAGCGCGACACCTCGGCCTCACCCAGCGGGACGCCCAGATAGTCCGCGATCTCCTGTGACAGGGCCCGATTGGCGTTGCCGGAAAACAGGATCAACCGGTCAGTCATCTGGCGCTCTCCACGTGGCTCGCGTTCTCTTCAGCCCCTCCAGGCCCGATCCCGGCCTGCAGCACTCTTCTGGCTGGGGGGCGAGGACTCGAACCTCGATGTGCAGATCCAAAGTCTGCCGGATTACCCTTATCCGACCCCCCAGGGAAGGAACGCTTCTGCTGTACGAAGCTAGGAGGCCTGTGTTCCACCCGCATCCCTATTAGTGCTCCCCCAACTATTTCCCCTTAAGTTGGTAGGCGCTGTGCCGGGCCAAGGAACGAGCGTAGCAAGGCGCTGACCCCGGGGCCGATCGAGGCGTACATCGTCAGGTACGTCGCAGGGAGTGCCCCGGTGGCCAGCAACGCCGCTAGGCGAAGTTAGTTGGACCGGCACTAAGCGACCGCGAACATCGGGTTCCTGTCCAAGGTGCGGCACGCGACAGCCCTGATGCCGGTCTCCACCAGGGTCGATGCGACCCGTTCCGCCATATCGGCGTCCTTCATCACCCCGAACACAGTCGATCCGCTCCCGCTGACCAGGGCCGGACTCGCGCCCAACACCACCATCCGCTGTTTCAGCTCGGCGACGGCCGGATAGGCCTGAAGCACCACGTCCTCCAGCCGATTGAAACAACAGGAGAGCGCGGCATCCTCCTGCCCGGACTCGAACAAAGCTCGCATTCTAATACCGGCCTTTTCCGATGTCAACGGCAATCTCAGGCGGCTATAGATCGACGCGGTGGAGATGGCTATTCCCGGATTGGCAATCACCAGCCATCGGGGGCATAGAGCGGGCATCTCTTCCACCCGCTCCCCCCGTCCCTTTACGAAGGCGGCCCCTTGGGAAAAGAAGAGCGGGACGTCCGAGCCCAGCTCACCACCAAGACACATCAACTCTTCGCGGGACCGCCCCAGCTCATACACGAGGTTGAGCCCCCACAGGGTCGCCGCCGCGTTACTGGAACCCCCTCCCATCCCTCCCGAGATGGGAATACGCTTTTCGATTCGAATGCTGATCCCGGCGGTTATGCCGCAGTGTCGCAGCAGCAGGTCCGCCGCGCGGTAGCACAGATTCTGTGGCCCAGACGGGACCTGTGGGTCCGCCACCCCGATCGTGATCCCGCTGGCTCGCCGCTCCAGGGTGACGGTGTCGCAGAGCTCGGTCAGGACTGCGATCGAGGCGATCTCATGGTACCCATCGTCCCGGCGGCCCAGGACCTCGAGATACAGGTTGATCTTGGAAGGAGAGGGCAGTATGACCCGGGGCATCGCTCACTGGAGCCTAAGTGACGGGGCCTGGCCCGTGTCAAGGTCCACGACTCGCGCCCTCCCGGACGGTTGCGGGAGTGTGAATAGATCACTAGGAAGCTCGGGGTTGAGCTCGTACGAACGATATGACACCTCGATCACCACACGTCCCGAAGGCTCTTCCAAGAGAAGCGAGAAGAGCCCGTACCCCTCTGGAGAGTAGCGAAATCTCAAACGGAGCGATCTCCAGTCGTACAGCTCCCCTCGCAGAAGCGTCAGGTCGTCAGCGGACACCCAGAGCCGCTGCGTGTAGGACGACTCCCGCTCTCGCAGCAAGTAGGCGTACTCATTCTCCGGGCGGAACATCGCGCTCTTGTCGATCTCGATGGGAAGGGGCGGCAACCCAAGGAGCAACCGGACCAGATGTGATGGCGCGACGCGGATCCCGGCAACCGCCGCCACGTTCTCCGCTGTCGCCCTCCCCGCGACGAATGTGTTCTCCAGGGGAACGTGGGCCTGGAGTCGGTGTCCATCACTGGCCACAACCAGCGTCGTCAGCCCCGCCCAGCCGATTGTCTCCAGGCGAATCAGTGCCGGCCGCTCGACAACGGCCACCTGCTGGAGGTACTGACGCCTGCCGCCGTGCCAGACGGTGAGGTCAAGGACCGCCCTCAGGCTGGTGGCCTTCGCCTCGCGCTCCTTCAGCGTGCGGAGCATCTCCTCCGCAACCGGACGCGACACGAGGGGAAGACCCTTCTCCTCTGGAACCAGATCCAGGAAATACCCGCAGCCGCCCAGCCACGTCCCCGCCAACACCGCCACCAGCACGCAGAGACGGAGCGGACGAATCATCCGCCCTCCCGCGAGAGCAGATCGCGCGCGCTTCTGACCTTTCGCTGGATTGCCTCGTTGGCAGAGTCGAGGGCAAGCGATCGCTCCCAATCCCTGATCGCCTCCCGAACCATCCCCTTCTTGAAGTAGACGTCACCGAGGTGCTCAAAAATGGTGGGGTCTTCCTTTTTGGACAGCTCCGCGGCACGGTTCAGCTCCACCAGGGCCTCGTCCACCATCCCCTTCTTGTAATAGGCCCACCCCAGGCTGTCTACGAATGCCCCATTGTCCGGCTCCAGATCCAGGGCCTTCTTGACCAGGGCGATCGACTCATCGAGGTTGATCCCCTCGTCGGCGAACATATACCCCAGATAGTTATAGGCATCGGCGTGCTTTGGATCAATGACCAAGAGCCTGCGAAAGATCGCCTCGGCCTTGTCCATCTGGCGACTCCGCTCAAAGGCGGAGCCCAGTTGATAGAGATAGCCGACATTGTTCGGTTCCAGCCGTGTCGCCCGCTCCAGTTGCACGATTGCCTCAGCGTAGCTTTTCTGCTGGAAGTGGATCAGGCCCAGCAGGTATGGGATGTTGCCCTCCTTCGGCCTGAGCCCCTCCGCCTCGGATAGCAGTTCGATGGCCTCCGAGTAGCGCTCCTTCTGGCTGAGAATGTAGCCACGTTGAAACAGCGCGTCAGGATGGCGAGGGCTGCCAGCGGGAATCCGCGCCAACTCCTCGAGGGCCTCGTCGTGGCGCTTCTGATCCTCGAGGGTCAGGCCCAGGTAGTATCGGACCTCGTGGTTGGCCGGCTCCTGACGGAGAATATCGTGAAAGGTGTCTACGGCCTCCCGGTAGGCTTTCTTCTCATAATGAACGAGTGCGATCCGGAGCTTCACCGAGCTGTTGCTTGGCTCTTGATCAAGCAGTCGCCGGTACTCCCCAAGCGCGGCATCCAGATCCTTCTGCTTCATATACAGTTGCGCCAAACGCTCCCGAAGCTCGCGATTCCGCGGATCGCCCTCCAGCGCCTGTCGGTAGACCCGCTTCGCCTCATCGAATTTGCCCTGCGCCTCGAAGCTGATCCCGAGGGCCACCAATGCCGGCTCGAAGTCCGAATCCCGGTCCAGGGTCTCCTGAAAGAGCCGGCTGGCCTGTTCGTGCTGCCCGTCCTCAAGGTAGAGGCGCCCCAGGTTATAGCGGGCAACAAGTGAGGCCGGATCGATCTCCAATGCTTGCAGGTAGATGGCGATCGCCTCCTGCGTTCTTTTCGCCTCCACAAATAGGCTCGCGAGCTGCAGGTAGGTATCGATCCGGGCAGGGCTCAGTTCAATCGCACCACGGAAATGGCGTTCGGCCGCGGGAAGATTGCGCAGGCCCTGATAGACGGTCGCCAGGAGCAGGTGAGCGTGCAGGCTCTTCGGATCGAGCGCAAGCACTTCCTCTGCCGCCTTGATCGCGTTTCTGAAGTCGCCCCGCTTCACATAGAGCGCAGCCAGGTGGTTGCGCATGGGGACGGAGGCGGGATCGTACTGGAGGGCGTCCTTTTGCCATTGAATCGCCGCCTGATAGTCTCCCTTCTGTTCCGCCAGCAGGCTCCGCATGAATCGATAATAGGCCTCGGCACCGGCCTCTTCCGCACCCCCTTCGGGCGCCTGAGCGACGGTAACGAGAGGCGCGGAGCGGCTCGCAGCGGCCTGAGGCAGTGCCGTTTGCTGGGCCACGCACCCCTGACCGAACAGGGCGAACCCCAGCATCCCACACAGACCACTCAGGACCCGTCGTGAATCAGCTGTAGCCATCCGCCTCCTCAGGCACCGCGATCATGGGCAGCCTCCGTGACCGCCCCCTACATTTTTCCGATCTGAGCGTAGCAGGTCCAGGGGTCCGAGTCAACGAGGAACACGTCGCGCGCGATCACCTCTCAAGCACGCGCCAGTAGCAGCCAGCAACGCGTCCCGACCCTCTCCAGACTTGGCCGAAAAGGCAATGATTTGCCGCGGATCGCCCAACCCCAGGGCGCCGGCGGCATCGCGAATCTGCGCGTCACGGGCCGTCCGGCGAAGCTTATCGATCTTGGTCAGGACCGGCAAGCAGTCGAGGGAGAGATCGTCCAGGAATCCCTTCATTTGAAGGTCCTTCTCCGTCACCCCCTGCCGTGCGTCAAGCAGCAGGATCACCCCTCTGAGGTCACGAGCCGCCGCAAGGTACTCCTCAACCATTGGTCCCCAGGCCCGCCGGACTGAGTCCGGCACTTTCGCGTAGCCATACCCCGGAAGATCGACCAGGTAAAACTCTTGGTTCACCAGAAAGAAGTTGAGAAGCTGCGTCCGTCCCGGCGCTTTACTCGCCCGGGCAAGTCCCCGGCGGCGCAACAGACAGTTGATCAACGAGGACTTCCCGACATTCGAACGGCCGGCGACGGCGATCTCCGGTCGCCGCTCACGAGAGACCTGGGCGAGCGAGGCGGCGCTTGTAATAAACTCGGCGGAAAGGATTTTCACGAGAGAAGTATATCACACACACCTTCCCTCCCCGCTGTCCCCCTCAAACTACCCTTCTCCCCTCGGGAGAGAAGGACAGGATGAGGGGCCGTAGGGGCGCTGCTTGCTGCGCCTTTCTTCAAGCAAAGCCTCGATCGGGCAGGGCTTGCCCTGCCCCTACGATGATGATACACCATGCACATGCTTCGGCACCGGCGCACACGCATCCAAGAGAACCGACGCCGCGAAGCGCTTCAAGCGGGTGGAGAACGCCACGGCGGTCATCT
>Ga0209108_10001845_pt1 | contig 12255 bp, 11 predicted proteins | sample Rifsed10ft1_FD_184003 | JGI IMG/M metagenome (GOLD analysis project Ga0209108, IMG submission 184003) | Soil microbial communities from Rifle, Colorado, USA - sediment 10ft 1 (version 2) | ecosystem: Environmental > Terrestrial > Deep subsurface > Rock core/Sediment | place: Rifle, Colorado...
AGGACGCCGCTCCCCCAGACGTTCGGCCAGAATTGTCACGAGCGGCTTCATGAAGTAGGCGTCCTCGGGCATTGCGTCGACAGTGATGCCGGCTGCGCGCAACGTGGCGGCGACGACCGGTCCCACTGCTGCGACGAACGCCTTTTTCAAGCCCGAGGCGAGCTCCTTTTCGAGACCGCGTTCGTGCGCGAGCTTGACGAGGCGCTCGACCTGCGATTGGCTCGTGAACGTGATCGCGTCGATGGCGCCGCGATCCAAGCTCGCGATGAGCTCGAGGACGCGCGCGTCGTCTGCGGCCGAGGCATAGACGTAGGGTGCTACCCAGTCGGGGCGGGCGTCGCGCGCCGCCAAGTACTGCTCGAGCTCGGGGATGCGCTTGTCGCCATAGAGCTGCACGGCGATGCGCTGCCCGCCGATGTCGAGCGTCTCCAACGTCGCGATGATGCCGGCCGTCGTCGGCTGCCGCGCGTCGATCTCGGCCTCGAGCCCCAAGCGGCGCAGGGCGCGCTTCGGCTTCGGGCCGCGGCAAAGCTTCTGCGTCGCGCGCAGAACGGCAATGAACGGTTCCTTGAGGCCGTCGCGTTCGGCGAAGCCGAGCAGACGCTCGATGCCTTCGCCCGTATAGAAGATGATCAACTGCGGCGGGTCCGCGATGAGGCGCCGCAACCACTCCACCACGACAGTCGCGTCGGGCGAGTCCTTGATCGCGACGAGTGGGCAGCGTACAACGGCCGCGCCGCGGCTCTCGAGCAAGCTCGCGAGCACGTCGAGCTGCCGCGTCTCGGGCACTGCGATGACGCGGCCGCTGAAAGTTTGGTCGAGCTCGTTGTCGGGCATAGTGGGCTGCGCGACGGCCTCGGCCGCGCCGTGGGAACCGGCATGCGCAATCGCGCTTGAGCGTCGAGATTAACCGACTTCAGGGACGGCCGAAACCTCAGCGACGTCGGCCGAGATCGGCCGCAATTCCGGGAACTTCACGACGGTCCCCGGCGCGACGCGATCGAGATCGAGATCAGGGTTGTATTGACGCAAGAGCCAAACAGGCACGTCGTAGGTACGTTGCGCGAGCACCCAGACGGATTCGCCCGTGCGAATCACGTGGTCTTTGATATCTGCGATCTGATGCGCGAGGAAGAAGGCTTCCTGAAGCTGCTCTTGGTACGCCACGCGCCGTTGCTCGAATTGCGCGCGATCGACGCGCGAGAAGTCGAGGCGGATACGCTGACCATAGACAACGGCTCTCTCGAACGGCATGCCATTGAGATCGCGCAGGCGCTGCGTGCGTATCTCGAGCCAGTCGGCGTAGTGACCGAGCGTTTCCATGGCCTGCACTTCGATCGTATCGTCGGCCGCTACCGTGTAGTCGCTCGGATCCGCGGCGAGCGTCGCCTGCGTGCTCGACAAGACGTTCGAGTCGAGATCGATCTCGGCATTCTCGAGGTCGACAACGACGGCCTCTTCGACTTCGTCTGAGATAGCCGGGGACTCGCCGGCCTCCGGCGCAAAGCTCGCGGCGACCGGCGCCACGAGCGTATCGGCGACGGCGCGCGCGAGCGCCGGCAAGTCCGCCGCATCCGTGCTCTCGATCGACGCGTCCTCCACACCCGGGACGCGCAGCACTTGCCCGGCGTAGATGCGATTGCGGTTGGCGATGTCGTTCGCGGCGAGGAGCGTCTCCTGCTCGACGCTCAAGCGACGCGCGATGCGATCGATGCTATCGCCGTTACGCACGACGTACTCGCCGCCGGGAGCGACGACCGCCGGGTTCGGCGCCCGGGTGTCCGCGACCGCGACCGCGGCCGGCGCGGCGCCGGCCGCATTCGGCAGATTCAGCATCTGCCCGGCGCGAATGAAGCCGCGGCTGTCGAGGCCGTTGGAGCGCATGAGCGCGGCGACGCTGACGCGGTAGGTCTGCGCTATCCCCGAGAGCGTTTCGCCGGAACGTACGCGGTGCTGGAGGTCCGGGCGCTGCGCCGCGAAGCGCTCCGCGGCCGGTATGGCGGCGAGCAGCGCGGCCGCATCGGCGCCGGCGCTACGCCTCAGGCGCAGCTCGAAGCCGCGCGGTATGAATTTGTCGCCGGCCCAGACCGTTTCCATGAGGGCGGGATTCAAGCGTTGCAGCTCGGCGCTCGAAACGTGCAACGCGCGCGCGACGGTTGCGACGTCGACATAGTCGGGGGTCGAAATGACGACGAGATCCTCGGGCGGCTCGATGTCGAGCGGACCGAAATACCGCTCCGGATCGGCATCGACATCGACGGCCGCAAGAAAAGCCGCATAGAAATTGCGTGACGCGAAGCCGAACGTGCGGCTCCGGTAATTGTGGACTATGACGCCGATGTCGTCGGTTTTTTGCTGGATGACGGCGCGGCGCATGCCGGCCAAGCCGTGGTTGTAGGCGGTGATTGCGAGCGGCCAACTCTGGATGACGGCGTAGTTGTCGCCGAGCAACTGGGCGGCGGCATGCGTGGCCAAGAACGGGTCGCGCCGCTCATCGATGATGTGGTCGATCTGCATGTAGCGCAGGCCCGTCGAGCGCGTGAACTGCCAGAGGCCGGCCGCGCCGACCTTCGAGTAGGCGGTCGGGTCGAACGAGGATTCGACGTGCGGCAAAGCCGCGAGCTCGCGGGGCACGCCGCGCTCCGCGAGCACCGACTCGATGTAAGGCCTCCAACGTCCCGAGCGCACGAGCCCCGCCTTGAAGCGATCCGCTTGGCCGAGCTGAAAGCGAATGCGCTCCGCGGCTTCGCGGAGCTCCGTGTTGGCCGTGCCTTCAGGCCACAGCGCGAGCACGCGCGCTTCGTCCGTGTTGAGCCCCGAACGGTCGCCGCGCGCGAGCGACTTCAAGATGTCGCTGTACTTCTCCACGGCCCGCGACGTCACACGCCGCCGCTCTCGCGGGCTCGGGTTCGACGGGAACTCGAGCGTCTCGTAGACGACGTCGAGATTCACGGAATCGTGGAGAAAACCCGAATCAGTCTCGATTTCCGTGTACACACGGGTCCAAAACCCGATCGCCGGCTCGAGTGCCGCGGGCCGCGGAAAGAGGGTCTCCGCGCTTTGCGCCGCGGCGACTCCGACCAGTGCAAAGAGCAGTGCAACGCCGGCCGCTTTCCCCATAAAAAACCCCGCCTCCCCAGTATCGGTTCCGTCTCAGTCGATCGTTGGCCCCAATCCCACGGGGCGAATTATGTCCACTAACGCGCCGTCATTCTTTGCACTGCATCACGTTGGCGCCATGCCGCGGACCGCTCGCACCGGCATTTGCGCGAACGAGCCATTTTCTCTTAGTTTGCCGAAGGTTAACAAGACTTTATCGCGCAGTCTATGAGCAGCTCACCGGCTAGCTCAGGGGCAGCATCACGTGCGCGCGAAACCCTTCCCGCAGCCCCAGCTCCTGCTGCCAGCGTTCGAGATTGGGCCACGCCGGCCGCTCGATGCCCTCGAGCGCAAGCCACCGGTACGTCACGGCACCCACGGGGATGTCGCCCATCGAGAATGCGTCGCCTGCGGCGAAGCGGTGCGCCGCCAGGTGCCGATCGAGTATGAGCAAGGCGCTGTTCGCTTCCTCGACCGCCGCGGCCACGGCCGCCGCGTCGCGCTTGCCGGGCGGCGTGCGCACGAGATTCCGGAACGCGATCGAAGTCGGTCTCGCGAGCGTCGACAACTGCCAGTCCATCCATCGCTCGGCGGCGGCGCGTTGGCGCGGCAACTCAGGGTAAAGCCCGCCGAGATCGTGCGTCGCGCTCAAGTACCGGACGATCGAATTGGATTCCCACAGTGTGAAGTCGCCGTCTTGTATCAAGGGTACGCGGCCATTCGGATTGAGCGCCAAGAACCATTCCTCGTTGTTGAGGCCGAACTCGAGTCCCGCATCGATTCGCTCGTAGTCGAGGCCGAGCTCCGCCGCGCACCAGAGAACTTTCTGCACGTTGACGGAATTCTTGCGGCCCCAGATCTTGAGCACGCCGGCCACCTTCAACGATGCGTCAATTCGCGGATGACGGCGGCGTGCCGCGCGTGCCCGGCAATGAGAGCATCGGCCGGCGGCATTTCGAAGTCCGCAAAGTCGAATCCCGGCGCAACGGTGCAACCACCGAAGGCCCATGCCGCTCCGGGCGCCAGCCGCGCGGCCTGCCACACGCCGGCCCGGACGAGGGCCGTCGGCTCGCCATGCTCGAGATCCGTGGTGAGCGAGCGCTTCGAGTAGCCATCTTCGGCGTCGATCGTGTGCAGCTCCAACGGTCCGCCTGCATAGAGGTGCCACAGCTCGTCCGTCCAACGCACGCGATGAAACGCCGAGAACTCAGCGCCGGCCAGCATGAAGTAAATCAGCGTGCCTGCGCATCGGGTGCGCTCGTACCCCTCCGGAATCCGCGGATGCCAGGTGTTGAGATCGGATCGGTACACCTCGCGAAAATGGCCGCCTTCGGGATGCGGTATGAGGGCGAACTTCGCGACGATGCGTCTTACGGTTTCATCCATGCCGGCCTCGACTGCTCGCGGCATGAATTATATTCTCTGGGGATGAGAATCATCAGAATTTCGCTAGTCGCGCTCGTCTTGTGCGGCGTGGTGTTCGTTTTGCTCTTGGCCGCATCCATTCACACGTACAACATGCTGACCGACGAGACGTTGATCGCGGAGATCAGATTCGAGCGCACGGGTGAGCGTGAGTATCTCGCGTACTTGAAAACGGGCGATTTTTGCGCCGAGGAGACGCTGCCGATACGCGGCGATCAATGGCGCATCGACGCGGAGTTCCTCAAATGGAAGTATTGGGCGTCGCTCTTGGGCCTCGATTCTCAGTACCGCTTGGAGCGCTTCGAAGGGCGCTACCGCTCGGTCGACGAGCAGAACAGCGCGCCCATGCTCGCGCACGCGCTCGGCGAGGCGACGGCGGTCGATATCGTCCGGGTCGCGGAGTCCCTGGGAGCGCTCAATTTCCTCGTCGATGCGACCTACGGCGCCTCGACGTACCAGAGTATCGACCCGACGCGTATTCACTCGGTCTACAAGACTCCGACCGGCATCTTCACGCGCTCGGCGCTGCGGCCGGTTGCCGCAGCGCGCGCCGACGGGCTCTCGATCGAGATCGATGCCGCCTGCGGCGCGCGCCCCGGGGTATGGCGACGCATCACGGACTGGACGGATACCGCCGCTCGCCGGGCTGTCGCGGCCGTCGGCTAGCGGCCACGGGCGCATCGAGTACACTAAAACGACAATAACGAACGTGGGGATCGATTGAGCGCATCGGATGCATCGTTGGGCGGTGAGCTCCGCTATCAGCACGGGTTCGGCAATGAGCACGAAAGCGAGGCGTTGCCGGGCGCGATGCCGATCGGCCAACGCTCGCCGCAGCGTCCCGCGTATGGGTTGTATGCCGAGCAATTGAGCGGCACGTCGTTCACGGCGCCGCGGGCGACGAACCAGCGCTCGTGGTTCTATAGAATCCGCCCGTCCGTGAGGCACGGCACATTCCGCCTCATCGAGGGCGGCCTGATTCGGAGCGGCCCTTTAGACGAGGTCGCGACGCCCGCCGCGCAGCTGCGCTGGGATCCGTTCCCGATACCGGCGGATGCCGGCGACTTCGTCGACGGGCTCGTCACGCTTGCCGCGAACGGCAACGTGCGCATGCAGGCGGGTGCCGGCGTTCACATGTATTTCGCGAAGCGCTCGATGACGGAGCGGTTCTTCTATGACGCCGACGGCGAGCTCTTGATCGTGCCGCAGCTCGGGCGCTTACGATTGCACACGGAATGCGGCGTGCTCGACGCCGGTCCCGGAGAGATCGCGCTCGTGCCGCGCGGCATGGTGTTTCGCGTCGTGCTGCTCGACGGCCCGTCGCGCGGCTACGTGTGTGAGAATTACGGCCGAAGCTTGCACTTACCGGAGCGTGGGCCCGTGGGTTCCGACGGCTTCGCGAACCAGCGCGACTTCATGGCGCCTGTCGCGGCCTTCGAGGATCGCGAGGGCGACTTCGAGCTGATCACGAAGTACAGCGGGCGGCTCTACTCGGCAATCATCGATCATTCGCCGCTCGACGTCGTCGCGTGGTGGGGCAACTATGCTCCGTATCGCTACGATCTCGCGCGTTTCAACGTGATGGGAACCGTGAGCTTCGACCATCCCGATCCTTCGATTCTCACCGTGTTGACGTCGCCGTCCGACCTGCCGGGGACGGCGAACGTGGACTTTGTGATTTTCCCGCCGCGCTGGCAAGTGGCGACCCATACGTTCCGGCCGCCGCCGTACCACCGCAACGTCATGAGCGAGTTCATGGGCTTGATCCACGGCGTCTACGAGGCCAAGCCCGAAGGCTTCATGCCGGGTGGCGCGAGCCTGCACAACTGCATGCTGCCGCACGGCCCGGCCGCGGGCGTGTTCGAGGCCGCGTCGCACGCCGCGCTCCAACCTAGGTTTCTCGAGAATACGCTCGCGTTCATGTTCGAATCGCGCTACGTCATCCAACCGACGAGATTCGCGCTCGAGTCACCGCAACTGCAAAAGGACTACGCGGACTGCTGGCGAGACCTTGCCAAACACTTTACGGGGAAGCCCTAGTGGCCTGTAACAGCCAAATCGGCTGTTACAGGCCACTAGTGTCGAGATTCGCGTGCGGCGTCCTGCTCCTGCTCGCGAGCACGATGGCGCAATCCCAGGACGGCGTGATCCGGCTCAAGCTCAGTCACCATGTGCCGCCCGTGCATCATCAGCACTCCGTGACGTTCGCGGGGTGGGCAGAGGAGCTCGCGGCGCGCTCGGGCGGACGCCTGCTGCTCGATCTCTATCCGGCCGAGCAGCTCGGCAAGCTGAGCCAGCAGTACAACCTCGTGCGGCGCGGCGACGTCGATATCGCATTCGTGTTGCACGGCATACCCGCGGGCCGTTTCCCGCTCATCGAGCTCACGCATCTGCCGCTTCTCTTCGAGAGCGGCGAGCAGGCGAGCCAGGTGCTCATGGATCTCGTGCCCGAGTACCTCGCCGCGGAGCACAAGGGCGTCAAGATCTTGTATTTGTTCGGCACCGCGCCGGGCGCCATGCACACGAGCACGCGTGCCGTGCGGCGGCCGGAGGACCTGCCGGGCTTGAGGATCCGGCATCCGTCGGCGGTGATCGGCGAGACCTTGCGCGCCTGGGGCGCGTCGCCGGCCGGCATGCCCGTCAGCGAGCTCGCGGGCAATCTCGAGAAGGGCGTCATCGACGGGCTCGTCATCCCCTACGACGGCGTGCTCGCGTTTCGCCTCGCGCCCTACATTCGCTATTCGACGGAGCTCTTGAGCTATGTGAGCAGCTTCGCCGTCGTCATGAACCAAGAGGCGTTCGACCGCTTGCCGCCCGATTTGCAGCAGCTCATCGAAGACACGACCGGCAAGGAAACGGCGCGGGAAGTCGGGGCGCGCTGGGACGCCATCGAGGTTGCGGGCCGCGAATACATGCGCACCAACGGCGTCGAGATCATCGAGTTGCGCGCCGAGGAACGCGCCGTCTTTGCGCGAGCCGCAGAGCACCTCGTCGAGGAGCGTCTCGCGGCGACCGAAGCGAAGGGCTTGCCGGCCCGCGAGTTCCTCGCGCGCGTGCGCGAGCTCGCTGCCCTTTATAGACCGGCCCCGGCCATGCGCGCCGAAATCGGACCGCGGCCGTGAAGATCGTCGTAGGCACGCTCAAGGTCTTGCGCGTTCTCTCGATGGGTGCGTTGCTCGTGATGATGCTCGTGACGATCGTCGACGTCACGATGCGGCTCGTCATCAACGAGCTCGTGCTCGGCAGCGTCGAGATCGTGCAGCTCGCGCTCGTCGCGTCCGTGTTTCTCGCGCTGCCGGAGACGTTTCTGCGCGGCGAGCACATCACGGTCGACGTCATCGACCAAGTCGTCTCGGCCGGGACGCTGCGGTGGTTGCGCTTTGCGGCTACGCTGGTAACGACGGTGTTCGTGGGCCTGCTCGCTTGGCGGCTCATACCGCCGGCGCTCGACACGCTCGAGGTCGGCGATCGGACGTCGGATCTTCAGCTTTCGCTCTTCTGGTACTGGCTGCCGCTCGTCGTCGGCGGTGTCGCCGCAGCGTTGACCATGGTGCTCGTGCTTTTGCGCGGGACGAGTGCGCGCAAGGACCAGGGGCCGTAGCAGCGTGGCGACTGAGTGGATCGGCGTACTGAGCGTCGTCGCGATCGTCGTGCTCGTGATCGCTCGCGTGCCGGTCGCCGTTGCCCTGGGGCTGGTCGGGATCATCGGCTACGCCGTAGTCGACGACTTTGGCGCCGCCCTCAATCGTCTCGGCAATACGCCGTTCGAGCTCGCTGAGGGCTATTCGCTGTCGGTGGTGCCGCTGTTCCTGTTCATGGGGGAGATCGCTGCGCGTTCCGGCATGAGCCGCGACTTGTTTCGCGCCGCAAACGGCTTGTTTGCCGGCCGCCGCGGCACCTTGGCGATGGCCACCGTCGGCGCGTGCGCGGGCTTCGGCGCTATCTGCGGCTCGAGTCTCGCGACGGCCGCGACGATGTCGCGGATCGCGATTCCCGAGATGCGGCGCTTGGGCTACGACGAGCGGCTCGCGACCGGCGCCGTCGCAGCGGGGGGCACGCTCGGCATTCTGATTCCGCCTTCGGTGATTTTGATCATTTACGCCGTCATCGCGCAGGAATCAGTCGCGCAACTGTTCGCGGCGGGCCTCGTACCGGGTGTCGTGCTGACGGCGCTGCAGGTTCTCGTGATTTGGGCGTTGTGCCGCGTATGGCCCGAGCTCGCGCCGGCGGGTGACGGTAAGGCACCCTGGTCGCGGCGACTGCGCGACGTCGCGGCCATGTGGCAGATGGTCGTGCTGTTCATCGTTTCCGTGGGCGGAATCTATGCGGGCGTATTCAGCCCTACCGAAGCCGCGGCGGTCGGCTGCGTGTGCGCCATTCTCTTGGGCTACGCGACCCGGAGCATTCGGCTCGACGACGTGATCGCGTCGTTGACCGAGACGGTGAGAACGACGGCCGTGCTGTTCTTCATCGTCCTCATGGCGCTCGTCTATGCCTATTTCCTCGTACTCACGAAGCTGCCGCAAAGCCTCGTCACGTTCGTCACGGCCATGCAGCTCTCGCCGCTGACGGTCATGTTGCTGCTGATCGTCTTCTACATCGTGCTCGGGTGCTTCATCGACTCGTTGGGAATGGTGCTGATCACGGTGCCCGTGTTCCTGCCGTTGGTCTCGGGGCTCGGCTACGACCCGATCTGGTTCGGCGTCCTCGTCGTCGTGGTCGTCGAGATCGGTCTCGTGACCCCGCCGGTCGGCATGAATCTGTTCGTGATTCGCGCGCAGCAGCCGGATATCTCGATCGGCACGCTGTATCGCGGCGTGCTGCCTTTTTTGACCGCTCCGGCCGTGCTGATCGCCGGGTTACTCGCGTTTCCGGCGCTCGCCCTGTGGCTGCCGCGCGTGCTGTTCACCTGACCATGTAGGAGCGAGCTTCGCTCGCGATTCTTTGTCCTGTAGCAGCGAGCTCCGCTCGCGCTCTTCTGTCGCGAGCAAAGCTCGCTCCCACATGAACCGCCGCTCCTACAACCCGCCGACTTCGATCTCGAACAGCTGCGGCCAGTTCTTGCCCGTGACGAACAGGCGGCCGGTGTCCGCGTCGTACGCGATCCCGTTCAGCACGTCGTCCCTGGCGCGCCCGGAAGCCGGGTACAAGCGGCTGAGATCGATCCGGCCGAGCACTTCGCCGGAAGAGGGCGAGATGCGCACGATGCGGTCGTCGTACCAGACGTTGGCCCAGATCTCTCCGTCGATGTACTCGAGCTCGTTGAGCCGCACGACCGGCTGGCCGTTTTCGCGAACAGTGACCTGTCTTTCGACGCCGAACGTTTCCGGGTCGAGAAAGCTCAATGAGGCGCTGCCGTCGCTCAAGATCAAGAATTCGCCGTCGGTCGTCAAGCCCCAGCCTTCACCGTCGTAGCGTATCGTGCGCTCGAGTGCAAACGTCTCGGCGTCGTACACGAACGCGACGCCGTTCTGCCACGTGAGCTGAAAGATGCGGCCATCGAGCACTGCGATGCCTTCGCCGAAGTATGTGCTGCCGAGCGGCACGAGCTGCTCGACGCGCCCGCTCGCGATGTTGACGCGCCGTAGCGACGAGCTGCCGTACTGGCCGGTGCCTTCGAGCAATCGACCGTCGTGCACGACGAGTCCTTGCGTGAACGCGTTGCGATCGTGCGGATAAGCCGCGATGACGTCGACGGTCGGTGTCCCGCGTCCATCGGCCGTTTCGATATGGCTTGAGATCGCGAACGCAGCGATGCCGGCGAGCGAGACGGCAGCGAGCGCGAGCTTGAGCTTGGGTGTCATCGGCATGGCTCGCCTAATGATAGCCAATACGGCGCTCATGCGCTGTCGTGGACACGCGCAACGCAGCGGGTTAGGACGGCTTGCCGGCGCTTTTGGTCTTCGTCGCGACTTTCTGGAATCGTGGCCACGCCCCCGAAAACTCGCGCCGGGCGGCCGCCGCGCGCTCGTTCTGTCGCCGCAAAAGCTCGCCGATGGCAGCCTCCGGATCCATATCGATCTCGCGCTCGTCTTGCTGCGCGAACTCGCGCAGCCGAGCCGCCGCGTCGCACGCGTCGCGGTAAGCGCCGAGCACGTCCTGAAGCTTCTTCGCCGCGCGCGCGAGCGCGCGAAGCTGCGGAAAGAAATCCTCATAGAACTCGGCCGCGTAACGCAGACGTTTGGCGCGAATACGCAACTTGTGCAGCATCTCAGGCGGCGAGTCGGAGTCGATCTTTTTTCCGAGCTTCTGAACCCTCTTTAGGCTTTCGCGCACATCCCCGCGCGCAGCATCGCCGATGCGCAGCGATCGCCACCGGCGTTGCATGCGCGGCGAGGGTTCGCGATCGACAAATTCGGCAAACGTCGACTCGAGCTTCGCGAACCGTTTGCTTTCGAGCAGTTCGTTCAACTTCTTGCAGGCCTTGGTGCGCTCGGCGCTGATGCTTCTCTCGAGATCGCCGGGCGCGGCCGGTGCGGAAGAGTCGTGGGCGTCCGCCGCCGCCGTGCTCTCGGCGTAGACGTCGAGCTCCCGAATCTCGCCGAGCGCGCGACCTACCCAACGGAATCCAGCGCGGAACTCTTCGACTTCGGCAGGCATGATGTCTACGACGAAACGTAGGGCGACGCGAATGCGCCGCAACGCGATGCGCGCGCGATGAATGTCGCTCGGACCCGGAGTTTTGCCTTCGCTCAAGAGACACGATCGAAACGACTCGAGCTCCGTCTTGAGAATCCGTCTTGTCAGAAAAATCAGCGGGCCATCGATCGTCAGATTATGCGTCGCCATTGAAGGCCTAAGGGTGTCGGTGTGAGACACTGGTATTGTCACATGGATGAATGTTACCGAAAGGTTACGCACTGTGGAGATTCTCGGCGTCTACAACATCAAGGGCGGAGTCGGCAAGACCACGACGGCCGTAAATCTGGCATACCGGTCGGCTGCGGACGGGTGGCGGACGCTCTTGTGGGACCTCGATCCGCAGGGTGCCGCGACCTATGTGCTGCGACGCAAGCAGAAGATCAAAGGAGGTCTCAAGGATCTTGCGCGTGGCGAAACCTCGACCGCCGACCTCATCACGCCGACGGACTATCCGAATCTCGACTTGTTGCCTTCCGATTTCTCATACCGGCGCATGGAAGAGCGCTTCGTCGACAAAAGGAATCCGGCGAAGCAACTTCTGAAGCTTATGCGTCCTCTACACCGCACCTATGCGTGTCTGATCATGGATTGCGCACCGGGAATTTCGGTGGTGGCCGAGAACGTGCTGCACGCCGCGGATGCACTCGTGGTGCCGCTGACGCCGTCGCCCCTGTCGGCACGCACTTTGCGCCAGCTCCTAGATTTCCTCGACCGAACCCAGTGGTCGGACCTCAAGCTGTTACCGTTCTTCTCGATGATCGACCGACGCCGGAATCTGCACAAGGAGACGGCCGAGCGACTGCGCGCGGAGTTTCCCGTTATTCTCGACACGGAAGTCCCGTACGGCGCGGCGTTCGAGCAAGTCGCGGTCCGGCGCGCGCCCGTGGAGGTGTTTTCGCCGAAGGGGGACGCGGCGCAGGTTTACCGGGCGTTATGGGAGGAGATCGATCGCCGCCTCGACAACGCCCTGCTCGAGATCAGCCGGCAATTACCTTGAACGCGCCGGTGCGTGCCGTGGATGAATCCTTGTGTACGGCGTGGTTGCGCCCCAGCCGCTTGGCTTCGTACAGAGCTTCGTCGGCGCGTTGA
>Ga0209108_10001847_pt1 | contig 12248 bp, 10 predicted proteins | sample Rifsed10ft1_FD_184003 | JGI IMG/M metagenome (GOLD analysis project Ga0209108, IMG submission 184003) | Soil microbial communities from Rifle, Colorado, USA - sediment 10ft 1 (version 2) | ecosystem: Environmental > Terrestrial > Deep subsurface > Rock core/Sediment | place: Rifle, Colorado...
CGCCTGAGGGACGCATTTGAGAACAAGCCCGACGACTTCGTGTCCCTGCCTGTTCCCGCCGGCCCGAAGGGCCGCGCGTTCATGCCCGTCCTCGCCGGGTTGGCTATTCCCGTGACCTCGAACAACGTGGCTGGGGCCGAGGCGTTGATCGCCTACTTGACTCAGCCGGGGGCGCAGATCACCACCTTGCGTGAAGTTGGCTTCTTCCCGGTGGCGAATGTGGACTATCCCGGCTTCGTCTCGCCTGGTATTAAGCTGGAAGGGGAGGCCGTGACCAAACAGATCAACGCGCCCGATGCGCTTCCTGCGCTGCTGCCCCAGGGCTTGGGCGGCAAAGGCGGCGACTTCAACAAAGTCTTCCGCGACACGTTCACCCTCATTGTGTTGAACGGCGAGGACATCGCCACCGTCCTCGGTGAGCAGAAGCCCGTCCTGCAAGCGATTATGACCGAGACGGGCGCGCCGTGCTGGTCGCCCGATCCCGACAGCGGAGGCCAATCCTGCCAAGTGAAGTAGTGCGGTATCACTGTTGGAGCCGCACGTTTCGGCTGCGTGCGGCTCTAACCGCACGTTACCTGGCCGCCATCAAAGGATATGAGGTACATCATTACAGTGACACAAGGAGCAACTATGTCTATCGAAGAAAACAAGCATATCGTCCGCTGTTACCAAGAAGCTTACAACAGCAACAATCTGGATGCGCTGGATGAAGTTGTAGCCGCCGAAGTGCTGACGCCCAAGATCATGCCCGGTCTGCCGCCCGGGCTTGAAGGCGCGAAAGCCGTGCATCAGACCACGCTACTCGGCATGCCTGATTTTCGCACCACGATTGACGACTTGATTGCCGAAGGCGACAAGGTAGTGGCGCGCGTGACGATGACCGGTACCCATACAGGTGACTTTTGGGGTATGCCGCCAAGAGGCAAGCGGGTCAAGTTCACGGGTATATACATTGTTCGCGTCGCCGATGGCAAGATCGTAGAACATTGGGGCGAAGAAGACGGTGTGGGTCTCCTACAACAGCTTGGCTTTATGCCCAAGCCGGAGTAACTCGCTAAAATACGCGGGCGGGCTACCACCGCTGGCAACCTGTTACTGTGTGCGGCTCCAACCAAAGTTGGGCGTCTCCCATGTAGCGCAGAAGATGAAACGGTACAAGCATACTCAAAGCTGGGGCATTCGACCGATTCCGGGGGGCTGGTTGTTCAACGTCTCTGGTTTCTGGGCCGTTGAACTACAGATGAACAAGGGCAGGCGCTACCGGATCGGCACCGACGATGTGGCCGGGTTGAGGGCCGCCTTAGAAGAGAGCCTGCGATCAGAACGCCCGTAAGGTAATGAGAAAGTTGCAGCAGCAGCATTGCTCTGATAGCGGCCCGATGGGTACTCAATCACGCAACAAGAATACAGACAGGAAACCATGACTCGTCATCGCATGAAACAACTCACGCCCTATCTCCTGCTTCTCCCGTCGGTCATCTTCCTGCTGATCTTCTTCGCGTACCCCGTGGTGGAGGCCTTTGCGTTGGCTTTCCGCGCCGAGGGCGGCGGCTGGACCCTGAAGCACTTTCAAACGATGATCCGGGACGTGGCCTTCGTGCCTGCATTTCGCACGACGATTCTCCTCATCCTGATCATCATTCCGGTGCAGTTCGTCCTCGCGCTGACGATGGCGCTGCTGGTGCAGGCCAAACTCAAGTTCTCCGGCCTCTTCCTCTATATCTACGCCATCCCGCTGGGCATCTCGGAACTGGCAGCGGGCATCGTCTGGTTCGCCATCTTCACCGATCGGGGCTACCTCAATACGCTCCTCACCGGGCTGGGCCTGCTGGACAAGCCTTTTCTGTTCCTGAGTTATCAGAACACGGGCTGGCTGCTGGCGGCGGTGGTGCTGGCCGAGGCCTGGCGGGCCACTTCCATTGTCATGGTCATCCTCGTGGCTGGGCTGCAATCCATCCCAAACGAATTTCTGGAGGCCGCCGACGTGTTCGGCGCGACGCTGTGGGATAAGGTGTGGCGCGTGATTCTGCCGCTTCTGCGCCCCAGTCTGCAAGTCGCGCTCATCTTGCGTACTATCCTTGCTTTTCAAGTGTTTGCCGTTGCCATCGCCGTCGCCGGGCGCGGCATCACTCTGCTGGCTGCCGAGGCTTACCGCTGGTATGGCAGTTACCGCAACCCGAACGTGGCCGCCGCCTTTGCCGCGCTGATCCTGTTGCTCTCCATTGCCAGCACCACACTGTATCTGTGGGGTTTGCGCACGCCGGAGGAGCAGTCGCTATGAAATTCCCTGCCGCCGCGCTCCGCCGCTTGGTCCGTGCGCTCACCTACACGCTGGCCGTCCTCGTCGCGCTGTGGGTGCTGGCTCCCATCTACCTCATCGGCGTGGCCGCCTTCAGCCCGCAGTTGGCTGTCTACCGGTATCCCCGGCCGTTTTTCCCTGCGCCGTTCTCCACCGAGACCATGCTCTTCTTTTTGAGGTCGGCGGGCGTGGCCGCGTCGGTACGCTCTAGCATCGTCGTCGCGCTGATCACGCTCGCGCTCTCCACGCTCATCGGCGCTCCAGCGGGATATGCGGTGGCCCGCTACATCTTTCCCGGGCGCGACTCGTTCCGCCTGCTCGTCGTCTCCACCCGCGCCTTTCCCATCGTCATCCTCTCCATCCCGCTGGCCGTGACGTTCATCCGGTGGGACATGTACGACTCGGTGTACAGCCTGGCGCTCATGCACACCGCGCTGGCCCTGCCGTTTACCATTTTGATTACGAGCAGTGTCTTTGCCGGCGTGCCGCGCGATCTGGAAGAGGCTGCAATGACCCTGGGATGCAATCAACTCCAGGCGTTTCTGCGCGTGGCCCTGCCGCTGGCCCTGCCAGGGTTGGCCGCCGCCACCCTGTTCACCTTCGTGCTCTCGTGGAACGAGGTCTTCGCCGCCGTCATCCTCACCGTGCGCAACCGCACGCTCCCGGCGCTCGTGCTCACCGTGCTGGATGTGTCGCCCTTGCCGTATCGCTTCGCCGGCGGCTTCTTCATGCTCGCGCCGTCGCTCGTCTTCATGCTGTTCATTCGCAAGTATCTCTTCAACTTGTGGGGAAGGGTGACCAAGTAATGGCCGACATACGCCTCGCCAACGTCCGCAAGACTTTCGGCAAGACCGTCGCCACGTGCGACGTGAGCCTGACCATCCACGACCGCGAATTCATGGTGCTGCTCGGCCCCTCCGGCTGCGGCAAAACTACCCTGCTGCGCGGCATCGCCGGATTGGAGCAGATTGACGCCGGACGCATTCACATCGGCGGGCAGGACGTGACCGACCTCCCGCCGCGCAAGCGCCGCATCGCGATGGTCTTTCAGAGTTACGCCGTCTTCCCGCACCTCACCGTTTACGAAAACGTCGCCTTCGGCCTGCGGATGCAGCGCCGGCCGGACGCGGAAGTAAAAAGGCGTGTGCAGTCGGCGGCGGAGTTGTTGCAAATCGCCAACCTGCTCGACCGCTACCCGGCGCAGGTCTCCGGCGGCCAGCGCCAGCGCGTAGCCGTGGCCCGCGCCATCGCCGTGCAGGCCGAAGTGCTGCTGATGGACGAGCCGCTTAGCAACCTCGACGCGCTCCTGCGGCTGGAGATGCGCGCCGAACTGAAGCGCCTGCTCAAAGAGTTGAACAGCACTGTCGTCTACGTCACGCACGATCAGGTGGAAGCGCTGAGTCTGGGCGACCGTATCGCGGTGATGAAAGACGGCGCGATCTTGCAATGCGATACGCCGCTCAACGTGTACGACTACCCGGCGAACGACTTCATCGGCGGCTTCATCGGCAACCCGCCCATGAATTTCCTCAACGGGCAGGTTGCGACCAACGGGGCGGGCTTCATGGTCAATATCGGGGGAACGATCTTTCGGCCGCCACTCGCCATCCAGCCGGCCCTCCGCGAAGGCGACGGCGTGCGAATGGGCATCCGTGCCGAGAACATCGCAGCACTCCCACAGCATGCGGAAGGCGTGCTGGCCGGCGAAGTGATGGTCGTCGAGCCGCTCGGATCGCACAACTTGCTCACCGTCCGAGTCGGCGGCGAGCGGGTGAAGGTGAACACCCACGCTGATGCGGCCTTCCAGCCGGGGCAGGCGATCTGGCTCAAACTCGCGCCGGACAAGATCCGGTGGATGGCGCACGCCAGCGGACAAGCCATCGCTTGACGGCAGCTGGATCGTTGTGGCGATCAGCCTCGCGGTCGCCGTCATCTATCTGGTGCGTTGAAAGGATAAGTCACTCATGTCGCAACTCGAGCAGCTACAACGTTTCATCATTGACCTGGCGCCGCCGGTCCTGCCAGATACGACCGCCCCCCGGATCGTCAACGCCGCGAACTCAAAGACGAGGGTGGATGGGGTCGAATGCCACGTGGTGGAGACGACGAAACAACAGACGACGGCGACGCACGAGATGGTCGCCTTCGACCCCAACGCGGATGCGCTGTGGCCCGGCTCGCTGGTGCAGGGCAAATCGTTGCAGAGGGGCGTGCTGGCCCCCATCGGCCTGCCGCGCGCGCCCGGGACGGTGACCCTCACCACCCCTCTCAACGTGCCACAAATGAGTCGGACAATCGAGCGGCTATCTCTGCCGAGTGTGCAGGAGGCGTTGCGCGAGATTCTCGCCCCGGTCACCGCCGCCACACCGGCCAAACTGGCCTATAACGCCACAGCCTCAGAGTCGTGGCAACAGGGCCTGCTAGCCGTCGGCGTGGATGCCAAATGGTTGAGCGGCTCGGCGCAGGCGGATCTATCGGCGCAGAGCACGACCGCCCGCAGTCTCGTCGCCGCACGACTGACTCAGGCCTACTACACCGTCGCCTTCAACCCGCCCGCGCGGCCCGCAGCCGTCTTTGAGGAGACGGTCAGCCTCGACGATGCCAAATTGTATCTGGGCGAGGGCAACCCACCTGTCTATCTCTCCTCGGTGACGTATGGGCGGCTACTCGTCCTTGTCTTCCAGTCCAGCGCCTCGGCCAGCGAGTTGGAGGCCTCCGTCAACGCCGCCATGCACAGCGGAGTCGCCGACGGCGCCGTGAACATTGAGGGCAAATATGCCGAAACCCTGCGTTCCAGCCAGATGCATGTGCTGGCGCTCGGCGGTTCTGGGCAGAGCGCGGTCAAGCTCATCGCTGGTGATCTCGCTCAAGGTCTGCAAGCTTATATGCAGGAGGGCGCGACCTTTTCGAAGGACTCGCCTGGGCTGCCCATCTCCTTCCAGGCGCGCTACTTACGGGACAACACGACGGCCGGCATGGCGCTCACCACCCGTTGGATCGAAAAGATGCTGACCGGCATCGAGGCGAGCGGCGATTGGAAGGTCGGCCCGAGGAGCGGTCTGGTGGATACCGGCATCCGCGTTCGCCCAGGCGACACCATTCACGTGAGGTCGAGCGGCCAGACCTGGTCGGGCGTCGTCGCCACGGGTTGGGTAGATGCCAATGGCTGGGCCACGTGGGACAAGCCCGGCGAGGCCGGCTTCCCGATGATGAAGAATCATCCCTTTGCATTAGTCGGGCGGGTGGACGGCAATTGGTTTTATCTCGGCGTTGGCGCTGACTTCACGTACGGCGGGGCGAGCGACACGCTCAAGCTGAGCGTGAATACCAATAATCACGGCGTCGGTGACGGCCAGTGGACGGTCTCCGTCCGTGTGGAACGTCGCAAAGAGGCGTGATTGCCGACATGACATACTCGGCCCTGATCCCATTGGCGCGCTCCGTCCTGCGAGCCAACGACGCCGGGGCCTTCACCAAACCCGGCCCGCGCCAGTATCCGCATCAATGGAATTGGGACTCAGCTCTTGTCGCACTGGGGCTCTCGCACTTCGATCTGCCGCGCGCGCTGACCGAAATCCGCTCACTGCTCAGCGGTCAATGGCGCGACGGGATGGTGCCGCACGTCATCTATCACACTGGCCCATCCGACTACTTCCCTGACTCCGCCTTCTGGCAGATCGAGAACAGCCCGCACGCGCCCGCCGTCTCCACCTCAGGCATCACCCAGCCGCCCCTACTCGCCACTGTCGTCCGAACGATTCACACCCGCACGCCGATCTTGAATTTTGTCCGCGAAGTTTATCCAGCCATCCTGCGCTGGCACCGCTGGCTGCACACGGCCCGTAACGCTGACGGGAGCGGTCTCATCTGCATCATTCACCCTTGGGAGTCCGGCACCGATGACTCGCCCCGCTGGCTGGATGCCATGGCCGACATCACGCCCCTGGACATACTCCCGTTCCAGCGGGGTGACACCACGCACGTCGCCGCCGACGAGCGCCCGCACCACGCCGATTACGTGCGATTTGTGCACCTGATTGATGTCTTTCGCCACCATCGTTACGACCCGGCTGCCCTCCTGGCTCGTTCCCCGTTTCTTGTGCAGGACGTGCTGTTCAACTCCATCCTGTATCGCGCCGATGAGGACTTGCGCGCGCTGGCGCTCGAACTGAATGAGCCGACGGTCGAGATTGACGGCTGGCTGGAACGAATGCGCGCCAACTTCGACGCGCGCTTTTGGGATGATGAGCGCGGCCTGTACTTCGACTACAACCTGCGCAGGGGCACGCCCATTCGGGTCAACACGGCCACAACCTTCGCGCCACTGTATGCAGGATTAGCCACTGACGAACAGGTGCAGCATCTAATTCAAGAGCATTGGCTGAACCCGGCCGAGTACGCCCCTGAGCGGCCAATGCACTTTTCGATCACGACGACCAGCAAGATCGAACCCGCCTGGGAAGCGCGGCGCTACTGGCGGGGACCGGTGTGGATCATCCTTAACTGGCTGCTGTACAACGGCCTGATCCGCTATGGCTACGCCGAACTGGCTGAGGCGTTACGCAGCGACTCGCTCAAACTGATGGCCCGCTCCGGTTTCTGGGAGTACTACGACCCACGCGACGGCTCCGGATGCGGCTCGCCCGATTTTTCGTGGTCGGCGGCGCTGGCGTTGGAATTCCTGGCCTATGTCTGAAATTAAAGTCATCCGACGTGTCTGGTTGCGAACGCTGGCGGCCCTGATGTTGGCTGTGGCAGGTCTCTCTCTGCACTTAACCCCTATAGCCTACGCCGCCACCGTTACCGTTAACACCACTACCGATGAAAACGACGGGAGTTGCGGCGATGGCGATTGTTCGCTGCGAGATGCTATCACCGTCGCCAATCCTGACGACACAATAGACTTCGGCGTCACGGGCATCATCACGCTCACACTCGGCACTGAACTCCTCATCAATAAAAGCCTGACCATTCTCGGCCCCGGCGCAGACACTCTGACCATCCGCAGCAACAATGCTTCCCGCATCTTCCAGATTACTGGCGGAGTTACGGTCACTGTTTCCGGTGTGACCATCACAGCCGGCAAGGCTGCGTTTGGCGGCGGCATTTACAACGAGGGCAACCTCACCCTGAACGACAGCGCCATCCGTGACAACAGCGCCGAGAATGGCAGCGACGGCCTCACTGGCGCCGATGGTGCCGCGGGCAGTCCCGGCGGCGGCATCGGCGGCGATGGCGGCAATGGAGATCCGGGTCTTCCCGGTGATCCCGGCCTGACGGGTGGGGAGGGTGGCGGTATCTATAACTCCGGCACACTGACACTTAACAACAGCACGGTCAGCGGCAACCGCGCCGGGGATGGCGGCACTGGGGGTTCGGGGGGCAATGGTGGTCGTGGCGGAGATGGCGCCCCCTTCTTCGTCGGTGGCGCAGGTGGACGGGGTGGCGACGGGGGCCTGGGCGGCCGCGGCGGGGACGGTGGTGACGGGGGCGGCATTTACAATGCAGGCACCCTGACCCTGAATAACAGCACGGTCAGTGGCAACCAAGCCGGGAACGGCGGGGTGGGCGGCCCGGGTGGCAGCGGCGGTGATGGAGGCACAGGGGGTGACGGGACGCTCAACGGCTCCGGCGGCAACGGCGGAGACGGCGGCAGCGGGGGCAATGGTGGAGATGGTGGTGTCGGAGGTGATGGCGGCGGAATCTACAATCAGGGCACATTAGTCTTAAGTCACAGCACCATCAGCGATAACAACGCCGGCTCCAGCGGCAGTGGAGGCGGAGGCGGAACAGGCGGCTCCGGTGGTATTGGCGGCTCTGGCTTCAGTGGTAATGGCGCTAATGGTAACGGTGGCAGTGACGGCCTGGCAGGCAATGGCGGCACTGGCGGCGATGGCGGCGGTGTCTCGAATGCCGGTTTGGGCTCTGTCAACTTCCAAAACACAATTATCGCTGGCAATATTGTCGGCGGCGGCTCCGGCCCGGATTGTCGTAACACCGCAGGCACCTTTAACTCGCAGGATTACAACCTGATAGAAGATACCTCGGGTTGTTCCATTGGCGGCGCAACGGCGCACGACCTCACCAGCCAGGATCCTCGCCTCATCCCTCTCGCCGATAACGACGGCCCCACCCAGACACATGCGCTGCTGCCCGGCAGCCCAGCCATTGATGCTGTGCCGCTCGCCGAATGCGCGCTGGCGACCGACCAGCGCGGCGTGGCCCGGCCCCAGGGTTTGGCCTGCGACATCGGCGCGTTTGAGCTCATTCCGGCGGATCTCGTCCTCGGGCAGGAGGATGTACCTGACCCGGTCGCCGTCGGTGAACCACTCACATACACGCTCTTTATCACTAATACCGGCCCTCTGGCTGCCACGGGCGTGACCCTCACCAACACCTTGCCGGGGAGCGCGCAGCTCAACACCGCCAGCACAAGCCAGGGTTCATGCGCCGGGACAGGCGACCTCGTGTGCGACCTCGGCAGTCTGACCAGCAGCGGTGTAGTGACCGTCACCCTCGTCGTCACCCCGACTCTCACGGGCGTCATCACCAACACTGCCAGCGTGGCGGCGAATGAGCATGACCCCGATCTGCTCGACAACATGGTTGCCATTTCCACAACCGTCCTGCAACCCATCGCCGGCCTGAGCGCGGCCAGCAACAGCCCGGTCGAGTTGAGCAACCCGACCGTTTTGACGGCTACGATTGTGGCCGGCGACGACGTGGCCTATCAGTGGGGCTTTGGCGATGGCATGTTGGGCGCGGGCAACCCGGTCACGCACACCTACAGCGCGGTTGGAAACTACACGGCGACCGTCACCGCGACCAACGGGGTGAGCGTCGCCACCGCCGCCACGCCGATCACCATCACCGACGTGCCAATCACAGGTTTGTCTGTTCTCAACACCAGCCCGACGGCGCTGGGCCAGACGACCTTCTTCACGGCCACCATCAACGCGGGCAGCAACGTCAATTACGAATGGGATTTTGGCGACGGGTTCACGGCCAACGGCAACCCGGTCACACATACCTACGGCCTGACCGGGACTTACACCACGATTGTCACGGCCACCAACAGCGTGAGCACTATCACGGCCACTACACCTGTTACGGTGCAGGAGTCCATCGCAGACCTGAGCGCGGCCAACAGTAGCCCAACTATCTTGGGCGATCCGAGCGTCTTTACCGCCACGATAACGGCGGGCGACGACGTGACCTACGCATGGGGCTTCGGCGACGGGATGACGGGCGCAGGCAATCCGGTCACGCACACATACGGCGCGGTCGGAAACTACACGGCCATCCTCACCGCCACCAACAGTGTGAGCGTCCTCACCGCGACCACGTCCGTCATTGTTGAACGGGCGATTGCCGATCTCATCGCCGTTGACAGCAGCCCAACCAGGCTGGGCAACCCCACCCTCTTCCTCGCCGTCGCCGTCGGCGGCACGAATGTGACCTATCAATGGAATTTCGGAGACGGCGCCGTCGCCAGCGGCGCGACGGCCAATCACACCTATGGTACGGTGGGCACCTACACGGCCATCGTCACCGCCACGAACAGCGTGAGTGTCGTCACCGCCACGCTGCCCATCACCATTACCGATGTGCCGATTTCGGGTCTATCTGCCCTCAACAGCAGCCCGACCGCGCTGGGTCAGACGACCACGTTTACCGCCACTATCACAGCGGGCAGCAACGTCAACTATGCGTGGGACTTTGGCGACGGGACGACGGGCACAGGCAACCCGATGACACACACTTACGGCGCGGTTGGAAATTACACGGCTACCGTTACCGCCACCAACAGCGTGAGCGCGGTCATCGCCACCACGACAATTACTGTCGTCACAATTCCAGTCACTAGCAACTATCCGGTCTATCTGCCGCTCGTGTTGAACAATTCCGCAACAGCATCCAATCCGAATGGATTGCCCTCAACCGGTTGCGCCCCAACCGTCGAAGCGGGATCCCCAATCGCCACGGACTTGCTGGACTCGATCGGAACCGCCTGCCAGATGCCATCTGGCTCAAAGGAATGAACGGCGCAGAGCCAAGAAAAGGAGCGGACGATGTTCAACAACATTCTGCTGGCCTATGACGGCTCGGAACATTCGCGGAGAGCCGCGCAAATCGCGAGTAATTTGGCCCGGCAACAACCGCACCCGAGTTTGTGGGTGGTCGTCGTCGCCGACCCATTCCCGAATTGGGCGAACCTCATTTCAGCCAGTTGACCGCGACAAGAAAGACGGCTGCTCAACAGACCGTTAATGAAGCCAAACAGTTGATTGGAGAGGACGTTGAAGTCCGTCAGGAGATTCTGTTCGGGTCTGCGGCGGAGAGTGTTATCACGGTCGCGGAGACGCGCAACTGTGACTTGATCGTCATCGGCTCGCGCGGCCTCGGGCCGCTGAGGGCACTCCTGCTCGGCAGCCAGGCGCAGAAGGTCGTCAGCATGGCGCCGTGCCCGGTGCTGGTGGTGAAATAGGGGGTGGTCCGAATACGGAAAGGTTAGCCCATGTCACCTCGGCTTGCTGAACATGCCGTCCGAGGCGGGTTGCGCTGGGTCTTGCGTTTGCCCATCTGGCTTTATCGCGCCCGCCTCGGTTGGCTGTTGGGAGATCGGTTTCTAATGCTCAACCACATTGGCCGCAAGTCCGGCTTGCCGCGTCAAACGGTTCTCGAAGTCGTTCGGCACGACGCGGCTACGGACGCGTACGTCGTCGCTGCGGCGTGGGGAGAGAAGTCGCATTGGTTCTGCAACATCCAGAAAATATCGGAAGTGGTGGTACACGTCCAGGGCCGTCGCTTTGAAGCGACGGCGGTTCGTCTCTCGGTGGAAGAGGGCGAGCGCGAACTGTTTGACTACGCCCGGCGGCATCCCATGGCCTTTGGCGAACTGACGGGCCTGTTGATGGGTGAGCGTCTGAAGGGAGCGGAGGAGGATTGCCGCCGATTGGCGCAGATGATCCCGCTGGTCGCGTTCCGGCCCCGAGAGGCAAAGGGATGAGGACCATCATCTTCTCCCCGGCCGCATTCAATCTGGCCGAAACCACCCGCGCCATTGAAATCGCCAAAGCCTGTCGGCGGCGATTCGCCATCCTGTTCGTCAGTTACGGCGGCGAGTTCGAGAACTTGATCGAGAAGGAAGGTTTTGAAATCCGGCGGCCGGAACCGCGCCTCACGCCGGACAAAATCAAATACCTCTACAAAGTGGATCAGGGACAGGCGTTCGGTTATTTCTTCACCATCGCCGAGGTTCAGGAGCAGGTCAAAAACGAAGAGGTGCTTTTTCGGGAAGTGAAGCCCGCCGCAGTGGTGACCGGATTCAATTTCAGTAACAGCATTTCCTGTCGGGTGGCGCGCGTGCCGCTGGTGTGGGTCACGCAGTCCACGTGGAGGATGCAGGCTATGTTCGACGCCGGGCTGGCAACTTACTCGGACATGCTGGACTACCCGATCTTGCGCTGGCTGCCGGAGCGGTTCCTGGTCCGGCTGACCCGGAAGATGCTCTCCCTGTTCGATCTGCTCGTCCACCCCTACGACGTCGTCGCGCAGCGGTACGGGCTTGAGCCTTTGCGGACGATGGAGCGACTCTGGGAGGGCGACTACAACTTGCTCGCCGAGCCGCCCGGCTTTTGCGAACTGCCACTTCCGCCCACGTATCGCTACATCGGCCCGCTCATCGGGCGGCTGGACGCGCCCATTCCCGACGAAATCCTGCGGATGCCTCGAGGCAGACCCATCCTCTACTTCGCGATGGGGAGTTCCGGCCAGCCCAAGGTAATCGCCCGCATCGTCGAAAGTTTCCGGGACAAACCCTACCGCGTCATCGCCCCGGTCAAAAGGCATCTGGCAAACGTGAAAGTGAGCGCGCCTCCCAACGTCATCGTGACCGACTGGCTGCCCGCGCACAAAGTCAACCCCTTGGCCGATCTCTCGATTATTC
>Ga0209108_10001848_pt1 | contig 12248 bp, 10 predicted proteins | sample Rifsed10ft1_FD_184003 | JGI IMG/M metagenome (GOLD analysis project Ga0209108, IMG submission 184003) | Soil microbial communities from Rifle, Colorado, USA - sediment 10ft 1 (version 2) | ecosystem: Environmental > Terrestrial > Deep subsurface > Rock core/Sediment | place: Rifle, Colorado...
TCCTGGAGCTTCGGCCCGACGAATAGCTTGAACGTCGCGTTCAAGGGCATGGCCGCGCTGACATCGGCCACGGGGCCGACCGCGCTCAGCACGAACGCCTGGCCGCGCGTGCCGGCCGTATAGGCGTACCGGTCCGCGCTCGGCGGCACGGCGGCCGCGAGGAAGTGGTGCTGAATCGCCGCGAACCAGCCGCCCGTGACGGTCTGCGAGACCGGCTCCGCAGCGAGGTCATCGACGATCTGGTGCCACCGACCCTGACCCAGGTTCTAACCGAGGAGGAGATAAGCCCGGCTGTGTCACCTCAATTGGAGAGTCTCAACGAGGTCGACGGGGGGGTCGAAGTCGAGGTCCGCGTCACGCTCTGGCCGAGGATCGAACTCCCCACTTACAAGGACCGTGACATAGAGATCACATCTCCCGAGGTGACCGACGAGGAGATGGAGGCCCAGGTGGTCCGGATGCTCGAACAGTTCGCAACTGTCGAGGAGGTGGAGCGGCCAGCCGAGGTCGGCGACTTCGTCTCGGTGGATATAACAGCCAGCAGCGGGCAGGAGCCGGTGCCGGAGGCGGCCGCGTCTGATCTCCTCTACGAGGTCGGGTCCGGTCTCTTCATCGAGGGCATGGATGACCACCTTGCCGGCGCTTCGGCTGGGGACTCTGTCGCATTCGAGGCACCGCTTCCGGCCGGCTTTGGGGAGAGGGCGGGGGAGCGAGTCCAGTTCGAAGTGACGGTGAACGAGGTCAAGGAGCGGATACTGCCCGGGTTGGACGACGCGTGGGTGGACGAGAACACCGAGTTCGAAACCGTCGAGGAGTTGTACTCAGAGTTGAGAAAGGGTCTATCCGAGGCCAAGCGACAGGCGGTCTCGCGGCAGTTTGCCGAGAGGGCGCTGAGCACACTGGTGGATCAGGTCGAGGTGGAGCTACCCGAAGGTTTGATCAGGGCGGAGATGGACGATCACTTGCATCGATTCCTCCATCGGCTCCAGGAGAACGAGTTGACCCTCGATGACTATTTCCGGGTCTCGGGTGTCGATCAGGAAGCCTTTGTCGAAGACCTCCACGCTCAGGCCGAGTTGGCGCTCCGGAACCAGCTGGTGCTGGAGGCTCTTGCCGAGGCGGAAGGCATCGAGGTGACCGAAGAAGACCTGTCTACGACGCTGCAGGCTCTGGCTGTCCAGTCAGGTGATCCGGTGGCCTATCTTCGGGCCTTCCGGCAGAGCGGCCGAGAATTGGCCCTGGCCAGTGATATTCTCAGAAACCGGGCATTGGATGTCGTCTTCTCGAATGCCAACGCGGTTGACGAGGACGGCAACCCAATCGAGTTGAGGTTGCAAGTGACCGAAATAGAAGCCGAGATAGTCGAGGCCGAGCCATTGGAGGTCGAGGCCTTGACTGCCGAGGCCTTGGAGGAAGAAGAATGAGAGCCGAGAACTATGTCATCCCAACTGTCTTCGAGCAGACGAGTCGGGGTGAGCGCTACTTCGACATCTACAGCCGGCTGCTCAGGGACCGCATCATCTTCTTGGGCACGCCGATCGACGACACCATCGCCAATCTGATCATGGCTCAGCTCCTCCACCTAGAGTCGGAGGATCCCGACAAAGACATCTTCCTCTATATCAACTCTCCTGGCGGCTCGATCACCTCGCTGTTCGCCATCTACGACACAATCCAGTACATCAAGCCCGATGTGAGCACAGTGTGCATGGGCATGGCCGCCTCGGCGTCAGCGGTGATCCTCGCCGGTGGGGCGAAGGGCAAGCGTTTCGCCCTCCCTCACGCCCGAGTAATGCTCCATCAGCCACACGGTGGCGCTCAGGGTCAGGCTTCTGACATCGAGATCCAGGCCAAACTCATCGTTCAGATGCGGGAGCAGCTCAATTACATCCTCGCCGACCACACCGGTCAGACGTACGACAAGATCGCATTGGACACCGAGCGTGACTACTGGATGTTGGCCGATGCGGCCAAGGAGTACGGGGTGATCGACGGAATTCTCACCCGTCGCGAGCTCACCGCGGTAGCCTCCCAGTAGACGGAGGAGGTCTCTACTCGGATGGCCAGACTTGGCGAGGGCGGCGAACTGCTGAAATGCAGCTTCTGCGGAAAGTCTCAAAAGCAGGTCAAGAAGCTGATCGCCGGCCCTGGCGTCTACATCTGTGACGAGTGCATCGATCTCTGCAACGAGATCATCGAGGAGGAGTTCTCCACCACCGAGGAGATCAACTTCTCCGAGCTCCCCAAGCCGGTCGAGATCAAGTCCTATCTAGACGACTACGTGGTGGGACAGGAAGAAGCCAAGAAGAAGCTGTCCGTCGCGGTCTACAACCACTACAAACGGATCCGTAGTGGTGACGTACAGCGTGACGTCGAGCTCCAGAAGTCAAACATCCTCCTTATTGGACCGACCGGCTCGGGCAAGACCCTTCTGGCACAAACTCTGGCCCGGCAGCTGAACGTCCCGTTTGCCATCGCCGATGCCACCAGCCTCACTGAAGCCGGCTACGTCGGCGAGGATGTCGAAAACATCCTCCTCAAGCTGCTCCAGGCGGCCGACTACGACGTCAACCGCGCCCAACAGGGCATCATTTATATCGACGAGATCGACAAAGTCTCACGCAAAGCCGAGAACCCGTCGATCACACGTGATGTCTCAGGCGAAGGGGTGCAACAAGCCCTGCTCAAGATTCTCGAAGGGACCCAGGCATCAGTCCCTCCCCAGGGCGGGCGCAAACACCCACATCAGGAGTTCATCCAAATCGACACCAGCAACGTCCTCTTTATCTGCGCGGGTGCCTTCGGTGGTCTGGAGGACATCATCGCCAACCGGGTGGGGAAGCGAGGAGTGGGCTTTGGCGCCGACGTGCGTTCTCGAAAGGACGGTCGGCCCACGGAGTTGCTGACCCAGGTCATGCCTGAGGATCTCATGAAGTACGGGTTGATCCCCGAGTTCATAGGGCGCCTCCCGGTGATGGCCACAGTCGAGGACCTCGACATGGACGCCCTTATCAGGATCCTCACCGAGCCCAAGAACGCACTCATCAAGCAGTACGCCCGCATGTTCGAGATGGATGAAGTCGAATTGGTGTTCACCCCCGACTCGTTGGACGCGATCGCCGAGCAGGCGTTGAAGCGGGGGACCGGCGCCCGCGGGCTACGGGCGATCCTCGAGGAGGTCCTTCTCAACACTATGTACGACCTCCCGTCACGCACCGACATCGACCAGGTGCTCATCGACCGCGATGTGGTCGAGGACAAGGTGAATCCGACTCTGGTGCCGGCACGCGAGGTGGACGGCCCTGCGGAGAAATCGGCCTGACTCCGACTCGAGTTGACCCGCGCAGAACTCGCTCCGGGTCATGAATGACAAACTTGTAGTTTAATACCACGTTTCGCGCGTACCCGGCATTACTGTGCCCGCGGGCCACCGAGGGTGGTCACCACAATGGATAACGGGAGGCGCTGATCCCCGACCTGTAATCGGTCACCTGGGTCGAGGGGAAGTCAACGGTGAGACCGGCCTGTCCCATGAAGAATTAGGAAGGGATAGGAAAACGATGGGGATCAGTTTGCGAGGGTTGCGTTCCGTCGCCGCAACCACGACCGTCTTGATGCTGGCTCTGTCCTTGCTACTCGTCCTGTCTGGTTCTGCGGGCGCGACCTCAGGTTCCGAGCACAACGACGCGGCCACGACCACCACCAAACACTCCGGTGACGAGGACCAATGCGACGAGGACCTTGAATTCGGTGAGCGCCACGAATACGGCGAGGACAACTGCGGTGAGGTGACCACCACCAGCATCCAGCCTGGTGGAGAAGAATGCGACAAGCACGACGAATACCACAAGGGCGACTGCGGTGAGGTGACCACCACCAGCACTCAGCCTGGTGGAGAAGAATGCGACAAGCACGACGAATACCACAAGGGCGACTGCGGTGAGGTGACCACCACCACGCACGCCACCACGACGACGACTACGTACGCCACCACGACGACGACGAAGCATGGCGACACGACGACTACGTACGCCACCACGACGACGACGAAGCATGGCGACACGACGACCACCATTGGCGCAACCACGACGACGACTGAAGCTCCCACCACCACGTCGACGATCGTGGGCTTGGTGACCACGACGACGGGCCGCGATGTTGTTGGGGGTATCTCGGTGACCACGACGTCGGCTCCCGATCCGACTGTTCTCCCATTCACTGGCATGGACCCGGGCAAGCTCATCGCCCTGGGGGCGAGCGCTCTTGCTCTCGGTCTCCTTCTGGTAGCAGGGGCCCGGCGAGAGGACACCTGAAAGACTGAAGTCATCCATACGCGGTGACTGTCTCAGAGACCCCGGGAGCGCGGCTCCCGGGGTCTCTGGCATCGGCCCGAGTCCACAACCCCAGCCGGTCCAAAGACCTGGTTGACTTCGCCTTAACCCGCGTCAGTATGATTGTCAACGAACACGCTGAGTGGCTCAATGGTCACGCTGAGTGGTCGCACCCACTTAAGGGGAAATAGGGAGGCATCGAAACCAGACCTGTAAAACGGTCACCTGGGTCTGGTGGAGCCAGTGGTGAGACCGGCCTGTCCCAAAAGATGAAGGGATAGGAAGATCATGAGGGGTCAGGGGCCGACCTGGGTGGTCGTCGGAGGCATCGAGTCCTACGCGCACCCAGAGCGCGTTTGTCGCGTCGGGGGGCGGTCATGAATCTCGGCTCTCCTTCTCTTCGCCGCAGGGTCCAGCGTCTGGGTGCGATCCTTTCCGCGTTTGCCGTTCTGATGTCGATGATGGTGTTCTTCGCCCCGACGGCGCTCGCTCATCATCCCGAAGTCACGGCGTTTCAGACGTGTCTCGATCAGAAGCTTGTGATCCATTACGACGCCGTCAGTTGGAAGACGGATGGAACCAGCGGCTCGGGCCACCCTGACATCAAGATCGAGGTGAGAGTGAACGGCGCCGGGAGTTGGTCCGAGATGGGGGCCGGTGCTTTCACTTCGGGCAACTTCTTCAGGTTCAGCGGGGATATCGACGCCAGCCCCTACATGGGTCAAAGTATTGAGGTGCAAGCGAGATCGGTGGGTCCTTGGGACAACGGTGTGGCCGGCGGCCAGACCTTCGTTACGGACCCGATCGTCGTGGACCTGGACTGCAACCAAACGCCGCCCGGCGATTGTGAGGAGAACCAGCAGCAGGGTTTCTCCACGTTGAGCTCGATTCCGGATAACGATCCTTGCGAGCCGCCGCCCGGCGACTGTGAGGAGAACCAGCAGGAGGGTTTCTCCACGTTGAGCTCGATTCCGGATAACGATCCTTGCGAGCCGCCGCCCAGCGATTGTGAGGAGAACCAGCAAGAGGATTTCCTCACCCAGAGCGGGTCGGGGCATGACGAGCACGATCGATGCGAAGCCTCGGTGGTCGTCACTGACGGTGATTGTGATCCGCTCGACGGTGTCTTGGGATCGGTCGAGGTGGTGATCGACCCCGATGGCGGAGCCGTGGTGACCGTCTATTCGGATGAAGAAATGGAGAACGAGGTCGCCTTCTTCGACGGCGTGGGTGGTAGCGAGGACCTGGCTCCGGGGACCTACTACTGGGAGGCGGAGGCCGAGAAAGGCTTCAAGCTCAAGGGTGAGGACGATGGCGAGTTCACCATCGCGCCTTGCGACGTCGAGGTTCTGGTCGCGAACGCCGCATGTCTTGTGGACGACGGGCCGGTCGGTTCGGTGACGGTGTCCATCGAGGCCGCGAACGGGGCCACGGTCACGGTCTACGACGACGCATTGGGCGTGGCTGCAAGTTTCGGCGGTGGTGGTGGCACGAGGGATCTGGCACCCGGCCACTACATATGGCTGGCCGACCCCAGTGACGGATTCGAGTTCCCCGAGGGTGAGGAATCGTCCGGTGCGTTCACGATCTATCCCTGCGGGGCTGCAGTGGTCGTGACTCATGGGGACTGCGACACCGGGGCCGTCACGGCAGCTGGATCGGTGAGGGTTAGGATCGATCCCGCCTCGGCGGCGACGGTGACCGTCCTCGACAGCCAAAATGTCAAGGACGCGGTCTTCAGCGGTGCGGGGGGAGAACAGGCTCTCCCAGTCGACACCTACACGTGGGGTGCCATCCCAGCACCAGGGTTCGAACTGGCGGATCCAGAAACCGGCGGATTCCAAGTCCTGGCCTGTGATGAAGTGGAAGCCGTGGAAGTGCTTCCCTTCACCGGAATCGACAGCGAAAAGCTCCTTGGGGGCGCGATCGTGCTTTTGGGTGTGGGTATCTCCTTGATCCACATTGCACGTCGCGGTCAGGAAGGCTGAATGGTCCCGGCCTTCTGAGAGACAGGAAGGGCCTCGGGATTAACCTCCCAAGGCCCTTCCCCTTGATGAACTACACCGAAGCTCTCACATTTCTCGACCGTCACATCGCCCTTGGGGTGCAGCCTGGGCTCGACCGTATGCAGGGTCTTCTCGAAGCCATGGGTCGGCCCGATGAGGGATATCCGATCATTCACGTTGCCGGCACCAACGGGAAGACCTCCACTTCCCGCTTGGCAACGCTCATTCTGGTGACTCATGGGCTTGACACAGGCACCCACATCTCTCCTCATCTGCAGCGGGTGGAAGAAAGACTCGGCGTCAACGGGCGATTCGCCACCGAGGAGGAGTTCGCCCTGGCCGTCTCGGATGTCGAGGCCTTTGCAACGCTGCGGGATCAGCAAGGCGCCGACCCGAACACCTACTTCGAGTTGATTACGGCTGCGGCCTTCGCCTTCTTTGCCAATCAACCGGTCGATGCCGCGGTGCTCGAGGTTGGGCTCGGCGGACGCCTCGATGCCACCAACGTCGTGGATGCAGAGGTCTGCGTCGTGACCAGCATCGGCATCGAGCACACCGAATACCTGGGCCCGGATCTTGCCAGTATCGCCGCCGAGAAGGTTGCAATCACCGGGGTCAACTCGATTCTCGTCACCGGGCCTTTGCCTGATCCCGCGTTGGAGGTGGCCGAAGGGCGCGCCCGCGAGTTGGGTATCCACCATCGCCACTACGGCAAGGACTTCTCGGTCGTTGCCGCCGATCGGGGCGTGGGCGGTTGGCTGGTGACGATTGATGGTGCCGAGGACCGGTATGAAGATGTGTTCCTCCCCCTTCGGGGCCGGCATCAGGTGGTCAACCTGGCGAATGCGATTGCCGCTTCTGAGGCGCTTCTGGGACGAAAGCTCGATGCCGGGGGGGTCCGGGAAGCGGCAGGAGTAGCCACCATGCCAGGGCGGATGGAAACGCTCGGAGTCGGGCCTCTCCTGATGGTGGATGGGGCTCACAACACCGATGGAGTCGAGGTGTTGGTCGATTCGCTGTGCGAGGAGTTCCCCTCGAATCGCTGGCAGGTGGTTCTCGGGGTCATGGGTGACAAGAACGTCGAGGCGATGGTGGGGCGTCTCGCCGATGTCGCCCGCAGCTTCGTGGTCACCGCACCCGAGTCCGAGCGAGCGGTGCCCTCCGATGAGCTCGCCAAGAGGGTGGCCGCTGTCACCGATCTGCCGGTTCAGGAGGCAGAGAGTGTGGAGGATGCGATCGCCCTGGGGAGGGCGCAAGCAGGGACCGATGGCGCGGTCCTGGTGACTGGCTCGCTGTACCTGGTCGGCGAAGTCAGGGAAATGTTGGTGGGCTCGCTGCGCGGCAGTAACGGACCGCCTCGTCTCTCCCCCCAGGAGCGAAGCGACGGTGGGGGGAGTACCGCCGAAGGCGGGGAGGGGGGCTGGCCGTACAGCGAAGACCGTGAGTAGAAGACGGTTACCCTCCGCCACATGGCGATCGAGCACACGTTCATCATGGTCAAACCTGACGGTGTCGCCCGCGGCTTGGTGGGGGAGATAATTTCCCGTTTCGAGCGCAAGGGTTTGACTCTCGAGAAGATCAAGAAGCTGGTCATCGATGAGGATCTGGCACGCCGCCTCTACGCCGAGCATGAGGGGAAGTCGTTCTTTCCCGAGTTGCTGGGATTCATCACCGCCGGTCCGGTGGTTGCCATGGAGTGGTCCGGGGAGTCGGCGATAACAGTGGCCCGGTCCCTGATGGGGGCAACGGATCCCAAGAACGCGGGCTCCGGGACCATCCGCGGCGACCTGGGGCTCCTGGTGACCGAGAATCTGGTTCACGGGTCGGACGGCCCAGAGAGCGCGGCTCGCGAGTTAGGGATCTTCTTCGGGACGCAGTAGGTGGCCCTGGCCTCGAGCCTGTGGATAACCTATAGGCTGGTTTCACCGATGACACAGCACCGGGCACCCACCTACACTTCGACGGTCCAAAGCGGAGTCTGTCGCCGTGGCTAATAACCTTCTGTCTTTTGCCGGCCAAGACATGGCCATTGATCTCGGAACCGCCAACACATTGGTATATGTGCGGGGGCAAGGCATCGTCCTCAACGAGCCCTCAGTGGTCGCCATCAACGCTCAAAACGGCCGCGCCCTTGCGGTCGGGATGGAAGCAAAGCGGATGATCGGCCGCACCCCGGCCCACATCACCGCCATCCGCCCCCTCAGAGACGGCGTTATCGCCGACTTCGACATCACTGAGAAGATGCTGCGCTACTTCATCCAGAAGGTACATCGCCGGAAATGGGCCCGACCGAGGATCGTTGTATGTGTTCCTTCCGGTATCACCCCCGTCGAGCGCAGAGCCGTCGAAGAGGCCGCGTACCACGCCGGAGCCCGGCGGGCATACACCATCGAAGAGCCCATGGCTGCCGCCATCGGGTCCGGGCTTCCGATTGGCGAGCCGGCGGGCTCCATGGTGGTCGACATTGGCGGGGGGACGACCGAGGTTGCCGTGATCTCCCTCGGGGGGATCGTCGTTTCCCGCTCGATACGTGTCGGTGGTGACGAGATGGACATGGCAATCATCGACTGGATCAAGAAGGAATACAACGTTCTGATCGGGGAACGAACGTCCGAGCAGCTCAAATTGGCCGTTGGCTCTGCATGGCCCTACGCCGACGAACCTTCGGCCGAGGTCCGTGGCCGCGACCTGGTGACCGGCCTTCCCAAGACGATCCTCCTGTCGAGTCCCGAGGTTCGTGAGGCGATCGAGGAGCCGACCCAGGCCGTCGTGGATGCAGTCAAATTCACCCTCGACAAGACCCCACCGGAGCTAGCGGCAGATGTCGTGGAACGAGGGATCGTCATCACGGGCGGAGGGGCTCTTTTGGTTGGGTTGGATCATCGTCTGGCCCATGAGACGGGGATGCCCATCGTCACCGTGGCCAAACCGCTGCAGTCGGTGGTGATCGGCTCGGGGAAGTGCCTGGAGGAGTTCGACACGTTGCAGAACGTCCTCGTGTCGTCGTCCCGGCCGTGATCGCCCCGACTCGTCTCCTCCGATGCTGAATCGAGACTCGCCGGCCCGACTCCTCCCCACCTTCGTCACTCTGCTCGTGATCGGGGTGCTCCTGATGACCATTGACGTTCGGCTCGAAGGCAAGGGAGTCGTCGAAGTCGTTCGTTCCGGCGCCCAGGCCATCATTGCGCCCTTACAGGAAGCCGCATCGTTGCTGGTGAACCCTGCGGCAGACATGTTCGACAGCCTGACCCACGTCGCCTCGCTCCGTGAGGAGAACATCGCGCTCCGCGCCGAACTCGCCGAGGCAGAAGCCGACCTCGTCGCGGTTCAGGACCAACTTGCGTTGCTGGCTTTGTTGGAACAACTGTACGAACTCGACAGTGCAGGCCCCGAGTTGGGTCAAACTGTCGCCAACGTCATCGGCAAGGTGGATGCTGCCTTCGTGGTGGACAAGGGGACGAACGACGGAGTCGTAGTGGGGCAGCCGGTGATCGACACAAATGGCTATGTGGTGGGCACCGTTAGGACTGTCACATCGGGCTCGGCCACGATCGTTCCGATCACGACCGGTCGCAACGGCCTCACTGTCCTGGTAAACGCCCAGGTAGGGACCCTCACCCCGCAGGTCAATACGTCTGAGATGAGGCTCCTCATCGGGGATGCCCGGGAACCCGTTCTCCAGGGCGATCGTGTCGTTACCTCCGCGGGTAGCACTTCGTACCCCGCGGGGTTGCCGGTGGGTGTCGTGATTGCGGACGCCGCGCCCGAATCCAACTCACTCGCGGCCACCGTGGAGCCTTATATGAACACCGACACCCTGCGTCTCGTCGTGATTCTCGCCTGGCCGCCGACGCCGGTCACCGCGGGCACCGACGAAACGGTCGTGGTCGAGGCGACGACCACCACGACAACCGAGGACGCCACGTCCACCACCACGCCGGAAAACGAGGGCTGATGCGTGGAAGGACGGTCCTGACCGTGGTTCTGCTTCTGATGGTGGCGGTGGTGGTCCAGACGACTCTCTTCGGGCGCATCCCCTTGGTGACACCGGACCTGGTGTCACTGGTCGTGATCATGCTCTGCCTGACCCGGATACGACCCGAGTTGATTCTGGCGATCGCATTCACCTCGGGTCTCATCGTGGACCTCCTCGGTTCGTCGGTGCTCGGGTTGCGAGCGGTGGTCTTCACCACCGTTGCCTATCTGGGCCTTCGCACCCGTGACCGAGCCGAGATCGGACGTGTTGCCGTTGCCCTCTGGGCCGGGGCGCTTACCTTGGTCGGGATTGTCCTACTCATAGTGATCGGAACCCTGTTCGGCCAATCCAGCCTGCTCGGGGAGGACACATTTAGTCGTGTGATTCTCGTACCGTTGGCCAATCTCGCGATCGCCGCCGCGGTGGCCCCTCTGGTGGTGCGCCTCGTGGATCGGGACAAGACGGCTTTCAGATACCCATGAAATTTGCTCTCAGGCTCACCACGCTCGGCGTCGTCTTCACGGCGATGCTGGCGGTGATCGGCCTTCGCCTCTGGTTTGTCCAGGTAGCCGAGGGCCCTCAGACCGCCAAGGCTGCAGAGGAACTGGCCTGGCTCGAAAAGACCTCATATGGCCCCAGGGGCGACATCTTCGACCGCAACGGGACATTACTGGCCACCAGTCGCCTGGTTCCGGCAGTCTTCATCGACCGTACATTCGTTCAACCCGAAGACCGGGATTCCCTCATCCAGACGCTCGCCTCGATCACAGGCTTCGATGCGATCCAACTGGATCAGCTTTACGAGGAGGCGGGGATCAACGGCCGGTTTCAGGTGGTCACCGTTTCCAACGAGACGGCCTACGCGATCAACGAGAATCTCGATCACCTTCCCGGGGTGGAGATCGTACTGGTCCCGGAGAGGGTCTATCTGTCGGGTCCGACGCTGGCCCACGTCATCGGGCATCTCGGTCTTCCCGATGCGACCGACCGGGAGGCAAACCCCAGCCTGGACCTCAATCTGCGAATCGGGAAGCTCGGGGTGGAGCGGGTCTATGACCAGTATCTTCAGGGCGTCTCGGGTCTTGTCGAGTATCAGGTCCAACGTGGCCAGATCGTCGCTCAGCGGCCTCCGGTCGAGCCTGAGCCGGGAAACTCGGTTGTCCTCAATGTCGATCTCGAGCTCCAAGAGCTAGTCGAACTGGCCCTGGAAGAAGGCGTTGCACTTTCCAACACCGTCAAGAACGAGGCTCGGGCCAATGGAGACGATGTCTTCAGCGAGACGCAGCGAGCGGCCGCAGTGGTGCTCGACGCAAAGACCTTCGATGTCATGGCCCTGGCTTCGTTTCCCGACTTCGACCCTCAGTTGTTCGTCGCCGGCATCGATGCTGAGACCTTCGCGGGACTGACCGACACCAACGCGTTCAACGACCTCGCGATAAGCGGCCTCTACCCGCCGTCTTCGACATTCAAGGCCATCACCTACACGGTGAAGCTGGAGGAGGACCTTCCCCTGGCGGCTGACCTTGAGGGCGTGGATGTTGCCAACCAGACAGTCCACTGTGACGGCACGCTGGTTCTGTCCAAACTCGAAGACGGGTCACAGCCGCCCAAGACCGACTGGTACGCCCCTCGGGACCTGGGTTGGCTCGACCTCCATGGAGCCCTGGAAAACTCCTGCAACATCTATTTCTGGTCCGTGGCCATGGGCACGTGGCGTGCCTTCAAGGACACGCCACGGGAGAACATCCTCCAGGATTGGGCCAAGTCGGTCGGGTACGGGTCGACGACCGGAATCGATCTCACCGCAGAGGCGGATGGAACCGTCCCCACCAGGGAGCTGTTCGAGGAGTGGGCCGCGTACCAGTTAGAGAACCCTGATCAACCGCCGTTGCTCGAGCCGAACCGTCTCGAGCTCGCCAGCCCGTGGCTTGGAGG
>Ga0209108_10001850_pt1 | contig 12246 bp, 12 predicted proteins | sample Rifsed10ft1_FD_184003 | JGI IMG/M metagenome (GOLD analysis project Ga0209108, IMG submission 184003) | Soil microbial communities from Rifle, Colorado, USA - sediment 10ft 1 (version 2) | ecosystem: Environmental > Terrestrial > Deep subsurface > Rock core/Sediment | place: Rifle, Colorado...
GAGGCCGAGCTGGCCCAGCGGCTGCGGAGGCGGAAGACCGAGTCCGAAGAGCACCTGCAGACCCGGCTGCAGGCTGCCCGGGAGGAGCTGCTCTACCTGGATCTCTTTGACTACCGGGTGGTGAACGCCGATTCGGAGGTGGAGGCGGCGGTCAGCACCATCCTGGCCATCATCGAGGCCGAACACCATCGGACCCATCCGCGGCAGGTGAAACTGTGAGCGACGGCAGGGCAGGGGGCTTCGGCGCACTCGGAGACCTTCAATCCACGCCGGGGGGGCAGGCTGGTCCCGCGCGACCTGCCGGGAACGTCGCAGCTGGGCAGTGGCCCTCCGGCCTATTCACTCCCTTTCGACCGCTCTGCTACAATGAAATCGGTTTGTGAAAGCTGTCACGCATGACGGTTTGGACGACGGGAGCGACGCCTGACGCATGAGCCAAAACCAGCCACCCCAGGTCTTTGACCTCACGATCATCGGCGCCGGACCGACCGGGCTTTTTGGAGCGTTCTACGCCGGCATGCGCGAGCTGAGCTGCAAGCTGATCGACGCGCTTCCCCAGCCGGGCGGCCAGATCACGGCCCTGTACCCGGAGAAGAAGATCTACGACACTCCCGGCTTCCTCTCCATCGTCGGCAAGGATCTGGTCGAGAACCTGTACGACCAGGCGGCCCAGTGGGGCTGCACTTTCGTGCTCGGAGAGCAATGTGACACTCTCAAACGGGTCGCACTCCCAGGCGGTCAGCCGGATGAACAGTGCTGGGTCATCGGTACCTCTAAGGCCGATCACTACACCCGGGCGGTGGTCATCGCGGCCGGGATCGGCGCCTTCCGGCCGGTAAAGCTGGAAAACGAGAGCATCGACCGATTCGAAGATAACGGAGTGGCCTATTTCGTCCGGAAAATCGACGCGTACGCCGGCAAGCGAGTGTTGATCGTCGGGGGTGGCGACAGCGCGGTGGATTGGGCCCTGGCGACCGATCCAATTGCGACCAGCGTTACCCTAATCCACCGGCGGGATGGCTTCCGCGCCCACGATCTCTCTGTGAACAAACTGAAACAATCGGGGGTCGACGTCAGGCTGTTCTACGAGCTACGCGAGTTGCAGGGGGATGGGGGTCTGGAACGGGCGGTCATCTTCGACAACCGCACCAAGGAAGAGACCATCCTCGAGATCGACGCGGCCATTCTCGCCCTGGGCTTCAAGGCCGACCTCGGCCCGCTCCGCGAGTGGGGCCTGGAGACCGTCGGCCGGCGCTATCTCCGGGTCAACAACAAGATGGAGACCAACCTACCGATGGTCTACGCCGCAGGCGACCTGGCTTTGCAAGAAGACCTGGACCCGCTCAACCTGATCGTGATCGGCTACGGGCAGGTGACCGTGGCCGTGAACTACGCCTACGCGGCCCTCAAGCCCGGCGGCAAGGTCTTCCCCGGCCACTCCAGCGAGAAAATGGCCGGGAAGTAGTCCCGCCTCCCTCCAAGCTGCGCACCCGCGCCGGAGAACGCAACATGGACGCCTCCATTACCTGGGAGCATGACCAGACCTTCATCGCCGAGGCCATCAGCGGTTTCCGGCTGCCGATCGGAGAAGACGAGGTCGGCTGCCGGCCGATGGAGCTGCTGCTGTTCAGCCTGGCGGGCTGTACCGCGGTCGATGTCCTGTCCATTCTGAAGAAAAAGCGCCAGCAGGTCACGGGCTTTGAGATCAAGGTGAACAGCGACCGCAGTCCGGACCATCCCCGGCGGTTCACGTCCATTACCTTGAACTACATCGTGAAGGGACAGGAAATCGACCCGGCGGCGGTCGAACGGGCCATCGAACTGTCGCTGACCAAGTATTGCTCGGTCCACGCGACCCTCACCGAGTCCGTGCCGATCCACAGCGCCTACGAGATCCGTTAAGCGCTCGCCTGCCTAAACAAACTGGCGGCGGATACTCAGCGCGCTCAACATCAGCGCAGCCAACGCAAATCCCAGCAGCACCGCCAGCTCCGCGGCCACGTCCGCGAGGCCGAGCCCGCGGATCATTACATCGGTCATGGCCCGATTGGCATAGGTGAGCGGCATGAGGGAAGCCATGACCTGCAGCAAGCGGGGCAGGCTGTCGACCGGCAGGATGATTCCCGAGAGCAGCACCTGGGGGACGATCACGATCGGGATGAACTGGACCACCTGCAGCTCAGTGCGGGCGTAAGTAGACAGAAAGATACCCAGGTTGACCGCGCCCACCGTCAGCAGTGCCTCTACCAGAAACGCCAGCCCCAGGTTGCCCGCGTGGTGGATTCGCAGCACATAGATCGTGAACAACAAGACCACCGCCGACTGGACCAGCGCGAAGAGACCGAAGCCCAGCATGTAGCCTAGGACAATCTCGCCGCGTCCGACCGGCGTCGCCAGCAATCGTTCCATGGTCCCCTGGGAGCGCTCTCTTAGAAATGAGACCCCGGTCAGCAGGAAGACAAAGAAGAAAACAAAGAAAGCGATATAGACCGGCGCGAAGGAATCGAGAAAGTCGTACTCTTCGCCGCCGTAGATGTAGCGAGTCTCAAATTCGACATTCGGCCGCGGCGCCGCTGCCGGGCTGGCCGGCAAGCTTTGGGTGAGGGCGGCAGTGAGAGCAATCATCACCGCCTGGCGCTGGCCGGGATTGGACCCCTCCAGCACAAGCTCAAGCCGGGGCTCGCCGCCTTGTGCCAAAGCCTGGGTGAATCCCTCGGCAAGAATCACCACCGCATCGAGCGATCCGTCCCGCAGGAGCTGCTCGCCCTCCTCCCGGGTGACCGGCTTAACCGTTAGTTCGTCTCGTTCGCCCAACAACTCCATCAACCGATCGGCAGCAGAGATCCGCGCCCCGGTGGGCAAGAGGATCCCCTGATCCTCGGCCGCGATTCCGATCGCCAGCCCCTGATTTTCTAGCCTCAGGATGTAACCCAGGAGCCCCATCACAAACATCGGCGCCACGATGATCAATCCCACACTGCGGTGATCACGGCGGATCTGGGAAATCAACCGCCGTGCGATGGCGAACACCCGGCTAAGCTGCATGATCCGCCTCGGCAAACTTGAGGAAGGCCTGCTCCAGGTCGGTCATCCCGCTTCGCTGCCGCAGCTCGTCCGGGCTACCCTCCGCAATCAGCCGGCCCTCGCGCATGAAGCCCAGCCGGTCGCAGCGCCCGGCCTCGTCCATCACATGGCTGGAGATGACCAGGGTTACCCCGGCCTCCGCCAGTCGCCGAAAGTGCTCCCAGAAGGCCACCCGCAGTTGTGGGTCCACCCCCACGGTCGGCTCGTCCAGGATGAGCAACCGCGGCCGATGAACGAGCGCACAGGCGAGCGAGACCCGCCGGCGCAGCCCGCCGCTCAGGGAGCTCACCAGGTCGTTGGCGCGGGCCTGCAGCTCCACCAATTCGAGGGCCTCCCCGATCCAGGAGGCGGTCCGCACCCCGCTCAGAGCTGCAAAGAAGAGCACGTTCTCTCTTGCCGTCAGGTCAGAGTAGAGGGCCTCGGCCTGGGTCATATACCCAATTTCAGCCAGCAAACCGCGGTCCGGCATCCTCCGGCCTAGGACCCGGGCCTCCCCGCTGTCGGCCTTAGCGAGGCCGACCAGCAGCCGCATCAAGGTCGTCTTACCCGACCCGTTCGGTCCGAGCAGTCCGTAGATCTCGCCAGCCTGGACTTGCAAGTCCAGCTCGGCGACGGCCCGGATGGCTCCGAAGGCCTTATTCAGCCGGACGGTTTCTATGGAGAAGTCCAACGAGGGGTTGACTGGTCTAGTCGGCGGAGGCGGAGGCCGCCGCAGGGCTGGAGGCGTGTTCGACTCGCCTTGCCCGGCTTGGCCAATACAGGATCAGGCCCACCAGGCTGGTGAGCACACCCAGGGCCAGCCCGATCACTTGCACCGGGCCGAAGTAAATCGTGGGCAGCGCGTGCGAGCCGATCCCCAGAAAATCCGCAAACGAGGCCGCCACCGCAAAGACGTACCCCGTAGCGATCAGCCGCACCCCAACCTCCGACCGAAGCGAGTTGGGACGGCTGTTGCGCACCACCCGCACGGTCAGGGTGGCTCCGAGCAACAGGATCGCTAGGCCGGTCGACCACACCCCGATCTGCACGAACCCGACGACCGGGCTGCGGTCGAGGCTGAGCAGGTCCGGCTCGACCCCAATAATGGTGATGAAAAGGCCGACTAGAACCAGGGTCATCCAGCGCCGAGCCCAACGAATCTGCTTCTTGGTAAGCGGCGAAGAGGGCACCTGGCCAATAAACCCCACTTCGGCGGGGCTGTCAAGACGGCCTGTTGGGCGCTTTCCCTGCGCTTCCCAGGGCAAGAAGTGCACCCCCAGGGGCGGCTCACGCCTTCGCCTGGAGGCTCCGGACCAGGCTGCTCCACACCGGGTCTCGCTGGCCTGGGACGTAGGGGAGGTAGAGCGCCAACCGGTCCACCAGTCCCTGATAGCGTTCCAGCAGCGCCGGACCGAGCTCCTCCGGCTCGCAGACCACGGCGAAGGCTTCCAGCATCTCCTGGGTGATCCTTTCGCCCAATGCAGTCCACTCTCCCCGCCGGGCCATTCCCTGCAGCTGCTCGGCGATCTCTCCCCAGCCGTGCAGCTCCATGACCCCCCGGTAGCTGGGCGTGGAGGCGTAGAAGGCGATCTGGCCGCGTACCAACTCGGCCTCCTGGGGGTCGGTGACCGCAAAGGCGGTCGTGGATAGGCTGATCGCCTCGACCGGCCGCCCGGCCCGGGCCGCCCCTTCGGCGATGGCCGGACGCACAACCTCCCGGAGGTAGCGCGCCGAATGATACGGGTGTGAATGGAACCCATCGGCCAGCTCGCCCGCCAGCCGGCACAGCCCGGTGTTGACCCCCGCTAGGTAAACCGGGATCTGAGGGTGGTCGATCGGCCCAGGATTGAAGAACGGGGACATCAGGGTGAGCTTGTAATGCTCGCCCCGGAAGTTCAACCGCCCGCCAGTTTGCCAGGCGTTCCAGAAGGCCCGCACGGCGGTGATCAGCTCACGCATTTTCCCGACCGGCGATTCTGGCCAGGGCATGCCGAACCGCCGCTCGATATGCGGTTTGACCTGAGTCCCCAGGCCCAGGATGAATCGTCCACCGGAGGCGTCGGCGAGATCCCAGGCGGTGTAGGCCAGTGTGGCGGGGCTGCGGGCGAAACCGATGGCCACCGCGGTGCCGAACTGCATCCGGCGGGTGTGCTCGGCTACCAACGCCAGCGGGAGAAAGGGATCGTGCTGAGTCTCGGACGACCAGAGGCCGTCGAACCCGATCCGCTCGGCACCGGCCGCGATGAGTGGAACGTCGCTGAGCGAGGTGGGTTCAATCTGGGCGTCAAACTTCACGGGTTTTCCTCGGAGAGGAATTCAAGCAGCAGCCGATTGACTTCACCGGCCGCGTCATGCTGCACAAAATGGGTCGCCTCCTCGAGCACCACCAGCCGGCCCCGTTCGCACAATTCGATGCTGGCCTGGGAGAGCTCGAGTCCCAGAGCTATGTCCCGCGCTCCCCAGATCATCAGGGTTGGGACCTGGATCTTCCCCTGCAGCGAAATCCGGGGGCGATAGCGGGCGGCCGCCCGGTACCAATTCAACATGGCGGTCAGCGCACCCGGCTGGGCCCAGGCCTGCCGGTAGGTGTTCAGCTCGGCTGCTGAGAAAGTTCCCGAGCGGGCCGAGCGGCGCAGGGCAGCCTTCATCCCGGCGAATCCCGCGGCTCGCAGCATCAGCTCCGGCACACGCGGAAGTTGAAAGAAGGCAATGTACCAGCTGCGCAGCCGTTGTCGCCAGCTGGTCCGGAACGCTCTCGCCATCACCTTAGGGTGAGGGACGTTGAGAATCGCCAGTCGCTCGATGCGATCGGGGTGAGCGGAGGCGGCCCACCAGGCGACCGCCGCCCCCCAGTCATGTCCGATCAGCGAAGTGCGCTGGAGCTTGAGCGCTTGCATCAGACCAAGCAAGTCCGCAACCAGGGCCTCTCCGCGGTAATCCCGGACGCCGGCCGGCTTGTCGCTCAAGTTGTAGCCGCGCTGGTCGGGCACGATCACCCGATACCCCGCCCGGGCCAGCGGTCCAATCTGGTGGCGCCATCCGTACCAGAACTCCGGGAAGCCGTGGAGCAGGATCAGCGGCGGCCCCTCGCCCGGCCCGGCCAGCACCGTGTGCAGGCGCACACCATTCGATTCGATGTCGATATGCTCAGGCACTTCGAGGTTCTGGGGACTCGCCTCGCTCGGGTCCAGCCGGGAGTGATGAAACGCGCGGGTTTCACTGCTCATCGTCTGTACCGGTGGCTGGAGGTCGTCAGGTAGAATGAGTCTGCCGAGAGTTGGAAGGAGGAGGGAATGTCCTGGCGCGTGATTCTGGGAGTGGGTCTGGTGGTGATTGGGGGCGGTTTCCTGCTGGACCAGATGGGGGTCGTCGACTTTGGACCGATTCTGGCCACCTGGTGGCCGCTGATTCTCATCTTGATCGGAGTCATCCAGCTCGCCACCCGTTCGGTGCCCGCCTTGGCGGGCATGTTCGTCGTTCTGCTCGGAGTCCTCTTCCAGGTCGATCGGCTGGACATCGTCAGCATCAACGTCGGCCAGCTCATTTGGCCGCTGATCCTGATCTCGGCCGGGGTGTTCATGCTCCTGAACCGGACCCGCCGCTCGGCAACGGTCCACTCCGATGATCGGTTGGACAGTTTCGTGATGTTCGGCGGCATGGATCGCCGGGTGAACTCGCAGGCCTTTGAAGGAGGCAGTGCGACGGCATTCTTCGGCGGAACGGAAATCGACCTGCGGGACGCCAAGCTGGCCCCCGGCGGAGCCCAACTAGATCTGGCGGCCGCGTTCGGCGGGATCGAGCTCATGGTGCCGGAGAACTGGAAAGTGCACGTGAGCGGGATGCCCATCTTTGGTGGCTGGAGCAATAAAGCCCGGTTGCGGGAGGATGCGCCGGCCGATCTCCCGGTGCTCCACGTGCGCTGTTTCGTCGCATTCGGTGGGATCGAGGTCCACAACTAGCCGTCAGCGGACGCGGGCTCCAAGCTGAACTTCGGCATCCGGTTGCAGCAGTCGCATTGATCCGTCCGGATTGACTCCGGCCAGCACCAGCACCTCCGAGATATGGGTGGCGATCTGCTTAGGTGGGAAGTTGACCACCGCCACCACCAACCGGTCATGGATCTCCGCTTTGGTGTACAGGTCACGGATTGCGGCCGCGGAGCGCTTGACGCCGACCTCCGGACCGAAATCTATTCGCAATAGGTAAGACGGGTTGCGGGCCTCCGGGAAATCGTCGACATCTAACACCCGACCCACCCGCATATCCACCTTTTCGAAGTCCGGCCACTGGATCTGCCCCATCACGACTCCTTTCGCACTGGGCTGATTGTACAGCCCGGCGTCCATGGTTCCGCCTTGATCCGTAAAGCTTGGCCCGGTCGAGCTATTCACAGCGCGCCCAAAGCCGTGTGTAATCATTTGGAGTCCCCGACTTGATGCCTAGGGCCCTCCACCCTCGCGCGGTCCTTTTCTCCCTAGCCGCCCTTCTCAGCGCAGCCGCAATGGGCGCCTGTTCCCTATTGCCCTCCGAACATACCGCTCCGCCGACCTCGGTCATCCTTTCGCTACCAGAGCCAGCCGCGCCGGCGGCGCCTGCTGCACTCAACGCGCCTTTGGATCCAGCCGTTCTCCCCGCGGTCGAACCGCCCGGCTTGTTGGCCCGCCTCAACTGGAACGATGAATTCGGCGAGCGAACCATCGTATTTGACACACCCAGCGGAACGGTCAAGCTGCGTCAGGTCGGCTCCGGTTCGTTGATGCTGAAATTCGGGGACACCGTGGTCCACGTGAATCCCTGGTCCAAAGCCGGCGAGTACGAGACCCTGCCCAAGGCGGACCAGATCTGGATCACCGATCCGTCGCCCGAGCATCTCGACCTGCACGCGATCCGGGCTGTGTCGATGGATTCCACTCAACTGATCGTCGATGCGATGACCGCTCGACAACTGCGCGGCCTGCTCTCCTTCGTTCCCCTGCTGGATGGGGTTGAGATCACAGTGGATGATATCGAGCTCATGGCGCTGCCCACCTTCCGGGCCGGGATGTCGCCGGATGGGCCGCAGCTGGATCCGAGCAACAGCTATCTGGCTACCTTCGGCGCGTTCCGCCTCTTTGTGGCCGGCCCGGCTCACTTCGTCCCGGGCATTCAGGGGATCGAGAAAGTCGACGTGGCCCTGCTCAGCATTGACGATCTCAGCTCGCTTTCTTCCGAGCAGGCGGCTGAGATCACCCGTGCTCTGGATCCAATTGCATTGCTTCCCTACCAATATGGCGACGACGACCCCGCCAAGCTGACCGAGTTGCTATCTGATTCCTCGACCATGATTCTCCCGCTCAACTCCTCTGAGCCGCTGGGTCCACTGCCTATTGGGACTGCGCCGGATCGGGACCTGGTCATGAGCGGGCTCTACCTAGAGAACCAGGAGCCCGACCCCGCCCTGCTCGCCAGCCTATTCGACGCCCACGAGCAGGCCAACCCGCTGCTGCTGCCCGATCTGATGACCCTGCCCCCTTCTTCGCTGTACATCACCCGCGACAACTCGACCGACACACGTTTGCTGCGACTGACCAACTCGGTCTGGAACGCGGGCTACGGGCCGCTCGAGCTCTGGGGCCGGGTGGGGCCGGATGGAACCACCCACTCCGTCGTTCAGCGCATCTACCTGAGCGACGGGAACCATGAAGAGCGGGCGGTCGGCGAGTTCGTCTTTCATACCGGCCACAACCACTGGCACCTGGAGGGTTTCTCGCTTTACGAGCTCTGGTCGATTGCCGAGAATGGCACCCTTGACCAGGTTGAGGCGACCAGCGGCAAGGTCAGCTACTGCCTGCGGGACATCCATCGAGTGCCGCACCCTGATCAGGCCCCCCGCATGGGCTACGGAACCTGCACCTATGGACGACAGGGCCTATCGGTCGGCTGGGCGGACGTGTACGACCACTACCTGCCAGGCCAGTCGATCGACATCAGCGGCCTGCCGGATGGGATGTATGCCTTGATGTCCACCGCCGATCCCTACAACCTGATTCAGGAATCCAACGAAAGCAACAATGCGTCGGTGGTCTATCTGGAAATCGAGGGCCCGCGGGTCTCGATCCTGGTTCAACCCCCCTCATTGGTACCGTAGGTCCTTCAACACGGCCACCGTGAAAGAACGGCCGCTGAGGTCATGCCCCCTCCAGCGCGCCTCCCGGCCGGGTCGGTTTTACATCCCGCTTACATCAGCATGATCGGGGGGCAACCGCTGCCTCGGAGAATCGAGGCATGTCGGACCCCTTCTCGCGGCGAGAGTTCCTGCGGATCTCCGGACTCTCCGGAGTGTTGGCGGCGCTCGCGGCCTGCAATCCGTTAGGCGCTAATCCCGAGAGCTCCACGCCGCTGCCCACCGGCAGCACACCTGCTCCTACGGCTCTCCCGGTCCGCGACGAAGCTGATCTCATCCTGCACACGCTGAGGCGCACGACCTTCGGCCCAACTGCGCAAGAGTTGACAGACGCTCGCCAGCTCGGCTTGGAAGGCTGGATCGAACAGCAGTTGGCCCCCTCGGCCCTCGATCACAGTGACCTCGAGCAGCGGCTGGCCGATTTCGACACCCTGAAGCTCTCGCCGACCGAGCTGCTTGGCCTGAACCAGAACGGGCTGGTCGCCCGCGAACTCATAGCGGCCGCCCTTACCCGGCAGATCTTCAGCCCGGCCCAGCTGTATGAAGGGATGGTCGATTTCTGGACCAACCACTTCAACATCCACGCCTTCTCCCAGCCGGTGCTCTTCCTAAAGGGACAGGACGACCGAGAGGTCATTCGCCCCCACGCGCTGGGTAAGTTCCCCGACCTGCTGCGAGCCTCGGCCCACAGCCCGGCCATGTTGGTTTACCTGGACAATGCTCGCTCTCAGCAGCCGAGCCCAAACGAAAACTACGCCCGCGAGCTGCTCGAGCTGCACAGCCTCGGAGTGGACGGGGGCTACACCCATACCGACATTGAAGCCGTGGCCCGGGCGTTCACCGGCTGGACGGTGGGCACCTTCCGGCAATCAGCGGGCCAGGCCGGGCAATTCGTCTACCGACCCGCGTGGCACGATGAGGACCCCAAGCGGGCGCTGGGGCAGGAGCTCCCCGGAGGGAAAGGGGACGGCGACCAGGTGTTGGACATCCTGGCCGAACACCCCTCCACCGCCCGCTTCATCGCCACCAAGCTCTGCGCGCGGTTTGTCGCCGATGTTCCGCCCGGCTCACTGGTTGCGCGAGTGGCCGACAGCTACCTGCAGACCGGCGGCGATGTCCCGACCATGCTGCGCACGATCCTGTACTCGGAAGAGTTCGCAGCCTCGGCCGGGCTCAAACTAAAACGTCCACTGGAATTCGCAGTCTCAGCCATCCGGGTGACCGGCGCCGACGGGCGGCTCGACCGGGTTTTCCGCCTTTACCTGGAAGCGCTTGGCCAGAGCCCTTACGGCTGGCCGGGGCCCGACGGTTACCCGGATTACGCCGCGGCCTGGACCAGCACCAGCCAGTCGCTGCACCGCTGGAACCTGGCACTCACATTAACCTCCAACTTGATGCCAGGAATCAGCACCCAGCTTCCCGGCCCAGCCTACAGCGCCTCCGAGCTGCCAAACGTCATCGACGAGCTGGGCCAGGCCCTGCTCGGGACAGTCCTGCCTGAGCAGCCCCGCGCCATCCTGATCGAGTTTGCCGGCTCGCTGCAGGGCACCGATCTGCCGGACGGGATCCAACTGCCAGATCTCCTGGCGGGCCTCGTGCTCTGCACACCCCATTTCCAAATCCGTTGACCAGGTGAACCCATGACTGAAAACCTTCTCACCCGACGCGAGTTTCTCCGACTGGCCGGCATCTCGGCCGCTCCACTGGCCCTCCCGGGCTGGACCCCTCGACTGGCGTTCGCCCCGCCAGGCACCCCGCCGTCCGGTGATCTGCTGGTGTGTGTGTTCTTGCGCGGCGGCATGGACGGACTGAACGCGGTGATTCCGCACTTCGAGAGTGCATATTACGAGGCCCGCTCTACTCTGGCCATCGCGGAGCCTGCCTCCGGCGACGATACGGCGGCGGTTGAGCTCGATGACCGCTTCAGCCTGCACCCGAACCTGCGCCCGCTGCTCGGTCCGTTTCAGGCCGGCGAGTTGGCCATCGTGCATGCCTGCGGCTCGCCTGACCCGACCCACTCGCACTTCGACGCAATGGACTTTATGGAGCGCGGCACACCGGGAGAGAAGCAGATCTCGACCGGCTGGATCGCCCGCCACCTGCTCACCGCACCATGGGAGAACGACTCTCCTTTCCGGGCGGTCGGAATCGGGGTGGGGCTGCAGGCCTCCCTGCGCGGCCCAGTGCCGGCCGCAGCCCTCCGGTCGGTGGCCGATTTCCACCTGCCCGGTGATCCGCAAGGCGTCGCGACTCTGCAGAACACGTTGAGTTCCCTTTATCAACTGCCCGCGCCGGAGGAGAGCCTGTTGGCGGCGCTCTCCAGCCAGGCCGGCACCACTCTGGGCGCCATCCAGCTGCTCGCCGGGCTTGACCCGGACAGCTATCGGCCGGAAGGCGGCGCGGCCTATCCGGACGACGACTACGGCCGAGGGCTGTCCCAGATCGCGCTGCTGGCGAAGGCCGAGCTCGGTCTGGAAATCGCCTGCCTCGACGTCGGCGGCTGGGATACCCATGTTCAACAAGGTGCTCAAGATGGCCAGATGCCACAGCTGATGGCCTCCCTCGCCCAGGGGCTGGCGGCCTTCCACCAGGACATGGGCCTCAGGATGAAGGACATCACAGTGGTGACAATGTCCGAGTTTGGCCGGCGGGTCGCCGAAAACGGCGGCGGAGGCACCGATCACGGGCACGGCGGCGTGATGTTTGTGATGGGCGGAGGAATCCTGGGCGGTAAGGTCTATGGAGACTGGCCGGGGCTGGCCCCTGAGAGTCTATACGGCCCCGGCGATCTGGCGATCACGACCGACTTTCGGGAAGTGCTCGGCGAGATCGTCCAGAAGCGGCTCGGGAACAGTCGGATCGATGAAATCTTTCCCGGTTACCGATTCGCCGGGTTCCTCAGCCTGGCGACCGAGCGCAGCTGACGCATCCGCACCTTCCTGCGATGTGATTCGCTCACTTCTTAGGAAACACTTGCGGTTGGCGATTGCCTGCGGGCTGCTGGTGCTGGTGATCCCAGC
>Ga0209108_10001851_pt1 | contig 12237 bp, 10 predicted proteins | sample Rifsed10ft1_FD_184003 | JGI IMG/M metagenome (GOLD analysis project Ga0209108, IMG submission 184003) | Soil microbial communities from Rifle, Colorado, USA - sediment 10ft 1 (version 2) | ecosystem: Environmental > Terrestrial > Deep subsurface > Rock core/Sediment | place: Rifle, Colorado...
GGCGTCGGCGGCGACTTCCTTGCGCAGCCGCACCGCGCGCGCGAACTCGAGCACTGCGCGCGCGAGCTTGAGGCGGTCATCGGCGTTGCGCATGTAAGTCGGCGCGACGAGCACCGCAAAGCCGCTCGCGCTGATGCCCTCGGCGAGCGACTCGTCGGCGCTGTCGATGACGATACCGTCGATCAGCTTGTAGTACTGCATCGCCACCGCCCGCGGCGACACCTCGCGTCCCAGCTCCCGCATCATCTTCGCCGCGGAACCCTGCAGCGCACGGCCGCCGATGATCGGGCTCACCGCGATAACCGGCGCGCCGCGCTTGCGCAGCGCCTCGCGCATGCCGTTCACCGCGAGGATCGGCTGCATGGTGTGGTAGGGGTTGCAGGGGCACAGGACCACCGCCTCGAGGTCGCGTGCATGCAGCGCGTCGAGCACCTCGTCGGAGAGACGCGCGCCGTCCGCGCCGCCGTACTGGAAGCTGCGCACCGCGGGTTCGCACCTCAGTTCCATGAAGTAGTCCTGGAAGCTCATTGCGCCCGATTCGGTGTTGACGATGGTGCGCACCGGGTCGTCGCTCATCGGCAGCACGCGCGCCGCGATGCCCAGGCGCTGGCACAGCTCCAGCGCGATCGCGGTCGGCGGACGCTCCGCGCGCAGGGCTTCCGCGCGCAGCAGCTGCAGCGCGAGCGCGCGGTCGCCGAGCGGCACCTCGACCGGGCCGCCCAGGCGCGTGAGCATGCCGTGGCAGGCGAAGCTCTCGCCGGCCGGCTCCCAGCCCTTGCTGGCGTCGGCGATACCGGCGAGCGCGTAGAGCATGGTGTCCACGTCGGGCGAGATCTGCAGGCCGAGGTACTCGAAGTCATCGCCGGTATTGACGATCACGGCGAGGTTCTTGCCGCGCAGCCGATACAGCCCCTCGGCGAGCTTGGCGCCGCCGACCTGCCCGCCCAGTGCCACCACCGTGCCCATGGGGGGATTCTATCCGCGCGCGAGCGGGGCGAGGGCCTGCTTCAATGCAGCGTGGCGCGCCGCCCCTCGTAGATTCCCTGCAGCAGGCGCAGCGATCCCAGGCAGATGGCGTGGTGCGAAAGCGCGTGACCGAGGTCCTCGACGATGTCCAGCGTCACCGGCACGTGCAGCGCGGCGAGCACGCGCGCGGCGCGCTCGGAGTGCACGCGCGAGACCACGGCGTCGTACTCGCCGTGCACCAGGTGGATGCGCGAGCCAAGGCGCGCGCCGTTCTGCGGCAGGCGCGCGAAGCGCGCCGAGTACGCGACCACCGCGCCGGCGAGTCCTGGCAGCTGCTTCACGGCTTCCAGCGCGACCGTGCCGCCCTGCGAAAAACCGATCAGCACGGTGCGCTCCGCCGGCACGCCGCAGTTGGTCTGCTCGCGCCGCACCAGCGCCTCCACGCGCGGCAGGATCGCCTCGATGCGCGCGACGCGGTTTTCGTCGGTGAGGCCGCGGCTCGAATACCACTGCTGGCTCTCGCCGTCGATCTCGCTGGAGGCGAAGCCGCTCGGCACCACCAGCGCGGCGCTGGGAAAGCGCCCCTGGAAGCGGAACGCGATCGGGATCATGGACTTTGGCTTCGCGCCGCTGCCGTGCAGGAACACGAACAGGTGCTGGGCGCGATGCTCCGGGGTCGGCCCGAAGCGGAAGATCTTGCCGGGCATGCGGGATCGGGGTACGCGGCCATTCTCGCCCCTTTCGCGCCGGTCTGTAAACTGCCGCGGCGTTCCGCAATCGGAGGTGCGACATGGAAAAGCAGAAATTTCTCCGCGCGTTCTGGCAGTTGGCGAAGCCCTACTGGGTGTCGGAGCAGCGCGCCAGGGGCATCGCGCTGCTGGCCGCGGTGGTCGGGCTCACGCTGGGCCTGGTGTGGATCAATGTCGAGCTGAACTTCTGGAACCGCGCGTTCTACGACGTCATCCAGGAGAAGAAGATCGACGACTTCTACCGCCTGCTCGGCAAGTTCACTCTGCTGGCCTTCGCCTTCATTGCCGCGGCGGTATACCGCGTCTACCTGCAGCAGATGCTGCAGATCGAATGGCGAACCTGGCTGAACGAGCGCTACCTCGCCGACTGGCTCGGCGAACGCGCCTACTACCGCCTGCAGCTCCTGGACAAAGGCACGGACAACCCCGACCAGCGAATTGCCGACGACCTTCGGCTGTTCGTCGATGCGACGCTGTCGCTCTCACTGGGGCTGCTGTCGGCGGTGGTGACGCTGTTCTCGTTCCTCACGATCCTGTGGACGCTGTCGGGCGCGCTCGAGCTGTGGGGCGTCTCCATACCGGGGTACATGGTGTGGTTTGCGCTGCTCTACGCCGTGGCTGGGACCTGGCTGACGCATGTGATCGGCAGGCCGCTCATCGCGCTGGAGTTCAGCCAGCAGCGCTACGAAGCCGACTACCGCTTTTCGCTGGTGCGCCTGCGGGAGAACGCCGAGGGCGTGGCGCTGTACCGCGGCGAGGGCGAGGAGCGCGCCAACTTCCGTGCGCGCTTCGGCAGCGTGATCGGAAACTGGTGGGCGATCATGAAGAAGCAGAAGCAACTGGGCTGGTTCACCAACTTCTACGGGCAGATCGCCATCATCTTTCCCTTCCTGGTCGCTGCCCCGCGCTACTTCTCCGGCGCAATATCCCTCGGTGGCTACACGCAGACGGCATCCGCCTTCGGCCAGGTGCAGGGGGCGCTGTCCTGGTTCATCGATGCCTACACGCAGTTCGCTTCCTGGAAGGCGACGGTGGACCGGCTCACCGGCTTCAGCGCGGCGCTCGAGCACGTGCGCGCCGAAGCCGAGCGCCTGGACGGCGAGCACGCAGAGGCTCCCACCGAAGACTTGGCCATGCAGGGACTCGCGCTGTCACTGCCGCAAGGCAAGCCGCTACTCGCCCCGACCACGCTGCAGTTCAGGCGCGGAGAAGCCGTCCTCGTTTCCGGCCCGTCGGGCGCGGGAAAATCCACGCTGTTCCGCGCGCTCGCCGGGATCTGGCCCTACTGGTCGGGGAGGGTCCTCCTGCCGAAAGGCGCGCGGCTGCTGTTCCTGCCGCAGAAGCCCTACCTGCCGGTGGGCGCGCTGAAGCATGCGGTGTGCTATCCGGCCGACGCCGCGGCGCACGAAGATGGCGTGGTGAGCGAGGTCCTGCGCACGGTCGGCCTCGGGCACCTCGCACCGGAACTCGCGCGCGCGGAGAACTGGGCGCAGGTGCTCTCCGGCGGCGAGCAGCAGCGCCTCGCGTTCGCGCGCGCGCTCCTCAACAAGCCGGACTGGCTGTTCCTCGACGAGGCGACCGCCTCGTTGCCGGAGGACGCGCAGGCCGCGCTCTACCGACTGCTCAGGGAACGGCTGCCCGCGACGACCGTGGTCTCCATCGGCCACCGCGCGAGCCTCGCGGAATTCCATCCACGGCGGCTCGCCTGGCAGGGCACTAGCCTAGGATAAGGCAGGTGCTGGTGCCGTGCGCGTAGAGCTTGCCTGAAGCATCCTCCAGCCGCGCTTCCGCGGTGGCGGTGCGGCTGCCGGCGTGCACGATGCGCGCGCTGGCGCGGACCAGCCCGGTCTGCAGCGTCACCGCACGCACCAGGTTTGCCTTGATCTCGAGCGTCGTGTAGGCCTTGCCCGCGGCGAGCGTGGTCTGCACGCAGCAGCCCATCGCCGAATCCAGCAGGGTGAACGCGATGCCGCCGTGCACCACGCCGATAGGGTTGTAATGGTGCTCCGCGGGAATCAGTTCGAACGCCGCCTCGCCCGGCTCGACCTTCACCAGGCGCATGCCGAGCAGGCGCGCGATCGGCGGATCGGGAATGTGGCCGTCGCGGATCGCGCGCAGGTGCTCGATGGGCGCGAGCTTCTTGCCCTCCTCGAAGGCGGCGAAGGGGTCCTGCCAGGTGATCGTGAGGGAGCGGTCCATGTCAGTAGAGCGGGGCGGGATTGGGCAGCGCGGGCGACGCCGCTTGCGCGACGGCGGAGCGCCCGGCGATGAAGTCGACCGCGGCGCGTGCCACCTGATCGTCTTCCAGGATGCGGCCGTGGCCGAGGCCACGCGTCGTGAGCAGCCGCGCACCCGGCCAGTGTTGCGCCAGCGCCGCGCCCTGCGTCCAGGGCACCTGCGTGTCGTGCCGGTCGTGGATCACGAGCGCGGCGGCGCGCAGCTGCGGCGCGATGCGCGCGACTTCGAGGTCCGACCAGCGCACGCCGAAGCGCTCCTCGATCGCCGCCTGCATCGAGCGGCGCACGCGCTCCGGAATGGCAAGCCAGCGCGCGAAACGGCGCGAATAGCCCAACAGGTCCGAGGGCGGGCTGATGAGCACCGCGCGCTCCGCGCCCAGGCCGCGCGCGAGCGCGATCGCCGTGGCAGGGCCGCCCAGCGAATGCGAGATCAGCGCCTTCACGTTGCCATGGTGGCGCGCCACCTCGACGAGCACGTCGGCGAAATCCGGCAGACCGGTGAGCCGGCCGTCCGAGAGGCCATGCGCGGGCTGGTCGTAGGCGATGACGCGATAACCGGAGGCGGCGAGGTGGAACACGAAGCGGCGCATCTGCGTCGCGCGCCCACCCCAGCCGTGCACCAGCAGCACGGCGGGCGCGTCGGGCGAGCCCCAGCGCCAGGTGGCGATGTGGCGCCCTCGATGGCGCACGAAGCTCTGGCGGGCGTCGATCAGGTCGAAAAATTCGCTGCTCGGATAGCGCGGCTTGGGCGGCGTGAGGAACAGCCGCTCGGCCCACAGGCCGGCGAGGCTGGGCGCGACGAGTGCGGAAGTGCGCAGGCCGATGCGCCGCATCAGCGTTTCCAACAAGAAGCGAACGTTCGTGCTATTTCTGCGGGGCAGCGACAGCGCCTGGGGCATGGCGGACTCCTCTCTGGTTAGCGGGATGCCGCGCGCAGGCGCGATTGCGCCGGCGCGGCGTGCCGGGCGATCAGCGCGTCGAACGCGGCCAGCGCGCGCCTGCGCGCCGCCTTGTCGCCGAGCAATCGCCCGTGGTTATGGCTGGCAAGCACGATGCCGAGCATCTCGAAGGCGATCTGCTCGGGGTCGGTGTCGCTCTTCAGGTGGCCTTCTTCGATGGCGAGGCGCACGGCACGCTCCGAGACGCCGGTGCCGCGGCGCTGCATCTCGACCGCGGCGTCGCGGATCGGCCCGGGCCGGTCGTCGTATTCGTGGGCGGTGGAGATCATGATGCAGCCGCCCGGCGTGGCGGTCTGCAGCGTCCAGTCGAGCCACCGCTCGAACAGCGCGCGCAGCCGCGGCAGTCCGCGGTCGATCTTGAGCGCCGGCATCAGCACCATCTCGCCGTACTGCCGCGCGCCGTGCTCGAGCACCGCCAGCTGCAGGTCCTCGCGCGAGCCGAAATGTGCGAACAGGCCCGACTTGGACATGCCGGTGGCATCCGCGAGCGTGCCGATGGTGAGGCCCTCCAGCCCCAGGCGGCGCGCGATCCTCAGCGCCTCGTCGAGGATCGCAGCGCGGGTCTGCTCGCCCTTGGTCGTTTTTTCCACGGCGAAATAATAGTACGAACGTTCGTAACTGTCAAGCGGCCCGTTTTCGAGGCAGATCGAGGGCCTGCTTCAGGTACCGTCCAGTATGACTGTGCGGATTGCCGGCCACTGCCTCCGGCGTCCCCTCGGCGATGATGCGCCCGCCACCGTCACCGCCTTCCGGGCCCAGGTCGATCACCCAGTCGGCGGTCTTGATGACATCGAGATTGTGCTCGATCACCACCACGGTGTTGCCCGCGTCGCGCAGGCGGTGCAGGACGTCGAGCAGCAGCTGGATGTCGTGGAAATGCAGCCCGGTGGTGGGCTCATCGAGGATGTAGAGAGTGCGTCCGGTGTCGCGCTTCGACAGCTCGAGAGAGAGCTTCACACGCTGCGCCTCGCCGCCCGAGAGCGTGGTGGCCGATTGGCCGAGCTGCACATAGCTCAAGCCGACGTCGAGCAGGGTCTGCAGCTTGCGCGCGATGGCCGGCACCGCCGCAAAGAATGCGTGCGCCTCGCGCGCGTTCATCTGCAACACCTCGTGGATGCTGCGTCCCTTGAAGCGGATCTCCAGGGTTTCGCGGTTGTAGCGCTTGCCATGGCACACGTCGCAAGGCACGTAGATGTCGGGCAGGAAGTGCATCTCGACCTTGATCAGGCCGTCGCCCTGGCAGGCCTCGCAGCGGCCGCCCTTGACGTTGAAGGAGAAGCGCCCGGCGTCGTAGCCGCGGGCGCGCGCCTCCGGCACGCCGGCGTAGAGGTCGCGGATCGGCGCGAACAGGCCGGTGTAGGTGGCGGGATTGGAGCGCGGCGTACGCCCGATCGGGCTCTGGTCCACGCTCACCACTTTGTCGAAATGCTCCAGACCCGAGATCGACTCGAGCGGCGCGGGCTCCTCCGCGCTGCCATAGAGATGGCGCGCCACGGCGCGATACAGCGTGTCGTTGATGAGCGTGGACTTGCCGGAGCCGGAGACCCCGGTGACGCACACGAACAGGCCGACCGGCAAGACGAAGTCGGCGTCCTTGAGGTTGTTGCCGCTTGCCCCACGGATGCGCAAAGCTCGCTTGGCGCTTGGGCGGTTGCGCAGGCGCGGCACGGCGATACGCATCCGCCGGCTGAGATATTGACCTGTTAGCGAAGACTCACTTTCGAGAATCACCTTTAGCGGCCCCTCAGCGACGATATGCCCGCCGGCCTCCCCGGCCCCCGGCCCCATATCGACCACGTAGTCCGCGGCGCGGATCGCCTCTTCATCGTGCTCCACCACGATGACCGAATTGCCGAGGTCGCGCAGGCGCTTGAGGGTCTCGATAAGGCGCGCGTTGTCGCGCTGGTGCAGGCCGATGGACGGCTCGTCGAGCACGTACATCACCCCGGTCAGCCCGGAGCCGATCTGGCTCGCCAGCCGGATGCGCTGCGCTTCACCGCCGGAGAGCGTTTCCGCCGGGCGGTCGAGCGAAAGGTAGTCGAGACCGACATTGACGAGGAATTCGAGCCGGTTGGCGATTTCCAGCACGATCTTGTCGGCGACCGCCGCGCGTGCCCCGGGCAGCGACAGCCCGCGGAAGAATTCCAGCGACCGCCCGAGCGGCAGGCAGGACATCTGGTGAATGCTCTTGCCTGCGATGCGCACGTGGCGAGCCTCGCGGCGCAGGCGGGTGCCGTTGCACTCCGGGCAGGAGCGCGTGTTGCGGACCTTAGCCAGTTCCTCCTTCACCACCACGGAATCGGTTTCGCGGAAGCGCCGCTCGAGGCTGGGCAGCACGCCCTCGAAGGCGTGCTCCTTGACCGTCGGGCGGCCGCGCTCGCTGGGATAAGCAAAGGCGATCTTGTCCTTGCCGGATCCGTAGAGGATCAGCTGCTGCACCTCGTCAGCGAGCGCTTCCCAAGGCGCCTCGATGTCGAAGACATAGCGCTTGGCGAGCGCCTGCAGCATCGTGAAGTAGAAATGGTTACGGCGGTCCCAGCCGCGGATCGCGCCGCTGGCGAGGCTCAGGTTGGGGTGCGCCACCACGCGCTTCGGATCGAAGAACTCGATCGCGCCTAGGCCGTCGCAGCGCGGGCAGGCGCCCATGGGGTTGTTGAACGAGAACAGGCGCGGCTCGAGTTCGGCGAGCGAGTAGCTGCACGCCGGGCAGGCGAACTTGGCCGAGAACAGGTGCTCCTCGCCCGTATCCGACTGCACCGCGATGGCGCGCCCCTCCGCGTGCCGCAGCGCGGTCTCGAAAGACTCCGCCAGGCGCTGCTTCAGGTCCGCACGCACCCGCAGCCGGTCCACCACCACTTCCACCGAATGCTTGAGGTTCTTCGCCAGCCGCGGGGCGCAGTCCAGTTCGTGCACCTTGCCGTCGACGCGCACGCGCGTGAAGCCCTGCGCGCGCAGTTCCTCCAGCAGCTCGGCCTGCTCGCCCTTGCGCCCCGCGACCACGGGCGCCAGCACCATCAGGCGCGTGTCCTCCGGCAGCGCCAGCACTTGGTCCACCATCTGCGCGACCGACTGCGCGGCGAGCGGCAGGTTGTGGTCCGGGCAGTAGGGCGTGCCGACGCGCGCGAACAGCAGGCGCAGGTAGTCGTGGATCTCGGTGACCGTGCCGACGGTCGAGCGCGGGTTGTGGCTGGTCGCCTTCTGCTCGATGGCGATCGCCGGCGACAAGCCCTCGATCAGGTCGACGTCGGGCTTCTGCATCAGCTGCAGGAACTGGCGCGCATAGGCCGACAGCGACTCGACGTAGCGGCGCTGTCCCTCGGCGTAGAGCGTATCGAAGGCGAGCGACGACTTGCCCGAGCCGGACAGGCCCGTGATCACCACCAGGCGCTGGCGCGGCAGCTCGAGGTTGATGTTCTTCAGGTTATGCGTGCGCGCGCCGCGGATGCGGATCGAGTCCATGGACTGCCGGTCGCCGAAAGTAAACTTGCTACTATAGCGACTCGGCAGGCTTCCTTTCCAGCCTTTCTTCACTCGCAGATGGATCCTCAGCGCATGAGCCCGCAGGAATTGCGGGCGAGCGTCTCGCTCGCCGGCATCTTCGGGCTGCGCATGCTCGGGCTGTTCCTCATCCTGCCGGTATTCGCCGTGCACGCGCCGCAGCTCACCGGCGGCGACGACTTGGTCCTGGTCGGCATCGCGCTCGGCGCCTACGGCCTGGCGCAGGCGATCCTGCAGCTCCCGTTCGGCATGGCGTCCGACCGCTGGGGCCGCAAGCCGGTGCTCGTCGCTGGCCTGGCCGTCTTCGTCGCCGGAAGCTTTCTCGCCGCCGGCGCGCACGACATATGGATTACGATCGCCGGGCGCACGCTGCAGGGCGCGGGCGCGATTTCCGCCGTGGTAATGGCGCTGGCCGCCGATCTGACGCGCGAGCAGCACCGTGTCAAGACCATGGCGACGGTGGGCGCGACCATCGGCTTCAGCTTCGCGCTGTCGCTGGTGGCGGCACCGGCGCTGTACCAGGTGATCGGCATGGGCGGGCTGTTCTCGCTCACCGGCGTGCTGGCGCTTGCGGCGATCGCCGTGGTCGTGTGGCTGGTGCCGGAGGGGCCCAGGCGCACGCATGCGGCCGAAGGGGCCGCAAGCGGCGCGTTGCGCATGGCGCTATTCGACCCGCAGCTGGTGCGCCTCAACGCCGGCATCTTTGTGTTGCACATGGTGCAGATGGCGATGTTCGTGGTGGTGCCGCCTTTGCTGGTGGCGGCGGGACTGCCCTTGCCCGGGCACTGGAAGCTTTATCTGCCCGTGGTGCTCGCCTCGTTCGCGCTCATGCTGCCCCCGGTGCTGCACGCGGATCGGCGCAACGCGGGGCGCGGCGTCATGCTTGGCGCGATCGCGCTGCTTGCCATGGCGCAAGGGGGCCTCGCGGCGACCGGGCCGCGCATTGCGCTCCTTGCGCCGCTGCTGCTTGCGTTCTTCGCCGCCTTCAACGTGCTCGAGGCGCTGATCCCGTCGCTGGTGTCGCGCCTCGCGCCTGCGCACGCGCGGGGCACCGCGATCGGCGTGTACAACACCGCGCAGACGCTGGGCTTGTTCGTCGGCGGGCTGGCGGGGGGCTGGATCGCCGGGCGCTACGGCGCGGCCGCAGTGTTCGGCGTCTGCGCGGCGCTGGCGCTGGCGTGGCTCGCGCTGGCGCTCGGCATGCGCCCGGTCAACCGGATCGGCGGCGACTCGTTTACGATGGGAACGGTCAAAGGGAGGTAGCCATGGCATCGGTCAACAAGGTCATCCTGGTCGGCAACCTGGGACGCGACCCGGAAACGCGCTACATGCCGGATGGCGCCGCAATCACCAACGTGTCGCTGGCGACGACGTTCGCCTGGAACGACAAGGCGAGCGGCGAAAAGAAGGAAGAAACCGAGTGGCACCGCATCGTGTTCCGCGGCCGCCTGGCCGAGATCGCGGGCGAGTACCTGAAGAAGGGTTCGCAGGTCTACGTCGAAGGGCGCCTGCGCACCCGCAAGTGGCAGGACAAGGAAGGGCACGACCGCTATACCACCGAGATCGTGGCAGATGGCATGCAGATGCTCGGCTCGCGCGCCGGGTCGGGCGAGCCGCGCGGCGCGCCGGCGGGCGGCGGCGCTAGCGAGCCCGCCTCCGAGCCCAAGGCCGCGGCGAAAAAGCCCGCGGGCAAGTTCGACGACATGGCGGACGACATTCCCTTCTAGAGTGCCCGATGGCAGTATAATCTCCGCTGATTCAGGAACTTGGAACGCAACCATGCCGATTTACGAGTACCGGTGCGCGAAGTGCGGATTTCAGGACGAGTACCTGCAGAAGCTGTCCGAGGCGCCGCTGACGGTCTGTCCTTCCTGCGGCAAGGCGAAGTTCGAGAAGCAGTTGAGCGCCGCCGGGTTCCAACTCAAGGGCAGCGGCTGGTACGCGACTGATTTCAAGGGCGGCGGCAAGCCCGCGGCCGCGAAGGGCGAGGCGAAGAGCGAAGCCGCCTCCGAGTCGAAAGGCGAAGCCAAGGCGGAGTCGAAAGCCGAACCCAAGGCGGAGTCGAAGGCCGCGGCCAAGTCCGAGGCGAAGTCCGATTCGGCCAAGGCCGAGAAGACGCCGGCCTCCACCGCCAATTGATGCCCTGACGGGCCTCGCGAGCGGCCCGGCGCGAGCCGGGTTTTTGTTTTCTGGGGAAGCGTGAAGAAATATTTCATCACCGGCCTGCTGATCTGGATCCCGCTGGTCATCACGATCTGGGTGCTGAAACTCGTCGTCGACACCCTCGACCAGTCCCTGCTGCTGCTGCCGGAGCAGTGGCGCACCGAGAGTTTCCTCGGCGTGCATATCCCCGGGCTGGGCGTGATCCTCACCCTGGTGATCGTTTTCGCCACCGGCGTCTTCGCCACCAATTTCTTCGGCGCGCAGCTGGTGCGCCTGTGGCACGGGATCCTGCATCGCATCCCGGTCGTCAACTCGATCTATTCGAGCGTCAAGCAGATCTCCGACACGCTGTTTTCCTCCAGCGGCCAGGCGTTCCGCAAGGCGCTGCTGGTGCAGTGGCCGCGCGAAGGCATGTGGACCATCGCCTTCCTCACCGGCACGCCGGGCGGCGACGTCGTCAATCACCTGCCGGAGGACTTCGTCAGCGTCTACGTGCCGACCACGCCCAACCCGACCGGCGGCTACTTCGTCATGGTCGCGCGCAAGGATGTGATCGAGCTCGACATGACGGTGGACGCGGCGCTCAAGTACATCATCTCCATGGGCGTGGTGGCGCCCGGGCAGAGCGGCCAGGGCAGCCGGTAGCGCCGCACGCAATGCGCACCCACTACTGCGCCGAGCTGTCCGCCGCGCTGATCGGCGAAAGCGTGACGCTTGCCGGCTGGGCGCACCGCCGGCGCGACCACGGCGGCGTGATCTTCATCGACCTGCGCGACCGTGACGGCCTGGCGCAGGTGGTGTGCGACCCGGACCGGGCCGAGGCGTTCAAGGCCGCCGACCGCGTGCGCGGCGAGTTCGTGCTGCGCGTCACCGGCCTGGTGCGCGCCCGCCCCGCGGGCACCATCAATCCGAATCTCAAGTCCGGCGAGATCGAAGTGCTGGCGCAGGAGGTGGAAATCCTCAACCCTTCCGCGTCGCTGCCTTTCCAGCTGGACGACGACAACCTGTCCGAGCAGGTGCGCCTGGAGCACCGCGTGATCGACCTGCGGCGCGAGCCGATGCAGAGGAACCTGCGCCTGCGGCACGCGGTGGCGCGCGCGGCACGCGGCTTCCTCGACGCGAACGGCTTCGTCGATATCGAGACGCCGGTGCTGTACAAGTCCACGCCCGAGGGCGCGCGCGAGTTCCTGGTGCCATCGCGCCTGCACGACGGGCACTTCTACGCGCTGCCACAAAGCCCGCAGCTGTTCAAGCAGATGCTGATGATCGCGGGCTTCGACCGCTACTACCAGATCGTCAAGTGCTTCCGCGACGAGGATCTGCGCGCCGACCGGCAGCCGGAATTCACGCAGATCGACATCGAGACCTCGTTTCTCGGCGAGGAGGCGATCCGCGCGCTGATGGAGCGGCTGGTGCGGCACATGTTCAAGCAAGTGCTGGGTGTTTCGCTGCCGGACCCGTTTCCCGTGATGCGCTACGAGGACGCGATGCGCGACTACGGCGTGGACAAGCCGGACCTGCGCGTGCCGCTCAAGCTGGCGGAGCTCACCGACGTGATGCGGGACGTGGACTTCAAGGTGTTTTCGGCGCCGGCGAACGCGGCCGACGGACGGGTGGCGGCGCTGCGGGTGCCGGGCGGCGGCACGCTGACGCGCGGCGAGATCG
>Ga0209108_10001852_pt1 | contig 12233 bp, 13 predicted proteins | sample Rifsed10ft1_FD_184003 | JGI IMG/M metagenome (GOLD analysis project Ga0209108, IMG submission 184003) | Soil microbial communities from Rifle, Colorado, USA - sediment 10ft 1 (version 2) | ecosystem: Environmental > Terrestrial > Deep subsurface > Rock core/Sediment | place: Rifle, Colorado...
CTCCGACGAGGTAGGACCACACGCCGATGGTGGCCAGCGCCGCGACCCAGGTCGCCAGCGTGCCCGCCAGGTCGGCCGAGGCGAACCCGCTCATACCGGCCGGCCCCCGCCGGTCAGACGGCGTGCGGCTGCCTCGCCGAGAACCGCGAGCGCGGCCAGCATCCCGATCAGCATCGCCAGCGCGCCGGGCGTCGGCCCACGCTCGTCGCCCGGCTCGGTCGCGATGGCCTCGGCGTAGGTGACGCCCTCGCGCAGCGTCGCAAGCAGCGCCGTCAGCTGTCCGGAGACCAGGTACGGCGCCAGCTCCGGCTCGAGGAAGGTGGGGGCGATGGCGGCCAGCGGCAGCTCTGGAAGGCGGGGGCCAACCTGCTCGACCCAGCTCCGCGCGGAGAGGTCACTGCCCGAGACGACGAGCACCAGGTCGAAGGCGGCGAGTCCGCCGCCGCGCGCATCGATCTCATCGGCGATCGGTCCGGCCGCGGACTCCGGCAGAACCGATGCGATGGCTCGCACAAGCCCGGCCTCGGACCCGGAGACGAAGCCGAGGTCGGCCGGGGCAGGCGTGACCCCGGTTCGGCGCAGCCGGTCGAGCTCGGCCGCGGCAATCGCCCGCCCCTCCGGCGTAAAGCTGATGAACGCAAGCCGGATCCCGTGCGCCGCCAGGTCGACCAGCGCGGCGCGGGTGGTGGCCCTGATCTCCGGGTAGGTCCCCAGGTCCGCGTCGAGCGCGACGAGGACGAGGCCGTCGACCGGGACGTCCCCGATGGCCGCCCGCAGCCCGTCGACGCGGGATCGCTCGGGGCTGGCGAGGCGCAGGAGCGGATCATCGGCCGCGATCGGGATCAGCAGGGCGCCGGCCAGCACCAGGAGCAGCGCAACGCTCGGCGCGACACGCCGCAGGCGGGCCACCCGTGCTTGTCGGTCGGTGACGCCCGCCGCGTCAGTCGTCATCGCGGTCGGGCAGGAGGAGGAATCGGGCCGCGCTGAGCGCCACCACGACGCCCACCCCGATGAGCAGGCCGCGGAAGACCCCGGCCAGCGGCACCGCCCGCACCCAGGTCGCACCGGAGGCGAGCCAGTCGCCCGGGGCGCCGCCGAGCGGCAGCAGCAGGACGATCACGATCGCCGCCGCAGCGGCCATCACGCTCGTCTCGCGCCCGCGCACCGCGAATCCGCGGCGCAGCGCGCCAAGCAGGAAGAGGAAGGTGAGCGCGAAGATCGACGCCGCGATGGGTGCCAGCAGGGCCGCCACCAGCCACGCCACGGCTGGGTCTGCGCTACCGGTCGATCCGGGGCGCAACCCGGCGACAAGGACGACCACCATGCCGCCGAGGAGCACCATCGAGCCCGCGCGACTCCCGGCGCCGGCGGCGACCTCGCGCAGGTGGTGGGCGCCCAGGGTCACGGCGCCGCCGACCGCCGCGGCGGCTGCGAGCAGGACGAGGAGCTCGTTCAGCGCGCCGGCGGCCTGGCCGAGCGACGGATTGACAACCAGCAGGTCGAGGATCAGCAGCAGGCCCGTGACGAGGGCCATGGCGGCGACGACCGTGCGGCGCATCGGCTCAGCGGCCCGCCAGGAACTCGGCAATGTGTGGACCGCCGGCGAGGCCCATCGCGGAGCCGATGAGGAGGACGGCGATGGCACTCCAGATGAGGCGGTTTGCCGCCAGCACGCTGCTGCGCGCGTGTTCGCCACCGGCGATCTCCGCGGCGGCCTGCAGCAGGCCCGGCCCGATCAGCGCGCCGTCGGCCACGAGCAGCGGGCCGGCCGGCTGGGACGCGCTGGCCGTCCCCGCCACGCTCCAGTCCGCGGCCCGCAGCTGCCCGTCCAGGATCAGGATGCCCTCCTCGCCGACGCCCCCCGCCACCGCAGCCACGCCGTGCGGCCGAGCGCCGCTGAGCGCCGCGGCGGCCGACACGGCCCGGCCCTCGCCGATGTATGCGACGGTCGAGGCCGCAGCCCGCTCGGGAGTCGAGGTCAGGCGGTGCGCCGACGCCAGCGTGGCGGCGGCGGCGAGAGCCGTGACCGGATCGTTGGTGGTCACCCGCAGCGGCACGCCAGCCCGCGCCGCGGTACGGGCCACGTGACCCAGGATCGGGAGCGCGGCGATGGTCTGGAAGCGCTCGAGGGCTGAGGCCGCGCGGGAGATGCCCGCGCTGCCGAGCGAGACGGCGGCGTCGGCGCCCGACTCGGCCGCAAGGGCCATGGCCCGGCCCATCTCCGCGAGCCGGCCGATGTCGCGACCCGACCAGCGGATGCCGGGGCGGGCGACGAGCGACAGCAGGACGAGAATCACGAGCAGGATGGTCACCGTCGGGGCCGCGCCGAGGCGCAGCGACGACGAGCCGACGGTGTCGGCCAGGATGCCGATCAGCCGCGCCGCCAGCTCGCCGAGATTCGGCACCTAGCGCCCGCCCCGGCCCGGCCGCTCGTCGGGCGCGTTGCCGGCCTCGTCGGCTCCGGGGTTCGCGAGTCGCGCCGCCAGGCGGTCGTACGCCGCCGGGTCGTCGAGGGTTCGGCGCAGCCCGGCGAATCGACCGGCGCCGAGGAGCGGCCCCATCAGCGGGCCGAGAAAGATAGCCCCCTGCCGCAGCAGCGGCAGGAGCGGCCGGTGCGCATCGATGAGGATCGCCGCCGGGGCCGCCAGGCCTCGCCGTTCGAGCTCGGCCGCGACCCGCACCTCGTCGGGGTCGGCGGCAGGCGTTGTCGACGCGGAGGGCGGCACCGTCAGCCCTCCTCGCGGAACGCCTGGTTCGGATCGGACACGCATGGCCGCTCGCTCGACGACCTCACCGTGGGACCCCGGCCGCCTCCGGTAGGTGCACGCGCGGGAGGCGGTCGCGGAGTGCGGTCGTCACTTCGTAGTTGATGGTGCGTCGCTCGGCGGCGACCTCATCGGCGTCGATGCGGGCGCTCATCTGCTCGCCGATGAGCACGAACTCGTCGCCGTAGGTTACATCATGGAGATCGCCGAGATCGACGGTGATGCCGTCCATGCTGATCGCCCCGACCACCGGCCGTCGCACGCCACGGACCAGCACGGATCCATTGTTGGCGTGCACCCGCGGCCAGCCGTCGCCGTAGCCGATCCCCAGCGTGGCGATGCGTGTCGCACGCTCGGCGCGGTAGCGGAGCCCGTATCCGATCGCCTCCCCCGCGGCGAGGTCGAAGATCCGCAGCGGCAGTGCCTTCAGCGACAGGACCGGCCGCAGGAGCTCGCGTCGGTCCGCCGCCCAGGCAGGGACCATGCCGTAGAGCCCGATGCCGGGCCTGATCGCATCGGCGAACGCCCCGACCCCGGCGAGCACGCCGCCGGTGGCCGACACGTGGACCAGCCCCGGGTCGATTCCCGCCGAGCGCATCGCATCGAGCGCCTGGGCCAGGCGCATCAGCTGCACGTCGGTGTACGCCTCGTCGTCGCCGGCGACCGCCAGGTGGCTGAAGGTGCCGGCCAGCCGCAGGTGGCGGCTGCGGGCAATCCGGAGCGCGAGCTCCATCGCGGCCGATGGCGCGCTTCCCTGCCGGCCGAGCCCGCTGTCGATCTTGAGCTGCACCGATGCCCGTCGTCCGGCATCGGCGGCGCCGCGCTCGACGAGATCGATCCCGGCCTCGTCGTACACGATCGGCTCGAGGTCGGCGGCGAGCGCCGGGCCGACCTCGGGCGCACCAAGGCCCCAGAGCACGAGGATCGGCGCATCGATGCCCGCTGCCCGCAGCGCCAGTCCCTCGCCCAGCGTGGCGACCGCCAGGCGTTCGGCCCCGTGTCGCAGGAGGGTCCGCGACACTTCGATCGCCCCGTGGCCGTACGCATTCGCCTTCACGACGGCGATCACCGTCCGCGCGCCGCCGGCCATGTGCCGCAGCGCCGCCAGGTTCGCCACCAGGGCGGCGTGGTCGACCTCGATCCAGGCCCGATGCGGGCTGTGGGCCTGCCGCGTCACGAACGGCGCCCGTCGCGCAGCTGCTCGATGGCGGTCGGGAGCAGGTTCGCGATATCGCGCGCCACGACCCCGGCGCGACCGATCCGATCCTCCGCCAGGAGGCCGGCGGCGCCGTGGACCGCGACCCCGCAGCCGGCGGCGTCGAACGGGCTCAGCCCGGCCGCCAGGAACGCCCCGATCGCGCCGGCCAGCACGTCGCCACTGCCCGCGGTCGCCAGCGCCGGCGTGGCGATGTCGGAGCGCAGCATCTCGCCGTCCGGCGCGGCGATCACGGTGTGCGCGCCCTTTAGAACGACGATCTGGCCCCAGCGCGCGGCCGCCTCTCGGGCGGCCTCGGCCCGCTGCGCATCCTCGTCCGGCAGCCGCTCGCCATCGGGCAGGCGAACGAGGCGGGCGAACTCGCCCGGATGCGGTGTCAGCACGAGCTGGGCGCGGATCCCCGTCCACCAGCGCTGCACCTCGGCCAGGGCCATGAGCCCGTCGGCATCGATGACCGCAGGCCCGCGGAGCTCGCCGATGAAGTTCCGGGCACGGCGCAGCGTGGCGGGCTGCCGGCCGAGGCCCGGACCCAGGACCGCGGCGTTGTAGGCCGGCGCTTCGGATGCCAGCCGTCGCCAGCCGGCAGGCGCGGTGAGCCCGGGCGCCTCCTCGACCAGCAGCATGGAGGTCAGCTCGGGAACCAGCCCGAGCAGGCGCAGCCCCACCGCCTCGGGCGTGGCGAGGCAGGCCAGGCCGACGCCGGTGCGCACGGCGGCCAGCCCGGTGAGCAGCGCCGCGCCGGCGTACTCCAGCGAGCCTGCCACGATCAGGAGCCGCCCGAAGGTCCCCTTGTGCGCGCGCGGCGGACGCGCCGGCAGGCGTTTCGCGACCCAGCCCTGCGTCAGTCGGGAGGTGGCCATCGGCCTAGTCGGCCGGGGCGCGGTGCGCCACTGCCACCGCCACCGCCATGTGGCGCTCGTGGGAGATGCTGACCGTCACCTCCTCGAGTCCGAGCGCGGCCGCGCGGGCGGCGGCGCGGGCGTGGAGGCGGACCAGCGGAGCGCCCGCCCAGTTCGGCAGGATCTCGATCTCGCGCCAACCGACCCCGCGCACGCCGAGCCCCAGCACCTTGCTGATCGCCTCCTTGGCGGCCCATCGGCCGGCGATCCGCTCGACGCGCGACCCGCAGTAGCGCGCCTCGCCATCGGTGAGCACCCGCTCGCGGAATCGGTCCGGGAAGCGCCCCAGGGTGGCGACGATGCGGTCGATGTCGATCAGGTCGACGCCGACCTCGTGACGGCTCATGGCAGCGTCGCCCGGATCGCTATTCGACCGTGACCGACTTCGCCAGGTTCCGGGGCTGGTCGACGTCCGTGCCGCGGGCCACGGCCACCTCGTAAGCGAGCAGCTGGAGCGGCAGGATCGCGATCACCGGCGCCATCTCCTCGAGCGTCTCGGGGACGTACAGGACGTCCTGGGCGTAGCGGTCGATCTCCTCGTCGCCGACCGTCGCGACGGCCACCACCGGCGCCTCGCGGGCCCGCACCTCGGCGACGTTGCTGACGACCTTCTCGTAGGTGGCGCTGCGCGTCGCGATGGCGACCAGCGGCGTCTCGGGGTCGAGCAGCGCGATCGGACCGTGCTTCAGCTCGCCGGCGGCGTATCCCTCGGCGTGGACGTAGGAGAGCTCCTTCAGCTTGAGCGCCCCCTCCATCGCGATCGGGTAGCCGAGCCCACGGCCGATGAACATGACGTTGCGCACCCGTGACCAGCGGCGCGCCAGCTTCTTGATCTGCGGCGCCAGCTTGAGCGCCTCGGCCGCCTGCCCCGGCAGCTCACGCAGGGCGAGCCCGTACTGGTGGCGTCGGCGGTCGCTCAGCGTCCCGCGCAGGCGGGCGAGGTGCAGGGCGATCATCTCGAGCACGACCACCTGGGTGGCGAAGGCCTTGGTCGAGGCGACCGCCACCTCGGGCCCCGCCTGCAGGTAGCAGACCGCATCGGCCTCGCGGGTGATCGCCGAGCCGACCACGTTGGTGACCACCACGATGACCGCCCCTCGCTCGGCGGCCAGCTTCTGGGGTGCGAGCGTGTCGGCCGTCTCGCCGGACTGGCTGACGCTGATCAGGAGGGTCTTCCCGTCGATCGGCGGCGGCGAGTAGCGCATCTCCGACCCGATCTGGCTGCTCGCCGGCAGGCCGGCCCAACTCTGGATCAGCTGCGCCCCGACCTCGGCGGCGTAGCGTGCCGTGCCGCAGCCGACGAGGTAGACGCGCTCGATGCTCCGCAGCTTCTCCTCGATGGCGTCCAGCTCGGGGAGGCTGACGTTGCCCGCCGCGTCGACCCGGCCGCGCAGCGCCTCCTGCAGGGCGTGCGGCTGCTCGTAGATCTCCTTGAGGGTGAAATGCGGGAAGCCGCCCTTCTCGGCGGCCTCGATGCTCCATCGGATGCGGGTCACCGGGCGATCGACGGCCACGCCGTCGAGGCCGATGATCGCCACCCCGTCCGGCGTGACGTCCGCGATGTCGCCCTCCTGCAGGATGACCATGTTCTTGGTGTGCTCGAGGATGGCCGGCACGTCGCTGGCCAGAAACCCCTCTCCGTTCCCGAGTCCGACGATGAGCGGCACGTTCATCCGGGCCCCCACGATCCGGTCGGGGTGATCGAGGTGCATGACGCCGATGGCGTACGCCCCGCGGATGTCGTTCAGGGCGCTGCGCACCGCCTCCACCAGGTCGCCGCTGTAGCGCTCCTCGATCAGGTGCGCCAGCACCTCGGTATCGGTCTCGGAGCTGAAGGCGTGGCCGGCGGCGAGCAGCCGGTCCTTGATCTCGGCGTAGTTCTCGATGATGCCGTTGTGAATGAGCGCAAGGCGTCCGCTGCAGTCACGATGCGGATGGGCGTTGGCATCGTTCGGCCGGCCGTGGGTCGCCCAGCGGGTGTGGGCGATGCCGGGATGCCCGGCCGGGGCGCCACCGTTCAGGTGATCGGTCAGGTTGGAGAGCTTGCCGGCCTTCTTCTCGATGAAGACCTCGCCGCGGTCGGTGAGGACCGCCAGCCCCGCCGAGTCGTAGCCGCGGTACTCCAGCCGTCGCAGCCCCTCGAGCAGGATGGGGGCCGCATCACGGGGACCCACGTACCCGACGATGCCGCACATGCGCTTCTCCCGGTCCTAGTTCAGTCGCGTTCGGGCGAGATCGGACAGCTCGCGTGCGATCCGATGGATCTCGTCAGCGTCCTCGCCCTCGACCATGATCCTGATCTTCGGCTCCGTCCCCGACGGTCGCACCAGGATCCGTCCGCGCGAGCCGAGGCGGGCGTCGGCCTCTGCCACCGCGACGGCGAACTCCGGATCGACCTCCCACTGGTCCCGGTGGCGGACGGATGAGTTTATCACCACCTGCGGCAGCCTCGGGATGCGGGCGGCCAGCTCGGCCAGCGTCGCGCCGGCCGCCCGCATGGTGCGGACCAGCTCGATCCCGGTCAGGATCCCGTCGCCGGTGGTCGAGAGGTCCCGGAAGATGATGTGCCCGGACTGCTCGCCGCCGAGGGACGCGTCGGCGCGTTCCATCGCCTCGAAGACGTGGCGATCCCCGACCGGCGTGCGCAGCATCCGGCCCCCGGCCCCGATGATCGCCTGCTCGAGGCCGCCGTTGCTCATCACCGTGGTGACCAGGATCCCGTGGCGCAGCGTGCCGGCCGCCAGGCGCGCGAGGGCGCAGATCCCCATCACGCCGTCGCCGTCCACGACCTCGCCCCGCTCGTCGACGGCGATCAGCCGGTCGGCGTCGCCGTCGAACGCCATCCCCAGCTCCAGCCCGCCGGCGACCACGGCGGCTGCCAGGGCCTGCGGGTGGGTCGAGCCGGAGTCGCGGTTGATGTTGCTGCCGTCGGGCGTGGTTGACAGCTCGGTGACCGTGGCGCCCAGCTCGCGCAGCAGGCCCGGCGCGATGACCGAGGCCGAGCCGTTGGCACAGTCGACGCCGATGCGCATCCCGCGCAGCGCCTCTCCCGCCCGGCCCACCAGCGAAGCGCGGTAGGCGGCGACCGGCGTGGCATCGTGGACGATTCGGCCGATCTGCGCGTTGGTGCGCCCGGGGAGCGACTCGGCCTGGAAGATGAGCCGTTCGAGCTCCTCCTCGACCTCGTCGTCGACCTTGCGGCCGCCGGACAGGACCTTCAGGCCGTTGTCGTCGGCCGGATTGTGCGACGCGGAGACCATGATCCCGGCCGCGTGACCGCCGCTCGCCGCGACGAACGCCAGGCAGGGCGTGGTGACGACTCCCAGCTCCACCGCGTCGGCGCCGACCGAAGCCAGGCCGGCGGCGGCCGCGGCGACGAGCATGTCACCCGAGCGTCTCGTGTCCTGGCCGATCACCACGCTGCGGCCTGAGGCCTCGAGCAGGTGCCCGACCGCGCGACCCAGGTCGAAGGCGAGGGTCGCCGTCAGGTCCACGTTGGCGACGCCGCGGATCCCGTCCGTGCCGAAGAGGCGACCCATCAGGGCGCCGGCGTGGCCGGCGGCACAATGGTCACGGTCACCGCCGGGGGCGAGACATTGACCAGGGTGATGCCCGGCGGCAGGGTCAGCGCCGCCGGCACCACGTGATCGCCCGGACCGAGGCCGGCGACGTCCAGGATCGGCGTCAGGTCAGCCGGATCAAGCGCCTCGAGGGCGGAGGCGGTACCGCGCAGGGTCACGGCCAGCTGGGCGAGATGTGGCAGGCAGGCGCTCCCGGCCGGCGCCCCCGTGCAGATGACGCCGACCAGCAGCGTGCGCGTCGCGATCGTCTCCTCGATCTCGATCACGATCGTCGGTCCGGCCTCGCTGGGATCGGCCAGGCGTGCGCCGGGGGGCACCACCAGGACGCCGGTGGCGCGCAGCGTCTGGTCGGTGCCGCCCAGGCTGATCGGCTCGGTGAGGACCTCGGCGATCGCCGCCAGCACATCGGGGGCGCCTCGCAGCGTCACCACGGACGGTTCGGCGGTCACGGTGCCGACTTCGAAGCCCGGCGCCGGCGCCCCGGTCACGAGCGGCCGGATCGGGACGGTCCGGCTCGTCTCGGCGGTGCTGACGTCGATCTCGATCTCGACCGTCGACGGGTTGAGCTCGACCGAGTCGACCCGCCGCCCGTCGATGTCGACCGGCACCAGCTCGACCTGGCCGCAGCAGTCGATCCCCGACTCGTCGATGCGGACCGTGGCCAGGGCGCGGTCGACGCGGTGCAGCAGGCTCTCCGGACCGGAGGCGGTCACGCGCTGCACGCTCAGGCGCGGACTGCTGATCTCGAGCCCATCCGGAACCTCGCCACTGTCGACCGCGACGCGGACCTGCGCCGTGTCGAGGCGGTCGATCGCCACCGACACGCTCGGCGGGCCGTAGGAGAGGACGGTCAGCCCGTCGCTCAGCGGGCGGACGTGGATCGGCAGCGCCTGGAGCTGGGGGGCCTGGGTCATGTCATAGGCCGCCAGGTCGACGGTCACGGCGAACGACTCGGCCGTCACGTGGGCCGGCGCATCGTCGGCGATGCGGTAGCGGATGTCGACGGTCCCCAGCTGCTGCGAGAGCAGGTACGTGCCGTCGGGCTGGCCAAGGGTCGTGACCGGGACGCCCGGGAAGGTCTGTTCGGTGAACGAGCCGGAGAAGACGAGGCCGGTGTACAGGATCGTGGCCAGCGCGAGCGCGCCGAGCTTGAGCGCCCAGTTCCGGAAGAGCCAGGCCATCTACGGACGCTTCGACGCGGGTGCGACGGCCGCCGGAGTCGTCGGCTCGTCGGAGCCGATGTCGACGACGCGAGCCTCCGGATCGATCGGCGGCCCCGGCTCGCCCGCATCCACGCCCCACTGGCCCTCGACCGATCGACGCAGCAGCGGCGCCTGCCGTCGCGGCGCCTGGGGACGGATCAGGTTCAGGATCCGTCGCCGGAGCTGCTCCTCGGTCAGGTTGCGCTCGATGCGGCCGCGCATCACGAGCGAGATCGAGCCGGTCTCCTCGCTGACCACCACCACGATCGCATCGGACTGCTCGCTGATGCCGATCGCGGCCCGATGGCGGGTCCCGTAGCGCTCGGAGTCGACCACGTTCTGGGAGAGCGGCAGGACGACGCCCGCGGCCAGGACGCGCTCGCCGGAGACGATGACCGCTCCGTCGTGGAGCGCGGTGCCGTGGTAGAAGAGGGTCGCCAGCAGCTCGGCCCGCAGGTCCGCATGCAGCAGCACGCCCGACTCGGCGGCCAGGTCGGCGAGTCCCGTCTCGCGCTCCAGGACGATCAGCGCACCGTGTCGAGAGCCGGCCAGCAGGCGTGCGGCGCGGCTGATCTCGCGGGCGACGCGCTCGGCGATGGTGACGTCGCTGCTGCCGAAGAAGCGGTTGAAGGAGCCGAAGCGACCGATCTGCTCGAGCGCGCGACGCAGCTCGGGCTGGAAGACGACGACGATCGCGAAGAGGCCGACCACCGCTCCCGTCTGCAGCAGGAACGAGAGCAGGCGCAGCTCGGCGGCCTGCGCGCCGAGGTAGACGAGGTAGAGGATCGACAGGCCGATGACGATGCGAACCGCCCGGGTCCCGCGGATCAGGATGAAGATCCAGTAGATGACGATCGCGACCAGCAGGATATCGAGGAGCGACATCCAGCTGCCTCGCAGGTAGACCTTGATGAAGTCAGCGATGGCGTCGAACACGGGAGCCGATGATACCAAAGGGCCTCGGGCATCCCACCCGGGGCCCGATCGGCGACGGCTAGCGCTTGGTGTACTGCGGCGCCTTGCGAGCGCGCTTGAGGCCGTACTTCTTGCGCTCCTTGGCCCGCGGGTCGCGGGTCAGCAGACCGGCGGCGCGAAGGGCGCCGCGGGCGTCCGGATGGGCGCTGACCAGGGCTCGCGCGATGCCGTGGCGGATCGCCCCGGCCTGCCCCGAGAAGCCGCCGCAGGCGACCAGCACGCTCGCGGAGTAGCGCCCCTCGGTCTCGGTCACGCGGAATGGCAGGTGGAGCGTGGCCAGGCCGGTCGTCCCGCCGAAGTAGTCGGCGGCGTCCTTGCCGTTGACCACGATGCTGCCGTCGCCGGGCAGCAGCCGCACGCGTGCGACCGCCTCCTTGCGGCGCCCGGTTCCGTAGACGTAGCTGGTGCTCACCTGGCGCGTTCCTCGTACAGCTCAGCCGCGGTCGGCTGCTGCGCCTGGTGCGGGTGCTCCGCACCGCGGTAGACGCGCAGCTTCTTGAACATCGCCCGGCCGAGGCGATTCTGGGGCAGCATCCCCTTCACGGCCCGCTCGATGACCGCCTCGGGCTTGCGGGCCATGAGGGCCTGCAGGCTCTCCTCGCGGAAGCCTCCGGGGTAGCCGGAGTGGCGGTAGTACAGCTTCTGGGTCAGCTTGTTGCCGGTCACCCTGACCTTCGCGGCGTTGATCACGACCACGTGGTCGCCGGTATCGAGGTGCGGTGAGTACACCGGCTTGTGCTTCCCCTCGAGCAGCGTCGCGATGCGCGTGGCGAGGCGACCCAGCGTCTGGTCGGTGGCGTCCACCAGCCACCAGCTGCGCTCGATCTCGCTCGCCCTGACCGCGTAGGTCTTCACGTCGCCTGCTTCCTCACTCGCCTCGCGTGTGCCGGCCCGGACCATCCTGGGCCGATCTCGTATTCGGATAGATGACGCGCTCGAGCGTCAGGCCGCGGGCTGGAGCCGCACGTCCGTGCAGCGCTCGCCCTCGGGCCTCGAGCAGCTCGGCCACCGCCCGCGGCGCCAGCCGCCCGCGCCCCGCCTCCAGCAGGAGGGCCACGATGCTGCGCACCATGCGCCGCAGGAAGGCGCTCGCCGTGACGCGGACCTCGACCGAGGTCCCCGCGCGGACGATCAACACCTCCCGAAGGCGCCGGACGGTCCGGCCCCGCGGGTCGCTCCCCAGGGCCGCGAAGTCGCGCTCCCCGATGAGCTCCGCCGCCACGGCCCGCATGGCCGCGACGTCGAGCCTGTCGCCGATCTCGAGCGTCCGATGCCGGTCGCCGGGCCGCTTGTCGCCCGCCATCCGGATCCGGTAGCGGTAGACCCGCGCCTCGGCGTCGCGCCGCGGGTCGAATCCCGCGGCCGCCGAACGGAGCGACCGCACCGCCAGGTCCGGCGGCAGGACGGCGTTCAGCCGTCGCCGCAGCTCCGGCCATCCGATCCCCTCTCCGCGCCGGCGGCGAGGGAGACAGAAGGCCGCGACCTGGCCGGTAGCGTGCACCCCGGCATCGGTTCGCCCGGCGAAACGGACTCGCACCCGCTCGCCGGTCAGTCTGTTAAGCGCCTCCTCCAGCTCCCCCTGCACCGTCCGCGCA